>Ga0307516_10000201_pt1 | contig 77705 bp, 106 predicted proteins | sample 19_EM_MG_FD_203310 | JGI IMG/M metagenome (GOLD analysis project Ga0307516, IMG submission 203310) | Populus trichocarpa ectomycorrhiza microbial communities from riparian zone in the Pacific Northwest, United States - 19_EM | ecosystem: Host-associated > Plants > Roots > Unclassified | place... | reverse complement strand
GTAAATTGAATGACTCACCATTTTTGTTTCCATCATAGAACGTTACATAGAAAGCTTCGCGATAAGACCGGGTTAAGATCGTCTGCATTGGCTGCCCTGGATCGGAATCATTAGTCCTATGACTCGGACCGGAAAGTCAATGTTGCAACTAAGATTCAGAGCATAATCATTATGCACCGTTACACATCAAAAAGGGCTTACACGCTCTGGAGAGGGTGTGCCAGTGGTTGGTCTGACATCGACAGTGATGGAAGATCACCCACTGTTTTATCGGATAGCATAAAAGCTGTTGAAGGTGATGAATGTCCCCCATTCCCGATGAGCAACGTACAAACCGCCACCAATTTCGTCCTTCGCGAGCTCGACATTTTCTTCGCTTTCTCTTGGAGAGACTGGTCCGCGTCTATTATCCCCGGCCTGCTCTTCTCAACCAGCGCCGCGAGGGCATCAGGGTTGCCAGCCATTATCCTCCTTTCTCGTTATATCCTTCTCATAGTGTGGATCACGTTCTACATCTATTCCTTCAACCTCAACAACCAGATATTCGGTATCGCGGCAGATCAAATTGACAAACCAGACCGACCTATTCCGTCCGGCAAAGTCATCCTCAGAGGCGCCAAGCTGCGCTGGATGTTCACCACGGCAAGCTTCTTCCTGTCGTCGATCTTCTGTCCCTCGGTCCTCCCAGAAACAATTGTTTGGTTGTTGACGACAGTATTCCTGAACCTGACGACCGCCGGCAACCACTGGGTCGGGAAAAACTGCATCGCGATGTCGGTAGGAGCGTGGTCATTGTGCAGCGCGTCCTGGAAGATCATCACGCCCGCGACAGCGCAAAGCACGCATTACGTACATGCATTCGCAGTGTGGGCGAGTCTCGCCACACATATCCAGGACCTGCGCGACATGAAGGGCGATGCGGCGATGGGGAGGAAGACACTTCCGTTGGTGTTCGGGGACGTAGGCAGCAGACGTTTACTCGCATTGATTGCTATTCCGCTCCAGGGCGTAGTGCTTTGGCATGCACAAATCACACATATCGCGCCTGTTCTTCTAGGCATCTCACACGTATTCGTTGCGTGGCGCGTCTTGCAGGCAGGAAGAGGTTCGAAATACGATCACAAAACATACATGGTAGGTTTCGTTCAACGAGCATCTGTCGACCGCCGCTGAGTCAGATAATTCGCAGTTTTATACCTACCTGTTCTGTTTTGTCGTCGCATGTCCCTCTTTAGGACCTGGGAGCTGACATGGCCGTGCCTGACGGAGAAGTCAGACGGCACCAGGATAGAGAACAGGAACTTACCCCGCAAATGTGGTGCTTGACATCTCTGAGTCTTTTCGTTCGACTGAATATAGTGCCGCCGTTCTTTATGAAGGCCAAAGTGCAACTGGTATGGAAGGAACGTCGGATATGAATTGACACGAACGATCTGAGCTTATGTGACGATTATATTCAAGTGCGATGTTGGGAAACAACATACCGTAGGAGACATTCTCGAGAAAGCCAGAATTTCTCTGCTTCGTGAGCACGCCGTTTTCTACTCCGGGAATCGTGTATGCAGCGTCGGCCCGGGAGAATTCATGCTTGAGGACATGATCATACATCTCTTGTTCTTGCTGAGGATCGCAGACTGTAAGGGGGGGAGGGGGGAATGGGTTCGAAAACGTCCGACATGAATAAGAGGAACTTGCGCACAAGGTCAGGGCCGCCCTGGGCCATTACATCTATCGAAGCAATCTGGATCACGGATGGTGAGATTGGCCAGATCTGGTCATTCGACCTTATCCATAATGTCCTTATATAATTACCCTCCAATTTAGCCATACGAATTTTGGACGCTGAATGTATCCGAAGTACACACCCTTTAGTGAGCACCGCAATGAATCGGTCGTTGGCACAGCTGAGCGATATAGCTATGAGGTATCCGGAAACAAGAATGGGGCACCCGATGCATATGGGACGCTTGAGTCCGAGATCCTTCGACCCGCAACTAAACCAAAACCATCATGTCATCGTTTTTCTTTACGGTATGCCTTTGCGACCCGTGTATTTTTTCCGGAAAACAAACTGACGCTCGGATAGGCGGGCCTGGGAACCGATCCCCAGGATTCCCCCTGCTCTGTTCCTAGTCGGGACCGCCGCGGGTTATCCTATCCTATCCTAGGATCTCCAATTCCTCAACCCGCAGAAATATATTATAAGGTGATTGACGTCCGTGTTCGATCAAAGGGGTCCAAGAAAGTCAATTGGTGTATATTTCCTTTCAATGCTTCAGTCTGACTCTCGAGTTACATGCTCAAGCCTTCCGATAATTGCTGGGCAAGCCGACGGGTAGGGTAGAACAAGTTGAAGAGAGAATACAGCATCTTCTATAGCATTATTCTAATCTGGCAAACCTTGTCTACTCGAGTGTCGACTCCCGCCAGCTCGTCACTCTTTTCGCATCAAGCGATAAAAAGATTTTTGAAACAGCCACGAGAGGTTCCTTCTGTGTGGGAGGAACGGGGAATTCTGTTTTGGGGTATGGACGGCAAAGTAGCGAACGGACGGAAGTGGACGGTAGTATGAGATCATGCTGTGGGCAGGGTGGGCTCAGCACCAGTGTCGGGTATGTTTCGAGAGCCGTCCAATGGTTCCTGATTCGACTCGGCCTTGTAGTCCCATTCTTTGAGACCAACTTGACCGCCCAAGGCTCTCCACCTCGTCATCCAGGTTTGCCTCTGTGCCTCACACATACTAACAAGCGCAGGCCAGTACTTTTCATGAACGTACTGGAAATCGCGATCACCTCCCCACCACTCGGCCATGACCATATCGGCAGTGAAGATATTATCTTCGAAGAGTCGGGGGTTGAACTTCATCTTCTCGCGGGATACAGGATCGATGAAAGGATTTATAAGCTTATAGAATGCGTTGAGGAGGAAGGGTACGTTGAGAATGAGTGATGAACCGAGCCGTTCAGGATAGTGATCTTGAAGGATCGAAAGAAAAGTCCGCGCGGTGCTGAAAGAAGGGTTCTTGGCTTTGTCGCCGTAGTTTATCAGAAGATCCACGGTTCTGCAGAGGGGATTAAGTTAGTCTGGTGTAAGCCAGGATATCTTATTCAACGAGCGAACTTACTCCACCCCTGGTCCCATGAGGTCGATAGCTCGCTCCAGCATCCACATCGTATACTGAATTTGACGCGGAGGCCCGTCCGTGTTTTGGCGACCGGGGAACATGTAAAATGCTGGTCGGCCTCGGACATCATACCCGAACAGGATGGCCTTCCCTGTCAATCCCTAAGCCAGAGGTTGTAGCTGGATTAGTCGGCGGAGTGGTTGCTCTGTCAAACCTACTTCGGGTTCGACGTGGTCAGCCGTCACAAAATCGTATAGGCCATATTCTCTTCTCCATTTTAGTGTCTCTTCTAGTCTTTCGATGGCTGATGCAGGAGTCTTCCATTTCGTGGCACGAAGATATCTTATGTAGTGATGGGTTGACATGCAAATACGATGCTGGGAAACAACACACCGTAAAAGACATTCTCGAGAAAGCCAGAATTTCTCTGCTTCGGCGAGCACGCCGTTTTCTGCTCCGGGAATCGTGTATGCAGCATCGGAGAAATGCTTGAGGACATCATCATACATTTCCTGCTCCACTTCTGTCAAGTCTTGCCGAGGATCAGTCTCGCAGACCGTAGGGGGGGAGATGGGTTCGAAAACGTCCGGCATGAGTGAGAGGGACTTCGGTCAGGGACGCCCATCACGTCCGTCGAGGACACTTGTCAGTGGCTGGCTCGCTTGCGGATTGGCCAGATTTGGTCATTCGACCTTGTCCACCACAATGTACCCTCCAATTCAGCCATACAAAATCGGAACGCTGAAGGTGTCCAATATACATACCCTTTAGTGAGCATCGCAATGAATCGGTCACTGGCACAGCTGACCGACATAGCTATGAGGTATCCGGAAACAGGGATGGGTCACCCGGTGAGAACTCTTTCCGAGATCTTTCAACCCGCAATTAAACCAAACCATCATGTAGTCGTTTTCCTTCACGGTATGCCTTTGCGACACATGTATTTTCTAGGCAACGACGTACCAGTACGATAGGCGGGCCCGGAGGGGGAACCGATCCGCAGGATCGCCAATTCTTCAACCCGCTGAAATACAAGGTGATTGACGGATCGCGGCCCACTTGACGCCACCAACCTCTCTGGCCTCCTAGATCGTGGTGTTCGATCAAAGGGGTTCAGGAAAGTCCAAGCCGTACGTATACCGCTTGGGCAGTGACCTTGCCATTGATCAACTGACAACTGTCCCCTTTGCGCCCTCGTAGGAACGCGTGTCTGGAAGAGAACACGACTTGGGATCTTGTGAAAGACATTGAGAAGTTGAGGGAGCTTCTCAAGGTCGACAAATGGCACGTATTTGGAGGATCATGGGTGAATCCTCATCGTCTCGCCTGCCATTAGCCGTTCCGACTTTTGTGACTAGGGATCGACTCTCTCGTTGGCTTATGCTCAAGTGAGGATGTCTAAAGGCTCAATCCTGGCCCTCTGAAATGTTTCCTTCTCAGGCTCACCCAGACCGCGTCAGGAGCCTTGTTTTGCGGCAAGTTGTCCTGCTCTACAACATTAACGATTTTGAACTGAATTCGCTTGGGGAAAAAACAGAGGCATATTTACGCTAAGAAAGAGGTTTGTAAATTTTGCAAACCTGAGCTGACTTCCACCTACTTCCACATTTCTAGCGAGCTCAAGTTCTTCTACCAAGACGGCGCATCCCATCTCTTCCCAGAAGCATGGTAAGCCACCAGATTTTAAAGACGAAACACATCCCAAAGACAAAGATTGTTCTCCAGGGAAGAGTACATCGCCCCCATCCCCGAACCTGAAAGACAAGACATGATTCTCGCGTACCACGCACAACTCAATGCAGCTGACGACGAGACGAGACGCGTCGCCGCGGCTGCCTGGTCCAAATGGGAGCGAGTATCTCTTCCTCATTAAATTTGGCCAACCGCTCGAGAGCTAATCTTTGGCTTGAATATCAAGGATGCAAACCTCGAAACTCTGCGTTGACCCGGCCACTATTGCCCGTGCCGATGATAGCGAGTTTGCAAAGTACGTCGACAACATCGTTGCATGCATGTTCCTAGTGGCGCTTAGCGTGTTTCTTCCCCCAAGTGCATTTGCCCGGATCGAGAACCACTATTTCGTCAATGAGGTGGAAAACTTTGTTACTTTCTTGGCAAAAGGCCCTGACCTCTATGATCAGGGATTCACGAGGGAGGGTCAACTTCTCGAGAAACAGGAAATCGACAAGATGTGAGGCTGGCGTTCCCAGTCAACTCAGGGGGGAAGTGCTAACTTCTTTTGAATCAGTCGCCATATTCCCACCGTCGTCGTTCAAGGACGATATGATGTCGTTTGCCCCGTACAGCCATCTCAGCACACTTCACCTCGCACGATTCTAATCCCGTCACTCTAGGCAACCACTGCGTATGCTCTGAAGAAGGTTAGCCATCTCGTTCAACATCCAGTTTCTCGGATCTCATGATCAACTCTCGCCTCACAGGTCTTCTCCGAATTGGAACTGCATATCGTCCCCGATGCTGGACATTCGGCGCGCGAAACAGGAATCGCAAAGCTGCTCGTTGAAGTACGACCTCGTTTTTCTTTGTCCTAGATTTTGAATGATGATCAAATACACAGGCCACAGACAAGTTTGCTGATTTTTAAAGCTCTTCTAGTACATTCTTTCTGTAAATTAGACTGCTGATGTGAGTGTTGGATGGCACAATTCTAAAGAGCAGCATGGACAGAGAGAGGCAACATACGACCCGGATAACAAGGAAGAGAAAATAAAGAAATAAGGACATGAAGACAACAAGTGATGATATAAATACGTATGAAAACAAGATGGAGATGTGCGAGCCCAGCTTACACACTCTCTTCTGGATGGGCACCCATTCTCTGACCATGTACCCTCATGCGATACAAGCATGTAAACTCCTCCCGGCCCCAGTTGTTCTTGATCCGCAGGACCACGATTCCGAAATCAACACCGAGATCCCGTACGTCCTGCGAGACGGGGAACGTCTGCACATTCTTCGGTGCATGGATATCATAGCTGAAATTCGCGATGCGGATGTACAGTGGCGACTTGGGCAGCGTGCTCGGGTATGCAGGCTCCTCTTCCACCTCTTCGCCTCTCTCCCTTCTCCGCCCCTTCTCCGCCAGCCACTCCTCGACTTTGGCAACATTATCCTGCCCCTCAACCATACCCCACACCTCCATCTCCCTCGGCGCACTCCTCATATCAAACGCCACCTCTCGCGCCACATGATCGATCGTGATGTCCGAAACATAAGTCGGCGACGCCAGCGCGACACCAAGCTGGCCCTCCGATCCCGCAAAAGGCCAGCAATGGCCATTGTGCAGCTCATGGTGCAGCGCAGTGATAGGCGGCCGTCCAATGGCGTACCCATTGCCCGTCAAAAGACCCACGATCTGGCCCTTGAAGTTCGTGGGGCGCATCTCGAATGTGGGGCTCGTCAACGACGGGATGATACGTGCTCCGCCGGAATGCAGCGCGAGATCCGGGCGGGCGAGTGTATCTTTGTTGTATTTGGACACGGCCGAGTCCACCAAGTGAGCAATGACCGAGGTCACGTCTTGGCCGTCGGTGGATTTGATGGTCAGGCTGGTCTTGCCCGCTTCGCCCACCACGGGTTGACTGATCGCTTTCTTCTTTCCCAATTCTAGCGCCTCTTTGACGCCACCCTCGACACTCCCTATCCGCTCCTCCAATACCTTGACGCGAGCTCTCGCCTCATCATCGGCCCGGACTGTCTCGGGCTTCGTTGGCTGATGATGCAGCACCTGCGCCTGCAACACGGCGACCTCCCGTTCGACACTCTTAAACCCCTCCTTTGCCGCGTGTCTTTCCTGCCTCTCGGCGTCGGCAGCTCTCTTGATTTCGGCCGAGACTTTGTTTTCCAGAGCACTAAGCCTTGTGGCGAGGTCGAAATGCGATTTGGCCTGATTCTCGGCGTTGATTCGGCCCTTTTCTGCATCCATGGATATCCCGCCGAGGGCGGCTTCTATTCGTTGGAGCCTTGCAGACAACTCTGCAATGTTGGCTGCAGGGACGTCTGGGGCTTGGTATATGGGAGCGCTCGAGCTGCTGGGCAGGTAGCGCATGAAGGGCTCGTGGTACATGTATGCGGCAGAGAGGATCATGCCGAGGAGCAGGCACTTCACCATTGCCCGCACCGCGTCTGGATCTGGGTTGGCACGGGAAAGCCAGAGTATAGGCTGTCTGAGGGCGATGTCGAAGATGGTGCCGGTGATCTTTCCAAATACATACAGCAGGGAGGTGAGAACTTGGATGATAAAAATGGTGGTTGCTTTGATGGTTCGAGCGAAAAAGTTGACGAGGTGACCGAGGGGACCGCCAATGTGTGATGAGGGAGGTCGGGAGAGAGAGCGCCGTTGCTCGAAAATTTGTTCTTCATTAACTTCTTCATGAATTGTGGCAAGAGCTCGCTCGATATCCATTGAGACATGGACATCGGCCTCGGGGGATTCAGGGGGTAGGGAGCCACGGGGAATGGATGGCTGGCGTGGAGGTACAGAATTTCGGGACTGGAGTTGATTGGTCTGCTGTGGACACTCGGATGAGGAAACGTCGGGAAGGGAATGGAAAAACGAACTATTGTTTGATTGTCGCTTTCGCTTTCCTCGTCTCCTTCAGGACTGCCTGCGGTGCCTTTGGTTGCTCTCGGCCGTTTCGGCCTCTTCTTGTCGGCAGAGATGACGGGGAGAGAAGTCAGTGGTCCGCCTGTGGCAGCGTCCTTTTTAGACTTTTTCTTCTTCTTCCTGCCCTTGCGATCGTCATGTTCCTCTTCGGAGCTCTCGTCTTCCGAAAGGGCGGGCTTGTATGCTTTGTTGTCTTCAGACATGCGACCTCGTTTATGGGTAACGGTGGCATTTCGTCTGGCGCTCTTATTTTTGTAGGCTTCCTCTTCTTGAGCATAGTCGTAACTCGGGTCCTGGGGAGCAGGGGTGTCAGTGGAGGATTCACCGAGGTCCCGTCTCTGTTGTAGATAAAAGGAAGCGGGGCCGAGTACGCGTTTTGCAGATGAAACCATCTGTTGGAAGGGGCTCTTGCCTCTTTCCCCATTCTGTGGAGGCGGATCTTCATCTTGTTCATGTTCAGAATCAGGGACGTGCCTCAATGAGGAGGCGGTGTTGGAGAGGGGTTTGCGGGAGGTGGGTTGGCGGGAGAGTCTGTTTGGAGGGGGTGCGAGACGCTTTGCGGTGGCAGCCTGTGCTTCGATCTCGTATTCGACGGAGGTGCTCCTGGGGACGGAAGTGCGGTGGGTGACTGTGTGGGCCGGGGCCCAGTTGTGAGGATTGGATGCGGTCATGTCGGATGCGGCCTGGAGAAAGGCGCTGGCTATGTTGACGGTGGTATCCTTTACGGCCCAGTTCTCTGGATTGGGCTGCGCGGTGATGGTTCTGGGGCCACCTGGGCGGGCGGTGAGCGAGGCTTGCTCGTGCTGTTTGATGCGGGCGAAGCGGGTGAGGGCGGAGTCGTTGTCGCCGTCGGCGGGGGGAGGGGGTTTCCTGAGGAAAGTGGTCTGGTCGAGCCGTCTTGTCTGTCCGAGGGGTGTGCCAGAGAATGACATGAGGCTATTGTTCTTTATTTGGCTACATATCGTCCACACTCCACTGGTAGCTCTCTACGCCCTTCCGTCGCCGCTCATTCTTACTCTGGAATAGTTTCTTTTCAAATCCATTGCCTCGATCTGCATCCATGAGCTTTGAGTTGAAATTTTCACGACAAGACGCACCAACACCGTCCCATCTGTACCCAGGTTTGATCCCAAAACGGTTCGGAGGCGGCGGAGGACCCGAATATTCAGGCCTTCGAGGCCCTTTAGATTTCGATTTCTGAACAACACGGTCAGGCGTGAATGAGAATTAAAAAACACAGCGACCGACTGTCAAGAACGCGGCCGCTGGATCGTTCCACAACGCCTTGGCCTTCAGCTCCTCATTCAGATCTGCATCGTCCGCGTGTCGAGCAAACGGCCGCTCCTTCTCCTTCTCCAGGTCCGCCCTCCGCCTCTCCTGCTCCTCTCGCTGCACAAGCCCCTTCCCCCACTCCATCTTCTGCGCCTCCTTGTCCTCCTTCTCCCGCTTCAGTCGCGCTGCCTCTGCCCGCGCAGCCTTCATGTCGATCTTCTTCCCGCTCGAGTCCCGGTACACCGTCTCCTGCGCCCGCGCAATCTCCTCCGCACTCACCGTCGGCGTCGCGTCCTTCTTCGCCACGCTCTTCTTCAGCTCACTCGCCGTCATCAACCCCCCCGCGAACGCCTTTCGACTCTGCGTCACCTCCTCCTCTACCACCACCGGTCGCTCATCCAGCGGCGACTCCTCCCGGACCTCTCCTTCCCGTATTGTCGCCCACCCCGAGCCCTGCTCCGTCGCTGCCGTCACTGTCCGCCGCTTCTTGAACCCCCGGTCGCTCGCAACCACAGCTTCTGCCAGGTCATCTCCATCTTCATCCTTTTCTTCCATCCCCCACCCCCCATCCTCGTCACGAAGATTCGCCACAGGTGTCTGTCCCTCAACTTTTCGTTTCTTCTTTTTTGGGGGGCCAGTACGAGCAAGAATGGCGTCCGCTTTGGGCCCTGACATATATTTCGAAGCTAGGTATGACTTGAGCTCGGACATTGCAGCGAGTCTTTTCCCGCTACGTTATGTAGATGATAGCCTCGAAGTTATTGCTGACATAATCCAAACCATACCTTGATGGATATGTCAAGTGGTGCAATGTTTCCGCTCGAGGGCTTGGACGATTGGTATTGGGAACGAGTTTCCGAGATATGGGTGGGAAAAGAAATCCCGACATGACATAGGTATGGGCCTTGCTGGGTTGACGGGTCGTCCGAGCCAAGTGAATTAACCTCGAGAAACAGCGAACGACTACGCCATATTATACTCGAAGGATGCGCGACGAAGCTACACCAGACAACATACACTGAAACAACGGAAGGATGTCATCGGCGCTCTCCCCAACCATCCTCCTGAAATATTTCATGAGGTCGACGATTCTATCGTTCCTTAGCTTCTCACCCTTGACAGGATTTAGGTCATCTTCATCCACTAGACTTCCTCAACCTGGCACGTACGAACAAACCATTTCGTTCTTTCCTGATGTCACATAACGCTACGTGGCTATGGGATCTCGCGTTCGCAAGGCACCCCGACATCCCAGCATGTCCATCTGACCTTCCGCATCCATGGTGGACTGATTTGTTATTTGGACCTCTTGTATGCCAGGTCACCGATCTCAGCCCTTGAATTTCCCCCATCTGCGCTATCAATGTCGTCGTAGGATTGTGACGGTAAAGTGGTATATCCAAACTGGATGATCAGACGGCGGGTGTGCGGCGATAAATGCTACCTCGAGCGGTAATGGCCTTTGTATAATTGGAACCCTTCCAATCTCACTGAACGATCCAGGATATACGGAACGCTGGGGCTCCCGCCTCTTCGGGGACCGTTCGCTAGGCCTCCCATCGTTAGGGATATACCTGGAGGTTAGCCATCCACTGCCTCTCTAGCGATAATGCCAGATGTTAATATGACATACCGAAAGAATTTCAGACGATTGCGGACAAAGTAGCGATCTATCATTTGACCTTTTTTTTTTGACCGAATCTAGTGTAAAGGGGGTGGCCGGGTGGTACAAACAGCTTGTCTCGGACTCGAACACTAACGAGAAGGTTGATTCAATTATCGCAGTAAGGCTCCTTTGAATATTTACTGGCCAGGATTGTGAGCATCCTTCTGCCTAGCACGCCAATTTGTCCCATGGCTGGGGGCCTGAGCTCAACAGACAGATCGAGGATGAAAGGGAAATGTTGAAAGAAAAGGTTTTAGTAATGTATGAGATCTTATTTAGGTGGAGTTCCTTCTTTTGACTTCGATCTGGTAGGATCAAGGTCCGGCTCATGGCATCGGGACACACTGAAGAAGACGTCGTTCGCCTGTTCTCCAAACGGCCGCTATCCAAGGACCTTGGGATAGATCCCGGACGGCCATTGAAGGACATACGGAGAAGTCCGTATTGTTTTTGCTGCAGTGAAGAGGTACGCTGACCTGTTTACCAAGACTGGCCTACAATCAAGACTAGATTGAAGTCTCTCATCGTCAAATATGCACACCAAGAGCGGGAGCTGCTTATGATTTCTCGAAGGCGAGCAATCCACGACGCATATGAGAACTATAATTGGAAAGACCCTTTCTGTACCCTTCCCCCTCTCTCCGGACTCCCTCTTTACGAACCTATCAAGAATCTGCTAAACCTACCATCTGGGACTGGAGAATTTGAAAAACAAGTGAAGTTCTGCGTCGAGGGCTTTATAAACACGTGGTCACACTTGACAATGGCGAAATTGGCATTCCACTATTCTTCTCTCTACGTTCCGCAGAACGCTTTCGATGTCCCATCGTTGAAGAATCTCAACATCTTCCTGGCAGCATCGATCTTCTTATGTATCCCATGCACCCAAGCGCACGAGGCGGACTCCTCTTTCTTTGGCTGGGCAGCTGCGGTCCGACATAAGAGTGTATGTCTCTTTCGACGTGAACCGCTTCCTTGCGAAGGCGACTTTGCCATCAGCGTCGAAGGACATGAAGCTGCTTTCACTTTGATTGAAAATCTTGGACTTGACCCGAGGAACACTTTTCCCCGAGAATTTGATAGACTTAGGCGAAGATTCCTGTGCATGAATTGCGAGGAAAGATGGGACGCTCAGAACCCAACGTTTGGATGGCGAAGAATGGTGCCTTCATTTTTCTTTTCATTCGTTCTCAAGTCCTGCTTACACTCGACATAGATCGGGCATCATCTGGATGTCCACCCGCAGTCAGCTTTCTTGTGGAAGGTTCTGTCTTTCGCAAATATCGTCAATATGAGGATACGAAAGGCGCAGAATCGTTTCGTTGTCGATGGCGAGAGTCTGGCATATGTGGCTCCTTTGCTTTCCTAGAATTCGTTCGAATTACGACGTGTGTGAGCTTCGTACCTACCAAGGTTCTAAACTTCTCCGTTTAAGCTTCGAATATATACTGGCCAATATTGCGAGCATCCTTCAGCCTAGCGCGCTGAGCTTGTCACCCAGATTGGAGGATTCGGATAGAATACATTTCAGGAGTGTATGGGGACATAGTATCGTAATTTCTTCCACTAACTTCGATACTTATGCATATATGGTAGGATCATCGTGACTACATTCGAGAAGCCCACAGCGTCAATCTCTATCTTCACGAAAAATCAAACTACAATGAGGTCGTCTCGTTGTCATTGACATTGAGATGAACGGCCGAGGAGGTTATTTCCTCCGGTCGCGCCTTGATGCCGCTCAGGAGGAGGACGGTGGCAGCAAGCAGCAGTGCTCCAAAAGCAAATATGGCTTTCGGGAGATATGCCACCGTAGAGCCGTAGATGAGGGCCGAAACATAAGGCTAAATGCAGCATGAGTGTTGAGCGGAACAAATTGAAACCCTGGATCTAACCGCTATGATATGCGCGATCGCGGACAGAACAGCTATCCCACCGAACAATGCCCCGACTTCAGACCCCGAACCGGTCGCATGAAGGCAGACGGCGCTCAGGGATTGCAGTGATGGATTTCCGCCCGAGGCAAAGGATTGTAACGATGACAGGGCAATAAAGGTTCCCTGTGAAGACGTCGGCGATAGTGTGATCAGAGCGTCTGCGGCGCAGTCTAAACCCAACGAGCATTGAGCCAGTCGTTTGTCGAACACTAATTCTACTGCGACATTTTCCTGGGAAAGGGGACCATCTCGCGTCGGCAACCTCGGCTTTAGATACGAAATGAGGACTGCGTCATAGATGATTATATGGCTATCGTCAGAGAATCAAACCCTACTCACAAGGAAGAAGAAAGAGAAGATTAATAGCTTTTGCAATCCACAAAAACGACATGTAATAACCCAGCTGCATGAGGCATTTCAAAACTCAAGGAAACACAATAGAAACCGAGAAATCAGTACCTGCGCAGCTGTCCAGTCGTACACATGCTGGGCATACAAGTACTTGATGGTGGTAACGCTCTAAAGGGGATGTTTTAAGAAAGGTAGGAACATTCTGAACGACAAAGATCTTACGCCAGTAACGACATATACGAACATGGCTGCCCCTACAAGGGTGAGACTGTAATTTTTGCGGTGGGGTTGACCGGGAATTGGGCGTGGAGCAAATATTGTGATCGGGATGAGCAAGGCAGACGCGAAGCGATGCAGATATCGTCGGAGGACGAGGATTGGTGATACCTTGAACTGGATACGGTTTTCAGAAGGTACCCTATCATCAAGCGTTGGTTGCCGGGACTCTGGTAATATCAAGACGAGATAAACCAAGGTTGCAGCCATGAGAGATATGCTCAAATAAAAAGCGCTGTTGACGTCCAAAATGGCGGACGCTGGCAATACAAGACCGCTGAACTATTCAGATCACCATAAGTCTTCGAGACAAATGTCTGGCATGATGGTCTCACCCAGGGACCGATGGCGAGGCCAACAAAGACGATGCCTTGTATTGTGGAAAATATTTTCGATCTGGTATCCAGTTTAATCAGAAAGCCCAACGCGCAGACGAGCCACGGACCTCGAACCGTGTCTTGTGCAGTCGGCAGCATATCTGGGAATCCATTAACGAAGACCACCAAATCTATGACATAGCCAGACTCACGCGTGCACAACGCCGTTGAAAGATGATAGGGCACCGACCATTCCTTCCAAAATGGGGCCAACCAAGATGAAGGACTCCGCGTGCCTGCCAAAAATCGACTCTGGACTCAGGACAAGCATGTGAACAAATTCCCTACGATGTTTTAGGAGGGTTTCTCGGAAATCTTCGATACCGCTTACATGGCAATCGCACCAACCAGGAACAGCAAGATGACCGGCTTCCGCCCATAATTATCACCGAGGCGACTCCAAAAACCAGTCGAGACTGCACTCAAGAGGTTCATCAACGTTACAACCGCTGCGGTGCAAGTGTAGGTGAGCGACCTTGAGGATTAAGTAACTAAAAAGCCCTCACAAGCTTGGATACGAGCAGCACGAGCCTGTACCTCGGAACTTGTGCAATCTACAGGGGTGGGCGGAGAACCAAGGAAACTCGAACCATGGCGGCTACCACCTTGACTTTCGAGACTTCGACATGCCACGGCCTTGTAAACTTGTATGCGGGGCGACATAGTAACCCCACGCTGGATGACGAGGTAAGGTGGGAAGACTGTTCGCAGACGAAACAGCACTGACGGACATGGACACGATTAGGACGACGGGGAGTAGCCTACGTCGATGAATATCAGTGGTGGCAGGCAGATGCGGGAAGAAAAGAGCTCACCAATAAGGGTGAGCATTCCAACTATTGAGTATGGGGGAGAAGGCTATCCGACTTCTTCTAGGACTGGGGCCCGGGAGGAGAGCCTCGTGTTCTTGAGCCAGAGTTACGGGTGATGCTCGCATGTTTCCAGGGGATATTGAGAGGAAACACGTTTGAAACACGCGAATTATCGAGGGGCCGCGTCTAAAGATTTTATTTGAGAGGGTCACCAATTTTATCAGATAACGCCAATGTCTACGTCAGCAGAAGGTGGGAAAGTTCTGCCTGGACAAACAAAGGTATTTTTAGACTGAACAGACCCCGCCCTCGGGCATCGCGAACCGCGATGAGTGTCGTAAGTGTGTCGTAAGTACCAATTAATGTCGCACCCTCCAGATCGTAGTCGTCGTCGACCGTCGCGAAGAGACCAGAGCTGTGAACAAAAAAATGTTATGTATGCACATGGTTGTGCTTTTAGTATAAAGGATGATGTTGGCTTTGAATTGGCAATGTTCAATAAACACTCTGTCTATCCGGCGTCTGTACTCCAGCGCCTACTTCAGCGGATCTGACCTCTTGTGATTATCAGTGGCCCTCGCCAAGAGAAAGTTGAGGATGTAGGTAGTTGCATTAGGATGTAGCACTTCAACTGAATTGATCACAAACAGCCTAAATCATTACTGACGTACAACTGAGTTATCTCCCTTGCGGCAATTGCCATGGCTAGCAGCCCAGTCTTCCCGTTGTCCGAAAGGGCAGAGATCCACAAGTCCTGCAAATCCTTGGAAACACTGCTCGGCGTCCTAAACGATTACTGTGAGGTGGTAGGGACCATCGTAACATTGCAAAAACGACTCGGGAAGGCCCTGCGAGAAACCGCTGGAATGAAGACGACGGGGGAAATACCCGGTTAGTCCAATTATCCTCAGAGCACCATATTGATGCTAAATTGCGAAGCCAACGCCATGAATGCGAGCGCCGCTATATTCGAGACTATGGTCGAGGTGAATTCCAAGTTTGCAAAATTGGCAGACAAGGAATACGATTCTCTCAGTGCAGAAGTCAAAAAATGGTTCAAAAAGCTCGCCGCAAGTACCGTCCATCTTCTTAATCATTGTTCCAGTTCGTTGAACGACAGTAGAAAGAAGAGAAAGCTCACGACGAACGGATGTTAAACGCGAACACGCGGATTAAACAAGCCGGTATTTCTCGTGCTTTTCTCCCCATCCACTCAGTCTCAATCCGTCGAAGGCCATTTATTTGAGAAGAAAACCAAGAAGGGTTCCCAAGATGCTGTGGAAGAACATGCACGATACATAAATTTGATCAACACCCTGGGTCCCGAGATCTCAAAAGAGAAATAGTCAGTCTCGTTGCCTCCTTGTCGCTCTCTTGCTCATTTTCTTCGTCAGCAATCATTCATTGCTCGTGACCCAGCGTCATATCTCGACCACATACAACGTAGCAGCTTGTCTCTGCCGAATTGCTGACAGCGAGTGGCTTCGGACGTGCGAATCAGTTCGAAGATTTTCGCCCACAATAGGTCAATTAAACGAATGGCGTCCTTTTTGTGAAGGTGGTTGGCAGGGTTCAGTTCCAGAAGATCTCCAGGACTTGGATGGTAATCAACATGTACAACTCGACCGCGAGGGGGCGGTTGAGAGGCGACCCGCAGATCATCAACCGATTTCTACCTCCCCTCAACATGCAGTAAATCACCCTTCCAAAGAAGCTGCAGATTCAGCGCAACGGCGTCCGACGTCTGCAACTCCTTACTCTGGAGAAATGGACGGGCGACCAAACTTGCTGAGGTCCCAAAATCATTTACCGGCCAGTTCTTTGAACGCATCTTCTGACTCCCTAGAAGGCCATGTTACATCCAGACCACCCAGCCTTGAACCTCCCCGGCAGTTTGGGAATGAGACGAACACTGATTCCGTACGTTCCTTATCGGCGTTCCCGTTACCACCAAGCCATTTCCCTCTGCCTCCACCCCGTCAGCGACGGTCTTCTACATTCATGAATACTCCGACTATACCTGGATTTACTGAGTCTCCTACCTCGCCGGGTCAAAATTACGGCGAAGATAAATCTACTCAGCAAGATACCTCTCACCCAAAGCAAAAGGAGACCGACCGGGTCACCTTGAAGGCATCCGGCGCTCCCCGACCATTGCCAGTCCGATCGGAAACCCTGCCAGCCACATTATCAACCCCTCATAGTGGGACAGATGCGGGTACATCAGAGCATTCTAGGGCTAGCATGCACCCCTCCTCCGAGGATGCTGGCTGGAATCACGGATTTGGGATTAAGACTTATGATAGTCCTAAGCCACCTTCGACAGTCCGAACAGATTCGACGTATGAGAGAACCGGGACAGACAGGATCAGCGGGAGTTTGCCCGCACTACGAGGTCGCTATTCTCAACCAGTATGTGCATTATATTTGCCACGATTCGACTAATTGTCTGAGCCCGTGTAGCTGGAAGCGACCTCTCTTCCACCAATAGATATTATACCCCTTGCACCTCAACAACCTAGTTTAGCTCCTAGGTACGAACGGTCCGATGACCCCTCGTCCTCGCGCCTCAGGTCACCTTCTCCCGTATCGCGTTCCTCTGACCCTCGAATTCGGGAACAGTTCCACCAGCGGACATCATTTGAGGGTCGTGGGCTCTGTGAGGGCGATATACCCGAATTGGCCCCAAATCCTACATCTTTGCCGGAGGAGGAAGCCTTTGGTCGTCACCAACAGCCAACAAACCAGCTTGTCCAACTTGAACTCATGGAGAGAGAACTAGACTTAGTTACCCGAGAGCTGAATCTCGAAGCGAGGTCTCGAGACCTCGCTATCCACCAAGCATGCGTGAAGAACGAGCATCAACAGGACGCCCGCGATCCAGGTGTGGAACCCCGAAGTATTGTTACCCCTCAGTCCCAACCTCAGCTCAGGCCACGAGCTAGGACAGCCTCTCAACAGCTGCAGTCGCGGCAATCTCAAGATGGTATACGCAGTGTTGTACCCTTGTCGGTGCACGACCGAGTATACGCACAACACTCATATAGCACCTCCCGGCTTGTACTTCCTTCACAATCTATTGGCTCTGTACAAGGCTACTCTTCACACGACGGCCGCCAATCATTTTACGGAAATAGCTCCCCGACCTCCGCGGCATCCTCACATGGACCGAACTGTAGTTGCACGAACTGCAACATGGCATTGGCGATATCTAAATCACCTGCCAATCTCCGATCTCCGACCAAGCCTCCTGAACGGTCTTTGGCTGAGAAACCAAAGTCCGGAGGTTGGATGAAACGATTTAGCATGCCCGTCGGGAATGCTTTTGGCCTTGATTCTAAGAAGGGGATCGGTAATACTCCTGCTGGCATCAGCATCGCTGGAGGCCAAAATAAGAGTGGAAACTTCGGTTTGGACGGAAATACAATCCCCAGCAATATGGCACCTCGTAGTAGAGCCATAGAAGAGAGGAGATGGAGGCATCTAGATACAGCAGATGGGGCAGTGAAATAGGGTTGAAGTGAATTTATGTAACATCTATATCGTCATGTTAACATACTAACATACCAAGTCTTGTACCAATATATTAATCAATATACCCCATTTTTTACAAGTCTTGCAGTGTTCCCTCTTAGCTCGTCGCTGTCAAGTGATTATGATTGGTCCTTGGATCGAAGCAAGGCTATCGGTAGGAGTGAATGGCAGATATGATATGTAATTGTGTATGAATGGTGAAGAATTGGTACTTAAAATGCGTGCAAATGTGGTAGCGTAAACGAAGAGTACGGTGGTCTAACTATACCTAGTGGCAGAGAAGAAAAATGATCAAGTCTTCCTTTGTCTTGTGAGATCAGGGATGCACCATGTGATCGATCTCTTGCAAGTCGCGGGAAGGATTTACGGTCGTGCGGGACGAGGAGCCTGATGACCACGAGGTTGAGCGAAAAGCGGCGCAGACCAGGTCAGATGTACTGTCGGTGGACGTCCGGGTAGGGAGTGTTGGAGTGCTCAGTGGGTGCTAGGGTGCAGTCCAGCCACTCGTACTCAGTGTGAAGAACAGAAAATGGAATCCATCATCTCAAACACCTTGCGGGGTCGGTTGTTGTGTCATGGCCATATCCCTCGCTTGCCCTTGAATATCCTGGGAAGCCACACACATAACGTGAGTGTGCAAAACGGGATTACGAGACCTTACCATCCTCTGTTTCTTGATAGGTCTAGGCCGGACTCCGGCTATTCCTGCCTTGGCATTTAGGATGGCTTTTGTGGCAACATTGCTATTGAGGGTTATTGGCCCGGTTCCGTTAACAGCGACAGATCCGCCTATCTCATCTCTTTCTCGCTTTATCCCCCGCTTCTCTACCTCTGTGGCGTATGTATTGATAGCGGGTATCGCCGGAGTGACCGTTGCCGGAATTCGTAAGGGCGTCTCCGGACCAGGCATTCCGGGTCTTGAAGGAGTAGCCACCGCATCCATAAACGGGACCACCGGCCTCGTAGGTTTGAGCACGGTGGTGTTTTGTCTAGGGATCGCTGAGCCTGGTCGTGGGGTAGTTGAGTCTGGCTGTTGCACAACAGTTGCTGGCACCCTCGACGTTGGCCCTGGCCCGGTTGATTCAGGTTTAGGAGTACTAGCAGATACTGGGGGGACACGCGTGAGAGAGGAGTTTGTTGCAGGTGTGGGTAAGGGTGCTTGGATCGGGGGTGCGTTTGGAGCTGAAGTTGCGAGAACTGCTTGGTTTTGTGCTTGCAATTGCAATTTCTGTAGGCGCTTGAGCTCCTTCTATAAATGTATGGAATATTAGTCAGGCGCAAAGTGATACCGGACGGGACTCGGACCCTTTTCTTTCGGTCTTCGCGAGCCTGGGGAGACTCGAGTACCAACGCACTAGGGTTCCACTAGAAGGCAAATAAATGAGCAAGTTGGCAAACGCATGTAATGATCAGAGTGTAAGGAAGTGGACAGAAGTGACCAGATAACGTACACCTTTTAGCCCCTCTAAACTGACTGTGAACGCCTCTTTTTGTGTCTTGACATCGAAGGATTGGATGGGCATACGTTGTTTTGGCGGAATCTGCATCATCGTCCAGAGATAATCATCTTTTCTAAACGAATGTTTGCCTGGGATGACAGATCGAGTTCAGACCACAACCGGAGCTCGGAGTAAGAGCGAAGACGGAGCCAACGGGATGTCGACTCACCTGGAATTCCCTTAAGGAGGTGTTTATAGTTATTCTTTTTCTTCTTATCCCCCTTCCCACCCACCCCCTCTTCGTCGTCTCCATCTCCGCCGTCAGGCATTCCAGGGGTATCTGGGGTAGCCACAACCTCCCTCCCCTTCCCCTTATCCATGGCACCATTCCCATTGGGTTTTATTGAAGGCGGAGACACCATCTGATCGAGTCCCGTCTCGGTTGAGGTTGTGAATGGGCGAACATACTTGTCATACGCAGACAAGAGGTCGAAACGAGCAAGTAGGTCTTGAGTACTGGACAGATATGCGCGGTGTGTTTGTGGCAGAGCTGCATGATCAAAGCAATAAATCAATTTCAAAAGTACGGATAAATTCCATTCGAAAGAATGTAGACCTGGTGGAGGGAGGAAGAGATACGGCGTTGCGAGTGATGGTGGACGCGGAGAATTTCGTGTATTGGAAGGACCGGCTATTGCATTCGTGGTTTCAGAGCCCATTTCACCAGTCGCGACGATAACAGCCGCTCTGGATAGTGACGACGACAAGAGCAGGACTTGAACGACGTATACACCGGAGGAGAAAGGTAGGATTGTGTTTGTTCCTGTTGACACTATGTGCACTGCTCATAAGTATATCGTCATTATAAGAAAGTACATTATTATGATTTATCATACAGCTTGATTCTACTGGTAAGTTATCACACGGAGGAAGATCCTGCGACAGATCCATAACCCGTCGCGCCACCTCGTAAGTCCTTGCTAATTCGGGATCGCCCGCGTTCATCATATCTCGCTTTCTTGCCCTTGACACCAATGGCTGGTCCATCAGATTTCCGTCGAATGAGCACCCTCATGGATATCATCATCGTCAGGGAGCCGAGCAGAAGACCGGCTGCTGTCACGAAGATTGCTTTCGGGTACTTGGCGACTGTTCCGCTGTAAATCAATCCAAAGAGCATCGGCTACAGGACATCAAAATCAAGTGTTCAGAAAGCATAATAGTAACTCACACCAAAAATATTCTGGCCCACAGCTTGAAGAACTGCAAAGGCACTGAAGAGTTCTGCTACCCCTGTCCCCTTGTCGGTAGCTGAGCTCCCAGAGCTCAAAGCCCTGACTTGTAACATACAAAGTGTGAAACTTTGCATAGCCGGAATTGCCCCGCCTCCCATGCTACTGAGCGATGTGGCAGCAACAAAGAATGTCTGGCTGTTGCCCATGGAATCATCACCGTGCGATGTATACGACGGCAAAGGGGGTAACGCCACAAGTACATTCGAAAGAACTTCGACCAACAGCGACAAGCACGTCAGAGAGAGGTCAAATTTCATCTCTCGGATTAAATGGGCTTCCGTTACTGGACTCTTCTGTGTTGCGACGGTTGATGAAGCTGTGGAATGATTTCTGGCTTTCGATTTGAAAGTGTTAATTATCCCTGTCATGAATATGTCCAGTCAACCTTTGAAAGAGAATCGTGGAACGGCTTACATGGCAAGAGCAGCAAAAGAAATATTGCTCTGGTAATTCCAAGGAATGAAATATAGTTACTGAGCTGCTCAGCACGCCATCCATAGATATGCTCGGCATATAAATACTTCAGTTGATACATGCCCTAGGAGCCACGAGCAGTTTAACATACGAAAGAATGCAGAGGATCAAAAGAAGAGATGGCACTGACTTGCGCAAGCATGTACCCAAATAAGGCCATTCCCAAGATTGACAAACTCCAGTCTTTGCGTTTTCGTAACCCGCCATCTGCAACTACTGTGGGTAGAAACAGTCGGAGAGGCTTCAGGAACTTCTGGAGAATTCCTGTCTCCTCGATAACCTCATGTGCACTGTTGCCTTGAGATCCTTCACCGACTCTTAGCAGATCATCAGACCTGACTTTCCCTTTCGTTTTAGTGTCCACGTGAACCCGTGAGGCTGCCTGAACCATCTTGACTTTATCCAATGATTCAGGGAACAGGAGTAACACGAGGATAAAGTTGATGAAAGAACATAAGATAGCAACCCAGAAGACGGACGTCACGGTTGGCACACTGTCTGGAATTGAGGGGCCCCAGATGGGGTTCCTGATGAGATAACCACCAAGACCAGGTCCGACGGTCAAACCGATATAGAATACGCCCGAAAAACGAGAAAAAATTGACGCTCTAGAACCGCTGGATGTGCAGTCGCTGAGATAAGCAGATGTTGCAGATTGGAGAGTCGACCAGCCACCAAGAAGACCTTCTATGAAGGGTGAGAGTAGCAGTAATTTATGACCATGCGTTGACATAGGAGACGAAGGTGTCGATACAAGAATGAATATCAGGTCACTGTATGTAGCAGTTAGAATGTGATATTTGGCGTCGGTAGGAAACGCACGTCATGAGGAGCCCGAACGTAGAGATGGCAAGAACTTTGGTTCTTCCGTGTCGTTCACCAAAACGACCCCACCAGCCAGTGGTGAGGGCGGAAAGAAATCCCATAGTTGTAGTCATGATAGTCTGTAAACGAGCTGCCCCAGCCTGAACTGCAGGATCGCTAATGCATCGAGCAGAAGGTAGACGACGCGGGTCCTCCTCCGTCTCTTTATTGGGATCAGGTAAATCCTGGAAGACCAGGTTGTGATAGAGTGCTGGAGTAGAATGAGGATGGAGCTGGGGTCCTGAAGGGTCTAAAGTGAAATAAAACGAGGGTAGATTGGACCGAGTGTTTGGATTTGAAAGTATCCCAGTGTGATGATAGCGGTTATTGCATGACAATTGTGTAAAAATTTCTATCCGGGGAGCAAGAGTCATGCCGCGCTACAGAACAAGGATCAAGGATGAGTACCTCACCAGAAGTGATCAAAGACTTGGACATACCACTAACGCAGCCGTCAGTGCAAATGGCACAAGCCTTCGGGTCGGTGCAATTATATGTAAATGCGCATTTCAACGGCGAGAAGCTTGTTGGGTAACGTACCATAATGGACGCGGCCTATAGAAAGGTTTGTCCCTTGTTGCGACCAAAGGGTCGGTCTCCGACGCTTGGCGCACCACGCTGAAATTCTCGAATTCGTTCGTCACCTCGGTTTCCATGAGTGCGACGCAGGAAAGCCTGGATCAGGTGCTACAGAGGTTGTTGATTTGAATGGGTGGTTGGAGCACTGTATAAAAGGACGCAAGAAGCGCTGCACTGCTAGAGGAGTCAGCAAGACACGAGGAAGAGGTGAGTTCAATTTGACAAGAAACATGGTGATGGCCGCCCGGGGGCTGATGCATTACATGTTCCACGGGAGGCGGAGTGCCTGTGGGAAGTCTGGACAATGGACATCTATCTCCTTATGTATTTCCTGCGTTGATGCACATTATCATTCTACATATTCGACGAGGACAGAAGGCGAAAGGGTGTGGAATACAGAATGGCGCCAAGTTGTGCGCAGAGCAACCACCACCCGAAAAGTTATTAGCGCACATTTGAACCCCCCAATCCTGTACTGCGCCTCATCGGGCCAAGTTGGGAGGTCCCTTCACCTCTGTCATCTGACGAGGTAGGTTCGGCCCTGCGCCTCCCAGTGAAGATAGAAGCTCGTGGTCGTTCCCAGTCCCACCTGGTTGGTCTTGGCGCTGGTTCAGTCTGTTGTGTGTTGAAAAAGTGGTTTGCGAGGCCGCCTAAGGCAGCTCCCGTCCAAAATCCTGGTCTCCACCCCTGGTTTGTGGGTTCAATAGGATGTTTCGTATAGGGAGGAGGAGGAGCACGGTCGTCATAGCTGCCTGGAAACCAACCACTGGAGCCGCCAGGACGAGGACGAGGCGGAGGCGGAGAGGCACGAGGAACTCGAGCAGTGTTTCGTTGGCGGAAACAAGAAAGGAAGACATTGTACAGGATGAAAACAGAGATCGCAAACCAGGCGATCCAAAAAATCATTGCCGAAAAATCATAAGCTATACAGGAGACAGGGCATCAGTTCCCTCGTTAACGATGATGTTGTCACCCTCTCACTTACACGTCATACTATGAGGAAATGGAGAATGATTATCGCGAAGTGCACCAGGAACATGAACAAGTCGATATTCCAAAGAACAGGAACCTGGTTATGACGAGGCCAATGTCAGCGGACTATATGCACCTAAGTACAACCTTTGAACGTACCCTTCAAGACTTGAGGGTCCCCTGGCCTTGACCATCCTTCACACGAAACCTCGACTCTTCCAAAACGCAATGAATCGGGTAAATCAGCTTCGCACTGAACTGCGGATTTAGACTCATGCAGGAACCATTAACGATTCCAGACTACCTTCCAGTCCACGTCTGTCCCGGATCCTCCCAAGTTGACACAGCGAACAACGTCTGGTGTGTATAGTTTGCATGGTGATCCTCGGCAGACCAATTGCGGAAGGGGGCTTGTTCGGCGTGCAGTTGTGACGGAGTCTTTGTAGAAAGTAAGGGAAGGAATACTCGCGAGGTCGAGTCGCGACATTAGATTTCGAATGGTCGCTGACGTGTTACATAAACTCAGTACAACGTGTCTCATGCATGTCATATTCTGGTGCACGTTACAATGCAGTAGGACATCCCCCACAAAGCCCATGCCCGCACCCCCAACAACTGATGGCGCCGAACCCCAATATCTGGAGAATCAAGGTGAAAATGCTTGCAACCCCTTCTCCGAGGACGAATCCACTAGCGATGACGAGCAATCTGATATCTCTCTTGTTCGCGCTCCCTCCGCGAAATCTATATTCTATTACTCCACCAACCAGACGGGCGAGAGAGAAAGACGGCGTATTCAGAAAGCCTATGGCAAAAGCAACACCGGAAGGTATCCACTTAGCAATCCGGGGGTGCCGACGGGCAACGAACTGTTTGATGGCTGATAAAAGTCCGAAGAGTATGGAAAAGACCACCATGAAGAATGTGCTGTTCTGTGGCAGTTGTCCATCGCCTGGAAGATGTTTGTTTTGAGAACCTGTCCAGGTACAGTTTGGCTGGACTTACGAAGCAGCCTGGCAAGGCCAAGCCAGACATAGGCAGTAGGAGCCGGGAAAGAGGGACCAGGAATAGTGTAGGCACGATTATACAATGCGAAGGCAGTGGCCGTAACCACGATGGATAAGGACGACCCTATCAGTTGGCCATAGAATTGAGCGCGAGGTGAGGCGTGACACAAGTGTCCTGTCTTTAAGTCTTGCATAAGATCTCCAGCCCTTCGACTGTCTCAATCGGAGTGTTAGTTTGAAAAAGAGCAGAGACGCACTGTGATGCTCCCGCTTCAGCAACTCCTCCAGCGATAAGGTTAGCAACGATATTGCCGGGCTGTATCCACGCAAACAAAAGCTGGGAAATTTTGCCCAAACCCGAAACTGGATTCAAATCGGTTTCCCCAAGGGCACGGACGCTGTAGTCGGTTAAGTGGAATAAATGACGAATATAAGGACTAGACGTACGCGATAACACTCAACACGCTTCCACACAGAAAACTAAGTACAGTAGCCCAGGGCTGGATGGCACCTTGGAATACAAAGGAGACAAGCACCGCACCGACGATTACGCTGGTAAGTACTCCTCCCAATGCCCAAGACATCGGGACGAGCCGATCCTCTGGTTCAATTTCACCACCATCGCTTGCACCAGTTGACGAGCTATCCCGACGAGTTTTATGGAGAAGATTGCCAACATATTCCAGTCCAAAAGGCAGAAGCGAAACCAGACTGTCTGCACACATGATACCCAGGGATGTCCAGAGAATCCATCCACGGGCGCCAGTTGACATGTCACCGGTTGGCCCTGGGGCCCATCCAGAAAGCTTGGAGAGGGGAGACAACACACCCCAACCAACCAGCATGCCCTTCGATGAGTAAGACGACGGTGGTTCAAGGCTAGCCAGTGTTCCGTACCAGATTCATGCTCACGGTAGTCGGAAAACCCATGATAATTCCTAAGCAACATGAACGCGGGTCTATATTCGTGAAGCTATGAATAACCTACCCTGACCGACATAAGATAGACTTGGAGTGAAATACCAAAGCCATTCTCGAGCAAGATATTCACCAAATAGTGGAATCGTGAACATGACGGGGAAAAAATAGGACAGAACCTTTACTCCTCTCTAGATCAGAATAGCAACAGATCATGTTTATTAAAAATACTTGCCATCAAAAAGCTAGATGCAGCAAAACTGCAAGAAAGGGAGAACCAGCTATCGTGTTCGATGGTTTCATGCTCCTCAACGTCATCCTGGCCCTCGGTTTCGTCGCCGATGGTCGGCGGCCCCGGAATATCTGCGACAGTTTGCGTGTTGTCTTCGCTATCGACTTGTGTATACCGAATTCGTTGACGAATGCTCGTATCGGGCGGGGGTAGTTTATGTAAAACAGAAAGAAGCTGGGCAGTCGCTGTCCCTGACGGAAAAGCAAGCTGTTCTTCTATGATCTGGAAATGGTGAGTTTTAGCGAATGTTCAGGCTGCGTAGATGACACACGTACAACTTGCTTCCGTATCGGAGGAGAAAGGAAGACGCTATAAACATGAGTCATATCAGAATGGCCATAACACGCAGCACCGACCCAAAGTAAGCGATAGCACACGACCATCCTATCGTTGACAACCAGTCGAGGCGTATTGGCGGCGTACCATCACGTTCCTCGGTGAGCAGACTTAATGCCGGAAGGATTCCTACAAAGCCTGCTGCGAGAGGCATTGTTCCAGTGGCAACTGCGACTGTCTGAACAACCACGATTTCCTGAGGGCTAAGAGGTGTTGGTAGCATGCGGGAGACGAGGAAGCCAATAAGCGCAGACTGGATAGACATCCTATAAATTGAATGATTACATGATGACATCACGGATACGAGGACTGGGTGCACATTGATATCCAACCAGATTGGAGGCCTAAGCTGAGGTTCGTGAAGCATATTAAACATCCAATGACCAGGCCCAAAAGCACAGCAGTCAAGGTGAACTCGGGTTGCGACGTGGATATGGTGAGGCTGTTGCGGGGCCTAAAATAAAGAATCAACGAATCTCCCAGGTTGTGTAAGGGCCGAAAATCGACCTCAGCCAGTTATTGAGAAGCATTGAGCTGAACAGCGCTTCAAGTGAGGATGAGACGACCGGTGATCCCGTTGTTGGTGGTTGTTGTTCAAGTGCCTGATCTGACTCGGAGTCCATACCCTCATCACCCAGAGAACGCAATCGCGATGGCTCAGCGAATCAGATCTGGTAAAGACGTTCTGCGAGTAATCCCCCCACCAGGGCATCCTGCCACGTAAGGCCTCTGCTTACTATATGCGACAAAGATCTTCTCATCACAGTTTCTCTATCCAAAGCTTGCCGAAAGAAGGAGAAGAAAACATCTTAATTACTTCTGCATTGCCGTATTGTAATAACGTTCCTCATCTCGGTAAGTTTTTCTTCCCCATACACACCCCGGACACAAGTTTGCAATAGTTGAAAGGCAATATCATCGGAAGCACATTGAGTGCAGACGTCTTCAGTCGGTGTGTGAACCGCTTGCGATGAAGGAATGCTACTAACTCAGAGACTATGTTATTCAGTTACAACAGTTCGTCAATTTCTCAGCTTCCCTCTTAACCTGGACCAATCATGAAAATATCAGGAGCGAGGAATAGGACCACCCTATACATCTGTGGCACAGATGAGTACGGCACAGCGACAGAAACACAGGCCCTGAAAGAAGGGATATCCCCACAAGAGCTATGCAACAAATACTATACCCTTCATAGAGAGACTTATGATTGGTTTGACATTGGGTAGGTATCTTCCTTTCTGTCAAGTACCAATCGTTCAGATCTGCGTCGACAGATTTGACCGCTTCGGTCGTACATCGAGCCCCCTTCATACCCAGTGAATAATATTTGTTCCAGAGATATCTGGGGTCGCTCATTTCGCCAGAATATCACAGGAGATCTACTTGAACCTGGAAAAGAATGACCTTCTTATCAAACAAGAGAAAGAACAGACGTATTGCGAAGGTTGCCCGAAGTGAGGAACGCGTACTTGGTCTTTTGTCTAGACTCACGATTTTCTAGATTTCTGGCAGATCGTTTCGTTGAGGGCATCTGTCCTCATTGCGGCTACGAGGTATGTCCGTTTGGATGCATCTCGCAGGCTTTCATCATCGCACATACAGGATGCCCGAGGAGACCAATGCGATGGTTGTAGTCGCACACTAGACGCAACAGACCTGATCAAACCTCGATGCCTGGTCGACAAAGCGCATGTTGTCACAACGAAACATTCCGCACACATGTACCTCAAATTAGATGACATCCAGCCACGAACGGAAGAATGGATAAAACACTCTTGGAAGGTTGGAAAGTGGTCTCCAAATTCTGTAATCAACTCCGATGGAGTGATCATCGACGCCCGACTAACGGGCGGTTTGGTCCCTACTCCCCTCACACGGGATTTGACTTGGGGCGTTCCTGTCCCCGTGCACGACGACGACTCATACGGGATGAAAGGAAAGGTTTTGTGTACGCAGCTTTTCCTTTGTCCAGGTTTTCTCGGCTAAGGTACATTTGCAACTGCAGATGTTTGGGTCAGTATCGGTCCCCATCTTCAAATCCCTTTCTGTCCACGCATTCTCATGACTATGAAATAGTTCGATGCCCCTATTGGCTATCCCAGTATCACGGCTAACTATACCCCGGAATGGAAACAATGGTGGTTTAACCCTCAGAATGTCAAGTTGTATCAATTCATGGGCAAAGATAATGTTTACTTCCATACTGTCTATTGGCCTTCTGTGCAACTTGGTGATGGACGGGACTGGACAAAACTCCATCATCTCTCGACCACAGGTCTGCGTGCCAGCATTCTTATAAAACTCCCTTTGATGCTCAAATGGTTGCAGAGTACCTCAATTACGAAGGCGGAAAATTCTCCAAAAGCAAAAATAGAGGTGTATTTGGGCCTGCGGCCAAAGAAACTGGCATTCCCTCCTCAGTATGGCGTTATTATTTACTTTCTACCCGCCCGGAGACGGCGGATGCTATGTTTTCATGGTCGGATTGTGTGAGTTCCGTTCGTTGGCCATCTTGGCTGAACTTATGTGTTGAAAATAGATCGCTGCGAACAACAATGTGCTGTTGAAGAAGTGAGTTGTTATTCTGTGGCTGTTCTGTACCCTCGATTCGATCCTGTCTTAGCTTCGGAAACTTCGTGAATCGCATTCTCAAGTTTGTCTCCTCGCAATATAATGGCATCATCCCTGATGGTGCTGATGCACCCGGATTATTATCACCCAACGACTCACAAGATGCCGAATTCATATCCTTGGTCAATGGATTGCTCAAGGATTACATAGATGCCATGGAAGCCGTCAAACTTCGTCTCGGTCTCCAAACAGTCATGCTCGTGTCCATGCGCGGAAATAACTATTTGCAGTCTTCGGGTCTTTCTAAAGCGTTGATGACTTCAAATCCCATACGTTGCGCACAAGTTGTTTCTCGTGCGATCAATCTTGTATATGTGCTATCTGCGTTGATCTACCCCTTCATGCCCGCGACGTCCGACGCTATACTCACCCAACTCAACGCACCCACCCGAGTTGTGCCAGAGGCATTGTCAATCGACATACTAGCGGGTCACGCTATCGGCAAACCCGAGCACTTGTTCAAGAAAATCGAAGAAAACATGGCGGATGTGTGGAGGGCAAGGTTTGGTGGTCAGGAGGGTAAACCAGAAGCTGGCGCAGATGTCACCAAGCCTGGTCCCCAAAAACGCAAGGCCGTCGCTTCGAAGAAAGTCAATGCGGTCGTTGATGGGGCCCTGAACCTTCCAAAGACCCCTGAAATACTGGCGTTGGAAGCGAAGATATCTGAACAGGGACAGGTTGTGCGCACGTTGAAAGGGAAGACTCCAAGGACGCCTGAAGTCGATGCAGAGATCAAGGCTGTTGTGGAGGTGCTCAAAGGGTTGAAGGAAGAGCTGGCAATTCAGCTGACAGCGTTGACTTAGATTTGAATGTGTACGTTGTAGAGTGTTACACAATCGTCACTCAAGTAATCCAACCCGCCATCGTTATGGAACAGCTGCGAAGCCTTTCGAGGAACGTGAAATTGTGGTAAAGCTCAAACGTCACTGCTCATCGCTGCGATTTCCAAAATCCTAAATATCGCGGAAACGGAGGCGAGGAGCTACCAATCCCTGTCTTGGCTTCTATCCAACCTTTTGCCCTCTGGCCAATTCTCCGCAATGATAAGTTTCAAGTCCACCTCAAAGCCTCTTCTAATTACAGACATCCACCTGATGTTCCCCTATCGGAAACAAGATCTGTGAATTCAAACTCGAGACCCACAACTACGTCTTCATTCCCAAATCTCAGTCGTAGTTCCGACCCCGTTCAGCTATACGTGGAAGAGTTCCTAGTTCAACAGTGCCTGACACCAAAGAGCCACGTCCCAGAAGGTACGGCCGTCGATGCCGCCGAGTAATCGAATTGGCCACCCCTTTGTCCGGGATATCAACCAAGGGTTGCTTCGCTGCAGGTTCTGACGATAATAGCATTCCAGGGACTTCTGAAAAGCGGCAACGGCGTCACCGTCTCGATTACGAGGATCACATCACGATGTCACCTGTATGCTCTGGAGAAGAACGACAGTCACGGAACATTTTCTCGATTATGTGGCTGCGCAGGCGTCAGCTGGTAGAACAAAGTGCCGAGCAATTCGACCGTGGTCTTCAGTTCACCCTAAACGAGGGGTCGCCTTACGTGCATCGTCCTTTAAGCGGCGCAATGACAAATGTTCTCCGAACTCCATCTGTGCAACGGCAACTGCTCGATCATTGGAGGTCAACTCGCACAACTTTCCCATATATGCGGCAGTACTGAATGAATTGACACCCTGCAGTAATGCTTGCACCATCAAGATTGATCACGTCGGATTCCACAGTGCGTATGATGCCTACGAGTACTGTATTGATGAGTCTGCCTGATGTGACAATGTAGAACCGCAAGGCAGTATCGCCGAAGACTGCGGCCGAGGGCCGCGAGAGTATCCCTCATCCTCCCAAATCCACCCACCTAAAATAGTTCCGTGCATGTCAACATGAGGAGACACGTGGGGTAACGCTCCCATTTGCGCCTCCTTTCAACCCCGGCTCCGCCGGCATCAGCACAGCTGTTGACCCAGGATAAGAACCACCTGAGGTGTTCCCAAGCAACCTGTAACGTAACTCTGGCAGGCTGTTCTGCAAAGCCCCTGTTTGAACAGCTTCAAATACGTTCCAATTTCATACATGTGGTGCATTTGTATGTTGATTATCGACTCGTCGTAACGTATCTGACTCCCATGCCGTTCTTTGAAAGGACCAGTTCACCTCAGGGTAGGTAACGATAAACAAGTCCACTACCACATCGCATTCCTGGGCTCTCACCTCTACTTAATCCATGTCTCCCATAACGGTGCAATCCGTGAAAGGTCCACAGGTTTCTTTCACCGTCCTATCTTGTCGCTGACTGCGTTCGATGAAGGTGTTGGGTTGGCTTTCCCCATCATCGGAGGCGTGGCAACTTGTATCCGCCTCGCCGATCGCATACACAGCAGGAGATTCGGTTATGATGACGCGTTCGCCGCTCTTTCCTTGACCATCATCATAATGTTCGTGGTTGCGCTCTTTGTTCACCTCGGTGACCCAAGTGCGTCAACGATCTCATTCATCAGCGCTACGGTTGAATAATCGGGCGCCAGCACATCTGACATACACTACCAGGGTTGCTATCTATTATGTCCTTGCCCAAGGGTTTTATGGCGTCGTGTGGTAAGTTTCTTTCTTTCGAGTCTATCAACAATATCCCCTGAAGGTCCACCAGGACAGCTCGATTGTCAATTCTAACCTCTGTTATTCGAATTGCAACTGCGGGGAACTTGAAGCGTATTTTATACGGGGCGATGGCATCCTACTTGGTCGTTTGGACGGTACTTATTGCTCAAGTGTTCTGGGTTTGCGAAAATGAGCCGAACTGGAAGGTAAGAGATACTGCGCGCTTTCCTTCTACGTCTCTAACTAGGCTCATATCTGCTCAGGATCCCCTCGTACCCCAATGTCACCTTGGAATAAACATCGCGATTGCTCAACTCATCAGTAAGCAGAACGGCTCGTCTTTTCATCATGTTCTAACCATCATTCATTAGCCGACATATATGCGGACACTATCTTGATCGTTGCCCCTCTACGACTCTTGTGGAATTTGGGAGTGTCTACAACTCAGCGAAGGCGCCTCCTCTTGGTATTTGCGTCCTCCATCGGGACGACCATCGTCAGCCTGGTCCATGCATATTACGTCTTGAGGGTCGGCGGTTTGGACGAAGTAATTGCCGCTATCTGTGAAGTACGTCCCCCGAATATCGGTCGGATTTTTATAGTGATGAAGGAGGATCACAGCTATCCATCTCACTCCTCATTTGCAACGCTGCAGTCCTCGTTTGTTTGGTCGTGCGACTCTTTGACGGTCAAACCGCCTACTGATAAGAGATCCTCCCGGAAGGTTTACTAGCCTGATGCTCTCACAAGCTTGGGAAGGAAGACTTCACCTCTGACACGCAGAGTTTCGCATTCTATATATCCACTACTCTACTCTGTTCCCTGTGCTAATGGCTCAGTCCAGCCATTCTCAACTAAAGCTCTTTTTTACATTAATCTCAGCAAATAAAGAGAGTCTTGAAATCACCCCTAAAAATATTTGACGTCAACTGTCCCCTGTTCTTCACCCACTGACTCCGCACAACTTGAGCTCCTGTCCTCCACGCGAAGACGGATTTAGCTTCCGTAACTCTCGCTCTAGTTGTGTTCTCGTATGACTTAGCTATGTTGAGTGCGTTCGCTGTTACCCTTCCAAAGATCCCTGAGGTACTGGAGGCCAAAATATCCGAACAGGGCAGGTTGTGCGCACATTGAAGGAGAAGACTCCAAGGACGCCTGAGGTTGACGCAGAGATCAAAGCTGCTGTGGAGGTGCTCAAAGGGCAATCGATATTTAGGTGGCAGCGGCGACTTACTAGTGCCATAGATCTAGATCTGTAGCGCGGCATGATACATTATGTACTTGTTACCCAAACCGCCACCGTCATGGAACAACATCCTACGAAGCCTTTCGAGGAACATGAAATTGTGGTAAATCTCAAATGACACTGCTCGTTGCTGCGATTTTCCAAAATCCTAGATATCGCGGAAACGGAGGCGAGAAGCTATCGATCCCTGTCTTGACTTCTATTGGACCTCTGGCCCTCTGGACAATTCCCTGCAACGATATTCAACACCTCAAAGCCTCTTGCAATTACACGATGACAGACAACCGCCTCTATCTAGCTCGGAAACAAGGGCCGTAAATTCAAGCTCGAGGCCCATATCTACGTCTCCTTTCCCAAATCTCAGCCAGGACTTGGACTATTCCTCTTCATCTACTCGTAGTTCCGACCCGGTTCAGCTACACGTGGAAGAGTTTCTCCAGCGCCTGGCACCAAAGCCGTGTCCCAGAAGATATGGCCGTCGAGGCCGCCGAGCGATCGAATTGGCCACCCCTTCGTCCAAGATATCAACCAAGGTTTCCTCTGCTGCAGGTTCCGACGATAATAGCATCCCGGGGACTTCTGCAAAGCGGCAACGGCATCACCGTGTCGATGAGGATCACCTCACATTTTCACCTGTATGCTCTGGGGAAAGAACGACAGCATCAGAACAACCTCTCGATTATGCACCTGTGCAGGCTTCAGCTGGTAGAGCAAAGCGCCGAGCAGTTCGACCGTGGTCTTCGGTTCACCCCAAACGAGGGGTCGCCTTACATGCACCGTCCTTCAATTGGCACAACGACAAGTGTCCTCCCCGAACTCCATCTGTGAAACAACAGCCGCTTGATCATTGGAGGTCAAGTCGCACTTCAATCGGTTCAACTCCCGGAATATCGGAAACACAGGGCACGACGAAAACAAGTCTCCGGAGTCCTTTGTTCTTCATCCCTATAAAAGACGCAGAAGCGGCCTACCTCCAGAAGTTTCATCCTGCCCATGAGTTCTGTCAATTTCTCCCATGTATGCGGCAGTGCTGACACCCCGCAGTGTTGTGGCCACACTTGCACCATCAAGACTAATTGCATCGAACTCCACGGTGCGTGTGATGCCGACTGTATCGATGAGTCTGCTTGATGTGACAATGTAGGTCGAAAAGGTCGTTGAAGAACCTACTGATGGGGGATCCTCTCCGGGGGTTTACTCGTCTGATGCTCCCACAGACTTGGGAAAAAAGAATCAACCTCTGGCACGCAGATTTTCACGTTCTAAAGATCCACTGCTCTGCTTCATGCCCTGTGCTAATGGCTCAGTCTAACCATTCTCACCTGAAGATCTCTTGCCCTTAATATCACAAGTAAAGAGGTCAACATCCCATTCAGTTTCCCAAATCAATTCAAAACAGCTCAGCATCTATCCCCCCCTGTTTCGCCATCTCCACCAGCTTGCGGCGCCTCGGAACTTTGAAATCACCTAAAAATCTTTGACGTCAATTGTCCCCTGTTCTTCATCAACTCACTCCTACGCGTAACTTGAGAATCCCAGCTCCCGTCCTCCGCGTGAAGATGCACTTGGTTCGTGTAACTCTCGCTCTAATTGTGTTCTCGTACGACTTGGCTATGTTGAGCGTGTTTACCGTTACTCCGATTCTGACTTTCCTTCTATCCACTACCTCCGTCGTTCAACCCCTCTCTTCGGATTTTGACATCCCTGATAACCTGACAATTGTGAGCTTGTATTTTCTGTACCATCGGTCGCATAAGTCATAAATATGGGTTTAGAAGTACAAAAAAGCATCTAAAGAGTACAAGTTTCGTTCCCTGGTATCAATGGATACGGCTGTGGGCTTTAAGAGTCTCTAGATCTCGACCGGGGGCTAACTCTATGACACTTCATGTTGGGATATCGCAATGTCAGCTGCCTAGTGCTCATCGAGCAACGGACCTCTTCGAACTGAAGGGCAATGATCAGCAAAGCTACACCCATACGGCAAATTGTTCACCTTTGTGCCCTCGGGTAGTGGAAGCGTTCTGTGAAACATTCTCTCAAGGCGTTCCCTCATAATGATGCCATTCTCTTTCCATTCCGCAAGTTCGGCAGTAGCCCAAGTGACGACAAGCCGGTTTCTCTGGAAGCTGACATGAATGTCTTCCTTGGCAACGTCGGGCAAGTCAAAAGTAGCGACTATTGATCGTCCATCAGTCGACTCCCGGAAGGACGAGCTAACAGGAGAAACAAAACGGGAGATTAGTTGGCCTCGCCTGAACAACACCAATGAGAGTTGTTACATGGTCTTCTTTTTCTTCAACGATCTTGTGCCTGACGTTGGATGAGAATCGACTGGGATTTCGACCGGATGGTGGTCCATCGATGCATCCTTCCCAGGCTCCTCTAATGACTGGACTTTTGGACGTTCTTTAGCCATCTTGTGCTCCTTCTGCTGGCGGATAGTTCCCCAGAGCTGATCCAAGTGGTTCTCATCAATTACGACGGATCCCATATTGCCACCGCACAAGGTGGAGCCACCAACGTTGGGGTGACGGTATAAACGGGTCGGCAAGGCCTCATAGCGACTAGATCCTGGTTCTGTGGCGCTGTATGCCGAGGCGGTTGGATAGAGAATCCCAGTTACGGCTGGTGTGATGGGAGAAGTATTAGCCTTGTCCGAAGGGCCAGACAAAATCTCGGGGGGGATGGCGAGGGTTCGTTGGAGAATTTGAGCGGAAGACGGCATCGCGAGTTTGTTATTAGAACACGATCTATGTGCTATGTGAGTGAGTGAACGGCAACGGGGATCGCAACCCTCCGTGTCCACTGCAGCAAGCCTTGCGTCTTTCGCGAGGCCTCGTGTTCTAGCGGAGATGATGGAATGATGCTGGAAGTCCTCGTTCGGCCCGCTACAGGCTGTTCATCGAGCGAGGCCAGGCAAATCAGACACAGTAAGATGGAAGATCCACGGCCAGGTTTGAGAATCTCGGATCATTGACTCTTGCCTTGTTGCAAACATGAGGCTCGGGGTGAATCGTGTTCATGTCGAATACTCCCGTCCACACGTGGTGGTTGCCGATGCTCCCATGGACTCTCCAATATTCGACCAAAAAGTCAAATACAATTCAGATAAATACATGTTATCATTTATCGATAACTTTCCAGTTCAAAGGTTAAGCAGGCTAGAGTTTGCGCAGACGGTGGTGATTACGTCGGTACCTTGAATTTCTTGTTTGTATACCCGACGACTCCTCGTCCCATCCCGAGTCGCCGTTTTGTTCCTTGACTTGTATGGGGGTCGTAAATGATTGAAGCGGTTCCAGGAGGTCGGAGGGTTATTTGGTCAGGAGTCACAGCTTGAAGAGGTATGACCGTTGTCAGACGTGCGTTTCGTATGGAGGTTGTCGGAACGGGCAGGTCATCTCGGCCAGGCATGATGTTCTCGCTAGTGAGGGTTTCCTTCACTAATGCGTTTGAGAGTTGGCACAAATTCGGAGTATCATATGGTGGTTTGATGAGGGCAGCACCTGATTGATGCCTCGGATAATTAGTTGAAATATTACTCGAGGCTGTGAAATCTCCATGTATGCAATGAGCAAACAATTTGATCCAATGAATCGAGTGCGGCGGCTCACTGATCGATTCAGGGTTTCCAACTATAGGCGGGGGCTGCACGGGGAAAGCATGGGCATGGTGCATCGTTCTGTTACTGCTCATGATTTCAAACCAGGTGAAAATGGACTAATAGTTGCGCAAACGTACAACTCGGTGATACGCCGAGACACCTCCAATTCGTCTGGCAAGGATCGATTCAGGACATCAGAAATGTCATTTCTATCAGTGGGTGAAAAATTCGATGGCGAACTGTCGAAAAGGGTCTAGGAGAAATTAGAATGTGAGGATGATCGAATATTGTTGCCGTAGAGAAACAGTTACAGGGTTCCTCTTTACCACTTCCGAAATAAATTCAGATATTTCTTTTGCTTTCGTGTCGCCGGCCACCTTGCGTTTCTCAACGGATGTCAGATACAACAATCCTTGCGCTCGCGTGCAGGCAACATAAAGTAAGCGCCTGTTGAAAGATATTAGAAATGCAGGCCAATATGGGCATTTGCAAGACGGCCAACCTCTCTTCCCCAATGTCTTCGGATCGGTAAAAAGGAAATGTTCCCTGTTCGACTATATATTGGGGAGCCTCAACTTGGATTAGAAGAACAAAAGGTGATGAGTATACCAGCAGGGATCATGACCACCGGCCATTCCAAACCCTTCGCAGCATGGCATGTGGTAATGGTGACTTTCTGGAAGTTCAAAGGAATGGGAGCGCGCGAAGGCACGAGGAAAAATCCTTACGTTCTTGCTGTTCTCACTGTGTTGACTGTCCCCTTCTGATGACAGCATGGATGCTTGGAGAAATAATCGTAGAGGGGTTTCCTGGATGCTGAGCTCCGTGTTTAAATCGTTGTCCTTGAATTTGACAGTTGATTTGACAGTCTCAACTTCGCTTGCGAAGGTGATGAGTTCCTGGACGTTCTCCCATCTACTCTCCCAATCAGGCTGCGTCTTCCTGATATGGCTTTCAAAGTCCACGAGATCGAGTAGCCGACGAATCAAATCGGCAGGTGAAGTTTCCTAATAGACAGAAATACTTGTGGAGGTGCGAAAAAGTAAGTTGGCTAATCACCTTTTCCGCGAGGTCCCGCAGTGTCCGAACAACCTCGACGAATGAAATCAACTTTCGCTTTATAGGCGGTTCAATGTCCGGTAATCTTCCATCACAGATATCTTCGATGATAACTAATTGTGACTTCTTCGTCTTTGCCGCCCTGTCTGCAAGCTTAAGCAATGTCTGTAGGGAAAATGTTCGGTATCAGGATAGGAGGAGAAGTGACGGATAAGACCTGTTCGCCAATACCCCTACTTGGAACGTTTACCGAGCGGACTAGTGCAGGGTCAAAATCCGGATTGTCGGTCAATTGGAGGTAGGCGAGCAGGTTTTTGATCTAAAGACAGAAGTCATTGACAGCTAAGCTTAAGTATTAATGAAAAGTCTGGCCTCTAAGCGTTCAAAGAATTTGTGGCCACCGAGTATTCTGCTTGGAATGCTCTCTTTCTGTAGAGCGCTTTCTATTGACCGTGACAGTGCGTTAAAGCGGACTTCGCTCGATCCGTATGAAAAAGAGATGAAGTCGTCAGAGGGCGGTGCTTACGGAGCACCGCGAAATCTCCCCATCGTAGGACCCCACCCATTTGAGCAATCAATTTTTTAATCTCGCCAGCGATGAATGCCGCCTCTACATGTTCAGTTGGAAAGAATCGTAGGACAGGTCGTGTTCCAGTAGGATGGGATGTGTAAAGTGACTTCTGGATACGCGACTTATCTGAAGCAGCTGTAAGCGAAGTTCTGAAGCTTGAACTGGAAACCCAGTCACCTTGAGCGATTATAGCTAAACTTGCGTTCAGAATAGCCGCAGTGGAACGGTAATTTCGTTCCAAAAATATTTGCTTTGTTCCATGGAAATCTGTCAACTTCAGATACTAAAGCCGTCCTAAGAAGGATGGCACACACCTTTCCGCATCTTTTCCAGATTTTCGACCTCTGCAGACCGCCAACCGTAGACTAAATTACTTGAGAAACGCCATTACACCTTTGAATTGGTTACACTCACTTGACTGGTCGGGATCGCCTACAATGGTGACGCATTTATGCAGTGCAAGGGCAGTCATAAGCTCATATTGGGTATAATTTGTGTCCTGACTGACGTTTAGATGAGCTTTTGATTCAAACCACACACGTATCGTAAACTTACAATTCATCGACTAGCACATGCTTACACCAGGCCACTGTGTGCTTGTGTCGAGTGAAGAGCTCGACGCCATATAAGAGCAAGTCGTCAAAGTCCAAGGAATTTTTTTGCCGAAGGGATTGCTCGTATTTTTCGTATATCTCCGCAACCAAGAAATCGATGTCACTGGGAGGGGCTTTCGATTTGCTATCTGCCTGCAACTCCTCCATATAGTTTGCCGCTGTGTAACGCTTTGCTTTTGCTTTTGAGATCAAGGAGATTACAGTCCCTTCCTTCACTATCATGTTCTTTTGTTCTAGGAGGTCCTTATACGGTTTAAGCAGAGTAGACACGATTTTCTTGCTAGGTAACGTGAGCATTGTCGAATCCTATCAGAGGGATGGCCTGTACGTACCTTTCATCGGCGTCACAGATGGTGAAGTTTGGTCTAAGTCCGACCTCATGGCCATATTTCCGCAAAAACATAGCGCAAAGGCCATGAAACGTCCCCATCCTTACATCCCGAGTACATTTTTCTCCAACCAGTTTCGTAAGTCGTTCCTTCATTTCATTCGCAGCCTTGTTTGTAAAAGTCACGGCGCATATCGAAGACGGTGGCATGGAGTGTGCAAGAATCAGGTATGCAACACGGGACGTCAAAACCTGACAAGTTGGATTTGCCATTCCTGCAGCTGTTACTTCGATAAGAGGTGACCTTATACCTTGGTTTTTCCACTTCCAGGGCCTGCAAGTATTTGTACAGGAACATGGGGGTCATGCCTAACAGCTATTCAGAGGGAGGGATTGTGAGCCTGAGGTTGTGCAAGGACTGTAGGTGCACACCTTCGAGTTGAGCAGGATTGAGGTCGGAGAGAAATGAAGTTGAAAGATCGATTTCGTCGGCACCAACCATGTCGCGACTCGTGTGGTTCCGTGCGAGTTGTTTACGCGTCTCAAATATGGACGCGTTAGGCACGTGACCATAACATTCGCTCGGCTTCCCCTTCCGCTTTACTTTTACCCTGGCTCGGCTTCAAGTGCCTTCTTGACTTTCACGACTCGATATCTCTGGAACTGTTAGTAAATGTGGAATCAGGCTGGGGATTATCAATCGTCGTGAGGTTCATCGTTCCTCATAAGTGCTTGGCTTCTAAAAATGTATGTCAAGCGCTTCGGGTTTCCCAGAGGTGTAAGGCGACAAACATCACAGGAGTGCTCGAGAGCTCTTATGCTTTGTAACCTTCACAGCAACCTTCAGCCCACTGGATACAGTCCCGGATATGCACCTTCTTATGCTGCCCCGCCTACCCCGTAAGGACACATCTCCCAGTGATCGAGTGCCGCTTACCTGTTCGATATTAATAAGATACGGCGCTACGTCCGGACAGCATCATCAAGTGGGGTGCGTTGAGTCACACATTTTATTAAGGCCCTCCCAAGTGATATTTCCGTCACGGTATTTCCTTCAAGGAGCTACGCACCCCCTTCGTACCCTCCTCCCTCTGAATTCAGGTATGCTGTTGAACTCTCGGAAGCTCCTTGACCTCAATTCACGCCCCGGCACATCTGAAGACATGATTATCAAGGCCAAGAGCAGATATCAAGGTATGTACCGATAACTCTTGAGTTCGAAAATTGGGCTCGGCCACAACTTTTCTTACCCATTGCCTTCGTGCTGCTTGAGAAATCTTACCACTGCTCATACTCCACAGTCATGCTCCCCATTCTGGTCATCCATCCTACACAGGGGAATACACCGCTCCAGGTCCATGTCTCCTTTCAACGAACTACAGGCAGGTCCTGATTAAAGCGCTTTGCAGATGGTCCTCCTTCCCTCCCACCCGTAGAACGGCAGATCTATGGTCCTCATTCCGCGGGTGCAAATCAACAGCACCATTTCATGTATTCTCAATGCACCGGGAAAAAGAAGGCCTTGTGTGTAAGTGGCGAATTCCGAATGAAATTATCTCATTGACAATCTGCCACAGATCGGTATCAATTACTATGGCCAAAAGGGTCAGCTAGGAGGTTGTATAAACGATGTCCAAAACGTCACACAGTTTATCCAATGTCCGTTAGGCCGTACACGATTTCTTATCTTTCTCTAACTCCTTCCAGCCAAGTTCAGTTACAGGAAAGAAAGTATGGTCATACTCACAGATGACCAGAACAATCCTCGTCACAGACCTACGAAGGAAAATATTGTCTGTCAATTTTCATGAATACTCCATCTTCGTGTCCTAAATCAGTGATAGATTCAAGCCATGCATTGGCTCGTGCGAGATGCTGCCCCAAATGATTCCCTCTTCTTTCATTGTAAGAGTTCGCGAGACTAAACATATCGTGACATCTAACATCCTTGCAAGATTCTGGACACGGCGGCCAAACGAAAGATCTGGACGGGGATGAAATGGATGGTTACGATGAAGGTTCGTATCGTGTTAACCTAGTGTCGACTTGCTTCATTCCTCATGGCATGGCAAGTCATTTATCCTGTGAGTTGTTCTCGTCACCCCTTGTCTTTTTAGCCCTCAATTCCGCCAGGTGGACTACCAAACAAATGGACATATAGTTGACGATGTCAGTGAAACGGAATTTACCCTCTCCCTCGTTGCTCACGCAATTCAGATGATGCACAACATAATGGTCAAACCCTTACCAGCTGGTTGTCGATTAACTGCGATCTTTGATGTACGTTTTCTACATATTTCCAAGTCACGGTTGGCAGACTGAATTGACTTGATATTTAGTCGTGCCATTCTGGCTCCGTGCTTGGTTCGTTGTTCGCCTTCTAAGTCCTACCCATTCTAATATTCTATATTGTCAATCAAAGATCTTCCATACATCGTCAGTCTTATCTCTATCGATCAAAATAACATTAAGCTAAGGGCTTTCCAGTACTCCACAGAGGGAAAGGTCAAGGAACCTAACCTTGCTGCTGAAGCTGGCCTCGAAATCCTGTCCGCTGTAACTGCCTACTCCCGCGGTGATATGGGCGGGGTCATCAAATCTGCCCTAGGATTGGTGAAGACAGCCACCGGGAATACTACCAAGGCAGATGAATATACGAAAAAGACAAGGACTAGTCCTGCTGATGTCGTAGGTGGTTTTGAGATATCTGAACTACGGCCCTCCTTTAACTTCTACCAGATTTCTTGGAGTGGATGCAAGGATTCCCAGACGAGTGCCGATACTCAAGAAGCCGGTGAGGCTACAGGGGCGATGAGCTACGTAAGTCAGCATGTTATTGTTATCTCTTGATTCTTGAATGCATGATTTCGCGTGATCGCTAGGCCTTCATTTCTTCTCTCAGTACGTTTTCTCTTCGAGCTTCTCGCCGCAGGGATACTTGACATCCCATTAGGTCGAAATAACCACCAGAGTTACCAGCAACTCCTCGTCAATATCAGAGAGATCCTACGTTCCAAGTACAGTCAGAAGCCACAACTCTCCAGCTCGCATCCTGTGGTATGCATTCCCAAATCATTTTAGAAGGGGCTAACATTTCTTGCATTCCGTTAGGATACTCGGCTCCTTTTTATTTGTTGATCGCATTCAAGTTCTTTGGCGACGGGGAGCTCCTTTGGCGAACTTCTTTTCTTGTTTTTGTTTTTGAATATACCAAGAATTGGTGAATGCGTATATAGAGTATCTATAAGTATGTGCAATTATAGGCGGAATACAATCAGAAGTTACGAAAGTTAAGTAACATGCGGGGCGAAGAGATATTCAGAACATGTTGGTTTCCTCTACTAGGCTCTTGAACATGAGACACTGACGATCTTTCCGTGACCACTTTCTCCAAAGGGAATGGAATCGTCCTTGCTGGCACCCGAGTTATCATTGTCTATATGCTTCAAGGTCTTTGGTCCCAGGACAAGAGCCGTCAGTCTTCTTCCATAGACCTGCAAGAGTGTTAACGTCAGGCGGTGCTACAAAACCATTGTACCTACACAGCCAGTGTCCAAGCCTATCGACCATCGCTTCATGTCGAGGCCGCGTGATGCAGAGTGTCCGTAGACAACGGTGGAGGGATAGCAATGTAACGAGTCCATGGCCACGTCCTCGGCATGAATATCAAACCCATGACATCGAGACATGTCATGGTTCCAGACATTCGTCCACTGTTGACCATCGGTACCCCTAAGGAACAAATGTAACAATAGACAGACAGAAGAAAAGAGTTCGCAACCTGCCTCGATATTTTCCCATTGTGTATGCTTCTCATGTTTAGCACATTCCAAGGGACGGTATTTTGCGGTACGTCATTGAGAACCCTTAGCTCTTGGAGACCTCTGAGAAGTGGATACGTGTCATTGCGAGAAAGGGTTGAATTCCTCGAGGGAAGGGAAGGGATGCGTGCAAGGGGTTGGGTCGGGTGGTTGAATCGGTGGTTGGGATTGGAAGGCAGTAATCCGGCGTGAACGATAAATGCATGCGCAGATGGAACATATAACGTTAGCGGGAGGGAGCGCAGATAGTCGTATTGTTCATCGGTCATGTCGTGCGCGATGTTGAAGTGTTCGCTGAAAAGCTTCCAGTCTTTCGGAATCTTGTTCCACCATGGACTACTGTCTCGTTGCTTCTCCTGATGCAGCCAAAGATTGAGCTTTGTACCGCGACATTTCTCCTCGCGCCACTTGAGGTATACCCTGTTAAGCCATCGTGCCCCGCCAGGAAGACTTCGGATCCAAGATATCCAGCCACGCCACTCTATAACCGCTTGATCATGGTTTCCCCGGACTCCTGTGATGTTATTAGAGGCCAGATACGCGAGCATCTTCAAAGACTGCTTGCGAGACGCCTTGGTCATAACGTCCCCGACATGGATGAGGACATCGGACTTGGGGTCATAGGAGGCTTTCTCCAATAGATTGCTGGTGAAGGAATTCAGTAGGCACGATGGAAAACTAGTTGGGATCGTACATGAACTGATTGAACATGCCATGAATGTCGCCGACAAGGAGAACACGACGTTGGGGATCATCTGAGCCTCGATCAGGCGATTGGATCCTCCGGCAAAAATAGCCCTCCTACCTAGCGGAAATTCTTCCCGAGAAAGAGTTTGAAGTGGCTGGTATTTGCTGAAATCAGGAAACCCTATTCGACGGTGTTAGACAGTCTCCGAGTCTGACTTGGCAAGGGTCGGGACTAACGGTGTTTTCGAGACAAGGGCCATTGTGTTGCAATTTCGTTACAAAGGCCGTAAGTGAAGAAGAAAACGACGAAAGAGAAGATGACGAAGAAAGAGGAAAGTTGGCGAATGGAAACGTCAAGCATTGAGACGGGAGTCAGCATTTACAAGAGGCCATTTCTATTAGGCTCCAAGTTCCTCGTGTCCCTCCTCCTCCCCGTATATATACCACTTCCACGCATTCTTCTTCACGAATTCCTCAAACGACCACAGCTCAGGTTTCAGCCGGGAGGGATCGTTGTATATGTATGTCTCCGCCTCTAGTGCCGAAGTCAATTCTGCAGGCAGGGCTGCTGGTTTCGACGGAATGAGCGACTCGTCACCACCCGAGTCATATATCGACAAATCAACTAGCGGTCCTAAAAGATGGATGCCCACATTCTGGCGTGTATATTCCTGGCGGTGAACATTGTCTTTGCGGTAACCTAGAAAGTCGCCAATGTGCTCTTACAGGTCCTTCGAATTCATCCAAGAGCTCCATATCCTGCGTGGTGAGACCCGTCACCAGCGTACCTCTCACTGATCTTTCTTCGGCGTCCAGCTCTCTTCCGAACAGAAGACGACTTCGGGTGTAGGGGATGATTCCGGGGTATTGCCGCAACTGCGATCGTTATCCGAATGAGCATTGTTACAGGGTTCTAGCTACTGCTCATACTTTGACTTTGTGGCGAGTATGTTCCTGAGTGGAAAATGAGCACGTAAGAGCTTAAACGAAAAGAGATCTTTACCAGCAACACTGCAGGACATATTTGCAGGTGCGATCCATCGTTTTGTATCATTCTCTTCAGGATCTTTGGGTGCATCAGCGTACCATAAAAGAAGGCATTTGCACCCATTGGCGAGCGGTGTCGATAGCGATATCGCGCCTTGAGGCCCTTGACATACTACAGTAGTAGATCTCGTGACCGACGACGGTTTTCGAGATGACTACATCTTGCGGAAACCCGAGCCATGAAGCCAACTCCCTCATGATCCGTGAGTCGCCGCACATCCTTGCCACAGTTCCTTTGTGATTCCACTCGTCCAGGCCGGCAGCGCTTTGACAAGTCGCATCTGTGCGTACGATGCAAGCAGAAGAGGGGAAACATAGTTATCCGCCACACTGTCTACTGCAAGTGCGTCGCGCATTCGACTATTCTCACCAGACCATTCACTCCCTGGTTAGAGATTGCTTTCTCTCCCTGGTCGCCGTGAAATTTCGCCGAACTTTGGAGCCATCTGTGAGTCCTGAACCAGATGGTTCACGCCGGAAGGCCATGAAGGCTGGCGGGAATCTTCTACTGGGTTTATCGGGTGGCTTGGGGTCCACAGTTCTTCTGGAATTGATTCATCAAACTTATTTCTCACAACGAGTCGTAGCCGTCGATCCTGAAACTAGGAGGCCCAAGGGTGGTGAACAGCACCCACGGAACGCCAGAGTATGGTCGCACGGGGCAGTTTGTTATGTAGAGACATGCAGTGCGTTTCCCGGAGTACGTCGTTTTCACTGTTCGTATCAAATCAATCCCAGACATCTGTCAGGCAGATCAAGGACAGCACAGAAGAAATGCGCGCTCTCGTTACAAAATATGATCGGCTCGAATTTATTCCCCTGCGACTCGAGGACGCGTTTGATCCGACATGGTGGTCGAAGATGGGAGGGATGCCTCTGGAGAATGATCTTACCATCAGTCTTACAGCCGAGGGTGAGCAGGCCGTCGCAACGCCGAATTTTATACATCCAGTCGACCACTTTCTATCAACAGATCTCTTTGTGTCCGATTCGTCAAATCTCAAACATGCCGACAGTCCCGTCACACGCCTCCAGGCTTATATATCTTCGCTACCGACACAGACGGCCATCCCAAGCGCAATACAAACATTGATTCGCGTGCTTCTTCTCTACACCGCGAGTGCGACAGGGTCATCCCATTTGCTCCTCGGCACTTCCATGACCTCACTTTCTATTTCTCTGATATCTTCAATCTCCCAGGGTGGGGGGTTTATTATCAGGGAAGAAGCTCAAGAAAAGTGGATGCCGAAGCTCTCCGCCAGGCCGAATGGACACGAAAACAGGGCCATTCGTGTCGTCCGACCATTACAGGACATTGGGATGAAAGAGTGCGCCATATGGGCTTGGTGGTCGTGTCTACATGTTGTCGGCAGCTCGAAATTTCCGGCCCCGAGGCAGAGTATCGGTCCACTGACAAAAGGTAAGACTAAGGTGAACAAAGTAACCTGCAGACTCACTGACTTTCCGATCCCCTTAAGATTTCATTGTTGGACTGGAACGCGACTACCCTTCTACTGTATCTACAATCGCACGAACCTGCGCGAAGCTCACACCAAAGAAAGGCGGAGGAGGAATCTGTTTTCTGTGCGAACGGCGAGTATCTTTACATTAGAATTTATTCATTCTAAAATTTGAAATTAGCCCAAAACAGTCTGGTATACAAGAGTGGAAGGCGCAGATATCAATTCGGTCTTTGAAGCCGATATCGTCGAACTTGGTTACCCTTGTTGAGCCAAGCTCTGCTTCGTTGACCCCGTTTCTCTGCTACATGTGTCACACGACCCTCACTAGCAAAAGTAGCCGAGGGACAACCGTCTCTGTACCGCGACAAGCTGTGCCCCTTCCAGTATGGGTTACTTCGGATTTGAATGCGGCCTTTACTTTGGAGGAGCCTCTCGTTACTGAGGCGGATGACGACAGAACTCAGGAACTGTGGAGACGGACGAAGATGGACAACGAGCAGATGAAGGCTCATGTGGTTGACTTCTTGCTTGAGGAGGCGTGATTATATAAAGTGTTATTTGTTTAATATTTGAATTCACCTTGTTGGCATTCTCGACGGCCGCTCTCCAACCGCACTGTAATACTCTATCTGCCACAAGGGATGCTCCAGGGAACTATGAGACATTCCTTGCACAAAGAACGCCTCACGGAAGAGGCTTCTCCGCGATATCTATTTCTCCAACCCAAGAAAAATACAGTGCTGGTGTCCCATGGTCGTCCTCCATGGTAGCTGCATGTTTTTTTGTATGGGTACACGTGTTCTTAACGAACCCGAACGACCAGGTACGGCGAGGATGGAAAGAAGACCTGCGATGCCTACGTCGTCGCCGTTTCCGGTACGATTCTTATCCAGTGCACCCAAGAAATTGTTAATCGAGATAGCGTTCAGGTGGATCAGGCAGCGGAAAGGTCTGAATCACAGCTTTACCAAAAAATACACTTTCCTGCAAAGTAACATTCGATGCGAACGCAGACTCACGTCGCGAGACAAATCGTGCAAGCTCTGGGCTCTATACCCACCGTTATAATCTTGTCCCAGGTAGATCGATTCCCCTCACGTCGCTCGACATATAAAGCAACCATTTCCAACACCAGGACAGCTTCTACAAGAAACACAACGAGGAGGAATTGGCCCTTGCCCATGCCAATATGTTAGATTTTGATCATCCGGATGCCATTGATATGCCACTGTTTGCAGCTGTTCGTGTCTTTCCAGCTGATTTATGTGCCGCCTACTCATATATTGTTATTTATCACTTTTCAGTGTCTGTCGGATCTCAAGGCCTACAAGCAGTCTAATATTCCAATCTATTCCTTTTCGGAGCATCAAAGACTGGAGGACACAAAATATTTGTATGGCGCAACTATCATCATCAGTTTGTCCCATCGTACTCCCGATAATGTCCGGGTTCTCACAGACGGGCACAGCTGAGGGAATCATGGTCCTCCAGGACCCCGCTCTGAGGGCGTTGTACGACCTCAAGGTAGGTTCCAACCCCAATTAATTGATCATGTTGTCGAATTACTTCTTCAGATATTCGTTCAATGTGATTCGGACCTCATGCTTGCGCGGCGACTTCGAAGAGATGTGAAGGAGCGTGGAAGAAGCGTAGAAGGGATACTGGACCAGTGAGTCGGACTACCTGCGATATATCGTGGCTGCCACAAAAGTATCACGCAGATATATTCGCTTCGTCAAGCCAGCTTATGACAACTTTGTTCGACCTACTGCGTCATATGCTGATATTGTACGTGATTCAAATATTGCCCACCCTCTTAAGTTGAGGTTAACCTTTAGACTGTCCCCGGATCAGACAACGCAGTAGCCATTGACTTGATAGCCGCTCATATCAAGCGGCAGCTTCAAGAGCGTGCAAACCAATTTCGACAGAAGTTGGCGATCCCGTCCCATTATTCCACAAGTCCTTCTGGCGCTTCCACTCCAGAAAGTAGACTTGAAGATTTAGATCTCAAAGTCCTTCCTCAAACTCCGCAGCTTCAAGTGAGAATCCTTCTCCCACGGCCACTGCTCAAATTGACGGATGTGTAGGGCATTTTCACGATGATAAGATCAAAGGACACTAGTCGTCAAGACTTCGTCTTCTTCGTTGATCGCCTCTCGACTATGCTAGTCGAAAGTGCCCTACAATATCTTCCGTACGTCCCAAAAACGGTATTGACCCCATTGGATGCAACGTTTCATGGCCGACAACTTGATGCCGTGGTGAGAAAGAGTCAAACCAACGTCATACAGAATCTTACGAACCTAATTCAGAACATTTGTGGTGTCTCAATATTACGCTCGTACGTGGCCATTCCTCTTTGATAAAAGGCGATGCCAAGAGCCAATTTACGACACAGCGGAGGCGCGCTAGAGCGCGGTTTTCGCAGGGTTGTCAACAACGTGCCTATCGGCTCCCTCCTTGTTCAAACGGACGCCAAGACTGGGGAACCCATGTTATTGCATGCAATGCTCCCCAAGTGTCTTCGCTTTCGACATTTGGCGGAAGCGTCTTGGGTATTTCTGTTAGATTCTCAGGTGCGGTTATGTGCTTTCCTTCATGGCCCACCCACCCAATTTTATACCCGAAGATCGGCACTGCCGCCGCCGCTTTTATGGCCATCCGTATTTTACTAGATCATGGGATCAGAGAAGATAAGATTCTGTTTGTCACATTGTTAGTGGCACGGGGTGGTGGGGTTTCCATCTTACGGCGCGCCTTCCCGCAAGTCACTATTGTTTGTGGGGCTGTCGATGACGAGCTGCAGGAAGGATGGTTGGAAGGACTTCCAGGACAGGATAATCCTGAGGGACTCGGTAGGAAGGTGTGGGTCGTGCAACCGGGCATGGGGCAGATAGGTGCGCCATATGCAGTAGTTGGTGCACGTAACTCATACCGCTCGACAGGGGATCGTTATTATTTATAGGGATCTTGGTCGCCTTTCAACCAGCCGCTGTATCTAGACCTTCATGTCTGATTTTTGAATAAAGCGGTCATAGCCCGAGCCTGTCGTCGCTTGGCTGGCCTTCTACTATGTCGTGATTGTCGCGACCAGGGCCGTTTTTGTGATAGAATTCATGCTCAGCTGGCTCATAGGGTCCTTCTCCGATGAAGGTGGGAAACTCATTACTGCATTAACATGCAAGCAAAAAAAAATGATAAGATCGCACCAGCACGAGGCTCACAAGGGCATGGTCACTCTTGCAATGATTATCGATTAATGATTGCCTATAATGTGTAGTTTAGTCTGCCCCTGTGGTTTATTCTGGATAGGAATGTGTTGTCCGTGTCTAGTGAAAGGGTATATATATGTAATGTGCATTATCGTCCAGCTGTGGCCATTTTTCATGACAGAACTTGATGCGAATGATAATTTGGTTGCTCATGTAGAAGGAATGCATACTCCCAACGAAGTCTCGATGCCTTGTGATCATGTCTGAACGTTCGAGTCTTGGAGAGTGAAGCAGAAATGTACCTGTATAATACCAGAAGGAAACGGCGATCACGATATAAAGGCCTTCTCATTTTGCGTAAGTCCAGGCAGAACACAGATAAGAAATTTCTCACAAATCAGGATTAGCCCTTCCAACCAGTTAGATTTGCCATCGGCGACTACGTAGCCCATCGTTTGCACTGGCACATAAGAGAGTGAGTGTGGAGAATGCACCATTATTGGTGCATTAAATACCAGAAGTGTAAAGAACCTGCTCAATGATCAGCGCCAAATACCCTGGAATTATGCTGAATGGCTCACGAGAGATTGGAAAGGATCCATCAAGAGAGGTAACGGCTTTCCCATCATCCACCCAAGGATAACGATGAAACTGGCGAGTTCGAATTGAGTAACATAACAATATCATACCAAATGCACTCACGGAATTACGAAGAGTGCCGTTTGCTTTTGATTCAATTTTTCAGAAGGGGGATGAATATGGTGGGCTCTGAAAATTCAACTCACTACTGTCGAACCGAGAGCAACACTAATGCTGAAGGCCAGGCGATCCTTAACAGACACGTTCACTGCAGTCATACATTCTGCAGAGAATATCAGCACAGCATAATTATTAGTGAGTGAACTACTGTACCCGCAATCGAGGTTACAGCGGGCAATAAGATCAAGGCGCACCAATCTTTGCTGACAATATGGGAAATGCCATCCATGGATTCAACAAGTTCGTCGGCTGTGATCGAGGCCGCCTACCAATGCCGGATCGTGAATGGGCCATCGGAAATGTAGGAAGGACATACCACTGTTACTACAACGAGAACGAGAACGGCAAGAACCCAGCTAACGCGCGGTGGGGCTGGATGTTCAGTTATGTCGACTACCTGTGGATCAGGCGCGGCCGTGACACAATGTCCTTCGACTTTGTCGTGTGTTGGCGCATCTTCGGTTCCGACTTTGGTGGTGACGCTGACAGAACGTCCACTGGAACCACTGATGAGCCTGATGGTAGGTTCACCAAGGTTGAGCTCCGAATGATTGTCTCCGTCCAGCGTTGTCAATGTCAATTGCGAAGCAGAAGCGTCGGTTGAAGCGCGTTGCGGATAGAGTGTGTGGGGTGGGGATAAGAATGGCACATTTTTAGCGCTGATGTGAGAAGGAATCGAATCGTTGGATAGAATCTGCAAGGTCTGCAATCTTGTGAAGCTGAATTTTTTGCTCGTCTTATTATGACTGTCATCATAAAGGTGAGAATGTGACCACAGTTGGAAAAGGAGATAAGCGGCATATACTGCAGCAGGAATAGTGAGCATGGCCAAGCAACTCATATTAACGACGCTTACTGAATAACAGTACAACGGAAACCTAACGGCTGACATTCAAGCAAAATCACAGTATAGAGATAATTGCTTACACCATGGCTCATCTTTAGGATGTTGCGAACTTGTACTTCGGGAATAGGAGTCATTGCGCCACTGAGAGCGAAGTGGTATGCAACCGGCAATAAGAGCGCCCCGACACTGATGCTCAGGAGGGAAGAGTGCACCTGGGTTGCGGCTTGTTTTCACAATGGATGAGATATAAATATCCTGAACTGAGGCTACTCACTTGGGTTCCAGACTTGTTCAGAGAACCGCATGCCTCCAGCGAAGAAACAAAGGCCGAGAACCAGCACTTCCCCCAAGAGAGAAATTACATATTGTTTTAAGCGAAAATATTATCCCGGACGTACGAAGTTTGCTCAACATAGACCCTATCACTGGATATACTTCAGTGTAGACAAACAACAAATTTGAGAACAACCTACAAGATGACTGAACTACGCTCAGCTCGCATTTTCGCAATGCAGTAATCTAGGCGGCTTCAGCAGTAATTTACAGGTTATGCGGGATTCGTACCGCGACGACAACCGCGACGCTGTATGCGCGCAGTCAGCTCGTGGGGTTTTCCTAGAAACAGCACATACGTATTACTCTGAAAGGGCGATGAGAACTGGACCAGTGGTATTTCGCCGAACTCACCAAGCTAGCATTTATGAGGCCTGTTTTTGACCCGCCGATGCGAAGTGCGAGTTCATGAGTTGAGACGTCATGTAACTAATTGAGCGGAAGAGGAAATCAGCCACCCAGCCCAAAAATGGAAACCAAAGATTAACTTTGACTAAAGGAATTAATGCCAAGATGCAAACTGTTCTGATCTGAGCCGCCAGGGCGTGATGGTAAGGAGATGCATGACGCACAAGTAAATCTCAAGCCATGCGAGTCAACAAAGGTGAAGCTCAGTCCCCACTGAAGTGAAATTCAACGGTAAGGAGTGATTACAGAGCGAAGGCGGGAGACGCACAGATATAGGGACAAAGACGAGGAGGATGTTCAGGTCTAGAGATATATATTACGCGAGTTTAGGTCCGCTTAACATTTGACGGCGTACAGGAGCCTAAGATGACGTGTCTCCAGCCTTGAAATAAGCCTTCGAAGATGCCCTTGCGGTGGGCGGGTGGCAGAGAATCGGAGGAGTAATGAGAGGATGACGTCCAGAATGATGGTAAACTTGGGTTTTGCGCATTTTCAGCATCGTGCAAGACGATGCCGGGGGGAGGTTCTCGAGACGAAGAGAATGGATAATGAGGGCGTGCAGCGGACGCCGAGGGCGATGGCATTAGGCGAATAGTATGGAAGTAATTTCCAAAAATAGATCACCAACATTGAGGATAGCAGACCCGCTTACGTCATTGCCTCGGAAACATGCGGAATGCGTCACATTTGTGACCACACAGAATTTCCCCTGGACGTCGACGAAATGTTCAGAACTGCTGTCCGCGCTGCTCGTCCAGCGGCCATTGCCGCCCGCACAACCCTCAGCCTTAAGTCCCCGTCTTCTCTGCGCACGCTTCACACAACCTTTCGTGTTGCGTCCGGCGGTCCTGCCGCGCCACCAATCTATGGACCTGGTGGAAAGGCCGGGGAAGTTCCTAGCGACCTCGAGCAGGCAACGGGTTTAGAACGTCTTCAACTGCTGGGAGAGATGGAAGGTTTAGATGTGTTTGATGACAGTCCTCTGGACTCTAGCCGAGTTGGCACAAAAGCCAATCCTATCCTTGTCCCCTCATATGTATGTTACGGTCTCCTCATTTGCTCGGCGGAGCTGTGCACTGAAAATATGATCGACTTGCAGGTTGGCGAACGTATTATCGGCTGCACAGGGTCACCTGCCGACTCCCATGACACACTTTGGTTCCATGTGAACAAAGACAAGCAATCCCGTTGCTCAGAATGTGGCTCTGGTCAGTTTCCACATCCTCTCGCGTTATAATAGGCTCTGACAAATCCCATAGTTTACGCTATCGATCCGCTAGATGGAACGGTTGTGGAACCCTCGCCCGCATAGAATTCACTAGTTGACTCGCCAACATAAAATCTTATTTGTTCCTAAGTGATTCCGTGCGAAGATGCGTGAACGCTAGTTCTGTTTCTATATCACGAACATCAAGTATGATGTTAACCGTATCTTAATGTCTGCAGCGTTTCAAGGCGACCTCGTTTTGTGAATCAGAAGTCCGGATTGTTTGGACTTTCTGAAACTAGAGACAGCAGTGTCGTGGGAAAAGCTACTGATCTATGACCCCCGAGCAAGAACCCCAAGCAAGGGAACGATTAATGTACCCTCCACCCGAGTCATTTGACTTCGTTTCTCACCTGCACCGTCAGACAGGCACGGATTCTTGGGTTATTGAAGAGCTGATTGGGGGCGCGGCTAATCATACTGTTCGGGTGACTTCACTTGTGGCGCATCCTGGTCATCAAGAGGAGGTTGGAGACGACACCTTGGCGAGCCATTATCGCGAGGTCCTGCATGCCCATACATCTGTCGTCCTCAAGCAAGCTCCCGATTTCCTAGCCAAGGCTACGCACATTCCCTTTTCTCCCTATCGACAGGTGGTGTGTTTCTCAATGCAAACCAATCGTAGTCTGAACCTCGTGACCATCTCGCACATTCCGCTACCTAGACAATCGAGGCGGCCGCCCTCAGACTACTTCACCAACGTAACGATGGAATCCTCGGCCAGCTCCTTGACGAAAACCCCGGCGTCAATGTACCCCGACTTTTGCTGCATGATCAGCTTCACACCATTATCATTCAGAGCGATCTTGGCGATCATCCGAACTTATACGACGTCCTCGTCGACGATGAAACAACTGTTCCTATGGCTTCCAAACTAGGCAGTATCGTCGGCCATTTCCTTGCCAGCATGCATGATATTTGTCTTTCATCCCCCGAGTCATTGGATACCTTGGTCACAGGTTTCAAGAACGACGATGCCGAGCGTCTCATGGAAGGCACTATCAACCACGCTGTCATGAGCATGAAGGATGCAGAAGTATTGGACTACGAAATTCTCGGAGATCTCGCATTGGACCATTGGAAAACGAGGACAAAGAGTGCCTTCAGCCAAGGCGACTTGTGGTTTGGCGCTTTGTTGGTTCAAGGCTCAAGGGGCTATCAAAACTCGCCCGTGGACGCGATTAGCATTGGGATCTGTGACTGGGAGTTTGCAGGCCCTAACCATCCCGTGGCAGACATTGCACAACTTGGTGCGTCTGTGCCTTCCAAGTACCCTCGAGAGAAGTTGACCCGGGACGTTGATTGAAGGTGCTTACTTACATTTGATGTCATTATCACCCTTCAATACTCCTACGCGAGAGTCGATCTTGATGGCTTTCGCGAATGCTCTCTATGGCTCCTACTTTGCGAGGACCCGGAGACCGTTCGATTCTGAATACCGGCGTTCCCTCATCATTATGCATGGGTGGGAGCTGATCAATGCCGCCGGATGGAACCAGAGACAGATGCTGTGGTGTGACTGTATTGGAGATGGCGTCAGGTGTGCGCATATCAAAGACATGATTAGGAAAGGTGGACTCTTGTTAAGAGCCGCCTTGGAGGATGAGATAGATATCGAAGGATTGGAAGAGGTCGTGGCGTGGGCTCGTTATTTTTGTGCACAAGAATCTGAGGTCGGCTAGACGATTCTCATCATAATATACTGTCAATGAGGGCCGCAGGAGTCGATGACGATGCGATGTTTTCCATCAATCACGGTAAGAGCATCAGATTTGCTTCCTCGCATCAGTGATTCAGTGCCTTTCGTACCTTAATTCTGTCAAAAATGGAACCGAGTTTTACGGACGGCTCACAGCTCCTCTTTACCTGCCGATCCATGGCTAGTATTATGATTGACGGGTCAACCACCGCCCTCAACATCGGCGGGGGAACATGGTCAGAGGTACTCGCTACGCGCTTCTTTGGGGGTTCGGCAATATGGCCAGCCTTTGCGTCTAATACCAGTGGGGATACTGGACAGTACGGATCCCTCAGCATGACCTTTCAAGGTGGGTATCTCGTCTTATACGATGCCAATAATCAACATATAATACCGCCGTGCAGGGACTTCCATAGCATTTTATGGAAACACGCCAGCGCCTCCAGCTTCCCAATGGGTTCTTGCCTCCCTCGATGGCGGAAATGCATACAATGCCTCATATGATGACCCATCACCTCCGACGTCGCTGCAGTGGTACCAATCCCTAATCCTTTCCGATGGATCACACACCATCAACATTTCTCACATAGCCGGAACTTCCGTCGATTTCATAGTGGTGACTGCGGGTCCTACCACTCAGCTTTTGACCCAAAGGTTGATCGTCGATGACGACGACACAGATATCGTTTACACTGGAAGCTGGGCGCGGAACACTGATCGTTATGTTTCAAGTACCAATCCCCAGGAAGGTCTCCCGTATCGCAAGACGACGAGTCAAGCGACCTCCTCAGGACCAACAGCAACCTTCCGATTCCGTGGTGAGCATCTTTCGTCGCTCTTGATCCTTTTGTTTTTTATAACACCAAGGCTGGAAGGTACCTCTGTCGCCGTATATTCCCTATTTGATTATTCGCGACTCGGCCCGCTTTCTGTGACGTACACCATGGATGGCTTTCCTTTATCGCTTTCCTACAACGTCGGTCCCAGTACCCCGGCGTACAAACAAGGAGCCAAAACCATTGAAAATACCCTTATGTTTTCCAATGATTCACTTGCTTCGGGAGATCACACCCTCGTGATCAATATCACCGCATGCACCAACCAAATTTTTGCGTTGGATTATATCTTGTATTCACCATCGTTCAATACGATTTCCGACAAGCCAAACTTTGGAAACGGAGCAACAACTTCGACCGGGTCATCCTCTTCCTCTTCCCCTACAGGCTCTTCAGTTAGTTCAACTCAAACTCTTCCGGGTTCCTCTGAGTCCTCACCCTCACATACACAGGTGAGCTCGTCGACTGGTAAAAAGCCTCCGGTTGGAGCGATTGTCGGTGGTGTCATCGGTGCTATCGCTGCCCTTGTAGCATTTTTCGTCATCCTTTGCCGAAAACGGCTGATCAACCGTTATTCGTCATCAGCAGCGGCTATATCTCGGTCATGTATGTTTTTTCTTTCTTTTCGTTTTTCTCATTTTCGTTCTTGCTGAGTGTCTCGTACATAGCCCACACTATCGAGCCATACACCAGCCCAGCAACTACCCAGAATTTGACATCGACTCATGGTCCTCCTGTCCCACAGCAGAAATCCAGGATCACCAATGCGCCGATATATTATCGGTCCTCGGGCGATTCTGGGAGTAGGAGCGCACCATCCACCGACCCTCCGCGTGCTCAGATGAGACAAAAATCCTCTGTTTCCAATGTAGTTACGCAGCAAGGCAACCCTCAGGCTTCGAGCGGCGGCGGTAACGATGGCGCTACGTTTCGAAATCGGATGCAAAGGCTGCAGGATCTTGTTCTTGAACTGAATTGGGCAATTTCTGAAAACGGGGAGGACAGTTCGCGCGCGTTGGAACTGCGGGGACGAATCGCGGAGCTCACCCGAGAGGATGCACAAAGTTCGGGGATTGTGTCGCAGGGAGGGGTGACTGTGCCGCCTCCTTATGAGCCGAACCGAAGGAGCGTTGCTGATCCTTGATTTCGTTTACCCTCAACTTAAGTTTCGCACCTTTCAAAATATCTAGGGGATACATGGTCGGGAATATCATACACGGGCATGTAATAAGCATGTCTCTGAACACTGTCAACGCATACTACTACCCTTCCAGTGCATTGAAGAGTAACTTCATTCCTTTCTTAAATACTAGCGCCGTAGTCAGAAAATTGTCCAGGAGCTAAAAAATGTCTGAAATTATTTGACCCGGTGCTGGATACATTGGGCCAGACTAAGTGTTTAGAGAAGACATGACGACGAGAACAGATGGAGTGCTGCAGGTTAACAAGTTTGTGCGGATGTTACTATCATAGGATATTGAAAAGACTTATGACGAGTGCCATGAGGGGTCCACTGATGTGTGAGCTGCAAAGAGTGTCTCGGAATGTAGAAGTCAAGCCAATTGCTGAATTTGGGGCTGAAGCGGTGGTGGTTGTAGCCGTAGTGGGGCCGCTGGTGCTAGTGCTTGACGTCGCATTCGTGGGTGCGGTCGAGGATGACTGGAGAGTAGGAGTAGGGAAGGACAGGGACGTGCTGGTGCTAGCTAAATCACAGAACATCTGTGCCAGTGATTCAGCCGTTGCCAATTCCTTGGGACATCCGGTGGAGATACAGTCGACAAAATCTTTCGTGAAATGATTGCTATTAGGGCCTGTTTAGCAACCCCTCAAGGCCATTCATGGCAAGACGCACCTGGTACAGAAACAGTTTACTTCTACCTCACTTGTGCAGTTGGATAGTGCACTGCCCTGAGCTAGGCAGTTCGTGACTGCGTAAGAGAACGGCATAGTCAGGTGCAGTACATTTATCTTGCGATACTGATTCTCGACTAACCACACGACGAATAGCCAGTAAGCGAAGGATATGGGGCAGTACTTGTGAGAGTTCCAGTAGAATTGGTCCCTCCAGTCGTAGAGCTGGAGGGAGGTGTGGTGGTGGTCGACGTCGAGTCCCCCGGGAACGTAGATGGGGGCAACAACGAAGCCTGTCCAGATGCAAAGGATAATATTCGGAAGAATAAAAGGATAGAGACTATGGGTGAAGAGAATCTGAGCCTGCCCATGACGTTGGAACAATTGACAGTGGCACCAATGACAATGTTTGGATATATATATACGAAGCGGATACAAATAAAGTACACAAGCACTAAGAAAGATGGAGCTATCCAAGACCTTGCACGATGAGATATATCAAGTGAAAGAAAAATCGCGAATACGAACCAGGTCAACGTCGTTCGAATCATGGTGCGGGATCATGAAGTACAGCTGATATCGCCACGAGGTTTTCAGCCTCAAAAGCGGGCGGCGCCCTTTCGTGAAAAGTCAAAACATGTGGACCGTCTTGGGTGTGACTAGTGACTGCTCATCGCATCGAACAGTGTTAGGACATATCCTCACGGTATCATTCGACATTCCGGCGTCGTGTTCGAGGGCGAACAAGGCAGAAAGTACCCCAACGTTATCGTGAAGATCGTGGTGAGCGTCCAGGGGGGGTTGGAAGAAGTAAAACCTGGGGAAAATGATGCAGTGTGTTCCTTGCTTTATATCAAAGGCTACCAGGGCTGGCGGGCAGCGTCTTTGAAGCAGTCACGGACGAGAAGGCACGAACGAATGATTTGAAATTTCGTCTTGGACTCTTGGCGAGACCGGTCACCCATCCGTTGGAGAAGCCTTCGCCATGGGAAGCCAAACGGCTACCGTGATTATGTCCCTACAGCGGAAACCTCGGCGCGGCCGCGTACGTCAACGCCCATACCCCGTTCTCCTGATCGGCGTGGTGCGTTTGTTGCTTTCCTCTTCCTTGGAGGTCGATTCCTCTCATCAAATGGAGCATTTTCCCAAGACAATATATGAGGAGTCTGGGCGCATCAATCATGGTGTAAGAGTCGGCCCGGAGTAACGAGGAGTCCAAACCATTGAAAATACCCTCATGTTTTCCAACGGTTCACTTACCTCGGGAGATCACACCCTCGTGGTCAATGTCACCAGATGCGACAAACAAATTTTTGCGTTGAATTATATCTTGTATTCACCATCGTTCAATAAGATTCCCGACAAGCCAGACTTTGCAAACGGAGCAACGACTTCGGCGGGGTCTTCCGGCTCTACGTCTTCCTCTTCTCCCACAGGATTTCCAATCAGTTCAACTCAAACTCTTCCGGGTTCCTCTGAGTCATCATCCTCACATACACAGGTGTCCTCGTCGACCGGTAAATCGCCTCCGGTTGGAGCGGCTGTCGGTAGCGTCATCGGTGGTGTTGCTGCCCTTGTAGCATTTTTCGTCACCCTTTGCTGAAAACGGCTGATCAACCGTTATTCGTCATCACCAGCGGGTACGGCTATACCTCGCTCATGTATGTCTCGTTTTTCGTTTTTCTAATTCTCGTTCTTGCTGAAGGTCTCATGTATAGCTAACAATGTCGAGCCATACGCCAGCCCAGCCAGACTTTGACATCGACTCGTGGTCCCCTTATCCCACAGCAGAAACCCAGAATCACCGACGCGCCGCTACCTCACCAGCCCTCGAGTGATCCTGAGAGTAGGAACGCATCACCTACCAACCCCTTGCGTCCTCAGATGAGGCAAAAATCCTCTGCTCCCATTCTAGTTACGCCGCACAGGAACTACCAGGCTCCGGGCGGCGGCGTTAACAAGGGAGAGTCGAATTTAGTTGGCGCCATGTTTCGAAATCGGATGCAAAGGCTGCAGGATCTTGTTCTTGAACTAAACCGAGCGATTTCTGAAAACGATGAGGAGAGCTCGTGCGTGTCGGAGCTGCGGGGGCGGATTGCGGAGCTCACCCGAGAGGATGCACGAAGTTCGGAAATTGTGGGCAGACTGTGCCGAGCCAAGCTGAGGAGCTGCTGATCCTTGATTTCGTGTACCTTCAACCTAAGTTCCGGAACTCTCAAAATATTCCAATATCTCTGATACATAGTGAGGATATCATAAGCAGATGACATGTCTTTGAGCACTGTCAACGGAGACCACCCTGCAGCGAAGAGGCACATGTTGGATACAAATAAACTATACAAGCAGTACGAAAGATGGGCTATCCAAGACCCTGCACGATGAGGGTAAATATCAGGTAGTGGCACATAAGGGGAGCGTGAAGCAAGGCAGGGCGTATTATTTCAAGGGTCCTGTGTAAAATATGGCTACATCAAATGAAAGAAAAATCGCGAATGCGAACCAGGTCAATGTCGTACGAATCATGTTGCGGGGTCATGAAGTACAGCTAGTAAATATCGGTCATCTGGGCCATGAGGTTTTCAGCCTCAAAACAAGCGAGAAAAGCAACATACGCACCAGGCGAAATCATCAATTCATGCCTTCTTGTCCGTATCCTCATGAATCTCACTTCATCCTGCATCAAAGACACTGCCTGTCAGCCCTGGTCGCCTTTGATATAGAGCAAGGAACACACTGCATCGCTTTCCCCAGGTTTTACTTCTTCCAACCCCCCCTGGACGCTCTCCACAATCTTCACGATGACGCTAGCGTACTTTCTGCCTTGTTCGCCTTCGAACACGACGCCGGAATGTCGAATGATACTGACAGGATGCCCGCGAGATATGAGGATGTATCCTAACACTGTTCGATGCGATGACAGCATCGCCAGGGTTGCTTCAAGCTCGGGCGACATGACTGAACTTGGTCCCCCTGAGCCACCACTTGGTGGATTTGAGGAAGTTTGGGTGAAAATGGTATGCGTGGATGATGTCTGTGGTATCGTTTTCAATGCCTGAAGAGGAGAGACACCTGAGCATCTCCGAGCAGTGAGTCCAATGTGACCTTACCATGAATCGGGGATAAGGAAGCGAATATTTTGATTATGAATCAAAAATATTCGCTTGAGGACTTCGTCATCACAAGTTGATATGCGCCTAAGACTCCAGAATGACGTTGGCTCCAGTTTTTGGGTGTGAACCAGCGTGCGGAGAAGTCCACCGAATATACCTTCCCCTGAATGCTCTTCAAGTGCCACTATCGACGGCGCCATTCCGCCTATTCCTGGATCCCGCTCTTCGGGGCCTTTCTGTGGTTCTGCAAGTGCCAGTCTACTCCTCTGCGAGTTATTGTCTGATACGTTGCTTCAGCCACGCTCCTTTCGATGTTGATCACTTGGCTTGCCACCGGTCGCCCTACATATGTCTCTCAAGACGGCTCGATTGCCTATATATCTGACATAGGGGCCGATGTATTAAAGCCACTATTCATCACTGGTGGCGCAATCACAGCCGTGTTATTTGTCTTGTGCTTATGTATAGAACGGTTGCTTCGACACAAAAGACGGTTCGTCCTTTGGCACCCAAATCCCCATTTCCATATACTTGTCCCTCCACACAGGCTTCTACCAGCTATGCGTAAAAGGGAACGCGTTTTCTCCGTCCTTGCAATCATCGGTTCCTTCATTGGTGGCTGTGGACTTATTCTGTTGACGGTTTTCGATACCAAACGGCATCCAAGTCTTCACAGACTTTTCCTTCTGATTTTTATGATTGGCGTCGCACTCAGCGCCATCTTCACGATAGTCGAGGTATGTAATCTCAACTACATTTCTTCCATTTTTTTAAGTAACCATGCTCCAGTACCATTGGTTGAGCAGGAGCTTTGGAGAGTTCAGAAAGTTAACAATCGCTTATCGCGCCAAGGCCTCTATAGCAACTCTCCTCGTTCTGCTCTCCGTGGCCTTTGCTGTCGCACTTTTCCACAGCCACGATACTGGAGGTAAAAATTCGTTGTGCGCTCTTTCCCCCAACTGATCATTCCTTTGCCTCAGCCATATTAGAGTGGCTGATCGCCTTCGGTTTCACGCTCTATCTTCTAACATTTTTCTATGACCTTCGGCACGCGAAGCGCAGCGATGAGAGCGAATTTCGAGAGGATCAGTCGCTCTCCACCCAAGCAAGCCCTGAGATGAGAATGGTATAACTTTGTATCTGAATTAAATACTCCAGGACTAGGTATCATGCGAAGTGATACATTTATACACATCGAAATGTTGAGGGCAACTTGGGACTCAATATTCAAGACATGACGATCGTTGCAGGTTGAATCAGACATCAACCAACATTCAGTTCGCGGTCAAGCTGTAGTGCGAGTTCCAAGTCCTTATCTGCCTGCTCCTTCCGCCTTGCCGCTTCCTCTTCGGCCAATCGGATAGCTTCGATTCTGACTCTGTCGGGGCTCACCCTTCGAACTTGCTGTGACGAAGACTGCCTGCTGTGGGATTGGTTATCCGAGTGACCAGGGGGTAAAGGAAGTGGTGTTTGATATCGAGCTTGAAGATAGGGATCTGGCAGCTGATTAGCCGCAGGCGGAATTGCCACCGGTCGCTCTAGGATAGAGTATGAGCTATTGACCTCTCGCGGCGCGGGGGTCATGGCGATAGGGAATGTGACGGGTCGAGCTCGCTCGCCTCCTGCCCAGAAAGGCGGCATGGATGTAGGTGGTGGATAGGGTACGATGGGAGGAACTGCTGTCGCATTCATGCCGGCAAGTTGGCCGGGTGAAGACAGCGCGAGAGACCCAGGACCAGGGTATCTATATGGAACGGCTTGTGGCAGGGATGTTGGTGATTGAGGTGGTGGATAGGGTACGGTGAGAGGAACTGCTGTTGCATTTATGCTGGCAACTTGGCCGGGTGGGGGCAGCGCGGGAGCCCCAGGACCAGGCTCAGCAGGGTATCCATATGGAACGGCTTGTGGCGCTTGCGGCAAGGATGTTGATGATTGAGGTGGTGGATAGGGTACGGTGAGAGCTGCTGTTGCATTTATGCTGGCAACTTGGCCGGGTGGGGGCAGCGCGGGAGACCCAGGACCAGGCTCAGCAGGGTATCCATATGGAGTGGCTTGTGGCGCTTGCGGCAAGAACGTTGATGATGTTCGCGGGGTGTTGCTTCCGTCGGAAGGTATGCGACGTCCCGTTTGGATGCCCGGTTGCAAAGTGGATGGGAGATTTGTTGAAGGGGATACATATGGGTCAGACAGGACCTGTTGCAGGCTGAGTGGACTGCCATTCTTCTTATGTCGAATGCCTCCCGGTAAGAGAGCGTTGGGAAGAGGCGCCGACGTCACGGCTAGTTGCGGGAGTGGCGGAAGAGGTGACTCGGGACGTTTTTGAGATGCTCCTGCAGGTGACAGAGAGGATAATGAAGGGGCTCCTAGATATCTGGGGTTGGCAATCGGTGAGATATGTGGCTGTCCCTGACGTTTCTTGGGTTCCAGTTCGTGTGCCGGTGATCGCAACGGGGATTGTGGCGGATGATACAGCCTTTCTGCTGGGGTCAGCTTGGAGGGCCGTTTCACAACTCCAGCGGTTGAACTGGTGAGTTGAGTCGTAGTGTTGGGCACGGGAGTATGGGAGTAGTAGGTCATTTCCAGGTACACCTCTCCACGCGCAACCCCGTCTATACTGAGGCTCACCCATTCTGCAAGTTTGAATTCCGTTAGGCTCAATGTTCATATGGATATGGAAAGAGGGACCCACCATCGAATTCTCCTGTTTTCAGGGTTTCGGCAATGTCAACTATTCCTTTACCTAGGGGATCGTCGGACTTTCGCTCCTGCGCGAAGCAAGCGACTTCGAGTTTTCTGCTCTTTTCCGTCACCTGCTTCATGACCGGGAATCTTAGTTCCGCATCCCACGCAGGGTGCTGGCCACCTTTGATCTCCACTGGAGTTTTCTTGGTGACGCCTGGCAGGGTGACATACTCTCGCGAATTATTCCAAGTAAGGAGAATGTATCATACCATTCAAAGTTGCCTGGGCGAAGACGTCCTGCTTGTAAAAAGAATGTTTATCGTTCAGATTCCTTGCCTTCAAAAGGACGACGACCAGAATACCCAATTCCGGCTCCTTGGACATGAAGTGTAAATGTTATGTATCTGGAGGGAACACGTTGGCCAAGTTGGAGGCTGTTCATCAGGATGAAGATCATCACGACTCGCCAGTGCTTATCAGATCCAGAATTGGGTCACACACATCAACATATAGCCACGGGGTGGACACAGGAGCGCTTTCTTCATATTATCAGGACGTATGGACGAAACACGAAAAAGATGCTTTGGGAAATGTACGGCACCCAAAGGGCATGCTGCGAGATAGGACACCTTTTATAATACTAGACAGAACAGCTGGTAATCGAAGTAATGAGCATTGGAAAGAACATGAGTAAAAGGGTAACATATATACCTCAGTCGACACGATGGGTGAATCGACTGAGGCATCCGGGTCGGTAGGTAAGATAGATAAGGAATCGAAAGGATACGTTATGATTCTAAGAGCCAATAGTTACGGTGGCGTAAAAAAAGAAATAAAGGGTGCCGAAACACAAATATACGGGGAGTGACGAGGGTTAGGAGTGGCAGATGAAAGCAAGTCACTGATTGGTGAATAAATCACTGTCCAATGGTTTGTCGCCACGATGAAGGATCAAGTTTGGTACTGGGGCGTAAACCATCTAAAGTCGAGATCAATGCGAGCAACACACGACAAACCTGGAGAAATACTCACATCCCTGTATAGATCTTGCATTCTCATGCGCAGGAGAGATTTGGCTAACACCGTTTTGCTATTGGGACTTAACCATGTTTTCCGAAGGACATGGTCAGCCGGAATCAATGCATCCATATATCGTCGCAAGATCTCCCACCCCCGTCCGTCGTGATGCATCCCGAGGAGCCGGATCAGACGTTGAACGTGGGTGTGCACAAAGGTGTGATAAAATTTATGGTAAGTTTCTTGAACGGTCTCGGTGGCAATGCAGTGTCCGGGTAGAAACTGGAAGTTGACGCCGGTGGATTGGCGAAGTGTCTCGGGATGTACACGAAGGCCCCCCATGTCGCGAATCACGAAACCTAAGAGTCTTCCGGTCGCTACATCAAAACGAGCCAATAGGTTTTGAGCATGTGCCTCGAAAGCGACTCCATTCTTAATCAACGGAGGGAGAAGCGCCTGACACGCCAACTGGAGGTATCTATGAACCATAAGGATCAGCGGATGCAATTGGGACACCAAGTAAATACTAGTACTACCTATCGAGAAAAGCAGCGCGTTTCTCCGGTGTATTCAGGTTAAAGATATGTTCCACAGCTGATATACCAACAGGAGCTCCGGCGTGATCCATTTCGAGAAGAGCCGCGCATAGGATCAGGGCCTCGCCCTCCGTCGGTCGAAATTCTTCCCGAAGAATTGTTGTGAGATGCTTGGCGACTTCTGGATCGGCCGACTTGTGAACCGCGCTGGCGGTTTCTCGTGCGATGAACAGAACACTGTAATCAATGTTGAGGTACGGTACGACTTCAAGCGAGAAGCGAGGACCAAAGTTAGCCGTAAAGTGAGAAATAGTTCGAAGGGAGGATGATATTTTGACCCCAATCGCCAGCTTCAGCGCCATTCCGGGTAGTTCAGGGACTACGACAGTCCTGTAGGTACCATAAATCACACGGGCCACAGCTCAAGGTGATTTTCGACGTACCTGATACTAGCCTGGGCGAGGCCCTGGAGGCTAATATCACAGGATAATATTTCGACATCCGGAAATTTCTGACGGATGATAGGAACTTGCAATTCATGGATGGGTACATAGACCGAAGATAGATCATCGCGGAATGGGTTCGCGGAATTCCTTGCCGCCAATTCGGCGAGGATACGCATCTGGTGCTCAAAGGGCCCGTGGATATCCAGATGAGATCGGTGGATGCGCGCGAAATGGATCCGGGGGTTGTACCAATCATAATTTTGGGCATCTGGCGTAAGAATTTCTCTGGCACGATGCATCTGCCGATAGTTATCAGAACGTTCGTCAATCTGTTTGCCACATGACCAACCGGGTGAGTCGGGTGGCCAGCAACGAGGCTCTGCTCCCATCCAATTGGTGGAGATGTCAAAGTTGGGCATGTTGGTGGATGCAGATATGCTAAGACTGTCCTGGACCTCAGTCATCAGATGGACCTATGAACGACGGGGCCTACATTGGTAATTGAAAGAACTTTGGATTTCCTTTTCAATGGCGTTGCGCAAAGCATCTTGAAGAATGATGTTGTGGACGAATTTGTTCCAGAGGTAGACTGGATCTGTGACTTTTGTTACAGTAGTTAAGCGGCTCAGCTCCCAAGATGGGGGGGCCAGACACGCCAAAATTTCGTCCATGAGATCTTCCTATTCCATCGAGGTGGTGAACATGCATACCGGATTGAGAATGGGAACACATACTTGTTGTCCTGATATCGAGGAAGATGTAGAAAGTTCAAATACTGCAGGATACATATCCAAGGGATCGACAAGGTCAACCAAGCGATGTTGGTCTGCCGAGCTCCTATGATAGATCGGAGGATGACGAAGAGGAACGAGAGCGAAGATTTCCTGGGAGCGAAGGGCTCGGTTGATGACTGGTGGCTCGTACATAGAATCCGTGGATAATATGACAAGTATACCAGTTACTTGTGCTGAATGGATAGGGAGATAGAGTGCGCGAAGGAACTGTTCCGTTACGAGACACGAGATGAGACGAGATGCAACCGCGAAGGCTGCATGCTCAAACGGCGGGAGTCCAGAACCGGAGGACATGGTGGAAAGCGATATCCCTGATAATATTATAATCCTGAAAATATTCGCCGGAGGCAGATGCCGTTCTGTTGCTGATGATCATATGTTATGGTGACGTCATGCGGAATTGGATCGGCGAACGAAACCGGCACACCGGCACCCGAAATTTTTGAGCGACAACAGCCTGATGAGCAGCGATGACCTCGCGAAATAATGAACTGGAGGGCCTGCCGATCGAGGTGAGTGGCCAGCTCCTTCCCAGTCGATGATCATACGATGATCATCAGCGCAGTTGTTGTATGAGATCCAGTCCATCGCCCTGTCGGACTCGTTTCCCTTGACTTCCCGATATCTTCATGGCGTCTTCCGCTCCTCGACGCCATCCTTCCGTGCCCGCTTTCTCTTAGGCCGTGTTCTTTTTCAAGGCGATCCATCAGTTGTGTTCACAAAAGCTCTTCGTTATTCGCTTTGTACCGAAGAGGTGCTAGATTCCTTCTGCCGTCAACTCCCCAGTGAATATTGCCCTAGTACCTGCGACTTACCTAGGCGCTTGTTTCGGTCCTTGGAACCCAAGGCTGAATCTATCGAGTGGAGCGAAGGAGACGACCCCTTGCCATTCCTCCGATATTTATACCGATCACCCCGGATTCCAGCTCCAGACGTAAATGCACATGATGGCTACGCACTGACGAAAGCTGTCCATGCAAAACGTCTATTGCTCATTCAATTTCTTCTCGACTGCGGTGCTTCCCCTGCATGCAAAAATGGCCTCGCCGTATCGGTTGCTATACGACAGAAAGATCTGCAAATGGTGAAATTGCTCATTGAGCGAGACGACACACATTTCGAGCCAGGTGGGGGTAACAGAAAACGACGAAAACTTGAAGATAGATTGGAGGTTAATCGAGGGATGCTCAAAACGGCGGTCCGATGTGGGGCGAGAGATATTGTTGGTTATCTAACCCGGGAGAAAGGCTGTATTCCTGATATCGAAATCTTACAGTACATGTGATGACCTGTGCTTGATTATCGCCTCTGATAGAGGCTAATGCACATCTCGTGTTGAGGTCGCATCTCAAGCCAAGTAAACTGGGATCTATGCCGAGTAATTCTTACCCACATGACTTGCTCCAATTCCAGCCCTCCAACATTTTACATCGAGTAGCCCATGGCATAACCCAGACTCTTTCCGCCACATCGGGAGTTCGGTGTCCAAAACGTTGGCTGAGGTCGTTCTTGCGAAAAGTTTCGGCGCTTCCGTTTCCTCTTCCTCTTAACAGTGATCTCCTGTTGGGGTACACATGCGAAATGTACTCGTGGAATTTTCAGATACTTGAGCGACGTGGATGGATTAACACGTGTCCCGTAAGGGGGGTGTATTAGCAGGTTTGCTGGGACAGGTGGACGCGTCTTGCGGGGTGGTTGATCCCCTTCAAGGATCATGATAACAGGCGATGGTTTCGGTAACTTGGCGCTGACGCAGCTTGCCTTCTGCCTGGACCAAGGGGGTGACTGTATAGGTCTAATTTAACTTTCAATGACGGTGGGATGAAATAACAGAGGCGTACAACAGCGGACATCTGGCTTTCTTTCAGTATCCAAGAGATGTCTATTGAAGCAGCTCCCGCACGCGCCTGGCGATGCGCCGCTTGTAATTCATCATCTTCACAGGCAGGTTCACGCGACCTGTTCGATCATCAGTAGAAACCACAACGTCTGTCTATAATTTCTTACACCGGCGGTGGAGGCGCTTTGGGATAGAGTAGAATCGGTTGTGGACGTGTGCAAGTCGAGACTAGACGAAACACTACGAAGAGTGAATGGTGAACATCGGATATGAAAGGTTACCCACAAACTGGCTCTTTAAATTCTTCCAAGCTCCTGTCTGACTCTTCTTTTATCTTTTGGCGCTTTCGGCGGTGTCCATCTTCGTGCGAGAGGCTTGGAAGTATTGGGTCCAAGAGGGCATGTATTCGAGTGTTTAGGACTCCGACCAGCTCAGAATTTGCGGAAGTGTGTCTCGAATCTCTCTCTTCGTCGTGCTTTTGCGAGAAAATGCTGTCGCGAGAGACGGCGATGGTGGATTGTGGGAGGAAATGGGGGTTCGCGAAGCGAGGTATCATCCAAGTGCTGCTGTCGTGGTTTGTTTGCCTGCAATCTGTTTTTTCCCCTCTACTCACGATGCAGACAAGGGGACCTCTGAAATCATCCTTGAGAAAGGATAAAAGGCCCAAGTCAGGAAACGCCCGTGAAGCGATCCTGCCTGCCGCCGCTGCAACTGGTTTGCCTGAGGCCTCATCCTCTTCAAAAATCGGAAAAGCAAGCAAGAAATCTGCAGATAGACAGCTCTCAAATAAAACCACCAAGGCCCAGGAACCCCAATACAAGGAAAAGAAAGACAAAAAGGTGAGTAGTTGCATCACTTGGAAACTATGGGAAACAGCACTGAGCTCATCAGGCCAGCGCCAGGGAGCCTCAACCACCATCAATATCTGGTCCGCGTAAATCGAAGCCAGCCATGCAGCAGAAGTTGACTAGTTCTGTCAAAACGTCCACAAAAGCCGTCTCACCCAAAGGAGCCTCCCCTGAACCTTCGGGTGAAGAGAGCGACAAAGCTCCCGCCAGGGACGAGGATTCTGACGACGAGGACGATATGCATCTCCACGGGTTCTCTACCGACGATGATGATTCTTCCGACGAAGAAAACATCGTGGATACCGAGTTCGACATTAATGTTAGCAAATTACCGACAGTTTCAAAGGACGATGCAATCTTCAATCAAAAACTCGAGAAGGCAAAGCGAAATCCCGTGCGTTTATATCTGTTCTGGATGTTTAGGTTTTGAGAAGTTTTCTCATTCATTTCCTTCATTAATTGTAGACTGAGGACCGAGGCATTTTATATCTTGGTCGATTACCGCACGGCTTTTTTGAAGATCAATTGAAGGCCTACTTCTCTCAATTCGGAACTGTTACCCGACTTCGCCTTTCACGGAATAAAAAGGTCCGCCCTTGTTTCTCCGCCCTCCTTCCATTTTGGACCGTTATTTCGCACTAGACTGGCGGGTCAAAACACTACGCCTTCATCGAATTCGATTCCTCGTCTGTCGCGCAGATTGTCGCAGAAACGATGGACAATTACCTCCTTTTGGGCCATATACTGCGGTGTAAAGTCATTCCCAAGGATGAAGTCCACCCAGACCTCTGGATCGGTGCCAACCGCAAATGGAGAGCTGTTCCACAGGATCGTCTGGCACGTGTGCGACACAACAAAGTCAGCCCTGTTTCCTAGTACTACTTTGATTCCATGACTAACGTTGCACGATCAGCCGCGTACGGAGGAGGAGCAAATTCATGCTACCAAAAGGTTATTAACCCGGCAGAATGAGCGCAAGCGCAAGCTGATGGAAGCTGGCGTCAAGTATGATTTTGAGGCTGTCAGCTATGTCAGTTTGTCTTCATTGAGTCTTCGAGACTTGCATGCTCAAGCGATATGCAGAAAAAACACAGAAATACAAAATCGTGATAATGGCGGGGAGTCGGATGTAAGCTGCGGCTGGCCTGATGTAATTGCAAAGTCATAGTGACTCATACATTCAGCCTATCAATAAACTTGCTTGCACGGTTGTAAGGATGATCACCGCGAAAGAGTTCAATTATCTCTTGGGTTACTTTACAGGTGCGGAAGCATGTAAGTGTCATGAGTACGAGAAAAAGGAATATATAGCTGAACAGTCATAGGAAGATATATTAATTATTCCTGGCAGAAACAATGATCCCATCTTGCACCTCGACGATCCCCGCAACACCTAGAAAATTCAGTCAGCCATCCCAAACGAAACTTCACAAATAAATGCCTCACCTGTCACGAACCCTTCTTGGTTTTCATTCGAGAGTTCTTCGAGGCTGAGGCCCTTGGTTTCAGGTAAGAGGAGCGTAGAACCGATACCGGTCAACATGAACAGAGCGAAGATCTCCAAACTGTAGGACAAATGGCACTCAGTGGACAGTTAGGGCAGACAAGTCTGAACATACATGTGCTTGATGAATTTTCCGGTTCCGCCAATGTCTCGAAGCTTCGCGAAACCGACCTGTGCGACAATAGCACCAAGCTTGCCGCTCGCAGCAGATATACCGTGGGCGGTCGAACGATAACGGGTGGGGAATACTTCCCCAGGGATGATGAAGGTTGTCGTGTTGGGACCAAAATTCTGGAAGAAGTTGGCTAAGCAGTAAAGAACCACGAAACCCTTTGTCGCTGCTGGGGTTGCTGTCAACTTGTCGTAACCGAATCCTGCACAAGAAAATATACATGAGTTGTATAGTGGTGTATCAGGGTGCCGAGCATACCGAGAATGACGAAGAGGATGGTGAGGATGATGAATCCCATTAACTGAATGGGCTTGCGACCCCAGGAATCGACGAACAAAAAGGTGAAATAGTATCCAGGAAGCAAGCCACCAGCGGCCAGGATCAGATTGCCTGTGCAGATGTTAATCAAGGATTGGTACACGCCCAATGTGCCGGCGACAGGCGATGTCCCATAACCGATGGCCTTGAGTACGATGGAAGAGTTGAGGCCTAAACCATAGAAAGCGACCTAAATCAGAGAGGTCAGATAAACCTAGGCGCTACCGAGAGGATGCCTACATCAAGGGCAAACCACGACCATGCGCAACCAAAAAGGACCTTCATGTTCTCCCATTTGCTGAAATGGCGCTTGAAATCTGCAAATGAAGCTTTGGGTGCATAGGCACGCTGAACGGGTGCGTCGGGGTCGATGATAACGTTGCCTTGGCCAACAACATTCTCGATATCAGCGGACGCTTGGATAATGTTGCGCTCGATATCCATAGTATAACGGGGGGTCTCCGGGATTGTGAGACGGAAATAAAGAGCGACCACGCCAGGAACGCAACCGAGGCCGATGAGAAGGCGCCACATGAAATCAATGTGGGCGGGATGGGCAGCGTCAGTATCATGCAAAATTGCACTTTTGTAAGCGGCAGTGATGATCAACGCGACAAGGGCGGCGGCTATCGGACGCAAGTCAGTCAAATTGGATGCGTAGTCATGATATGTGGCGTACTGAAGTTACCCCAGCCCTGGGCGGCAAAGACAGCGGTCATTAGTCGTCCGCGGGATTTTGTGGATGCGAATTCTGAAGTGATGACTGCACTGAGAGGATAGTCACCACCGATTCCGATTCCCATCTGTTAAACGAGAAGGGATAAGGAGGAGACAAAAGAAAAGAATGTGTGATACCCACCAAGAAACGCCAGACGACGAGGACGCCAATGATACTGACAGCATAACCATTTCCAGAAAGAGCTTGTCCAAATGTGCAGATAATGATGATCATGAGCTCGACACCGTCTGAACAAATGTTTAGGACGATTTTGGCAGGAAAGGGTGTGACTTACACATTCTCTTACGGCCAACGCGATCTGCCAAGTAACCAAAGAGCAGTTGCCCTACCAATGTGCCGACGGGGGTCGCGACCTTGATACCCAAATCTTGGGAAGTGTTCAATTTACCCTCTAGATGCCAGAGTTTGAGCCGAGTTCGGTTTGAAGAGCAAGGATTACCGACTTGTGCCGTAGACATAGCCCAACATGACTGAGGCGATATTGATTGCGAATATGTCGTAGCTAAAATATTGATGAGTTCATGTTGGGGGAGAGAAGAGAACTGACTGACGCATCGGTGAAGAAACCTACACCAGCCACCATACAAACCCTTACGTGGAACCATCTAGAGATGGGAGGGTCAGTAGATCACACGGGAGAGAAATCAGGGTACGGACGAGAATTTAGCATTGTCAATCTCAGCCAAAGCCGCACGACGGCGCTCGTCAAGAACAAAGACAGCGTTCGTCCTGCCTTCGGGAGTGGACGCTTTCTCTGGGTAAGACATTGGAAAGGGAGATGAAGGGGCGCTGGCGCAATTTTAGCTGACACTGGGGCTTAAGAACCATGGTTCGATTGAACATGCGTCCCTCGCACGTTCGTCCCCATATTTCCCATTTCGGGGCATTGTCGGACATATGACGATTTCGTTATCGACGGAGGCTGACAGGAATTGACAGGAATACGACATTGTCGATCAAGTTTGCTGCAATCATGCTATTCGATCCTACATCGTAACCAATGCTTGGAGAAAGCAGCTGGAACCAGTGAGGACACTAACTGGACACCAATGGCCGGTGTGTGTGGGTGGCGGAGATGTAAAACCGGCTTAGAGTTTCGTGTGGTTTGGTTCCTGGATCGGTATTGATCAAGGGTCCGTCAGGTCCTTCAGGGCAGAACCCCGCATGTTCTTGAGGCCCCATGGCTAGAATGAACTAAAATGTCAAACGTTCTTTCCATCCACTCACTCAACCTAACTCAACGGGCGGATCTCCCGCCCCCTGTCTGCCCCCAGAGTTACTGTGGGAACGAAATCCAGATCTCGGCAGTCGCTGATGGCGGGTCACCAGTCACCGGTCACATAAACAAAATGGCAGAGAATTATGTATCGAGGTGGGAATTCCTCAACTTCGTTTATACGTCAAGAGAATCTATGTAAAAAACTGGGCAATCGGTGTTGTGTCATAGCCTACGCCACCGACCGGAATATGGTTTTCCCCCCAGTTGCCCAGCCCGACACACTCCACCAAAAAGAAATATAAATAAACATGGTTTTCCCGATCAGGTATAGTCGACCCCTCCCAGGTTCCCACCGACCATGCCATGTAACTCGACACGTCTCCGCGCGCTCGCTCTGTACAAAGAACTCCATAGGCTCGGTCGAGACTACCCCGATCCTTTGTATGTCTCATCCTGTACTATCCGCTGATAGGATCATAAGCATTTTCCAACCAAAAGATACGACTTCCACGGCAGAATAAGAAGAATGTTCGAGAGTGAGCCACTGAGCTAGCCCATTGAAGGGTCGATTCATGTGTCAGGAGGTAGAAAACCGCCATCTGACGGACAAGGACGAGATTGAGAAGGCGTTGAGGCTCGGTGACTACATCCGGAAAGGTGAGGCCTGCTCTTCTTTCGCTCGACTGACCTGATGGGCCACCGCAGAGACGCTTGCGCTCTATTCTCTACGCAAATACCGCCACCTGAAACGAATGTATCCCGAGTCGTCGAATACTTAGTACGAGAGATAACAAGAGTAAACACTTTTTCACCTTTACCTCCGTACAATGCCGACCACCCCGTACCCGCATCTCCCATCTCAACGCGGTTCTATCGCCTCTTCCTTTTCCTTTGGGCCACATCACCTCGTCGACTCATACCTCCATGCCAACTCCAGTACCGCATCCAACAGTTCCCTCGACCCCAATCGTTCTGTCCTACAGACTTCTCCCCTGCGATCTCCCTCCTTCCGCTATCGGAAACCAAAAGAGAGCATCGGTCGGCAGCCCCATCCTCTGGCCATGGACACGACAGATGTTTTCCATGAATCCGAACAAGACCCAGACGAAGGAAGCGAATATGAATGGGGAATGGTCGATCGCATGAGATTGTGGCGACACGACGCCCTCATGCAGCATCTATACGAAACAGCCGCGTTCTGGGGGGATAAAATTCTGAGTTGGACCAGTAAGCCACTTCACCCCATGGACCTCAACCTATTCACCCTAATCCTTCCTGAGGCGATCCCAACGATGCCTTCTGGCTGGCCCAAACTTACTTCATGACACATCAATATTCGCGCGCTGAACGTCTTCTAACTCGACCTTTCCCAACCTCCACCTCAAAACGCGTCTCGACACCTCCAGAGCCAGTCAATGGCCATGTTGCCGATGTTTTTTCCTCCAAAGGAAAATCTCGCGAACGGGACTCCCCACAACCCACACCGATCTCAATGCCTCGATTTCCGATGGGTTCTGGTGGCATGATTGAGGTGCCACAGGAGATGCAAGAGCGCGTGTCCCGCCTGGTCGACATGAGTGTCGCGTGCAGATATCTGGCTGCTCAATGTCAAGTATTTCATTCTCGCCTTTACCCTTGGAGAAGCCTCCCTCACGACTCCAGTAGGTCAGACAAGGCAACTGGGCCGAAGCGACTGAGATGCTGGGTGAATCGAACCCTTTCCGAGACACTGGTCGGTCCGCATGGTCTCTATCCCGGTGTTGAGCCTACTTAGTGCTCCTCTTTCAGCCAGAAGTGGGGCCTCTGCGCCTAACATGGATGGTGGCATAAAGGTAATTGAGAACAAATCGAATATAGGTTTGACATTTGACTTTGTGTTGAACACCAGGTTGAGGCATCGATGTGTCACCTCCGAGGAATCCTGATGCTTAAATTGAACCGCGGAAGCCAAGCAAAACAATGTTTCATGGAAGCGTTGGCTTTGGATGTGAAATGCTATGACGCATTCGAACAGCTTGTCACCGGAGAGATGATGACTCCCGATGAAGGTCAGAAACTGCTCGTTTCGCATCTTTTTCTGCCATCGTTGACCCTTGGCCAGAATGGGAATTTGTGCAAGGGCTCGCATACACTTCACAGACGCCGGACGATGCTGCATTCATACAGCTTATCTACACTTGTCGTCTACGGAAGTATAAACACGCAGACGAACATGCAATGGCGCGGCAGCGGCTGGTCGAGGAATTTGGTTTGGGTGATAATCCTGATGTCTTGTACAGCTTCGCCGATGCCCTGTACACCAATTTTCGCTGGGCAGATTGCTTTGTGATCACCACAAGGTGTGTACCATCCGTTCCGCTCGAGGTACCGCGATGACATGGCGAGATTTAGAATTCTGGGACTGATGTCCATTCATAATGCCACGATGCCGCTGCACGTCGCTTGCATGTATCATCTCGAACACCTTCATTCAAAGCTATTTATCCTTGCCCATGAGATGGTAGATCGTGAGCCTGAGAATCCTATCAGCTGGTATGCAGTCGGAGTTTGGTACTTGAGCAAGGGAAAGTGGGCACAAGCAAGGCAATATTTCAGGTATGAACGATATTCATCTTCGCGACCGCTGAATGCCATGATGGAATAGCAAAACGTCGCTTATGGACCCACGATTTGGCCCTGCCTGGATTGCCTTTGCCCACACCTTTGCCCTTGAAGGGGAGCATGATCATGCAGTCACTGCATATTCTACTTGCGCAAGGATGTTCACGGGGTACGTTCATGTACTTTGAACTTTGCATTTTTCGATTGGTATAAGAATTCTTCAGGTCGCATCTACCATTGATGTTCGTCGGCATGGAGAACATTATGCTCTCAAATCACGCCTTGGCGGATGAAGCTTTGAATGCTGCGAACTCTATGTGTGACGGTGATCCTTTGCTTGCCAATGAACGCGGTGTCATGGCCTTCAACCGCGGAGAGTAAGAGCTATGAGTTACTACCTCCAATCTGACCTTTTGAATATGGGCTCCAATTTAGGTTCGAAGAGGCGGCCGTGGCATTTCAAAAGGCACTTGAACTCGCGCAGGTCACCCAGAGTTCTCAGAAATCTTGGACAACAACCTATCTCAATCTCGGCACATGTCTGAGGAAATTAAAGTTGGTTTTTGCCTTTGGTGGTTCTGCACGGGAGATTGACGAACATCCAGACGTTTGCAGGAGGCCCGGGACACATATCAAAAGGTCTTGGAGCTGGATTCGCGTCACTCTATGGCGCTCGGTTTCCTTGGACTTGTACATCACTTAATGGGGGATATTGATAAAGCCATCATCAAATATCACGAGGTGCGGAGAGCTATCCTTGTCTTTTTTTTGTTCACCCTTTTCGCAAGGCTTTGAGCGTTGACCCGATTAATCCACACCTTCTCGAATTGTTGAACTTGGCGCTCGAGTCAAATATATATATCAAGGCTTTGAATGGGACGGAAATCACCAAGACTATCAAAGTTCTCAAAGGGAAATATTCGCGAATCCGAGAGAATGTGCAAGATAAGGTTTTGTCAGATGGTGATAATGCAGATGAGATGAATTTGGGATGAGTTTGTCATGCTTAATTAGCTCCGGTGTATGCTGGCTATATGACTATACTGTTGAGCGATAAAGGGTTGTTGATCGCCTGCTTCGCACACGATCTAATCTTTGGCGTTTCTACATGGATATCGACGCCGTCACATGATGTCTTCTTGACTCGACGAGAGGCGCTCATCTTTTTCCACCAGCCCCATGTTTCTCTGTCTGCAGATAATCGATTCAACGTGTTGATTAAAGAAGCAAAAGTTTATACAAGCCCTACGGGCCAATAGACAGGGTAAGTGACACAACGTCCATGATCGCACATGTACTAAATTTTTACAGTGGTGGTAGAAGACTCAAGAAATCAGGAAAACAACGAGATGAACGACTAGCGCTTTGTCAGTGAGTATGGGGATTGTGTGGGATTTTCAAGTCCTGCTCACCAGATATCACACTTACACCAAAGGCACCAAACCCAATGCTCGGGCACCCGCACCAAATGCTCCCTCCCACACAAGGAACCTCTCTTTCTTGTCAATCTCTTTGCGAGATGGCACGATATAGAGCTCATCATCGGACGAGGATCTACCCATCCCTCGCGAACGGGCCCATACGGACATGTACAGGATGCGCTTTAGCTTACGATTCACAAAGAACCAGTGTGATGACCAAAGGAGGGCACCCCGACGCTTCAAGCGGATGTGGGGATGCAGATACGACGGGTCATCGTCGGAGGAATAGTCCGGCTCTTTTCGGGGAGGCAACGGGATCTCCCTGGCCAGTTCTCCATAGCTCCTCGGTTTCATCTCGTCGACATCATAGTCATCAAACTCGAACGCCCCGTCATCATCGGAAGAATCCTCATCGGCGATGGACGCGATGTCGTCTTCATCGTCGGAAAAGTCGTTGGCGTGCGGGTCCGCTTCAATTTCGGGTGCATAGGAATAGACCTCGGAGTCGGATAAACCGATGACGTCGTCAATAAGGCGGAAGAGGGTCGGGTGGGTACCGGTTACTATTGGGGGTGGTGCCAAAGGGCTCGGGATGGTTTGGCTGTAAGGCGACGAGGATGTGGGGACGGATGAGGGGAAGAAGTCGGAGGATGTGGGAGGGTATGACGAGTATGTGCGGGGAGCATGACTGCCAGCCCGATGAGGTGAGACAAGGGTGTTGGAGAGCGCATTGAGTACACCGGCTCCACTCTCCTCCCTATTGAAGTGTGAGGGACGGACGTCAGAGAAGTCGTAGTCAGGGAACGCCACGTTGAGGGTGGAGATAAGGAGGTATAGTGTCTTTCTTGAGCGTTGTTGGTCGACTGGCCCGAATGGGGTCATTTCGCTCTCGTGGTCGAGGGCGACCCATGAGGGACGGGGTGGGGATTGGGAAACCTCGTCTTGGTATGCGTTCTCGAGTGTTTTGAACAGTTTCTTGTCACGCTTGATGTTCTTGCAGCTGTAAGCCTCCATGCGTGTGTGGACGGAGCATTCTGGCCCTTCGTGGGTCAGAGACTGGGCCAGCCGCGACAGGGCTGGGTTCTCGATATACTTCATCAAAGCAGAGGTACTGTTTGTGCAGTGTTTGGGACAAAAGACTAATAGACTCCATCACAGATATTGGTATACTCGCGCGAGTTCGCGTCTCCCGGAATCCATCCGTTCTTCAACCCCGCCTCGTAAGACCACTCATCCGCAGCTTCAGCTTTCCACGTCCATTGCACCCAACCTTTCCCGGCCTTCTCATACGTGCTTGTCTGCGCTTCCCAATACTGCCCCAAGAATTTCTTGTAGCTGTCACTAAAGGTCGACGCGTCACCGCTCTTGCCAACGCAGCTACCATCGGGTTTCCCGCCACCATATG
>Ga0307516_10000200_pt1 | contig 77867 bp, 78 predicted proteins | sample 19_EM_MG_FD_203310 | JGI IMG/M metagenome (GOLD analysis project Ga0307516, IMG submission 203310) | Populus trichocarpa ectomycorrhiza microbial communities from riparian zone in the Pacific Northwest, United States - 19_EM | ecosystem: Host-associated > Plants > Roots > Unclassified | place... | reverse complement strand
GGGAGCTTGCACTGTGCCGCCTTGCGCGGTCTGCGGCCAGGAAACGGACTGTACCCTCGTCATGATCTAGATAGGTCGCACACGAGTAATGATAAAACAAAAAAAAAAAAAAAAAAACACCAGGGCAACTATTAGAATATTATTTTTTGGCATGTGACCGGCTAATTCCAAACTATCACTCTACGGCTGGGAGTCATCGAGACTAGATCCAGGGGGTACTTGGCCGTTTTTTCATCCATCAGTTTAAAGCGTCGAATGATTGTGTTGATGTAGTCTCGTTGACAGATACTGAATCCCCCATCTTCTGACTTTTCGATCTCGATTCCTTGGAACCGCTTTGCCGCTCCCTATCGCCCATCTTGTACTTCTTCTGCAGCAACTGCTTGATTCGGCCTGAAGAATCACATATATATGACTCTTCCTCCCACCTATGCTGTTACGATCGAGATTCTTCAATCTCGTGCGAAAGTTACGGTTCAAGAAGTTATTGACGCCCTCAACGAGCGTGAGACGAACCGATCGATGACAACCAAACCTGATGCCGTCTCCGAGGCACTCTACACCCAACAAGGGGGAAGAGGTGGACGAGGTGGCTACCAGTGACGATACCAGGGGAATGAGCGCTTTCCGAAGGGGTGGTGTAATTGGTGTAAAACCGGCACCCACACTACCGCCAACTGCTGGAGCAAGAAGAACAACAAACGAGCTTGAGATCAGAATGACTGCTACTATTGCGGAGAAGAAGGACATATGAAGAATGACTGCCCTGCTAGAAGAAAAGGACAGGCCGTACAAAACAGCAGAGGTAACGGACGTGACGGACACGAAGGAAACGGACGCGATGGACACGAAGGAAACGCACGCGACGGACGCGAAGGAAACGCAAGCGACGGACGCGAAGGAAACGCAAGCGACGGACGCAAAGGAAACGCAAGCGACGGACGCAAAGGAAACGGATGCGACGGACGCGACGGAAACGGACGCACTCACAATACCTCTGGTAACCAGCAATGACTTGCGGGGTCTACCTCACTCAGCTCGGAGGTAATGGTGGCGTCATATCGCTCGGCAACAACAACAAGGACCTAGGTAATTGATTCCGGAGCATCTCACAATTACGGCAACAATCTTCGAGACTTCCGGAAGAGCTCAGTTAAGGAAACAAATATGATCCTCAAGTTGGGAGATGATCATCAAGTACAAGCAAAGAAGAAAGGAATTGTATGTCTGGTAGGAGTGGATATTGGGAGAGTGGATATTGAGGCGTTCTTCGTTCCGGAATTCCGAATATCTCTCCTATCAGTAGGACAACTCGACTCGCACGGATACACAACAACATTCCGATCAGGGATATGCTCAATTGCCGATGCAAAGGGACAAAAGGTTCTCTGCGCCAACCTTGAAGATGGCCTATACATACTATCAACGGATGGATCAGCACACATCTCCGAAAACAAGATGCTGCGAACAGCTCCACATTTAAACAAGGTAAATATGTGGCATCGACGTCTCGCGCACCTTAATCATCAGGACTTGAGACAACTACTGGAAACCTCAGGTGAGCGCATTACGGATCCGGATGTCGAGCCGGTGACGGATCCTATGGACGACGAGCCGCTGATCGCGGTTGATCTTGTGGACAGGCCAGACAAGCCTTGCTGGGAAACACTACGATTGTATCTGACCTGTATTCACACGAAACAACAACAACATGGCATACGTACTAAGGCATCCCTGACATCAACGCCGTTCGAGCTTGTACACTCAGATCTCTGTGGGCCTATGAAGCACAGTATCGGAGGCGCCCAATATTACATCATCTGTATTGATGACTGTACGAGATACACTGAGGTGTACTTTCTGATCACAAAAACCGCGGAAGAAATATCGGCCAAGTTTCAACATTGTCGAGCGGGTGAAAACACAGGGATTCCACGTCAAACGTTTCCGTAGTGACAATGGATCCGGAGAATACAGCAACTCGACGTTCCTAGGTTTACTGGGAGAAAAAGGAATTACGTTTGAACCCTCCCCCCCGTACACCCAACACAAGAACGGAACGGCTAAGCGGATGATCCGGACACTGAATGCGAAGGCACGAAGTATGATGTTGGATGCAAATGTGCCGATAAAATTTTGGCCGGAAGCCGTCAGGACAGCATGCTACCTGCATTGAAGGTTACCTACATCGAGTCTGACGAACGACCGGTCACCATACGAAGCATTGTATCGCACAATTCCGAAAATCGGACAGTTACGACGGCTCAGATGTCGAGTATAGAAACATATTCTACCCGTTCAGAGAACGGAGAAGAAATTCGGAAACCGCTCCAGTATGTGCAAGATGTTGGGATATCTTCGTAACACCACGAAAATCTGGAGAATTTGGGATTTCAAATCGGGAAGAACCGGACGAGCAGTGGAATGCTCAAGTGTGGTATTTGACGAAGAAGAAAGTGAACGGACAGAAGAGCAGACGGACGCCATTGAGTTTCCAGACACCACCGATGAAGCACAGACCAACGAAGCGCAGGACGCGATCCATGAAATGAATGACGCACATGTTCTAGAGAATACCAGTAAGAAACAAATATCCTACTTCTTTCGTCATGCAGTGAATTCTCTCGATGAGCGGCTGGGCGATATGTGTTATACCTGCCGAATTCAGCGAATGCTGAGCAGATGACTGCTGAATTCAGCGAATGCTGGGCAGTGTGCCGAATTCAGCGATTATGCTGGGCAGATTCCTGCTGAATTCAGCGAATGCTGGCCAGATGCCTGCTGAATTCAGCGAATGCTGGGCAGAAGAAGTCGAAAATATCTCGCAAAAAAGCGAGAACTGGTGACGTGGATTCCATATGATTGAGACCAAGACTGATTGAAATGGCAGACAAGAATGAATTTGTTTCTGCACGGACACGCAGCAAGGCACACCTTGAAACCAATAAAGCGATTATGAGCAAGGCTCACGAAGAAGGGGGTGATGTGACGTCTTCGGAACGCCTTGGCTCAGCCTTTCTGCTGCTCCGGATCGGTGAGACATCTGAAGACGAAGCGGAAATCGAACCAATCATCGAGTCTACCACCGTCGAGTGCGAAAACGAGAGCGAACCGCTCACCTACAAAGCTGCATTACGAAGTCCACAAGCAAGACAATGGAAGGAAGCCATGCGCCAGGAATGGCAGGCATTGGTTGAGAATCACACATTCGATATCGTGAAAAAAGATAATGCAGTCCATATGACTGACAGGACTGTAGAAGAACATCAGAAAAGTTGAAGTATATTGCTTTTTTTTTACATCTGAGACACAAATTTTAAATTACTTTTCTCGAGGTTTCAGATTACATAAAAGCAATTATTTTTTTCCAAATCCTTACGGGAGCTTACGGGAGCTACGGGAGCTAGGGGAGTACTGGGAGATTTCTCAAATTTTTTGCTGATGAATCTATTGGATGCAAGTGCATCTACAAGAGGAAAGTCAATCCGGACGGATCAACTTGCTACAAGGCACGACTCGTCATCAAGGGCTACGAACAAAAGGAAGGTATCGACTACGATGAAACCTATGTAAAACCTGTATCGAAAATGGCAATGTTCCGATTGATACTTCCATTGGCTGCTCAGTATGGCTGGGATGTCGATCATATGGATGTGGTGACGGCTTTCCTAAATCCAAGAATTGACCGAGACAACATCTACATGGAAATGCCACTTGGAATTGACTGGCTTGCGTTGAACGGAAGAGGGTCGAGCGGAAGCGCCTCAAGCGGAAGCGCGTCGAACGAAAACGCATCGAGCGGAAGCGTATTTATCCTCCGAAAAGCACTCTACGGACTTAAACAGGCGCCCAGACTTTGGTACGAGGATATCGATGGATACTTGCAATCCATAGGATTCCGACAATCAGCGGAAGATTCAAATTTGTATCTCCAACAAGGAGTCCTTCTAGTACTATACGTGCACGATCTGCTCATTGCGCACAATGGTGCAGAAGGACGGGGACATCGGATCAAGCAGCTGCTGCAAAAGAAGTACAAGATGTGCGACTTGGGTACGGCAAAGCGTTTCCTAGTAATCGAGATCGAGAGGACCAAAGATGGAGGATTCAGTATCTGTCAACGAGGTTACATCAACACAATCATACAATGATTCGGACTGGTGGATGCAAAACCGGCTAAGTCTCCACTTGATCCTCAGACAGATCTGGCTAACACCAACTGTGAGGACAAACCGGCAAACCGCAAAGAATATCTGTCAATGGTTGGATCACTCATGTATGCGGCACTCGGAAGTCGACCGGATATCGCCTTCAGCGTCACCGCCCTGAGCCGGTACAATGTCCAACCTCTCGAAATGCATGCAACGGTGGCAAAGAGAGTACTCCGATACCTGAAGACTACTGCCGAATTTCGAATTCATTACCGACGGTTCCCATCCTACTCACAATCGCCTCACAACTCACATCCTCACAACTCACATCCTCACAACTCACCCTCCATCATCATTATCGGATATACCGACTCGGATTGGGCAGGAAACCTTACGACTCGCAAATCGGTCTGAGGGTGTGTGTTTGGCCTGGGACACACCTACGCCAACGAAGAACTCGTCATGTCCGGACTGATTCATTGGCAAGCCAAGTCTCGGAGCGTCGTGGCACTCTCAACACTTGAGGCCGAATATATCGCCTGTTTGCACGCCACCCGGGAAAGCCCCTGGCTCAGGCGTATGATGAAGGAGGCAGCAGGAGGAATGGCAGTAGAGATTGCCGATGGACTGGTTTGATCGTGTCTGCTGTATCGTTTGTGATCAAGTTCAGGTCCCATCCAGGGTCCAGTATAGCCTTACAAAAGACAAACGTCTTCTTTCCGACAACCATGAGAACCATGACATAAAAGGTGCCAAAACGATTCGGACGATTGTCCTTCACCGTGAGTTGTCGAACACTCTAGAGAACAGTATCTGAGTCCTCCGGTTGGTCCTTTCGCAGCTTATGACACTTGCCACGCTTTCCTGGATTGGCTAAAGCAGTCTACCAGTTGAGTTCTCCTCTGGCAGCTGGAGACTGTTGTAGGTATTGTATTACCATCATCATAATGTTAGTGTTGATAAGCCACTGGTGTAAATCGAAGGGCAGGTGGCTGAGCATTCCTTGGACCCGTTCCAAAGGTTTTGGCCGAGTATGTCGTGAGCTTTCCTCCTCCTGGCGTCGTCCTCGGATCGGTCCAGGTCTCTCCTCCTCGACCAGGTTCCTACCTTTCTCCTTTCCCTTACCTTTGTTTTCCTTGATCTTGCTCTTTTCATTCTTGTTCTGAGACTCCGTCCGGTGCAGTGCCGTAACCCTCTCCGGACTACTGTCATCCATCCAGATAGGATTCTGAGGGGGCAATGGCTGTCCCTGAGGGATACACCCAGTCACCCTCTCTGTTTGGCGCAGGGGTTCCATGTCGGAGCCCGAGTTCATGTGCCTGTCATCTGATCTGCTTGCTTTTCCAGCTCGGACAGCAGCGACTCCCAGTTTGAACACCCAGTACCAGTCCCGCTGTTCCGGGCCTTACCCATCCGATTCCGAATCATAGTCCCATCCACTGGTTGGGCCATCCTCGCACCTGGCGTCCTTCGGGTGTCCCGTCCAGATATGTGGGAGTCGCCTTCCACACTCTCCAAATCACTCTCTTCCTCTGAGATTGCTGTGTGGGCAACCAATGCTGCAGTCCTACCTGTCCGTCTCAACCATTCCTGACGTAACGTCTGCTGCTCCTGTGTCGACAACTCCCTCGTTCCTGCCGGGCATCTGGTGGCTATATCGTTGGTAGAATCACACCTGAAACAATGTCGACTGTAGGAGTTCTGGTATGTTGGTAGGAACTCGCAAGTCCGAAAGCTGACATTCTGTCCCTGACGGTCGGCTCCCTGAGGTGGCGCCTGGACATCTCCAGTTGGTCTTGGTCCGGTAGGTGTCAGTTCTGCTACACCGGATGAGGCAGGTCTAGATGACAAAGGTCCGGAACTCTCTCCTGACGAAGTCGTAACAGGAACGATTCTGGGGGCCAGCCTATGGGTAGGAGATGCAGCAGTAGGTGGGGGGTATTCATACTCACCATTCCAATGAGACGAGCCATCTGGTAGCTCTGGGTCTGCATTGCCTGAGCCATCTGCTCCTGGGCCCCAATTGACCGGTTCATAACCTCCGCCACTACTTGTGCCAACGTGTTCTCCGCTGTCTCCTCCATTCTTGGGACGACAGCTTTTGTGGTAGATGGTGCCCGAATCAGGTGTCCACCTCATCCGGCCCGAGCATCACAACTTGTCCCCATTCTGTAGCATTACAGCGTTGGTAGCGCTCTACCACATTGTCGAATGTCAACTCGTTGACCGGGATCGTGATCTTGATGGCATACATCAGCTGAACGTCGTGTAGCCCAGTGAGAAATAGATGTGCACGACGCTGATGTAGGGTATCTGGGAAATACTGCTGGAGCCATTTCGCTCGCTGGACGTATAGCTCAGGGGGATCCCTATCTCCGGTTTCTGGGTCACTGATCGAGAGAGTCTGATAAAAACGCAATGCCTTAACCTTCCTCTGATCCTCCTTAGAGGCTGCCACTGTTTCCGACTGTGGAAATGCCTGTCTCAGGGCATCCTTGAAAGCCTGCACAGACTCGTAAGCTGCTTCTGGGAAGGGTCCGACTCCTCCAATGCCTTCCCAATCAAGTTGTCTTGAATCATCAAGGCCATATCCATCTCTTTCTGACTCCTTCCTTCTTCACCAGCAGGATACCGGGGATATACCACCCACTGCACCGCTCTGTCAAACCTCCTGAAGAAACTGCTTAGGTTCTCACCCGGGGTACCCCCAAAAGGCGGGATCCTCAGTGAGGTAGGGCTGGTCATCGTCGTGACTTCTTCTCCGTCCATGTGGCAGGTATTCGGTAAGGAGTCATCACTTCTGTCGTTGTCAGTAAATAGGGTCACTTCCCGTTCGCTTTGCTTCTCCTTTCTTGTACGCTCTTTCGCACGTTCCAATTCCTCCTGTAGACTGTGGATACGCTGTATGTCTCCGGGTTGAGCAACCCAGCGTTCCAGGACCTCTTTGTCACTATTCTCTTCATAGTCAGTCCTTCTGTTCTTGTATCTGACCTCCGTAGTTGCCAGCATTGCGCACGGGGACTTCGACGTAGATGCAGGCACCATTTGCTTGTCAATTCAGGAGTGATCCTATTCCTCAGGAAATGTCAGCGATTAGGTGAGCTGATGATGATTCGATGGAATAGGAAAGTCTGCGGTCTCAATGCCCTCCTGTTTGGTGTACACCGCAGCACTCCCAGCAAACAAGAGACAGACAAATGACGACCACGACCCGTCAAACAAGGTATACAAATCCTACGATGATAGTCCTCCCGAGGCCCCAATCACCGATCCGTAATGCGAGTCTGAGAGATGGGGTTCCTTGCCGTCGGTCAATAATGATTGTACGAAATCAGATAATAGCGGGTGTATTGTATTGCCTATGGAGTCCCGAGCCGTTCGCTCGCCGCTCTATTGCCGTGCTTGGCGCCCAGAGTACGCTAGTCGCTGACTCCCAGCACCCCCCAAAAGATGAAGATTCCAACCCCACACAGTCTCCACGGGCCGTTGGCGGACAGCGGACAGTAGCCGGTTGGAAAAGCTCGTCGCGGCGGTCTAAAGGCTGAATACAAGTGTAAATGTTTTTTACAACAATTCACATCTCGCAAACTACACAATATCCTCCACACACTGTGCATTGAGTGTTTACTCAATGCCTCTAATAATATCATCACTTGTAGCCGCAATCAAGCCATCACGCCGGCCGCCCCCAAAAACCGGACCCCGTACACCCGTATGTGAACGCCGATGGGATGGCCACGGCATGATAGAGGTCCTAGATGTAATGACAGTGTACTCGAGTAACGCTCTAGGTAGATGGGTGAGATGCGGGCATAAAATATGATCTTGCAAGTTGACAAGCTGCCTCCGGACGAAGAAGTGTGCGAATGGTGGATGATTGGATGATTGATTGATGAAAGGAGAGACCAGCAAACGAGGACGAGCACAGGCAATTGCGTAAGCTGGAAAGCAGCCAATCGAGTAGGTCAGTGTAATAGGGTGAGTGGAGAAGGAATGTGTCACGGCGAGAGGTCTCGGTGTTTGGAAGGTTTTGGCTGGGTGTTTGGAAGGTTGTCTGGAACGGCGAGAATTACCCGACGTTTTTAGTCAACCAAATTTCAAATCATTATATGAATGCCAAGCCAGGCTTATCCCGATGTCGGCCGACATCAGGATAGTCCGCCCGACATTGCCGCACCGTCGTCAGGACGGTCTAATTTCTATTCCGACCGTGCAACGGGAGGTCTGGTCGGCGTCTTGGCAGACCGAGTCGGCCGGCCGGTCTGGTCTATTTCGAACACTGGGGCCACGCTGCTTGCCCCAGATGTAACCCCACACTATTAACTTCACGTGGCGAAGGTTCAGAGGGCTGACACAGTCTACCTGCCATCTCTCCGGTCCTGGCATGCTGAAGACCCATCTCTGCTGCCATGCAGGCTGCTGCCCAATGCTACACTCGTCCCTGTTTTTCACTCGCTGGAAGTCCCCCGCAGTCCAATCCTTACGTACCGGAGCTAATTGCAGCCGTGCCTTCGCTAGTTCCACCTTTAGCCTTGGCCGCTTTTTTGCTAGCCATTTCATTATTTGTGCAGATGGAGGATGCGATCGAGGGTGGGCAGCAATATATGGAGGCCGTAGATCCAGCGAATTTACTCACGTGTATACTGTTGGTCTTTCCGTACGGCACGTAAAATTGTCAGAATAATGGGCATCCGGAGATGACTGATCGGAGACGGCGTCCGGAGATGACAGCTGCCCGAGTCTCCCGGGCACCAGCTCGGGGGACAGTCTTCCGTCTTTACCCCCTCGCGAGCCCCTCAGGCCCGTTGTATATGGAGAGAGGATTCCTCCTTCTAAGTTGTATCAATCAATTAATTCACCATCTTCATCTCTATCGATCCTTATATTCCATCAACAATTGTTCGCATGTCTCGTTTACTAAGGACCTCGGGCCGACCAAATCGTGAGCGGTTCTCCTTTGTACCGTGTTTGTAGTGCCGCTGAAGGTAACCCTTCATAGTGAGGAAACTCTACACAGGGACGGCAGACTGGGAGTGATACTGTCGAGATGGCGCCGTAGATGACGAAGAAAGTAATAATCACGCCCTGCTCGACAGTGCTCAATTCTCGCCGATTTCCGTCGGAATTCTTTTGATGATGCGGAACCTTCACCATCCGTGTCTTCAGCTTTCGACGGGATTTCTTCGGACGTGGATCATGATGTTTGTTATAGTGGTGGAGCGTAATCACGGCAGAATAGGAGCAGAAGCAGGGGGTTATCACCCCGGTCTAGCGGATAAACTAAGACATCTACCTAGGCAATCACGAAGATTTTGAGGAGGTACTTACTATATTAATTCACCCCGCCCTTACGTTTTTTGCAGATCATTATTTTTTGGTTTGTCCATTACTCGCATGCGACCTATGAGATCATGCCGAGGCTATATACAGACGATTAACTGTCCGTTGTCCGCGCAGTGGCGGCACGTTGCAAGCTCCCCTTTTGCCCTCCGCATACGCCTGTCCACCCCCCTAGACCGTTCCTGCAGACGCCATGAAGTCGGGCATGGGGAGGAAAAGTGGAGTCCCCCCAACGCCCGGCTCCTCGAGCTCCGATCCCATCTCCCCTAAGAACACCCGCGGCTCCGCCTCCGACTCCTCACTCATTGAGTCTCCTCGGCCGGCACCCACCTTCACACGTCCGTGGTGGAGAGGAAGTCCGGTACCGTCTGCCCGCACCTCTCATCCACTAGGTGGTCCCGGATCTTCCACCGGTCCTTTCCCTTCCCAGTCTTCTTCCGTACCTCTACCTGTCAGATGTATGGGTCGACGGCCAGCCTAGGCCACGGCGCTCAGTTGCGTCCGGAAGGCATCAGGTGGCGGAGGTGGCAATTCGCCACTGGTGACGCGGCAAGTTGCCACCGGCGACATCCAGACCGGAGGTGGCAAGTTGCCACCCAGGGTATCTGGACGAGTTGGTGATTTGTAATGGGCTGGTTTCTGCATGTATATATATAGAGAGCGGTCCTCCCGCTACGGTAAAAAGATCAAGCAACGGAGTTCCTACACACCCTATCACTCGAATATTTTGACACTACCCACAGGATCTTCTGCTGGGACTTCCCATCCAGACACACCTTGAACGGGTGCTCCTGAGTCTGATTCGGGTACCGGCACCACCAACATTGTGGGGTGACTGCTTCTTCGTCCAATCGAGGTACTGTCCGAATAGACAGTGCCTCGCCTTGATGTGGTAGAACAGCAAAGTGAGCCTCTTGGTCCTACCAGCCACCACGTCAACGTGCTTCTGGCTCTTTGGCAAGCTGTATTTCGATTTGGAGATCCGCCCTCCTGCCCACTGGTGCGCCTCCACCCACTTCTTCTCTGAGGTCTCCCGCTTGAGGTTGGCAAGGGACCGTGGGAGAGGCACTGCACGCACTTCCGACCAGCTGTCTTAGTCGTAATTCAGCCACTCCACCCCATGGTTGTCTGGCTCCTCTGGCGCAATCTTGGCCTACTCGTCGGCTTTCTCATTGCCGGCGACATTTTATGAGCTGGGCAACACCGGATCTCTGTGGTAACGCCTGGACGATTCTAGGGGCAACTACAGATCACTCCATGTCGTAGGTCTCCTGGTTGTAGCCCATGTGGGTTTTGATGCCCTTCCAGGTTGGCCGTTCTTCCATACCACCGCGTAGCACGAAGCGCCACTGTCCAGCCGTGGCGTATCCGTAAACATGGTGAGTCCAGGACGGTCCTTCTCTACCTCAGCCTTAGCCTCCTCCTTTGTAGTAGCTTCGCATCGAGGGTTTCTGGCTCCTCGAGCGACATTGCGCACTCTGTCCTACCGGTGTATACAAGGGTGTTTTTGAGCCACTACCCGATTTCCATTGGGGCTCCAGCCACCTCCAGTGCCTATTCTACCCGCGGCAGGCTCAACTGCCGAACCAAACCTCCGATGCCTGGTTTCCATCTGGTTGCCTGCTGGTCTGAGCCCGGACTTCATCGACAGCGCTCCCAGATTCGTTGTCCGGAATGCCCCCGTTGTCGCCCGCGCCTATTGGTTGACCAGAAGTTGTAGCTCGTTCGCGCGTCCTTTCGTTCCTGGGTGCTGGTCCCTGTCCGCCACAGCTCCGATCCGAACATGGCGACCGATTAGATGCAGGCCGTCTTAACCTTCCTGCAGTTGGCGGGTGACAGGCCCATTTGCCCCGCGAGCCGCTTCAGCCGTGCCGTGGCCTTCTTTCCTTCTGCCAGCCGGATGGCATGGTGGTCCTTGAGGGTAAGCTGCGAGTCCAGCCAAATGCACAGCCAGCGCGTCGCTTCCTTGTTGAAGCGGACCGCCACCATTCCGATCTGGACCGTCGCCATGGGGGTGTTCATCTTTTTCTTGCAGATACGTTTTTTTCAGAGAGTGGGTATGAATACTTTCGATGTTACTCTAACGACACCCTAACAGTCTCATTATATTATGTTGTGCGGGAGGCGACAAGCCGTTGCTGAAAATGTGGAGAATTCCTGTCGGCTACAGGTGTCCCCAGGTTCCAACCAGAACTCAAATGACGGCTTCAAACAATTTAATCATCAGTCAACACGACACTTTTTTTTTGTTTTATCATACTCGCATGAAGCCTATCTAGACTATGGCGGCGTACATTTTTGACCGCAGTCAACACGACACTGTGTGTGTGTTTACGGCGCTCGACACGAACGTCATTGCCAAGGCATGAGATTCAAGTCTCGGGATGAAGACAAAACTAGAACACACTAACTTGCAATTGGTGTCATTCGACCAACCCGTCTGGTGTACCAAACGTGGCTTTTAGTCCCCAGACCTCCACATCCACACAGCTACCCAAATTCGATTCCATCACAGTCTGACTTCTTGCTAGCAAGCGCATCAGCCTCCCCTCCAACATGAACTCTTGCCGAAAATCCATCTTCTACCGGCAACCCGAAGACGTGGTCCTGTGATTAGGTTCAATGACTGTATTGTCATCAGACGTTTCGTATTCGCTGCCAGATGGCATATAGGGGGTGGTGTAATATCCAATTACTTCCTGATCACCGTATTCGAAGGGATAGGTGAAGTATCCATCTGGCCTCTCGTCGAGATCGATAAAGCAGGCGTCACTCGAGTCGCCACTTTCGAAGTTTCGCCAATTGCTGAATCGAGGGATGTTGCGATCATACCCGGCCGAATTGGAAGCGGTGCCACAACACAAACACCTCTCCGCCTGGTCGAGCGCATGATCTTGGGAGGCCACTGCGGCTCTTGGCGTCGTAATAGCCGGAAAGGTATGGGCGATGTATGCGACTTTTGCTTTGTGTCAGCTTTTCAATACGCAATGCAGGGTCGCTAAGAGAGGAAGGAATTGGGAGAACTAACGAAGGTAACCGACAACAAAGACAAGGCCGAGGAGTAAGCCTGCAGCCCTGTAGTCATCAAACAGGATAGCCATCGGAGGCATCGGCATGTAGGGAGGGTTAGGAGCTACTCCCGGTGCATCGGTTATTATAGGCAAATTAATACCCACAGTTGTGGTAGTTGGCACTTCCATCAGGAATCAAACTTGGACGGGGTGGGCGTTGGCTGTTAGGTCTCGCCGCGACGCGTGGTATCGGGGATGAAGCAGTGTTACTTCGCGTGGCGGTGCTGGTGACTTCTCGGAGGGTGCTGATAGACCGCGCAGGACTGGAGTAGCGAACCCCTAATACGAGGGGTTAGATTTTATAGTGTCGCGATGAGAAAGACAAGAGACGGGCACACGAACGAGAAATAGATGAAAGTTTATTGGAAGCGGTAGTGGATACTTAACAAAAAGAACGGGTCCAGCTAAGCTACAGAGAAGCAGAGAGGTGACGGAGCGCTAGGGTGTGGGCGCACTCGAGGGTGCGGGCAAAACACGCCGGAACCCTAAATTGTCTACCCTAGCTCCAGCACTCACCTATTGCGCATGCACCATATCGTTTTTTCATCGCCACTCAGTCCTACCGTAAAAACTCGCATAAGAGCCCACCATTTGAAATGGGTTTAGCACGGTGTACCGCGCACTAGTGCGTTCATGATTAGCGTAGTCGCGGCTATAGAACGTCACCTAATTCGGAGGATGGGAGGTTGATGCTTGTGAGGCCTGCTGGGCTGAGCTGCATCGCAAGTCCTGAGCAGCGTCGCGAGTCCTTTACAAACAGCCCAGAAAGATCAAGGCAATAGGAACCACACAAGCAATAACAGAGAGCCACGGAGCTAGTTCAGTAAGCCAACCACACCTGACACAGGCGTATTGCAATTTGCCGCTCTCATTCTCTCACCTACGGTTGAAGAATCTACCGTCAGAGCTTTGGACGAAGACGAAGATAACGACAACCTCAAGTAAACTGTTCCTCCACCTCAATCGCCCCGTAAACCGAAATCGATACCTGGCCGAATGGAGCAGGCGACTGCAGACCACTCGCGCAAGTTTCCTCCTCCGGCGATGCATCTCACCCGGGAGAAACGAGCGTTTACGACTGCATTCAAATTGTGGGTCCTGACATATGCGACGCAAATATGGCAGGATAAAAGACGGCAAAGCTGGTATTTATAGCTCATCTGAGGGTACCAGCGACAATCCAGAGACTGACGCCAGCGGTGAGGAAGATGAGCCTACCACCAAGTTGTTGCGCACTAGCCGCCAGCGATTCGTATACAGCTGCAGCGGCTTCACCCTCACACACTACCGTAGCAGCTGGACTAGAGGCGGGCAAACTGTCAGGAGGCTCGTCGGCCTCGACGTACACGATCACAGCAAACGGATCCACCTTCCTAGCGTCACCCAGTAGTGACGGTGATGCACCTCTAAAGAGAGCGATATGGGGGATCCGGCGTCGGCGCCCGAGAGGATGTGGGCGAGGCTCTCAAAGATCCAGAGGTAAATCTGGTAATAATCCCCTATTCCCTAGGCCACTACCTAATGACTAATATCCAACACCCCACAGCTGCCTACTCTTCCTCAGCAACCTCAGCACACGTCCCAGCGGGCTCAGCAAGCTCGGCGGACGCAGGTGCACCCTCACAGGCTCGGCGGACGCGTTCTCAAAGTGCACGGCGCATACCAGCAAGGGGAAACTTCCTGTCAAACCAGTAAGTCTAGCTAGAAGTAAGAGACTAGAGGGAGTACGTAGGTAGTATGTGGTTGCAGAGCTGTTCCTAGTATCAGTGATACTGAAGATGATGGCGTGGAATTTTGTTGGAGAGACAGGCGTGAGGTCACCTGTACCATACATGACAATATCGCGGGGTTTTCGCGCTAGTGAATCTGAAATTGACTAAGTGCCAAGCGCCCTGGGTGCGCGCCAAGATCTCCAAGAAATGCGCTAACCGCTTAGGGGGGGGAGCACTCTTATGCGAGATAATACGGTATAGAGTTGAGGAACCCTCAGTGCTTGGGCCCTGCCAACTTCTTTGTGAATATTTCCTGAAGCGTCACGGCTGTCGGTATATGCACGAACTCAAGCCCAGTCCTGTTGATGCGGAGATGAAGTTTCGTGAGTACCGAATTATTGCACTTTTAACCTACCGTATTAACCCACTTAAGAGGTCCCCCTTATAAACGCCACTGCTATAGGTTGTGACACGCTGGCGCGCGCTAGATCGCTTACGGTTAGCGCGCCGAGCGTTTTTCAGACGTCAGGTGATCAGCCTAGGAGGTATCTCAGCTCAGCTGAATAGCGGATATAGCCAGAAGTATCACCAACTATGCAGTATTTCTAAGGCTTAAAAGCACAATGCAGCTATCAATCATCGATGATCGAGTATCAGGCTCCGAGCTGCCAGTAGAACTCCTCACAACGATTTTCTCGCAAGCTTCCTTACAGCCCACTGCCGATATGCCTCGAACCCCTAGCAACCGTTCACCGGTTGAATCCAAACAACAGCCAGGACCTCGAAAACACCCAATCTCGGCGGTCCCTCGCTGGGTTCCTCTGCTGGCAGCCACTCCTTCCAGAGCGAAGCGGTGCAGAACAGTTGAATTTAAGCTCTAAGTGTTGTCCTGAGCAGAACACGGACAGGTGGACGATAGAGATGGTAGAAAACGGAAACCCACGCGTGAGGAGGTTCAAGTGCGGTTTGGACTCAAGCAAAAGAACCAGATGATGAAATGGGAGAAGGTATTCTGCAAGATTATCAGGCAATTACTGCAAATTACTAATCATCACGGTTTTCACAGAACGAGGCATTGCTGCTTCAGGCGAATCAGTATACTGTACGTATACGGCGAAGTAACCCGTGGTGGAAGGAACTTCAGAAACAACTACGTGTAGCATTTGAGGAGCGGCGAAAACTGGGACGAATTGTACGTTGCAAGTGGTTTGAATGTACCTCGAAGCGGTTGTTTACAGAGATCTATCCGTATTCAACTGTTGAATTCTGCTTTTCAAATGGCTGGTTTTCTCGGTTCCTTCACCGCAACGATATCACACTTCAAATCATCACAAACCAAGCCTTGGAAACACCAGCACAGCACTGTGAGATGATCATCAATTTCCTATGTTTTAACTGGCAGAATTAACAACTGCGAGATGGTAGTGAAGACACTGTCTGCACTGTTGGCCAATATCTCACCTCAAATATCATCAATATGGATCAAACGCCACTACCCTGGGAGTATCTGGAGGGAAGAAGCTACGAAACAAAGGGGAATAAAACTGTATGGGCTAAGAGCCGACAATCCGGATGGGGGAAGCATCAGGCAACAATGCAGTTTACCACCTTTGCCGACGGCGTAGCTCGTGTCTTGCCACTCATGATCTTCCGAGGAAAAGAGTATAGTAAAACAACAGTCAGAAAGTGTTACACGGGAATGAACTCGGAGTACGTAGAGCATCTAGACTACACAGCGATAGGGTTGTAGGTAGACCAGTGGGTGACAGATGATGGAGCAAGAGTCTAGGCGGGAGATAAGGAACCGGAGTTAGCTTACAGCCGAGATCGAACCTTGCGGGGAAAGATCAAAACCTTGCGGGGATCGGCCAAAGGAACTCCGAGGTGGGGGTCCAAAGGCAAACGGAACGTAAGAATCTTGGCAGACGCAGGTTAATCTCCTTGCGGGGAGAAACCACGTACGCAGAAGAACTGGGTTCTGGCGGGGGCTGGCTTAGATCCTCGCAGGGGGAGCCACGTACAAGTCTAGACACAAGAGTTCCCCGCTCAGTTGTATGAAGAACTTATCTCCCTTATCTACACCCCGGCCAGGGCCAATGATCCACCCACGGGGTCCATGCACCTTGGGGGAATCCAAACCCGAGTCACCACTTCTCACGCAGAGTCATCAGATCTCACGACGGCCCCTTCTCTACAAAAGAGTGAGGATTTCCTACCTCATCGAGAAAAATCAGCACGAACACCCTCACCAACACTCCCACCGAACCCACACACAAAATCTAAGATTATTCCGTTGTGAATTATTGAAAGTAGCCTGATTACCTTTTGATTCTCCTACACTCCAGTTACGAGACAACCCCAGTGTCACACTATAATCTTGATCTCAAATCACCTTACTTTCATGACGAACTTCGACTACACCTATTTCGAAGACCACCTTTATCTCCTCGAGCTATCCACCTTCTTGGAACCTAAGTCTCAGTACTCCTTCGACTACACGTTCCAATCAATCGATAGCGAATTAGCCGACTACGAACAGTGGGATACATTCAGCGACGGACCTATCCCTACGCCCTACCTTGAAGGCGACCACGAACCCTGGAACTCGTATACGCAATATTGGGTCAATTGCACGAACAGCCATACAAGCGCCGAGTTCACAGAAGACGAGCTCCGAGATCTCTGTGACTATTATTTTACCGACGACGAAACCATCTAAACCGGACACTTCCTCGATTTGTACTAAGCATTCAAAATGTCAACGACTGACTTCAACATGCTCAGACTGGAGGCCCCCTGGGACGTGCTGCAAATTACCGATGGAACCGAGCCTGCTGAGGAAGACCTTGAGGTCGCCAACCCAGCCACTTGGCTCCGCGCATTGGTTAAACAGCAAAAGCAAGCAGAGAAGGACCTAGCACAACTGGTCTGCCTCTGTGGAAATACAGGGGACCACATCGACCAAAGAATTCGGCAAATCGAGCAAGCCTACCAGGATTTGTCGGAGGGAACCAGGTATGTGTATGACCGCATGAGCGCTAACGAAAAAATCACAGGAGACTGGATACGAAGCGAGCTGGCAGGTGCAGCCATGGCCTACCAAGCCTTCGCGCAAAATGTCTGGGAAGCCATTATCGAGCGAACTCAGGAAGCTACGGAACAACAGGCAGGACAAGCGACTCAATTGGTGTGGATAAACAACTCAATCTCGTTCCTAGCCGAAGCTAATATAGCCCGCAGCCAGCACCTGGCCAACTTCCAAGGTAATGTGGAATTGTGGGCAGAAGAACATCAGAAATGGGTGGAGTATCTGGAGCAGCAACTACTGGAGGCCCGACAAGAAACACAACGCCAGTCGGAAGCATTGCAACAGTTGGCCGCCCAGATTCGGATCCCTGAAACACCGCTCCCCCCAGCGTCGAACCGAACGACGCTCGAGCCAGCAGCTTGGCGAAGCCCCGCCCGACTGTTCACGTCCAGCCTGGCCAGCGCTCTGCGACAACTTCGCACGGCACCCACAGACGACCAACCCACAAGAATCCGGAGACTGACAGTGCCAACTGGACCAGAAAGAAGAATCCAACGGCCGGCGCTATCTCCGTCTCCGACAAGGGTCCCCATGTTTGGAGGAGGAGGGGAACCTCCCAAGTCACCTAGGTGACCGCTCACGTTGCCACCCTCGCCGACGCCACCCCCGGAACGGCTACCAAGGTCACCAACCCATCCTCGGAGACAGGCCACCCTAACCACGGAGGAGCTCGCCCAAACAGTAGCTAGGGCAGTAGCGGAAACCCTGTCCCGGGCCCAATTACCCACACCCGGCCAGACCAGGGCCCCAACGGTTACGGCACCACCATTGGAACCGAGAATCAATATCTCCCGGTTGAAAATGACAAACCCATTAACCTTTGACGGAAGTCCCACCACTTCCTTCAACACTTGGTGGAGGTCGGTGACCAAGTATCTGGGGTTTTACCCGGAAACCAGGGATCGTCAGAAAATCGCGTGGGTCGGATCACTCCTCACCGGAACAGTGAAGGCATGGGACCTCCACCGCTACGACACGGTAGGAGAAGCCGAAACATGGGTTAATTATTCCTCGGCCATTCGAGCGGAGTACATGGACATGCGAGAAGCCGCCAACGCCCAAATCAAGCTAGGACAACTCAAGTATGCGGGCGACATTCGAGCATTTTTTACGGAGTTCAAAGCCCTCAATCGATATGCACGGGCAACCAGCGAAGGCCTGCAAGAAAAAGTCAACCTGGCAATGACCTCGAAAATCCTGCGAATGAGGTTCGCCCATTACCAAGGAGGTTTTGTGGATGACGAAGACTTTATGGAGGCCACCTACCAGGCCGGCCTACAAGTGGAAGAAATGAAGGCCCTGGAAAAAGCTCGGGTAACCGCACAGAGCGCGGCAACAACCCCAAAGACGCACCGTCTGGAGGAAAGGAAAAAGGAGGACCGACGAAAGGAGGAAAGACAGCCAAACCGGGAAAAACGGGACGAAAACCGACCACAAGAAAACAGGAGTGGTTGGGAGAATACTGGTGCGGCACTAAAGGGCATACCGCAGAACGAGGTGGACGATTACAAAAAAATTCAGGGCGGCTGCTGGCGGTGCGGGAGAACTGGGCATAGGACATTTGAATGTTTCTCCTTCCAGACAACGCAAGGAACAACGCTGCCACCTGCGCCCTGGAAAGTCACAGCCCTATCCGAAGTACAGCCGGCGCCGGAGAGTACGGCTGGCCCGACTGCTACTGGTGCAGGTAAGAGGAAAAGGGAGGACGATCTTCCCAAGGACTCAGCCTCCAAGCAACAAAAAGTAGCGGCGGTTGAAGAAATGATCACGGACCTACCGCTATGGGAAGATGTTACACCTCAAGGAAGAATACAGGAAAAAGGTACTTAGTTAGCTACATAGTCAGGGCACGTGAGACTTTACTCAGACCACTCGAAGAGGAGAAGTCGAGCCCAGTCGGCTTCAGAGAGTCTAGGCGGGAGATCGCCTTGGGATTAGACCATACGGCCGTAACGGACCTAAGGGGCTAATCTCTGGACGAGCTGCAAACGCAACTAATACGGGATACAAGGGGTGAGGTCATAGAACCGATAACTCCTCTTTTCCTGATAGGCCGGTAATTCTCTCACCCGCAGGGCTTGAGGGAAATTGCGTGGTGCGGGGATCAGTCGCATATCGTTAGACCGGCCAGGACCAATGAAGTTGTAAGAACCGGGCCCGTGGGGTTTCGGGGTCTTGACTGGCGGGCGAGATCCTCGGGGATGGACGGGAAAGTAAGGGTTCCCTAGAGGAGCCACGTGACACCGAAGGAAGACTATATAGCCAGCGAAGTTTCCACCCGTTGGAAAGGAGACAGCATTGAACGCACTCTCGACGAAACCCCGAACAAAAGATCTAAGATTATTCCGTTGTGAATTATCGAAAGTAGCCTGATTACCTTTGATTCTCTTCACACTCCGGTTACGCTACAACCCCAGTGTCACACTATAATCTTGATCTCAAAATCACTCTACTCTCATGATTTGCTTCAACGCTACCTACTTCGAAGACCACCTCTACCTACTCGAGCTATCTACCTTCTTGGAACCGGAAACTCAATACGGCTTCAACGCAACATTCCAATCAATCGATAGCGAAATCACCAACTTCGAGCTTTGGGACACGAGGAATAACGAATCTGTCCCTACTCCCTACCAAGAAGGTGACTACGAACTGTGGAACTGGTACCAATACTGGTTCAACTGTGCCCATAATCAGCAAAGCGCCGAGTTCACCGAAAACGAACTTCGAGAACTCTTCGACTATAATTTCGAGGTAGACGAAACCATCTACACCGGAGATTTCCTCGACCAATAATTGGCAATGTCCACAGCCTCCGACTTCAACATGGTCCGGCTGGAGGCCCCTCGGGACCTTCTCCAGATCACCGATGGGACCCCAGCTCCCGAACAAGCGATAGAACTGGCCAACCCGGCGGCATGGGTCCGAGCTACGGCAAGACAACAAACGCAGGCCGAAACTGACCTAAGGCAACTCACAGAGCTGTGCGGCAACACGATCGACAGAACCAATCAGCGAATGCAGCGAATTGAAGAAGCCTACAGAACCCTGGCAGAAGGCACACGGTATGTTTATGACCGAGTAAACGCTAATGAAGAAATCGCAGAAACTTGGGTCCGCACCGAGTTGGCCCACGCTGCAAACGCGTACCAATCGCTCGCGTATAACGTATGGCAGGCAATCCTGGAACGGACCAACGAGGACAACCAGCGACAGATATGCCAAGCGACCCAGCTCACACGCGTAAATGACGCCCTTGCGTTTCTTGGGGAAGCAAACACGGCCCGAAGCCAGCACCTGGCCACCTTTCAAGGTAATGTAGAACTATGGGCCGCTGACCATCAGAGGAGAATGAGCCAAGTAGAGGAGGACCTACGGCGGGCCAGGGAGGAAATCCGGCGACTCGCTACCCGAATACCCCTCCCGGGATTACCAGAAGCAAGGGCCCCTCCTCCCAAACCACTGCAGCTCTGGCGAAGCCCGGCCAAGGCACCCAGTACCAGCACCGCACCACCGGCACCGCCCCCCCTGCCAAGACAGCCAATCCTCAGAAGTCCGATCCGGCTCGCTCCTGCTCCCGCAACCCAAAGGCAAAGACGGCCCGTGATCCCACCATCGAGCCCACCACTGCCACCTCTTCCACTGGTAGCGGCGGCAGGGACCACAGGGGGAGGAGGAACGAGACCTCCGCAGAGACCCCAACAGCCGATCAGCTCACCCTCACCTTTACCTTCGCCTTCGCCACCACCCAGTGAAGGCGACGAAGACCTGTACGCCCAAAATCTCACCACGGGAAGACCCCCGCCGGGCATGAGGGAGCCAACCCAGGTGCAGGTCGCCACCATGCTCACGCTGGAAGAAATAGCAAGGTTGGTAGGGGTGGGAATTGCGGCGGCACGAGGCCCCGAACGACCCGAGCAGCCAGCCAATCGGGTAAACACCTCAAGGTTGAAAATGGAGAACCCCGAGAAATTTGACAGGAAAAGCTCGTCCACATTCAACCAATGGTGGGAGTCAGTCACGATGTACCTAGGCTTTTACCCAGAAACAATCGACCGTCAGAAAATCGCCTGGGTCGGAACTCTCCTAACGGATACCGCCTTGGTATGGTCCCTCCACCGGTACCGTGAGCTGCGCGAAAACGACACCTGGGCCAACTACTCCGCGGCCATCCGAGCGGAATATCGGAATGAACGCGAAGCAGCGGAAGCCCAACTCAAGTTAGGGCAACTCAAATACCAGGGATCTATCTGCGCCTACCTGACGGAGTTCCGAGCGCTCAACAACTTCGCACGAGCAACCGGGAAAGCACTAAGAGAAAATGTGGACTTGGCTATGCCGGACGCTGTACTCGACATGTGTTTCGCCCACTACCTCGAGGACTTCGTGGACGATGAGGGCTTCCTACAAGCCACCCACCAGGCGGGCCTGCAGGTGGAAAAGAAGAAAGCCCTGAGACTAGCTAGGGAACAAGCGAGAGCCCCCGCCCCTACCGGGAAACGGGAGGAGAAGAAAAAGAACGAACAAAAAAAGGAGGGACCAAGCGATGGCCGAAGAAGCCGAGCAATGGAAAAGGAATCCCCGTGAGAAGATAACGGGGGCAGTGAGTATGGAGGGACCGGGCGATGGGCGTCCGAGGCCGCTGCGTTCAAAGGAGTCCCAGACCACGAACGAAAGGAATACCGGAATACCCGGGGATGCCATCGCTGCGGACGACCGGGCCACCGGGCGGCCAAGTGCTTCGCCAGCACCACGGCAAAAGGCACTAACCTCCCCGCGGCGCCAAGAAAAGTAGCTGCCGGAACCAAGCGGGCACACGAACCGGAAGAAGAAGCGCCACCAGCCCCGGAGCCCAAAGTCCAGAAGATGGCAGCACTAGACGTCATAGACTCCGAGCCCTTGTGGGCAGACGAGGAGGATTTTTAGGAAGCCCTCCGACCCGGCCAACCGGAGGGCCCCATCACATAATAAGTTGAGCCGGCCAAAAAAGGAAAAATAAAGAAGAAAGGGAGGCCACAGCAAAAAAACCCAAAGGGGGGCCTCGTCCGATCGTGTCGATGCTGTTGACAACGGGGAGCCGGGACCATCAAGTTCGGGTTCTCCTGGACACCGGCTGCGCGATCCCATTAATCAATCAGGGAACCGCGAAGAAACTAGGAATCGCCCTACAAAAGCACAGCCGGACAATACCCATTGAGAACTTCATGGGCCAAACTGTGGAAGGGGCAGGGCAATATTATACCAAACCCCTGCCCTTGCGGTACCGACGGCATGTCACCAGAGAAAGATTTGAGGTCTCCCCAATGGAAGAAGGGGTAGACATCTTCCTCCCCTTCTGGTGGATCGACAAACACCCCCCTTGGGGAGCCTGGCAGGACCCAGAAATACGGTTCGACAGCGACGAATGCCTAAGGAAGTGCACCCGATACGAGCAAGCCGACTTTTCGCTAACCTGGGATGACGCAGTCGCAGCCGATCCCAGCGCCCGAACTATTGGATATGTATCGGCAGTTGAAGAAGGGGAACCCCAGGGAAAAGTACCCCCGGAGTTCCGGCAATATCTAGGGATAATGGGGAAAGAGGGGGCAGAGGCACTACCGGACCACCGGTCTTACGACTGCCAAATCAACCTCAAGGAAGGAAGCACGCCACCCTGGGGACCAATCTACCCCCTCTCGGAGGAAGAGCTCCAGGTGCTTCAAGAATGGCTGGGAGAAATGGAGCGAACAGGGAAAATCAGGCACTCCACATCCGCGGCAGGGTCTCCCATCCTCTTTGTGCCTAAACCCCACGGAAGAGGGCTCCGACTATGCGTCAACTACCGAGCCTTGAACCGCATCACAGTTCCCAACAGGTACCCTCTACCGCTGATGCAAGAACTCCAAGACAGGGTGCAAGGCGCGGAGTGGTTCACCAAGATGGACCTAAAAAACGGATTCCACCTAATCCGCATAAAGGAAGGGGACGAATGGAAAACAGCGTTCAGAACACGATACGGCCTGTTCGAATTCCAGGTAATGCCATTCGGCCTTACCAACGCCCCCTCCACCTTTCAAGACATGATGAACCACGTGCTATCAGATATGTTGGATGTGGGAGTACTAGCCTATATGGACGACATACAGGTTTATGCCGACACAGAGGAAGGCCACGACCGAACGGTCAAGGAGGTACTCAAAAGACTCCAGAACAACGGGCTCGCGATCTCCCCAGAAAAATGCGTCTGGAAAACCACAGAAGTCGAATTCCTGGGATATGTCATCGGAAGAGATGGGATTAGGATGTCGGACGACAAGGTACAAGCAGTCCTCCACTGGAAAACCCCGGAATCGTTAACGGAGGTCCAATCCTACTTGGGCTTCGCCAACTTCTACCGACGGTTTATCCTAAACTACTCCTGGGTGGCAAGGCCCCTCACAGAATTAACAAAAAAGTAGCAAGGTAAGGAATGGGCCTGGAACCAGGAAGCAGAGGCAGCCTTCCGAGAGCTAAAAAACCGATTCACCACGGCACCGGTCCTGGCCCACTTCGACCCAAGGGAGCCAGTCATTATCGAAACAGACGCATCAGACTTCGCACTAGGAGCAGTACTATCGCAACGAAACAAGGAAGGACGTCTGCATCCGGTAGCCTTACACTCAAGGAAGTTCCAACCCGCAGAGATTAATTACGAAATCCACGACAAGGAACTTCTGGCCATAGTGGACGCTTTCAAGCACTGGCGACGATACTGCGAAGGAGCGACTCATCAAGTGCAAGTCTTCTCGGACCATCACAATTTGGAGTACTTTACTACAACTAAGGTACTGAACCGACAACAGGAAAGGTGGGCACAGGAACTCGCCGGCATTGACTTCAAGATCTACTACCGCCCAGGAACACGGAACGGGAAGCCGGACGCACTGTCTAGGCGTTCGGAGTACCGCCCTGAGAAGGGGGGGGTAGAAAACCAGCCGATCACGACGGTTTTGGGAAAAAACCATTTCGAGCAATGCCTAACATGGTCGTTCATCTGCTCGTCGGCACGATTAGTGTCCCTCCTGGAAAGAAGATGGATGGAGGAATTCCTGGCAGAAGTCAGGGAAGAAGGAAAGAAGGACGAAGCCTACGAACAGGCAAAGAAACAGGAAGCGGTGACGGGAAACCCGTCCCCGAAGGACTGAAAGGCCCGGGAATGGAACTGGGAAAACGACCTACTGTACCGACGGAACCTGCTTTGGGTACCAAAAGGACTGGTACAAAAGGTCCTGGAATCAGAACACGATGCAAAGGTGGCCGGGCACATGGGGCAGGATAAGACCATCGAACTAATCCGACGAAATTTTTGGTGGCCAAAAATGAACGAACAAATTATCGACTTTGTCGGAAGCTGCCCCGAATGTCAAGAAAATAAGGCATCCCGACACCAACCCTAGGGGCTGTCCTCCCCGCTAGAACTACCATACGCACCATGGCAGTCTATAGCAATGGACTTCATCACAGATCTCCCAATATCAGACGGATGCGACCAGCTATGGGTAATCGTCGACCGATTTACCAAGATGGCGCACTTCCTCCCCTTGAGGGCGGCCGGAAAGACGGTGGCAGACCTGGCCATTATCTTTGCGCGGGAAGTATGGAAATATCATGGCCTCCCCACTGATATCGTGTCAGACCGCAACTCAAGGTTCACCTCGGAAACCTGGAAGGAGCTCCTACGACTTTTGGGAATCCGGTCCCGCATGTCAACCGCATTCCACCCTCAGACCGACGGCCAGACAGAGTGGCTCAATCAGACGATTGAGGCCTATCTCCGAGCGTTCGTCAGCAAAGAACAGGATGACTGAGCACCCCTATTACCCATGACCGAGTTTGCCTACAAGAACTCGACTACCACGGGCAACGGTATGTCCCAGTTCTACGCTAACTATGGCTTCCACCCAGCAGCCATGAACCCTGCGCCGATGGAACCTCTGAGCCCAGAGAGCCAAGCTTATACCCACTGGATGAGCGCTGTGCATGACGAATCTCGGAAAGGGCTGGAAGAAGCACGGGAACGGATGCGCCACTACACCGACCCGGCCCGAAAAGAACCCCCCGCTTACCAGGTAGGAGACTTGGTAATGCTCAATGGACGTAACATTAAAACGCGGCGACCTTCGAAGAAGCTGGACCACAAGAATCACGGTCCCTTCCATATCCAGAAAATCAATTCTCCGCTGGCTGTCCGCCTTACGCTGCCTCGCAAGTAGAAGATCCACAATGTCTTCCATGTTTCGCTGCTCGAACCCTACCGAACCAGCGAACACCGGGCACCCCCGGACCCCTCAAAGATACTCCGGGAGGCGGACGACATCGAACAGTCGGAAGAATACAATGTCGAAGAAGTTATGGCCTCGGACAAACGCGGCCGGGGAAATAACAAGAGAATCCTATACCTCGGCAAATGGCTCTACTATCGGGAACGCAAGGACTGGACGGAAGAAGCATTCGACAACTTTTCGGTAGGCGGCCTGGAGAAACTCTGGGAGTTTCACCGACGAAACCCAGGCGCGCCGAGGGACTACCGACTCACCGACGCCTAAGGCGGGATGTCCATAAAAGGGCCCGACAAAGGCATGAGCAGTAGTAGGGGTGAAGGGGCTGGAGGACTTCATCTCACACACACACGATTGCGACGACACGGTTGGCCAACCTTCGGAATAAGGAATCGACGGTTCGGATCCAGGGCCTCGGGTGCACCCCGCCCCCGACAGCGCGGGCACTCCTCGGCACGCCCACAGGAGGCCACTACCTGGATCCCAGTTACTAGCACGAAGGGCACCATAGGCTCTCCCCGCACGCAAAGAGCTCGGTCCGAATCGACCCCGAAACTGAAGTCCGAGGCAAGGAACAACCCGACGAAAAGACCCACTTCTCGGGCACCGAGGTAAAATGACTTACCTGCCTGCCTGTCAGGCCCACGCGGGGTACCTCACTACCCGGTAACGAGGATCCGGGGAAACCAGGAAGGGAGCTACGGGATGACGACCGAGAAGGCGCGGGCACTTCCAGACACGCTTGCTTCATCTGGATGAGTTGTCGTGGCCTCTATCTGAATCCCAGTTACCAGCCTTCGGCCCACCGATTTCCTGCCCACTCCCCTGGAGAACCGAATCCCGGTAGGGACAAAGCAAGGCCTGGCACAGGACTGGACGATAAGTATGAGCACGCACCGGCCTGCTCAGAGGGCCCAGCCATTCCGACGGATTACAGAGAAAGATGCCCTGATCCGGTGGCTGGGGGGCTGTAGGGGTGGAGGACTACAGTCATGGTAACTAAACCACCCGGAGGTTACCCATAGAAAGACAGAAAGAGGCGGGCTACCCAGACAAAGGAAAATGGATCTCTCTTAGCTTCAGGACGAAGCTAGAGAAGGGGGGAGTAGTGTTACACCTCAGGGAAGAACACGGGAAAAAGGTACTTAGTTAGCTACATAGTCAGGGCACGTGAGACTTTACTCAGACCACTCAAAGAGGAGAGGTCGAGCCCAGTCGGCTTCAGAGAGTCTAGGCGGGAGATAGCCTCGGGATTAGACCATACGGCTGTAACAGACCTAAGGGGCTAATCTCCGGACGAGCTGCAAACGCAACTAAATACGGGATACGAGGGGTGAGGTCATAGAACCGATAACTCCTTTTTCCCTAATAGGGTGGTAATTCTCTCACCCACAGGGCTTGAGGGAAATTGCGCGGTGCGGGGATCAGTCGGCATATCGTTAGACCGACCAGGACCAATGAAGTTGTAAGAACCGGGCCCGTGGGGTTTCGGGGTCTTGACTGGCGGGCGAGATACTCGGGGATGGATGGGAAATTACGGGTTCCCTAGAGGAGCCACATGACGCCGAAGGAAGACTATATAGCCAGCGAAGTTTCCACCCGTTTGAAAGGAGACAGCATCGAACGCACTCTCGACAAAACCCCCAACAAAAGATCTAAGATTATTCCGTTGTGAATTATCGAAAGTAGCCTGATTACCTTTGATTCTCTCCACACTCCGGTTATGCTACAACCCCAGTGTCACAGAAGACTCCGGGGACTCGGATTTTTGAGGAGTTCTGCCCTGGCGCTCGACGGAACCAGCAACCTAATATGCGGCGCCTCCAAGCAAAACCCAGAAAATACCCGACCAGTCATTGCCATGATACTACACCAAGGACAAAGGAAACACCGGATCAAGGCACTACTGGACACGGGATGTTCAATGGCCTTGATCAACCAACGAACGGTCGATAAACTGGGAATCAAAAAGGAAAGATACAAGAAAGCGCGGGTAATTGAGAACTTTACGGGAGAAACTGTCAACGGCGCTGGACATTACTACACCGAAGCAATGCGGCTGCAGCATCGAAAGCACTTCTCAAAAGAGGTCTTTATAGTATCGCCAATAGAAGAAGGCATCGACCTGTTCCTTCCGTTTAGCTGGATCGAATGGCATCCGCCCCAAGGGGCATGGACTATGGAGGAAATCAGGTTCAACAGTGCAAGATGACTGAAGGAATGTACCCAGTTTGAAACAAACCCATTCTGCCTTACGTGGGATGAATCGGTATTGCAGGATGAGGAAGCACAGGTTATCGGCCATGTATCGGCTGTGACGGACGACCCCCTAGCGAAGGTGCCATTAGAATTTCGCCAGTATCTGGGAATTATGGGCCAAGAGGCAGCCGATCAGCTTCCAACGCATTGCCCGTATGACTGCAAAATCGACCTAAATGAAGGGTCAATGGCGCCGTGGGGACCCATATACCCGCTCTCAGAGGTAGAACTCCAAACCCTTCGAGAATGGCTAAAAGAGGTGGAGAAAACGGGAAAAATAAGAAGGTCAACGTCCCCCGTGGGATCCCCTATCCTATTTGTCCCCAAACCAAACAGAAGATGCTTACGACTATGCGTCGACTATCGAGGACTAAATGCAATCACAATCCCAAACCGATACCCGCTCCCGTTGATGCAGGAACTACAGGACCAAGTACAGGGAGCCCGATGGTTCACGAAACTGGATCTCAAAAACGGATTCAATCTTATACGGATCCGGGAAGGGGACGAATGGAAAACAGCCTTCCAAACCTGCTACGGACTTTACGAATTCCAAGTAATGCCATTCGGGCTCACCAATGCGCCGTCAACCTTCCAAGACATGATGAATCATGTCCTGTCTGACGTCTTAGACGTAGGAGTTTTGGCCTACATGGACGACATCCTGAGATACGCCAAAACGGAAGAGGAACATGACCGGCTCGTCAAAGAGGTGCTTGTTACACCTCAAGGAGAACACGGGAAAAAGGTACTCAGTTAGCTACATAGTCAGGGCATGTGAGACTTTGCTCAAGTCACTCGATGGAGGAAGTCGAGTCTAGTCAGCTTCAGAGAGTCTAGGCGGGTGATAACCTCGGGATTAGACCTTACGGCCGTAACGGACCTAAGGGGTTAATCTCCGGACGAGCTGCAAACGCAACTAAATATGGGATACGAGGGGTGAGGTCATAGAACCGATAACTCCTCTTTCTCTGATAGGCCGGTAATTCACTCACCCGCAGGGCTTGAGGGAATTACGCGGTGCGGGGATCAGTCGGCATATCGTTAGACCAACCAGGACCAATGGAGTTGTGAGAACCAGTCCCGTGGGGTTTCGGGGTCTCGACTAGCGGACGAAATCCTCGGGAATGACTGAGAAGTACGTGTTCCCTAGAGGAACCACGTGACGCCGAAAGAAAGACTATATAGCCGACGAAGTTTCCGCCCGCTGAAAAGAGGAAACAGCACCGAACGCACTCTCAACAAAAACCCCGAACAAAAGATCTAAGATTATTCCGTTGTGAATTATCGAAAGTAGCCTGATTACCTTTGATTCTCTCCACACTCGGTTACGATACAACCCCAGTGTCACACTATAATCTTGATCTCAAATCACCGTACTTTCAACTCGCGAACATTTTCGAACCACTCTCCACCCAGCACTTCGATCAGAGCTACCAGTCAATCGAAGCACTGATCAACGAAGAACCTTGGGACGAACACCTCGACGGCCGGATCCCATCAAAGGCAGTCATCGAGTGTAGACCTACATCGTGGCACACGGCACACTGGTGGCAGTGTACAATCTCGAACACGGTTGTCAACTGGAACGGATACGAATTCCGAGAACTATTCGATTACGACTTCTTCGGTGACTACTCGATTTACACCGGGCACCACCTGGACCTATACTAAGAAGAAAACATGTCGAACGCCTCGGACTACAACATGCTCCGACTGGAGGCTCCTAGCGTTCTCCTGCAAATCACGAATGACGAAGAATCCCGGGACGAAACCCTGGAAATCGCCAACCCGGCCGGATGGATGCGGGCAATCGCCAATCACCAGCAACAAGCGGAGCTAGACCTCCGCCAGCTCCTGGACCTCTGCGGCAACACCATAGATCGTACAGACCGGCGTGTTCGGCGAATCGAGGCGGCCTATAATCGCCTGTCGCAAGGCGCGCAATATGTCTACGAACAGCTGGAAGCCTAGGAACTAATCTCAGGGGACTGGGTAAGAAACGAACTCATGGTAGCGGCTAATGCGTACCAGGCGTTCACACGACATGTCTGGAAGGCCATTATCGATCGGATAGCAACCGAGGAAGTGCAGCGAATGCACCAGGCTACCCAGATAACCCGCATGCATGATGCGGTGGCATTCCTATCGGAAGCTAATCTGGCCAGGAACACCCACCTGGCGGAGTTCCAAGGTAATGTCGAGAAATGGGTGGCTAATCACCAGCAGAAAGTGGAGACCCTCGAGCGACAGGGGAATGAGGACCGTAAACGGATGACCGAACTGGAGCAGCAGCTGGCCAACGCGCGGGATGAGTTAATGAGGGTAGCAACAACGGTACCACTCCCGGCAACCCCGCCAGGACCAGTCCGACCAAGGTATCCCGCGACCCGGGAACCCTCAGAGCCCACTCCGACCCGCCTCGTGTTGGGAAGCCCGCTACTCGGAGGTACCACGAGGCGCCAGAGACCCCCGGCACTCCCGGCGCTCCCGACCAAAGGGGGATCAGGAGGAGCCCTACCGCCACCAAGGCCCCCGAGAAGGCCAGCACCACCCTCGCCCTCGCCAGCCCCGAGCGAAGGCGACGATGACCTATACGAGCAGAACCTGCCCACGGGACGGCCCCCACCAGGCTCCACGGAACCCACGACCGGGCAGCTGGCAACTATGCTCAGGCCGGAAGAGATAGCACGGCTAGTCAGGGCAGGAATCGCGGCCGCTCGAGGCCAAGGACGACAAGTCGAACCCCAGATCCGGACCTCCCGCCTGAAGATGGAGAACCCGGAGAAATTCGACCGGAAAAGCTCGTCCGCCTTCAACCAATGGTGGGAATACGTCACGATGTACCTGGGATTCTATCCAGAAACAGTCAACCGACAAAAAATCGCCTGGATCGGGACCCTCCTCTCGGACACTGCCTTGGTATGGCACCTCCAGCGCTACCGAAAACTGGGGGAACGCGACACCTGGGCCAACTACTCGGCGGCAATCTGGACCGAATACCAGAACGAGCGAGAGGTGGCGGACACCCAACTAAAATTGGGCCAACTCAAATATCAGGGATCCATCCGCGCCTATCTAACGGAGTTCCAAGCGCTCAACAACTTCGCACGAGCGACCGGAGAAGAGGTGAGGGAAAAAGTGGACCTGGCCATGCTGGACGCCGTGCTCGACATGCGCTTCACCCACTACCTCGAGGACTTTGCGGATGATGAGGGCTTCCTGCAGGCCACCCACCAAGCAGGCCTGCAAGTAGAAAAGAAGAAGGCCCTGAGACTGGTCAGGGAACAAGCAAGGGCCCCGGCCCCGACCGTAAGAAAGGAAGAAAAACGAGGGGATGGTCGCAAAAAGGAGGAACCAAGCAGCGACCGAAAAAAGGATGAAGGAAAGGAGGCCCCCCGCGAGAACCGTGGAAATGGGGAATACGGGGGAGCCGAGAGATGGGCATCCGAAGCCGTGGCACTCAAAGGGCTCCCAGACCACGAGAAGAAATAATACGGGAGCACCAGGGGATGCCACCGCTGAGGACGACTGGGCCACCGAATGGCCAAGTGCTTCGCCAACACCACGGCAAAAGGCACCAACCTCCCCACAGCACCGTGGAAAATAGCAGCCGGAACAAAGCGGGCACGCGAACCCGAGGAAGAAGCGGCACTGGCCCCGGCGCCCAAGGTCCAAAAAACGGCGGCCCTGGACGTCATGGACTCCGAGCCCCTGTGGGTGGACGAGGAGGATTTTTAAGAAGCCCCCCGACCTGGCCGACTGGAGGGCCTCAGCACATAAGCGGAGCAGGCCAAAAAAGAAAAAAGGAAGGGGAAGAAGAAGCCCCAGCAAAGAAACCCAAAGGAGGACCCAGGCCGGTCATATCAATGCTGCTAATGGTAGGAAGCCGGGACCATCGAGTCCGGGTCCTCCTGGATACCGGCTGTTCCATCCCGTTACTTAACCGGAAAACAGTGGAAAAACTGGGGGTCGAACTGCAGGAACACGACCGACCCCTACCCATCGAAAACTTCACGGGGTAGACCGTGGAAGGAGCAGGGCAATATTACACCAAGTCCTTACTCCTACGGCACCGATGACACGTCACCAGGGAAAAATTCGAGGTTTCCCCGATGGAGGAAGGGATCGACATCTTCCTCCCTTTCTGGTGGATAGCGAAACACCCCCCGCAAGGGGCATGACAGGACGCGGAAATCCGGTTTATCAGTGCCAAATGCCTGGAAAAATGCACCAAATACGAGCAAACCGACTTCTCGCTAACTTGGGACGACACGGTTGCAACCGACCCAGGCGCCCGAACTATTGGCCACGTAGCGGCAGTCGAAGAAGGAGAAGCTCAGGGAAAGGTACCTATGGAATTCCGACAATACCTAGGGATAATGGGGAAAGAAGCGGCAGAAGCACTACCGGATCACCGACCGTACGACTGCCAGATCAACCTCCAGGAGGGGAGTACGCCACCCTGGGGACCGATCTACCCCCTTTCCGAATAAGAGCTACAGGTGCTCCGAGAATGGCTAAAAGAGATGGAGCGAACAGGCAAAATTAAGCGCTCCACATCCTCGGCAGGCTCTCCCATCCTCTTCGTACCAAAACCCCACGGAAGAGGGCTCCGCCTGTGTGTCGACTACCGAGCCCTGAATCGCATCACTATCCCCAACGGGTATCCCCTACCGCTGATGCAGGAACTCCAGGACCGGGTTCAGGGAGCGCAGTGGTTCACCAAGATGGACTTGAAAAACGGATTTCACCTAATCTGCATAAAAGAGGGAGACGAGTGGAAAACGGCGTTCAGGACTCGATACGGCCTGTTTGAATTCCAGGTAATGCCATTTGGCCTTACTAACGCCCCCTCCACCTTCCAAGACATGATGAACCACGTGCTATCGGATATGCTGGACGTGGGAGTGCTGGCCTACATAGACGACATACTCGTTTACGCCGACACAGAGGAAGGCCATGACCGGACGGTCAAAGAAGTACTCAAGCGACTCCAGAACAACAGGCTCGCGATTTCCCCAGAAAAATGTGTCTGGAAAACCACGGAGGTCGAATTTCTGGGGTACGTGATCGGAAGGAACGGGATTAGGATGGCAGACGACAATGTACAAGCTGTCCTCGACTGGAAGACCCCGGAATCACTAACTGAGGTCCAATCCTTTCTGGGCTTCGCCAACTTCTACAGACGGTTCATCCTGAACCACTGCCGGGTGGCGAGACCACTCACGGAGCTAACGAAAAAGGAGTCGGGCAAGGAATGGGCGTGGAACCAAGAAGCTGAAGCGGCCTTCCGGGAACTTAAGCACCGATTCACCACGGCACCAATCTTGGCCCACTTCGACCCAAAGAAGCCAGTCATCATTGACACTGACGCGTCAGACTTCGCGTTGGGAGCGGTACTGTCGCAGCGAAGTGAAGAAGGATGTCTGAACCGGTAGCCTTCCACTCAAGGAAATTCCAACCCGCGGAAATCAATTACGAAATCCACGACAAGGAACTTCTGGCCATAGTGGATGCTTTCAAGCACTGCCGACGGTACTGCCAGGGAGCAACGCACCAAGTACAGGTCTTCTCGGACCACCACAACTTGGAGTACTTTACGACAACTAAAGTACTGAACAGACGACAAGCGAGATGGGCGCAAGAACTGGCCGGCATTGACTTCAAAATTTATTACCGCCCAGGAACACAGAACGGGAAGCCGGACGCACTGTCTAGGCGTTCGGAGTACCGCCCTGGAAAGGAGGGGGTAGAAAACCAGCCGGTCACGACGGTTTTGGGAAAAAACCACTTCGAAGAACGTCTAACACGGTCGTTCATCTGCTCGTCAGCGCGACTAGCGTCTCTCCCGGAGAGAAGATGGACGGAGGATTTCCTGGCAAGAGTCAGGGAGGAAGGAAAGAAGGACGTGTCCTACAAACAGGCTAAGAAACAGGAAGCGGTGGCGGGAACCCAGTCACCGAAGGACCGAAAGGCCAGGGAATGGAACGGGGAAAATGGCCTACTGTACCGACGGAACCTACTGTGGGTACCAGAAGGACTGATACAGAAGGTCATAGAATCGGAACACGACACGAAGGTGGCCGGGCACATGGGGCAGGATAAGACCATCGAACTAATCCGGCGAAACTTCTGGTGGCCGAAAATGAACGAACGGATTATCGACTTCGTCAGAAGCTGCCCCGAATGCCAACGGAACAAGGCATCCCGACACCAACCCTACGGGCTGTCCTCCCCGCTAGAACTGCCATATGCACCTTGGCAGTCCATAGCAATGGACTTCATCACGGAGCTCCCACTCTCAGAGGGGTGCGACCAGCTATGGGTGATCATCGACCGATTCACCAAGATGGCGCATTTCCTCCCCTTAAGAAAGGAAGGAAAGTCAGCGGCGGACCTGGCAGTTATCTTCGCGCGGGAAGTATGGAAACACCACGGCCTCCCCACTGATATTGTGTCAGATCGAGACTCCAGGTTCACCTCGGAAACCTGGAAGGAGTTCCTACAGCTCTTAGGAATCCGGTCCCGCATGTGAACCGCGTTTCATCCGCAGACCGACGGCCAGACGGAACGGCTCAACCAGACGATTGAGGCCTACCTCCGAGCGTTCGTCGGCAGGGAACAGGACGACTGGGCCCGCCTACTGCCTATGGCCGAGTTCGCCTACAACAACTCGACCACCACAGGCAATGGCATGTCTCCGTTCTACGCTAACTATGGCTTCCACCCAGCGGCCATGGATCCCGCGTCAACGGAACCCCTAAACCCAGCGAGCCAAGTCTACGCCCACTGGATGAGCGCTGTGCATGACGAATCTTGGAAAGGGCTGGAAGAAGCACGAGAACGAATGCGCCAGTACACCGACCCGAGCCGAAAGGAACCCCCCGCTTACCAGGTAGGAGACTTGGTAATGCTCAACGGGCGTAACGTCAAAACGCGCTGACCCTCGAAGAAGCTGGACCACAAAAATCATGGCCCCTTTCAGATCGAGAAGATCATTTCCCTGCTGGCGGTCCGACTTACGCTGCCTCGTAAGTGGAAGATACACAACGTCTTCCACGTCTCGCTACTCGAACCTTACCGAACCAGTGAACACCGGGCACCCCCGGACCCCTTGAAGATACTCCGGGAGGCGGACGACATTGAACAGTCGGAGGAATACGATGTCGAAGAAGTTATGTCCTCGGTCGAACGCGGCCGGGGAAGTAACAGGAAAATCTTATACCTCGTCAAATGGCTTGACTATCCGGAACGCAAAGACTGGACAGAAGAACCATTCGACAACTTTTCAGTAGGAGGTCTGGAGAAGCTCCGGGAGTTTCACCGACGGAGCCCAGACGCTCCGAGGGACTACCGGCTATCCGAATAGCTTCACCGGCTCGAGCGGCAGAGAGCCCGGCGGTACGGGACGCAGAGGAGGAGGCCTACGTCCCAAATGATCACTAAAGATATATCGAACCTAGACGACCGGAAGCCGCAGGTGTTCGGTACGACACACCTCTGTCTGAACACTTGCAAGGGAATACCCGGGCACGAACCCTAAGTCACGAAAGTCACTCGTTGCATGTGGAAAAGAATCGGAAAAACATCATATGCTTCCGGCCGAGGGCGAACGATGTGACTAAGGAAAGATCGCACCAACAAAGCCATACGACAGAGTACCGACATTTGCAAAGCCGTGCCAACGGATCAAATATCATACACCTCTGTGTTCACACTGGCGGTAGGGGCGGGTAGATTACCCCGGTCACTCCTTCCATGTGCCAAGTTCACCGAACCCCGTCTCGTCACGTTTTGCAATACTCCAACAGTAGGATCTCGGACTGGTCGGGAGACCACCCAGACCTAAGGGCCGGTTGAGTGCTACGACAGGGGGGCGAGTTTTTCCCGTAAGAGGGTTTCTCGCCTGACTTAGCTCAACCGGAGGGCTGCAGGGGAGGAGGACTGCAGTCCGCGACGCTGACCGAAACTCGGCGTTGGAAGAATCTCACGATCAGAAGAAAGAGACGGGCTACTTAGATAGAAGAAAAAGGAGATCTCTTTCAGCTTCAGGACGAAGCTAGAGAAGGGGGGAGTAGTGTTACACCTCAAGGAGAACACGGGAAAAAGGTACTCAGTTAGCTACATAGTCAGGGCACGTGAGACTTTGCTCAAGTCACTCGACGGAGGAAGTCAAGTCTAGTCGGCTTCAGAGAGTCTAGGCGGGAGATAACCTCGGGATTAGACCTTACGGCCGTAACGGACCTAAGGGGTTAATCTCCGGATGAGCTGCAAACGCAACTAAATATGGGATACGAGGGGTGAGGTCATAGAACCGATAACTCCTCTTTCTCTGAAAGGCCGGTAATTCACTCACCCGCAGGGCTTGAGGGAATTACGCGGTGCGGGGATCAGTCGGCGTATCGTTAGACCGACCAGGACCAATGGAGTTGTGATAACCAGGCCCGTGGGGTTTCGGGGTCTCGACTAGCGGACGAAATCCTCGGGAATGACTGAGAAGTACGGGTTCCCTAGAGGAACCACGTGACGCCGAAAGAAAGACTATATAGCCGACGAAGTTTCCGCACGCTGAAAAGAGGAAACAGCACCGAACGCACTCTCAACAAAAACCCCTAACAAAAAATCTGAGATTATTCCGTTGTGAATTATCGAAAGTAGCCTGATTACCTTTGATTCTCTCCACACTCCGGTTACGATACAACCCCAGTGTCACAGTGCTAGACCGACTGCAGCAAAACGGTTTCGCGGTGTCACCAGAAAAATGTGTATGGAAAACGGAGGAGGTAGAGTTCCTCGGCTATGTCATAGGACGAAACGGAATCAAGATGTCAACAGCCAAAGTGGAAGCCATCCTCGGCTGGAAGGCGCCCACCTCGTTAATGGAAGTGCAGTCTTTCCTGGGCTTTGCCAATTTCTACTGACGATTCATCAGAGACTATTCCCGGATAGCCCGACCTTTAACCGAATTAACGAAGAAAGAGGCGGGAAAAAATTGGGCCTGGAACCAGCAAGCGGAAGAAGCATTTTGGGAACTCAAAAAGCGGTTTACCTCGGCGCCAATATTGGCCCACTTCGATGCGGCGAAAAACGTCATCATCGAAATAGACGCATCAGACTTCGCGATTGGAGGAGTTTTGTCGCAGCGGGATGAAGAAAACCGGCTACACCTGGTAGCCTTTCACTCAAGAAAGTTCCAGCCGGCGGAAATCAACTACGAGATCCACAACAAGGAGCTACTGGCGGTAGTAGACGCCTTCAAACACTGGAGGCGCTACTGTGAGGGGGCAGTACACCCGGTCCAAGTCTTCTCGGACCACCAAAACCTGGAATACTTCACTATGACGAAAGTGCTAAATCGTCGACAAGCAAGATGGGCTCAAGAACTGGCGGGAATAGACTTCAAAATCTAATACCGACCAGGTACCCAAAATGGAAAACCAGACGGACTGTCTAGGCGTTCAGAGTACTGCCCCGAAAAGGGGGGTGTAGAAAACCAACCAGTAACGTCGGTTTTGGGGGAAAAACATCTTGGGACAAGGCTAGCAAACACCTTTGTCTGCTCATCGGCTAGACTATTATCGCTCCCAACAAGAAAGTGGTCAGAAGAATTCCAGCAGCAGGTCCGCAAGGAAGCGCCGAAGGACGAGGAATACCAGCAGACAATGAAACAGGCAGCGGCATTGGAGGAACCAGCGTCAAAGGTCCAAAAGGACAAGGAAGGGGAAAATGTGACACTGGGGTTGTATCGTAACCGGAGTGTGGAGAAAATTAAAGGTAATCAGGCTACTTTCGATAATTCACAACGGAATAATCCTAGATCTTGTGTGTGGGTTCGGTGGTAGTGTTTTTTCGTGGATGTTCGTGCTGATGAGATTTTTCCGTGCAAGGGAGTTTCCCTCTTTTCATCCCTTGCGGGAAACCGGAGTGAGACCGGATGAGTCGGCCCCAGGTTCCCACGAGCCCTTTGCCACGGGGAGGGTTCTTTGGTCCTGGCTGGGGTGTTGATAAGGGAGGTGGGGGTTCTCATGCAGCTCAGCGGGGTAACCGGAGTAAGGTTTCCCGTTTCCCTGCAATCTCCCCGCACCTCCCGGGGTTAAGGTCCTAAGTCCGTCTCTTACAGCCGTAACCCTTAACCCCGTTTCTTATCTCCCGCCTAGACTCTCTGGACCCGAGGTTCGCTTCCCAGCGGGTAGGACCGGAGTAAAGTTCCTTCCACATTCCGCTCTCCTCTCCTGGAGTCTTCTTCACCGATTGGTCTCTACGGGGCTGGTCTCCATCTGCTCGACCTCCAAGTGTAACACTACCTCCCCTCCCACTTAGCCTCGTCCCGAGTGCTAAAAAAAAATTTCTTCTATCTAAGTAGCCCGTCTCTTTTCCCGGTGATCAAGAGATTCTTTCAACACTGGTGTCCGGTCGGCGTCATGGACTGCAGTCGTCCTCCCCTGCAGCCCTCCGGTTGAGCTAAGTCAAGTGAGAAACCCTCCTGTGGGAAAAACTCGCTCCCCTGTCGTAGCACCTCTCGTGGATGCGCTCAACCGGCCCTCAGATCTGGGTGGTTTCCCGACCGGTCCGAGATCCTACTGTTGGAGTATTGCAAAACGTGATGGGTCGCGGTTCAGTGAACTTGGTACATGGAAGGAGGGACCAAGCCCGAACAAGCCGAACGAGCCAATGGTGTGCACACAGAGGTGTTTGATGTCTGATGCGCCCGCCCGGCTTGGCAAATGTTGGTACTCTGTCGTATAACTTTCGGGTGATCTTTTCCGATACATATCGTTCGCCTGCGGCCGGAAACATATGATGTTTTTCCGATCCTTTTCCACATGCAACGAGTGACTTTCGTGACTTAGGGTTCGTGCCCGGGCTGTTCCCTCGCAAGTGTTCAGACAGAGGTGTGTTGTACCGAACACCTACGGCTTCCGGTCGTTCGGATTCGATATTTCGGAGTGATCGTGTGGTGCGCGGGCCTCCTGCGCCACGCCCCTCTACCGCCGGACTCTCTGCCGCTGAGCCGGTGAAGCTATTCAGATTGCCGGTAGTCCCTCGGCGCGTGCGGATTTCGTCGATGAAACTCTCGGAGTTTCTCCAGACCGTGTACCGAGAAGTTGTCAAATGGTTCTTTCGTCCAATCCTTTCGTTCCGGATAGTCGAGCCATTTGACCAGGTAGAGAATTCGCTTATTATTTCCCCACCCGCACTCCGCCGAAGACATGACTTCGTCGATGTCGTATTCTTCCGATTGTTCGATGTCGTCCGCTTCTCGTAGCACCTTCGAAGGGTCCCGAGGGGCCCGGTGTTTGCTAGTTCAGTAAGGTTCAAGTAGCGAAACGTGGAAGACATTATGGATTTTCCATTTTCGGGGCAGCGTGAGGCGGACGGCCAATGGGGAGATGACTTTTTCGATCTGGAAAGGACCAAGATTTTTGTGGTCCAATTTCTTTGTGGGGCGGCGCGTTCTGATGTTGCGGCCGCTGAGCATCACCAGGTCTCCTACCTGGTACGCCGGGGGCTTCTTCCGTTCCGGGTCCGTGTACCGCCGCATTCGTTCCTGCGCTTCTTCCAACCCCTTCCATGCTTCGTTGTGTATCGCTTGGATCCAATGGGCGTACACCGTGCTTGCCGGGTTGAGGGGTTTGGTCACTGCGGCTCCTCCAGCTACTGGGTGAAAGCCGTAGTTAGCATAGAACGGGGACATACCGTTTCCTACGGTGGCCGAGTTGTTGTAGACGAACTCGGCCATCGGCAAGAGGCGCCGCCAGTCGTCTTGCTCCGTGTTGACGAACACTCGTAGGTACGCCTCAATTGTCTGGTTGAGTCGCTCGGTTTGTCTGTCGGTTTGTGGGTGAAACGCTGTGGACATGCGGGGTCTGATCTCGGAGAGCCGCAGGAATTCTTTCCATGTTTCCGAGGTGAATCGGGAGTCTCGGTCCGACACTATGTCCGCCGGGAGGCCGTGGTGATTCCATATTTCCCTGGCGAAGATGACGGCCAAGTCGGCTGCGGTTTTCCTTTCTTTTTCCAGTGGTATGAAGTGCGCCATCTTAGTGAATCGATCGATGATTACCCATAGCTGATCGCACCCCTCCGAGACAGCGAGTTCCGTGATGAAGTCCATTGCTATGGACTGCCAGGGGGCGTAAGGCATTTCCAGCGGGGAGGACAGTCCATAGGGGTGGTGCCGGGCTGTCTTGTTTCGCGGACACTCCGGGCAGCTTCTAACGAAGTCGATTATTCATTCGTTTATCTTTGGCTACCAGAAGTTTCGCCGGATCAGTTCGATGGTTTTGTCCTGCCCCATGTGCCCTGCTACCTTTGTGTCATGCTCCGATCCCAATACCTTGGATATTAGCCCCCTTGGTACCCATAACAGATTCCGTCGGTATAAAACCCCGTCCTCGAGGCTTAGTTCCTTGACCGTTTGGTCCTTCGGCAACAGTTCCTTTATTGACGCTGCCTGTTTCTTGGCCTGTTCGTAGACCTCGTCCTTCTTCCCTTCTTCCTTGACGTTTGCCAGGAAGTATTCCGACCATTTTCTTGCCGGGAGGGATCCCATCCTGGCTGAGGAGCATATGAAGGAGTGCCCCAGCCTTTCTTCGAAGTGATTTTTTCCCAAAACCGTCGTTATCGGCTGGTTTTCTATCCCCCCCTTTTCAGCGCGGTACTCCGAGCGTCTTGACAGTGTATCCGGCTTTCCTTTCTGGGCCCCTGGTTAGTAATAGATTTTGAAGTTGATTCCGGCCAGTTCCTGCGCCCACCGTGCTTGCCGACGGTTGAGCACCTTTGTCATCGTAAAGTATTCCAGGTTTTGGTGGTCCGAATATACCTCCACCTGGTGCACGGCTCCTTCGCAATACCGACGCTAATGTTTGAAGGCGTCCACTATCGCTAGGAGTTCTTTGTCGTGGATTTCGTAGTTGATCTCCGCCGGGGTGAAATTCCTTAAGTGAAAAGCGACCGGGTGGAGACGGTTCTCCGAGTCCCGTTGTGACAGGATGGCTCCTATTGCCAAGTCCGATGCGTCCGATTCTATTATGGTGGGTCTGGTTGCGTCGAAATGTGCAAGGATCAGAGCCGTGGTGAACCGTCGTTTTAGTTCCTGGAATGCTTTCTCTGCTTCTAGGTTCCATTTCCATTCCTGCCCGGCTTCCTTCTTGGTTAGCTCCGTGAGGGGCCTTGCTATTCGGGAATAGTCCTGGATAAAGCGTCGGTAAAAGTTGGTGAATCCCAGAAACAACTGCACTTCCTTGAGTGATTTCGGCGCTTCCCAGAACAGCACTGCTTCCACTTTTCCCTTCGACATGTTGATTCCTTCTCTTCCGATAATGTAGCCCAGGAACTCTACTTCCTGAGTCTTCCATACGCATTTTTCCGGGGAAACCGCAAGTCCATTTTTCCGTAACCTCTCCAGGACCTCCTTGACCAACCGATCGTGCTCTTCTATCGTCTTGGCGTACATCAGGATGTCGTCCATATACGCTAGTACCCCTATGTCTAGGACGTCGGACAGCACGTGGTTCATCCTGTCCTGGAAGGTAGATGGAGCATTGGTTAGCCCGAAGGGCATTACCTTGAATTCGAACAGTCCGTATCTTGTTCGAAATGCCGTTTTCCATTCATCGCCCTGTCGGATTCGGATCAGGTTGAATCCATTTTTGAGGTCCAGTTTTGTGAACCACTGGGCTCCTTGAACGCAGTCCTGCAATTCTTGCATGAGCGGCAAGGGGTATCGGTTGGGGATCGTTATTTTGTTGAGTCCTCGATAGTCCACGCAAAGTCGTAGGCCTCTGCCGTTTGGTTTCGGGACGAACAGAATGGGGGATCCAGCTGGAGATGTGGAACGCTGGATCTTACCTGTTCTCTCCATTTCCTTGAGCCATTCCCTGAGAGCCTGTAGTTCGGTTTCCAACAGCAGGTATATTGGTCCCCACGGGGGCGTACTCCCTTCCTTAAGGTCGATCTTGCAGTCATATTGCCGGTGTTCGGATAGCACGTCCGCCGCTTCCTTGCTCATGATTCCCATGAACTGTCGGAATTCAGGGGGTACTTGTTCGCCCGTGTCTTCCTGAACGGTCGAGACATATCCGATTGTTCTTGCCTCTGGTTCCCATAGCACCGATGCGTCCCAGGATAGGGAGAACTCGTTGGTTGCGAACTTAGTACACTTCTCTAGGCATTGGGGGCTGCTAAACAGGACTTCCTCGTTTGTCCACGCGCCTTGCGGTGGGTGGTTTGTGATCCAGCCAAAGGGTAGAAAAATGTCAACGCCTGGGTCCATTACCGAGATTTCGAAGCTCTCCCAGGAGTAGTGTTTCCGGTGTTGCAGCTTTAGGGCCTTAGTGTAGTATCGCCCTGCCCCGGGAGCCTTTTCCCCCGTGTAACTTTCGATCGTCCGCGGGTGTCGGTGCTACTTCTTTTCCAGCTTTAGCTGCGCGACCGTTCTTTCATTGACGAGGGCAACCTAGCAGCCAGTGTCCAGCAGTACTTGTCCGGGGTGTTTCGTCCCGCCCTGATCTAAGAGCATGGTGATAACAGGGCGAGTGTCCCTGGGTCTCTTTTTGCTAGGGTTTCCCGCACTTGATTCCTCGTTTTTCCGTTTTTTGGATGCCCCGCTTATTATGCTGGAGACCTCCGGATGCGGCTGTCCCGGGCCCTATAAAAATCCGAGTCGGAGTCCTCCCAGGGGGCCGCCTCTATCGTTAGGGGCGGTTCGTCTCCGTCTATCGTTATGGGTTCCACGGCTGCCACTTTCTGCTGCTTGACCAGCCGTTCCTCCGGTTCCTCCGCCAGTTTCCTTTTTCCCCTGCTGGGCCCCGTCCTGACGGCCGCCGTTTTCCATGGAGCCGCCGGGATGCTGGTTCCTCGGGAGGTGGTGAAGGCATAGCATTCGAAGGTTTTGTGCCCTGGTCTCCCGCATCTCCAGCAGTTCTCCGTGGCCTTGTACTCTTCTTGTTCCTTCGGAGGATCTCCCTGCAGGGCGGTTTCAAGACTTACCCATGCCCTCTTTTTCCCGGCCGGGGTTTTTCCTGGCTCAGGGTGCTTCTGGGGCCGGCCGGGGTTCCTTGCTTCCTTTCCTTTCTCTTTTTCCTTTTCCTTTTTGGGGTCCTTTCCCCCTGTCGGTTGGCCCTTCGCCGCTTCTCGGGCGGTCTTTAGCGCCTTCTTCCTTTCCACCTGCAAGCCCGCTTGGTGGGTGGCTTGCAAGAATCCCTCGTCATCCGCGAAGTCCCCCAAGTAATGGGCGAACCGCATATCCAGGATCGAGTCCGGCATCGCTAGGTCGATTTTTCCCGGATGGCTTCGCCCGTTGCTCGTGCGAAGTTGTTGAGCGCTCGGAACTCCGTCAGGTAGGCCCGGATAGACCCTTGGTATTTGAGCTGGCCCAACTTGAGTTGGGCATCCGCGGCCTCTCGCTCATTCCTGTATTCGGTCCAGATGGCTGCGGCGTAGTTGGCCCACGTGTCGCGTTCCCCCAGTTCCCGGTAGCGCTGGAGGTGCCACACCAAGACGGTGTCCGTCAGAAGGGTTCCGATCCAGGCGATTTTTTGCCGCTCAACGGTTTCTGGATAGAACCCCAGGTACATCGTGACCGATTCCCACCATTGGTTGAAGGCGGACGAGCTTTTCCCATCGAACTTTTCCGGGTTCTCCATCTTTAGGTGGGAGGTCCGGATTTGTGGCTCGGCTGGTCGTCCTGGGAGCTGGGCCGCCGCAATCCCTGCCCCCACTAGCAGGGCTATCTCCCCTGGGGTGAGCATTGTTGCTAGTTGCCCCATTGTGGATTCCTCGGTGTTTGGAGGGGGTCGTCCCGTGGGCAGGTTTTGTTCGTACAAGTCGTCATCGCCTTCGCTCGGGGCCGGCGAGGGCGAGGGTGGTGCCGGCTCCCTCGGGGGCCCTCGTGGCGGTTGGGCTCCTCCCCCTCCTCCCGTGGCCAGTGGTGCCGGGATTGCCGGGGGTCTTTGTCGCCTCAAAGTGCCTCCGAGCAGCGGGCTTCCCAACGTAAGGCCGGTTGGAGCTCTAGGTTGGACCGGTCTTGGCGGGGACGCGGGGAGGGGTACCGTGGTTGCTACCCTCGTCAGTTCCTCCCAGGCTCTGGCCAGCTGCTTCTCTAATTCGGCCATTCGCTTGCGGTCCTCGTTTCCTTGCCTCTCGCGAACCTCGACTTTCTGCTGGTGGATAGCCGCCCATTTCTCGACGTTACCTTGAAATTCTGCTAGGTGGGTGTTCCTGGCCAGGTTTCCTTCCGACAGGAATGCTACCGCGTCGTGCATGCGGGCTACCTGGGTGGCTTGGTGGATTCGCTGCACTTCTTCCGTCGCTGTTCACTCGATGATGGCCTCCCAGACCTGTCGTGTGAACGCCTGGTATGCGTTAGCCGCCACCATCAGTTCGTTCATTACCCAGTCTCCTGAGATTAGCTCCTTGGATTCCAGTTGTTCGTAGACGTATTGCGCGCCTTGAGACAGGCGGTTGTAGGCTGCCTCGATCCGCCGAATACGCCGGTCCGTTCGGTCCATGGTGTTGCCGCAGACGTCCAGTAGCTGGTGTAGGTCCAGCTCCGCCTGTTGCTGATGGTTGGCCATGGCCTGCATCCATCCCACCGGGTTGGCGATTTCCAGGGCTTCCTCCCAGGATTCTTCATCGTTCGCGATCTGTAGGAGGCCGCGAGGGGCCTCCAGATGGAGCATGTTGTAGTCGGAAGTGGTGGACATGGTGATTCCTTTTAGTACCAGTCTAGGAAGTCCCGGGTGTAGATGGTCTCGTCGTCTATGAACTCGTAGTCACAGATGTCCCGAAAGTCGAGTCCGCTGAGGTTTGCACCCTGATGGGCGAATGCGCAGTCGAACCAGTACTCGGTATACCAGTGCCGTGGAGTGCAGTCGACCGTTTCCAAGGGTATAGGTCCGTCTGTATGGGTGTCCCAGGCTTCTTGGTCGAGGAGGGATTCGATGGGCGAGTAGGTGTAGTCGAAGTGGTAGCTTGACTGGGGTTCAAAGATTGTAGATAGTTCGAGCAAGAAGAAGTAGTCTTGTTCGAACGAGGGCATGTGATGAAAGTAGGGTGATTTTAAGATCAAGATTATAGTGTGACACTGGGGTTGTATCGTAACCGGAGTGTGGAGAAAATCAAAGGTAATCAGGCTACTTTCGATAATTCACAATGGAATAATCTTAGATCTTGTGTGTAGGTTCGGCGGTAGTGTTTTTTCGAGGATGTTCGTGCTGATGAGATTTTTCCGTGCGAGGGAGTTTCCCTCTTTTTATCCCTTGCGGGAAACCCGAGTCAGACCGGATGAGTCTGCCCCAGGTTCCCCCGAGGCCTTTGCCACGGGGAGGGTTCATTGGTCCTGGCTGGGGTGTTGATAAGGAAGGCTGGGGTTCTCATGCAGCTCGGCGGGGTAACCGGATTAAGGTTTCCCGTTTCCATGCAATCTCCCCGCACCTCCCGGGGTTAAGGTCCTAAGTCCGTCTCTTATGGCCGTAACCCTTAACCCCGTTTCTTATCTCCCGCCTAGACTCTCTGGACCCGAGGTTCACTTCCCAGCGGGTAGGACCGGAGTAAAGTTCCTTCCGCATTCCCCTCTCCTCTCCTGGAGTCTTCTTCACCGATTGGTCTCTACAGGGCTGGTCTCCATCTGCTCGACCTCCAAGTGTAACAGAAAAGAAGTTAAGGATTCAAAACGACCTGCTCTACAGAAAAGAAAAATTGTGGATTCCAGCAGGAGCCATCCAGGGCGTAATCGAATCAGAACACGATACCAAGGTCGCTGGGCATATGGGGCAGGACAAGACCATCGAACTCATTCGGCGAAATTTCTGGCGGCCAAAAATGAACGAACGAATCATCGATTTCGTCAAAAGCTGCCTGGAATGTCAAAAGAATTAAGCGGCCCGCCACCAACCCTATGGCCTGTTCTCACCTCTGGAACTTCCGTATGCACCATGGCAGTCAATTGCGATGAATTTCATTACCGAACTTCCACTCTCGGAGGGGTATGATCAGCTTTGGGTGGTCATTGACTGATTCACCAAAATGGCGCACTTCATTCCGCTCAAAGAGAAAACGGTGGCCGACCTTGCCAAAATATTTGCAAGAGAAGTATGGAAATTCCATGGAACCCCCACTGACATCGTATCAGACCGGAACTCGTGGTTTACGTCAGAAGTATGGAAAGAATTCTTGAGACTTCTAAGAATACGCCCTCAAAGGTCCACAGTGTCCCACCCGCAAACAGATGGACTAACAGAACGACTAAACCAGACAATCGAGGCGTACTTACGAATGTAGGTCGGGCACGAACAGGACGATTGGGCTCGACTACTCCCAATGGCTGAGTTCGCCTACAACAACTCGGTCACAATGGGAAATGGGATCTCACCGTTTTCTGCCAACTACGGATTCCATCGCCGAACCGTGGATCCGCAAAAAGAAAGTGACGAACCGGTCAACCCAGCCAGCACAGCATACGGTCACTGGATGGCCACCATCCACGAAGCAGCCCGATAAGGATTAGAAGAAGCTCAGGAAAGAATGCACCGCTACACAGACCCGGACAAGAAAACCCCCCCGGCATACCAAGTGGGAGACCTGGTAATGCTAAACGGACACAATATCAAGACTCAGTGCCCAACGAAAAAACTGGACCACAAAAATCATGGCCCGTTTCAGATCGAAAAAATCATCTCACAGCTCGCAGTCCGCTTGATGCTACCTCGCAAATGGAAGATCCACAACGTCTTCCACGTGTCGCTACTCGAACCGTATCGAACCAGCGAACACCAAGCACCCCCGGACCCCTCGAAGGTGCTGCGCAAAGCGGATAACATCGAAAAATCAGAGGAATACGATGTGGAAGAAGTTATGTCCTCGGTCGAGCGCGGCCGGAGAAATAACAAAGGAATCCTCTACCTCGTCAAGTGGCTCAACTATCCGGAATGCAATAACTGGACGGAAGAACCATTCGACAACTTTTCGGTAGGTGGCCTGGAGAAACTCCGGGAATTTCATCAAAGGAACCCAGCCGCGCCAAGAGATTATCGGCTCATCAATGCCTAGGCGGGATGACTAAGAAAAAGGCCCGGCAAAGCGGGAGCAGTAGCAGGGCCAAAAAGAGTGGGAGGACTTCTTCTCACAAATAGGACACGGAAAAGACCCGCTTCTCGGGCATCGAATCCCACATGGACCCCACGAAAAGACCTGCCTCTCAGGCCCCAAGCTCGTCGGAGAATACATTGGACCCGAATGGGAGAAGAGCCATAGGCGTTCGGTACGACAAACCTCTGTACGTACACCTACGGGGATGGCGAAGGAAGACAAAGGAAGGCACCTGGGCTCAAACCCTAGGCCGTGAAGGTCACTCGTTCCACGTGTCCCAAGTCTGGAAAAACCTCATATGCTCGCGCCCACAGACAACCAATCTATTTCAAGACAGCATGAGCGACTCTGCGCTGGGGTAATCGCCGTGGAAACGAAAGCCACCAACAGGCGGCAGATTCGGACGGCAGACGGACACCTCTGTGTGCACACCATTGGCTCGTTCGGCTTGCTCGTGCTTGGTCACTCCTTCCATGTGCCCCAGCTGAAGTCCGCCCGAATGCGCACTGGGAAAACTGGCATTTTCATCTCTAGGCACGCGGCTGCCCAGCGGGAGTCATCGAGGTAAGAGTACACACCGGCCTACTCAGAGGGCCCAGCCATCTCGACGGATTACAGAGGGTCTTGAAAGACTACATGACCTGATCCGGTGGCTGGGAGGGCTGCAGGGGAGGAGGACTGCAGTCCGTGACGTTGAAGGAAAACTCAGCGTTGAAAGAATTATACGATCAAAAGAGGCGGGCTACTTGGAAGTTAGCGCTCGGGACGAGGCTAAGGGAGAGGGGAGGTAGTGTTACACCTGAATGAACTCGGAGTACGTAGAGTATCTAGACTATACAGCGATAGGGTAGTAGGTAGACCAGCAGGTGACAGATGATGGAGCAAGAGTCTAGGCGGGAGATAAGGAACCGGAGTTGGCTTACGGCCGAGATCGAACCTTGCGGGGAAAGATCAAAACCTTGCGGGGATCGGCCGAAGGAACTCCGAGGTGGGGGTCCAAAGGCAAACGGAACGTAAGAATCTTGGCAGACGCAGGTTAATCTCCTTGCGGGGAGAAACCACGTACGCAGAAGAACTGGGTTCTGGCGGGAACGGGCTTAGATCCTCGCAGGGGGAGCCACGTACAAGTCTAGACACAAGAGTTCCCCGCTCAGTTGTATGAAGAACTTATCTCCCTTATCTACACCCCGGCCAGGGCCAATGATCCACCCACGGGGTCCATGCACCTGTGGGGGAATCCAAACCCGAGTCACCACTTCTCACGCAGAGTCATCAGATCTCACGATGGCCCCTTCTCTACAAAAGAGAGAGGATTTCCTACCTCATCGAGAAAAATCAGCACGAACACCCTCACCAACACTTTCACAGAACCCACACACAAGATCTAAGATTATTCTGTTGTGAATTATCGAAAGTAGCCTGATTACCTTTTGATTCTCCTACACTCCGGTTACGAGACAACCCCAGTGTCACAGAAAGCATGAAGCTTTACAGTACGATCCTCGAGTTATGGTTTCATTTAACAGCAAAGCCTATGCAACTACCATAACCGTCCTCCATTGGCTGTTGAAACAACTTCTACCGGAACTTGGTGGGCTGACTTCTCTGCTCATCATGGATCTTCTCCGCTCGCATACGACCAAGCCAGTAAAGAAACTCCTGAAAAAGAATGACATCACTCTGTCCATGGTTCCTGCTGGCTGTACTGGCAGTGTGCAGCCTGTTGACATCTCATTCAACAGGCCGTTTAAGGATATGCTGAAGGAAGAGATCAACAAGGAGTTTGAAGGGGCTGTTACACCCGAATTATTCTTACAGTACATAGAGTATCTAGATTATGTAGACACAGAAGAAAGAAAGGACGATAAGCGGGAAAGGAGGGAGGAACAGAGAGTCTAGGCCGGAGATAAGGAAGCGGGGGTTAGAAGCTCCTGACCAGGGAGATCGAACCTTGCGGGGGGAGATCGAACCCTGCGGGGCCGGACCAGAGTTCCCCGAGGTGGGTGCAAACGAGGTGAGGGAATATGGCCGAACTAGTCTCCTTGCGGGGAGAGGACGCGTACGCAGAAGAGTCTGGGTCCTCGCGGGGACTGGCGGGGATCTCTGCGGGGGGAGCTACGTACGAAGTCTAGACACCAGTTCTCCGCTCAGGCGCATAAAGACAACTCATCTCCCTTATCTGCACCCCGGCCAGGACCAATGATCCACCCATGGGGTCCATGCGCCTCGGAGGAACCCTTTCCCGAGTCATCACTTCTCCTGCCGAGTCATCAGATCTCACACCAGGACGAAGAAAAATAAAGAGGACGATTTCCGGCCTCGACGACCGGAAATCAGCATGAACATCCTCACCAACACTACCACAGAACCCACACACAAGATCTAAGATTATTCCGTTGTGAATTATCGAAAGTAGCTTGATCACCTTTGATTCCCTGCACACTCCGGTTAGACCACGACCCCAGTGTCACAGGGGCAGACAACAATATCGATCTAGATGATATCACAGGAAGTAGCACAGTGGGAGAAATGAGAGTTATAATGACCAGATGTGTCGGTGCGGCTTGGGAGAGATTCTGTCAGGAGAAGAGAGAGATTATCATTCGAAGCTTCCATTGCATTGGCACATCTCTACCTATTGATGGGTCATCTGACGGCGAGATATCCATCAAAGGGCTACCGACCCCCCACCTAATTACTACTCTGAAGGACTGGAAGACCCAAGGAGCACCCACTGTGGATAACAGTACAGCGAGTTGGAGTGACGACACTGCGGAAGACTCATCATCATCGGATTACAAGTCTGACGTTGAAGGTCAGCCTTCTGCATCGGATGCAACTCAAGGTAAACCTAAGGTACGCGGCATGTCTGGCCATGGCAGGGCAGGCAGCATGAGTCAAGGTTGTGGCCGTGGTCGTGGTCGTGTTTATGGTCGTGGTCTTGGTCGTGGTCATGGTCATGGCAAGAACCTAGCATCTGCTCATCTAGAAGCCCCTTCCACTACGGTCATTGCCACATCCCCAGCCTCACCTCAAGCTGCAGTACTGGTCACCCCCGGCACTGCAGAGTCAGTTGCACACTGCTGCAGTGCGGCACCAGTTGTAGGAATGCGGCGAAGTGTTAGGTTGGCAGGGAAACCACAGCACAGTCATGTAATTTCTTTTCCGCAAATTACCGATACTGAGGGTGATGAGGATGAGGATGACGATGGTCTTGAGTACGACTTCCGTTGGCACAGAGATGGTTTTTAGTTAGATTAGTGGGTGCTGTGTTGCTGTGTATGTGTAGTAGGTAGATTCTGGGGGCGCGGCGCCATATTTGCAAAATTCAGTCAAGCGTGATTTGATATTGTACTAGTCCTTAAGCGCCCTAGCTCGCGCTAGTCCGCGCTAGTACCTATAGCAGCGGTATTTATAGGGGGACCTCTTAAGTGAGTTAATACGGTACACCCTAAAGTACTAGGCCAAAAGTTTCCGTACACTGTGACACTGGGACATCAAGTCAACGTTGGAGTGACAGTAATATCGAACTAGTCAGGTATCTCGATAGTCACAAAGGAGATGGGACGCGCGCGGTCTTCGCCGGCGTTCAATTATTATACAAGAATAACTTCCCCAATGACCCTCCTTCCAAGTTCGCCCTCCGTTAGGGGATTCACAGTGAATAATCTAAGCGGTTCGGTTCGGTATCTCCGGCAGCAGCTTGAGTGCCGGATCGCATGCAGCTCCGTGGCAGCAGCTTGCTTGACGGATCGCTCGGTGGACGGCGTGCTATGCGCGGCGGCTCGCACAGCAGTGCATGCTTCGAGACGGGTCCAGCGGCTTGCCAGACAGCTCGCTCGTGTATCGCTTCGGCGGATGGTTCGAGACGGGCCTGGCGTCTTGCCCGACGGCTCGCTCTCGGCGCTTTGGCGGATGGTTCGGTCGAGACAGGCCCGGTGTCTTGCCTGGCGGCTCGCTTGCATCGGTGTGGAGCGGCGGATTGTTCGGCGCATTTGGAGCTTGCCAAACGGCTCGCGCGACAACTGCCTCATGGGTAAAATAAGGTAAGGAATACGTTCACACACCAGACCCTCCTGGATGCGGGCCAGAGCACGAAGCTACTCGTCCTGGTCGGTCTGATGATAAGGAAACAAGGTTCTGTTTAGCACCGCATAACTCGCCCAACCCTTTTGGGGGTTAAGGCCCTCATGTGGCCCAGTGGATCGCGAAGTCTTTTTTCGTCCATCCCGTTAGATGACGTGGCCTTATCATCTCGTAGATGACGCAGCCCACCTTCACTGCGTTTTCCACCAGTTGCCGGTATCCCTTATCTCCCGAAGTTAACCCTCACGACCACTGGCGGGCATAAGCCTTGTTAACTCCGCTTTTTATCTCCTGCCTAGACTCTTGAGCTCCTCACATATCCTTCCGTCTCCCTCCCAATCCACTGTCGTCTCACTCGCCACGCTTAGGCGTATCTGTACTTCGGCGGGCGGTGCAACGCATGTCCGGCAGCGTGCGAGACTGCTTGCGTATATCGTTTCGGTTCGAGACGGGCCCGGTCGCTTGCCTGGCGGCTCGCTTGTATCGTATCGCTCTGGTTCGGCGTCTACCAAATGGCTCGCTGAACAACTGCCTTACAGATAAGATAAGGTAAGGAATACGCTCACACACCAAACCCTCCTGGGTGCAGGCCAGAGCCCAAAGCTACTTGTCCTGGTCGGTCTGACGATAAGGAAACAAGGTTCTGTTTAGCACCGCATAACTTGCCCAACCCTTTCGGGGGTTAAGTCCCTCATGCGGCCCAGTGGATCGCGAAGTCTTTTCTCGTCCATCCTGTTAGATGACGTGGCCTTATCATCTCGTAGATGACGCAGCCCAACTTCACTCCATTTCCTACCAGTTGCCGGTATCCCTTATCTCCTGAAGTTAACCCTCACGACTGCTGGCGGCCATAAGGCTTGTTAACTCCGCTTTTTATCTCCCGCCTAGACTCTCGAGCCACTTGCGTATCCTCCTGTCTCCTTCCTGATCAACTGTTATCTTGCTTGTGGCGCTTGTAGGAGTGCTCGTAGGATCGCTCATAGGATCACTCATATAATTGCTCGTAGAATTGCTCGTAGAATTGCTCGTAGGATCGCTCGTACGGGGATGGTCGATGACTCGATGTCTTGAGGACCGGTAGGTGATCCGTTGATGATTGATTGATGATTCTGATTGATCATCCTTTTCCTGCTTCGCCCGCGGTGAGGAGTCGTATAAGTATTCGGCTTGGCGAGGTCACATGCTGCAGGGAAATTACCCCACGCCGCGACGTGAAAACTCTTCGCCTTGGCACTAGATTTCATCAGCGTAAAGAGGATAACTCTTGATTGGGTCAGACAGTAGTGCTTTTTCTGTATCTTCCCGAGAGTGGCCAGAGCAGGTGCCTCTCCTTAAGTCCTCTCGTTGTGATTGGGTGATGCGATTGGGTTGCGTGTGGGTTTGATTTCGTTATTCGTCCGGAGCCGGCAGCAACGAGCCCTCAACCGTACCAGCTAATCCTTCTCGGCCGTAATGGGCACCAAGGTATAGCTCCACGCCATATCGCTCCCAACAGACTCTGGAACTGTTCCTGAGGTACGGTCCAGTAGCGGCGTTTGCACTTTCCCGAATCACAAGCTGATACTTGGTCCAGGGGCTGTCCAGCGCTATAGGATCGGCTTGCGGACAAGCCTCCACTTCAGTATTCGTTCAACTCGACGTCCTCACTCTGGTGCGGCGTGTACCTTGCCTCATAATCGTTGTAAGCATCTCGGATAAAGGGGGATACACTCACGCTGTCGAGCGCTGGCAGAGTGTTACACTGGAATATTATCGTGGGTCGGCCCGGACCCTTGGGGAGGGATGTACTGGGATGAAGACGCGGTAGTTGGCTATTCAGGAAAGATCGGCTCTGAGAGTCTAGAGGGGAGATAAGGAACAGGGTTAGAACTTACGGCCAAGACCGGACGTAAGGGAACTAACTCCGGGAGTTGAGGGGGTTGCGGGGAAGCAAACGAGTGGAAACCGGCAGACTTGGGCAGGTTCCCCGAAAGGGAGCTGCCACGTCACACGAAAGGTGTACGAGAAAAGGTCTGACGCGGTTACCCCGCTCGGCCGCAGGAAGACCCAGCGGTGCGAAACCGACAAAGCTCATCTCTCCTTATCTACACCCTGCCAGGACCAATGAGTTGCCCATGGGGTCGAAAGGCTCGGAGGAATAGTTAGCCCGAGTCACCCACTCTCACGACACCCCAAAGTAAAATATATAACCAGGCTCTTTCCTCCCGAAAAGGAAGAAGAGACAGACGGAACACTACCACCGAAACCCACATGCAAGATCTAAGATTAATCCGGTGTGAATTATCTAAAGAGTAGTCTGATTACCTCTACCCTTACCTGCACTCCGGTTACGAGACAACCCCAGTGTCACACTATAATCTTTGATCCAAAATCACCCTACGATTTGTCACAACGAATGACTTACTTCGATGCAACTTACTCCGAAGACCACCTTTACCTACTCGAGATATCTACCTTGTGGGAACCAAAAACCCAATACTCCTTTGATTATACCTTCCAATCCAACAACGCCGAAATAGCTAATTTCGAATCGTAGAACGAGTTCTTCGACGGTCTAAAACCGACAGCCGAAATCGACTGTACACCTTACAACTGGTATACACAACAGTGGTGGAACTGCGCAAAATTACACCAACCGGCCGACTTCGACGAAGACGAACTCTTCGATTTGTTCGATTACCCTTTCGACTACAACGAAACCATCTATACGGGTGACTTCCTGGACGAATACTAGATGACGACTTCCGACTTCAACATGCTCCGGCTCGAGGCTCCCAGGGATATGCTCCAGATCACGGACGGAACAACCGCCGCAGAACAGGTGGTGGAACTGGCAAACCCCGCAGTATGGGTCCGAACCCTGGTACGCCAGCAGAAGCAGGCAGAAGTGGACATGAGGGAATTGATCGGACTATGCGGTAACACCAGAGACCAAACCGACCAACGGATGCGACAAATCGAATACGCCTACCAAACTTTGGCCGAAGGAACCAGGTACGTATATGACCAAGTAAACGCTAACCAGGAAATAGAGGAGGCATAGGTACGCAGCAAACTCGCAGCCGCGGCCAATGCCTATGAGACCTTCACACGAAACGTTTGGCAGGCGATCATTGAGCGAACCAACGAGGCCACCGAACGACAGGTGTGCCAGGCAACCCAACTGGTGAGGGTCAACGACGTGCTGGCCTTCCTGGGGGAAACAAACACGGCCCGAAACCAACACCTGGCCACCTTTCAAGGTAATGTAGAACTCTGGGCCGCTCTCCATCAGCAGAAGGTGGCAGAATTGCAACAGGAACTGCGGCAAGCACGGAACGATATACAAAGATTGGCTACCCGGGTCCCTCTGCCACCCACATCCCTGAGCCCGCCACCACCACTGCTACCCCCGCTACCAAGGTCGCGAACCCCGGCACAGCAACAATGGAGATGCCCCGCTCGCCCCTCCAGTACAAGCGCACCAGACCCAACCAGTCAGCAACCCTCGGTGCCCTCGGGCCGACCAACGTATTAACCGCTGAGGAGCCCTATCCAGCTAAACCTCCCATTGGCAACTCGGCGGGTGCGACCCCCGGCTATTCCGCCCATCCCTGCCAGACACGCTACACCGCCACCTTGGTAAAATCCCCATGCAGGAGGAAACGGTGGACCCCCGTCAGGACCACCCACACGACCAGCAACCCCACCTCCGCCACCAACGCCGACCCCGCCCCCGGGACCTGAAACAACGCGTCCAACGCTGACTACGCAGGACCTCATTCAGCTGGTTGCGGAAGGAGTTGCCAGAGCCCAGGCCCACCAGGCTCCTAGGGAAGAATGGGTCCGCATGTCACGACTCAAAATGGAAAACCCGGAAACCTTTGACAGGAAACCAACCACTCCGTTCAATACGTGGTGGCAGTCGGTCGTGAAATACCTGGATTTCTACCCCAAGACAAGCGACCAACAAAAAATCGCCTGGGTAGGAATGCTCCTCACCGGAACAGCAAAAGCCTAGGACCTACACCGCTATACCACGCTGGGCGAAAACGCCACCTGGGCAAACTACTCCGCGGACATCAGGGCGGAGTATTTCAATAGACGAGAAGCCGCGAACGCTCAGCTTAAGTTGAGCGCGCTCAAGTACACGGGCGACATCCGAGCATATATGACTGAATTCCGGGCTCTCAACAACTACGCCAGGGCAACAGGAGAAGGCCTACAGGAAAAAGTCGACATGGCGATGCCGGACGCAGTACTGGACATGCGGTTCGCTCATTATCTGGGAGAATTTGCGGACGACGAAGGGTTTCTACAGGCCACGTACCAAGCTGGTCTACAGGTCGAAAAGAAGAAAGCCTTGAGACAAGCCAAGGAACAAATGAGAGTAGGATCCGGCGGACCTACGGAAAAGAGGAAGGAGGAAAGAAGGAAGGACGACAAGGAACGGGGCCCCAAGAAGGAAGAATCCCAGGGCTCCAGCCGCCCAAATTGCTCTTACAACAAGAAATCCAGTTGGTTCGGGGAGAAAAACACCTGGCCGACCCAAGACGAGGCCTACCAAGGGGTACCAATGCCCAAGAGGGAGGAGTACCGACGGAATCGCGAAGACTGTTGGAGATGTGGGAGACCCGGGCACAAAACCTACGACTGCTTGTCCTTCAAAACGCGAAAAGGGATGTTGCTCCCTCCGGCCCCTTGGAAGGTGGGGGCAGTCACAGGGGAGGCAAAAAGAAAGAGGGAAGAAGAAGACGAGGCCGCACCACTGGCCAAACAGCAGAAAGTCGCTGCGGTAGAAACCATGGACCTGAGTCCAGGCAAAGAACTACCCATCTGGGCGGAGGACAGCGAAGGATCGGATTTTTAAGAGGCCCCGCAACACCGCAAACGAAGGCCTTCCTAATAATAAGTGGGGTATCCCGGAAACGAAAAAACAAGGAACCAAGTGCTGGAACCTCGCCAAAGAAAACCGGAACAATCACCCGCGGCGCCCGACCAATAATCGAAATGATACTATATCAAGGGCAAGAAAGGCACGTTGTCAAAACCCTGCTAGACACCGGCTGCACAATAGCCTTGATTAACCAGGAAACGGTCAAACGATTGGGAATCCAACAATCCCAACGAAAAAACCCGATACGAATCGAAAACTATACGGGAGAGGTAGTGGAAGACGCAGGGAAATGGTGCACCGAGCCTATGCGCTTACAACACCGAAACCATTATACAAAGGAACGTTTCGACGTATCACCCATGGACCCGGAAATCGACATTTTCCTCCCCTTCTGGTGGATCGATAAGCATACTCCACAAGGACCTTGGAACTTGAGGGAGGTACGATTTGACAGCCCAAACTGACAAACAAACCGCACCAAGTACGAAATGGATGAATTCTCCTTAACCTTGGATGAGGATGTATGTTTGGACGACCAGGCTCGCATTATCGGCTATGTCTCGGCGATCGAAACCCAATTCCACCTGGAACAAGTCCCGGTGGAGTTCCGCCAGTATCTGGACCTGATGAGAAAACCCTTGGCGGAGGCGCTGCCAAAACACACCACCTACGACTGCAAAATCGACCTCGTGGAAGGAAGCTCAACGCCATGGGGCCTGATATACCCCCTCTCAGAAACCGAGTTACAAGCCCTATGGGAATGGCTGAAGGAAATGGGAAAAACGGGGAAAATCCAATGCAGTACCTCGCCAGCAGGATCACTGATCCTGTTCGTCCCAAAACCAAACAGGAGAGGACTAAGGTTGTGCGTTGATTATCGAGCCCTCAACCGCATTACCATCCCAAATCGCTACCCGCTTCTGCTAATGCAGGAACTGCAGGACCGCGTGCAGGGAGCCCAGTGGTTTACCAAGATGGACCTAAAAAACGGATTCAATTTAATCCGGATCCGAGAAGGCGACGAATGGAAGACGGCATTCTGAACCCGCTATGGGTTATACGAATTTCAGGTAATGCCATTTGGATTAACCAACGCACCTTCCACGTTCCAAGACATGATGAATCACATCTTCTCGGACATGCTCGACCTAGGGCTTCTGGCTTACATGGACGATATCCTAGTCTACGCCAAAACCAGGAACGAACATGACGAGATCGTGCGAAACATGTTGAAAACGCTCCAGGAAAACGGGCTGGCAGTGGCCGCGGAAAAATACGAATGGAGGGTGACGGAAGTAGAATTCCTGGGCTACGTGCTAGGAAGGCAAGGAGTCAAAATGGCGCAGGGAAAAGTGGAAGCCGTGCTTAACTGGAGAACCCCCGGTTCACTCACGGAAGTACAGCCCTTCCTGGGCTTTGCTAACTTCTACCGACGCTTCATTCAGGACTACTCACGAGTAGCCAGGGTGCTCACGGAATTAACGAAAAAAACGAGAGAAAAATGGAGCTGGAACCTGGAGGCTGAGAAAGCGTTACAGGAGCTAAAGCAAAGGTTCACTACGGCCCCAATACTCGCTCACTTTGACGCACAGCAACCAGTGATCATCGAGACAGACGCATCTGACTTCGCTTTAGGAGCAATACTATCGCAATGAGACGACGAGGGAAAGCTACATCCAGTGGCCTTTCACTCCCGAAAGTTCCAGCCAGCGGAAATCAACTACGAAATCCACAACAAAGAACTATTGGCGATAGTCGATGCATTTAAACACTGGAGACGCTACTGTGAAGGAGCCGTTCACCAAGTACGGGTGTTCTCGGACTACCAAAACCTGGAATACTTTACAACGACCAAGGTGCTCAACCGACGACAAGCTCGATGGGCACAGGAACTAGCAGGAATCGACTTCCGGATCTATTACCGACCAGGGACACAGAACGGCAAGCCGGATGCACTGTCAAGGCGTTCGGAGTACCGCCCGGAAAAAGGGGGGATAGAAAACCAGCCAATCACGGCTGTTTTGCAAGAGAAAAACCTCGCAGATCGAAAAAACCAGTCATTCATCTACTCATTGGCAAGACTTGCATCCCTCCCAGGAAGGAAGTGGATGGAGGAATTCTTGACAAGAGTTAAAAAGGAAGGGAAAAAGGACGAGGAGAACGAACGGGCAATGAAACAGGAAGCGACGCCAAAAGAACTGGCACCGAAGAACTGAAAGGCCAGGGAAATAAAAATGGAAAATGGGGTACTATACAGAGGGAACCTGCTCTGGGTGCCAAAGGGGCTAATACAGCCGGTGTTGGAATCCGAACACAACACCAAAATTGCGGGGCACATGGGACAGGACAAAACTATCGAAATCATATGACGAAACTTCTGGTTGCCAAAAATGAACGAACGGATAATCGACTTCATCTGAAGCTGTCCAGAATGCCAGCAAAATAAGGCTTCCCGGCACCAGCCCTATGGGCTATCCTCACCACTGGAACTCCCGTACGCCCCATGGCAGTCGATCGCAATGGATTTCATTACGGAACTGCCCCTCTCGGAAGGATGCGATCAGCTATGGGTAATCATTGACCGGTTCACCAAGATGGCGCACTTCCTACCGCTAAAAAGGGACAAAAAGACAACGGGAGACCTGGCGGTCACCATCGCAAAAGAGGTATGGAAGTACCACGGACTCCCCACTGATATCGTGTCAGACCGAGACTCCCGCTTTACGTCGGAACTATGGAAGGAGTTTCTAAGCCTGTCCGGAATCCGACCCCGGATGTCCACTGCATTTCACCCACAGACGGACGGACAAACGGAGCGACTAAACCAAACCATTGAAACATTTGACACTGGGGTTGTAGTGTAACCGGAGTGTAGAGAGAATCCAAAGTAATCAGGCTACTTTCGATAATTCACAACGGAATAATCTTAGATCTTTTGTTCGGGGTTTGTTCAGAGTGCGTTCGGTGTTGTCTCCTCTTTTTTTTCTTTCGACGGGCGGAAACTTCGTCAGCTATATAGCCTTCTTTTGGCGTCACGTGGTTGCTCTAGGGAACCCGTACTTCTCAGCCATTCCCGAGGATTCCGTCCGCTAGTCAAGACCCCGAAACCCCACGGGCCCGGTTCTTACAACCTCATTGGTCCTGGTCGGTCTGACGATACGTCGACTGATCCCCGCACCACTCAATTCCCTCAAGCCCTGCGGGTGAGTGAATTACCGGCCTATCAGGGAAAGAGAAGTTATCGGTTCTATGACCTCACTCCTCGTATCCCGTATTTAGTTGCGTTTGCAACTCGTCCGGAGATTAGCCCCTTAGGTCCGTTACGGCCGTAAGGTCTAATCCCTACGCTATCTCCCGCCTAGACTCTCTGAAGCCGACTAGACTCGACTTTCTCCCTTGAGTGACTTGTGCAAAGTCTCACGTGCCCTGACTATGTAGCTAACTAAGTACCTTTTCCCATGTTTTTCCTTTGAGGTGTAACACTACTCCCCCCTTCTCTAGCTTCGTCCCGAAGCTGAGAGAGATCCTTTTTCACTATCTAGGTAGCCCTTCTCTTCCTGACGATCAAGTGATTCTTTCAACGGCGGTGTTTGGTCGGCATCACGGACTGCAGTCCTCCTCCCCTGCAGCCCTACGGTTGAGCTAAGTCAGGCGAGAAACCCTCCCACGGGAAAAACTCGCCCCCCTGTCATAGCACCTCTGGTGGATGCTGTGACACTGGGGTTGTAACGTAACCAGACTGTGGAGAGAATCAAAGGTAATCAGGCTACTTTTGATAATTCACAATGGAAAAATCTTAGATCTTGTGTGTGGGTTCGGTGGTAGTGTTGGTGAGGATGTTCGTGCTGATTTCTCTCGGTGAGGTGAGAAATCCTCTTTCTTTTTGTAGGGAAAGAGCCGTCGTGAGATCTGATGACTTAGCGTGAGAAGTGGTGACTTGGGTTTGGATTCCCCCGAGGTGCATAGACCCCGTGGGCGGATCATTGGTCCTGGCCGGGGTGCAGATAAGGGAGATGAGTCATCTTATGCGCCTGAGCGGGGAACTGGCGTCTAGACTTCGTATGTGGCTCCCCCCACAAGGATCTAAGCCAGTCCCGGCGAGGACCCAGACTCTCTGCGTACGCGTCCCCTCCCCGCAAGGAGACTAGTTCCGCCATATTCCCTCAACTCGTTTGCACCCACCTCAGGGAACTCTGGTCCGGGTCCCGCAAGGTCCGATCTCCCCCCTCAAGGTTCGATCTCCCGGCCCAGGAGCTTCTAACCCCGGCTTCCTTTTGTCTCCGGCCTAGACTCTCTGATCCATCATCCGTCACCCGCTGTTCTCCCTACTTCCCTATCGCTGTGTAATCTAGATACTCTATATCTCTATGGAATATTCGGGTGTAACACTACCTCCCCTCCCCCTTAGCCTCGTCCTTCGAGCGCTAACATATCTATCTAAGTAGCCCACCTCTTTCTTCTGATCGTGAGATTCTTTCAACGCCGAGTTTCGGTCAGCGTCACGGACTGCAGTCCTCCTCCCCTGCAGCCCTCCGGTTGAGCTAAGTCAAGCGAGAAACCCTCCTACGGGAAAAACTTGCTCCCCTGTCGTAGCACCCAACCGGCCCTCGAATCTGGGTGGTCTCCCGACCGGTCTGAGATCCTACTTTTCGGAGTGTTGCAAACCGTGACGAGACCGGGTTCAGTGACCCTGACACATGGAAGGAGTGACCAAGCCCGAACAAGCCGAACGAGCCAATGGTGTGCACACAGAGGTGTAGGATATCCGATCCGCTCGCCTGGCTTTGCAACTGTCGATACTCTGTCGTATGGCTTCTTTGGTGATGTTCCTTGGACATATCGTTCGCCCTCGGCCAGAAGCATATGATGTTTTTCCGATTCTTTTCCACATGCAACGAGTGACTTTCGCGACTTGGGGTTCGTGCCTGGGTATTCCCTCGCAAGTGTTCAGACAGAGGTGTGTCGTACCGAACACCTACGGCTTCCGGTCGCCTAGGATCTATGTGTCCTTGGTGATCATTGGGACGTAGGCCTCCTCCACCGCGTCCCCTACCGCCGGACTCTCTGCCGCTGAGCCGGTAAAGCTATTCGGATAGCCGGTAGTCCCTCGGAGCGTCTGGGTTCCTTCGATGAAACTCCCGGAGTTTCTCCAGACCTCCTACTGAAAAGTTGTCAAATGGTTCCTCCGTCCAGTCTTTGCGTTCTGGATAGTCGAGCCATTTGACAAGGTAGAGAATCCTCTTGTTGTTTCCCCTTCCCCGTTCCACCGAGGACATTACTTCGTCGACGTCGTATTCCTCCGATTGCTCGATATTGTCCGCTTCTCGCAACACCTTTGATGGGTCCGGAGGTGCTCGGTGCTCGCTGGTTCGGTACGGTTCGAGGAGGGAGACATGGAAGACATTGTGGATCTTCCATTTCCGAAGCAGTGTGAGGCGGACGGCTAGTGGGGGAACGATCATCTCAACCTGGAAGGGACCATGATTTTTGTGGTCCAGCTTCCTCGATGGGCGGCGCGTTTTGATGTTGCGGCTGCTGAGCATTACCAGGTCTCCTACCTGGTAGGCCGGGGGTTCCTTTCGCGCCGGGTCGGTGTATCGACGTATTCGCTCTTGTGCTTCTTCCAGCTTTTCCCGGGCCTTGTCGTGCACCATACGCATCCAGTGGGCGTAGACTTGGCTTGCTGGATTGAGAGGTTCCGTCGACGCGGGGTCCATGGCGACGGGGTGGAAGCCATAGTTAGCGTAGAATGGAGACATACCATTTCCGGTGGTGGTCGAGTTGTTGTAGGCGAACTTGGCCATTGGTAACAGGCATACCCAGTCGTCCTGTTCCTTGCCAACAAACACTCGGAGGTAGGCTTCGATCGTCTGGTTGAGCCGCTCTGTTTGGCCGTCGGTCTGCGGATGGAACGCGGTCGACATTCGAGGCCGGATTCCTAAGAGTTGTAGGAACTCCTTCCAGGTTTCCGAAGTGAACCTGGAGTCACGGTCTGACACAATATCAGTGGGGAGGCCATGATGCTTCCATACCTCTCGGGCGAAGATGACGGCCAAGCCCGCCGCCGTTTTCCCTTCCCTTCTTAACGCGAGGAAGTGCGCCATTTTGGTGAATCGGTCGATTACCACCCACAGCTGGTCGCATTCGTCCGAGACGGGGAGCTCCGTGATGAAGTCCATTGCTATGGATTGCCATGGGGCGTAAGGCAATTCCAGCGGGGAGGACAGCCCGTAAGGTGAGTGTCGAGCCGCCTTGTTTTGCTGGCATTCGGGGCAGCTTCTGACAAAGTCAATAATTCGTTCGTTCATCTTTGGCCACCAAAAGTTTCGTCGGATTAGTTCGATGGTCTTGTCCTGCCCCATGTGTCCTGCCACCTTCGTGTCGTGTTCCGACTTTATAACCTGCTGCACCAGTCCTTTCGGTACCCATAGTAGGTTTCGTCGGTACAGTAAGCCCTTCTCGCAACTCAGTTCCTTGACCTTTCGGTCCTTCGGCAACGCCTCCTCCGTTGCCGCTTCCCGTTCCTTCGCCTGTTCGTAAGCTTCGTCCTTCTTTCCTTCTTCCCTGACTTTCGCCAGAAATTCCTCCGTCCATCTTTTCCCGGGGAGTGATGCCAGCCGTGCTGAGGAGGCAATGAACGATCTTGTTAGACGTTCTTCGAAGTGGTTTTTCCTTAAAACCGAGGTTATCTGCTGTTTTTCTATCCCCCCCTTTTCGGGGCGGTACTCCGAACACCTGGACAGTGCGTCTGGTTTCCCATTCTGGGACCCTGGCCGGTAATAGATTTTGAAGTCTATCCCCGCCAGTTCTTGGGCCCAGCGGGCCTGCCGTCTGTTGAGCACCTTCGTCGTGGTGAAGTATTCCAGGTTTTGGTGGTCTGAGAAGACTTGGACTTGGTGAGTTGCTCCTTCGCAGTATCGCCGCCAGTGCTTGAATGCGTCCACTATGGCCAGGAGTTCCTTGTCGTGGATTTCGTAATTGATTTCCGCCGGCTGGAATTTCCTTGAGTGAAAGGCTACCGGGTGTAACCGGTTTTCTTCATCCCGCTGTGACAAAACGGCTCCAATCGCGAAGTCTGATGCGTCGGTCTCAATGATAAGGGGTTTTTCTGGGTCGAAGTGGGCCAATATCGGTGCTGAGGTAAACCGCTTCTTAAGTTCCTGGAATGCCTCTTCCGCATGCTGGTTCCAGGCCCAAACTATTCCCGCTTCTTTCTTTGTTAATTCCGTCAGAGGCCGGGCTATCCGGGAGTAGTCCCTGATGAATCGTCGGCAGAAATTAGCGAAACCTAAAAAGGACTGTACTTCCGTTACCGATGTAGGCGCCTTCCAGCTGAGGATGGCTTCCACTTTGGCTGTCGACATCTTGATTCCGTCTCTTCCGATGACGTAGCCAAGGAACTTTACTTCTTCTGCTTTCCATACACATTTTTCTGGTAATACCGCCAAGCCGTTTTGCTGTAGTCGATCTAGTACCTCTTTGACGAGCCGGTCATGTTCTTCTTCCGTTTTGGCGTATATTAGGATGTCGTCCATGTAGGCCAAAACTCCTACGTCCAGGACGTCCGAGAGGACATGATTCATCATGTCTTGGAAGGTCGACAGCGCATTGGTGAGTCCGAATGGCATTACTTGAAATTCGTAGAGTCCATAGTGGGTTCAGAAGGCTGTTTTCCATTCGTCCCCTCCTCGGATCCGTATAAGATTGAATCCATTCTTGAGGTCTAGCTTCGTGAACCATTGCGCCCCTTGTACTCGGTCCTGTAGTTCCTGCATTAACGGGAGCGGGTAGCGATTTGGGATGGTGACGGCATTTAGTCCTCGATAGTCGACGCATAGTCGTAATCCCCTTCCGCTTGGTTTAGGGACCAATAGGATAGGGGATCCGGCTGGCGATGTTGATCTTTTTATTTTCCCCGTTTTTTCCATTTCACTCAGCCATTCTCGGAGCGTTTGAAGCTCCACTTCGGAGAGTGGGTAGATCGGTCCCCACGGTGCCATTGCGTCCTGTTTTAGGTCGATTTTGCAGTCGTATGGTCGGTGTTCTGGGAGTTTGTCGGCGGCCTCCTTTCCCATGAGGCCCAGATATTGTCGGAATTTCAGCGGCACAGCGTCCAGGGGGTTTTCGCTCGTCGCAGTCGTTACGTGCCCTATGACCTGGGCGCTTTCGTCCAATAACACCAAATCGTCCCAGCTCAGGGAGAAGTTAGTGGTCTCGTATTTGGTGCACGCTTCCAGACAGGCTATACTGTTGAATCGTATTTCGTTTTGGGTCCATGCTCCCTGGGGTGGGTGCCGCTCTATCCAACTGAACGGTAGAAAGATGTCCACCTCTTTTTCCATCGGGGATATTTCGAATGTTTCGGTTGAAAAGTGCTTTCGGTGCTGCAACCGGAGGGGCTCCGTCTGGTATTGCCCCGCGTTTTTGACGATTTCCCCCGTGAAGTTTTCAATGGTTCTCGGGTTTTTGTGGGGTCATTTCGCCAGGCGCAGCCGCTTGACCGTTTGCTGGTTTATCAGACCAACCGAACATCCCGTGTCCAGGAGGACTCGAACCGGGTTACTTGTCCCGTGATAGTGTAACATCATCGTAATGACGGGTCGGGCATTTCGTTGTTTCTTCTCGGGGTTTTCCCTTGCTTTCGGAGCTGGTTCTTCGTTTTTTCTTTTTCGTGAAGCGCCGCATTTTAAATTGGCCATCCCGTCGGGCGCCGCTCGGGGGCTTTTCAAAAATCCGAGTCATCCGTGTCTGCCCACAATGGTTGGTCCACGACGATCTCTTCTACTGCCGCCACTTTTTGTTGTTTCGCCGCCGGGGCGTCACTTGGCTCTTCCCTTTTCCTTTTCCCTGTCGACGGGCCCTGGGCTTCGGCTGCTCCGGCCACCTTCCAGGGTGCCTGGGGCAGCTCCGTTCCTTGGATTGTTTGGAAGGAGAAGCAATCGAAGGTACGGTGGCCTGTTCTTCAACATCGCCAACATCCATCTGGGACCTTCTTGTGTGCGTTTATTTCGGTCTGGGGTACCCCTCGCAGGGCGGCTCCTGTTGTTTCCCATCCCGTTTTCGTTGCCTGGGAATCGCCTTTCCTTGGCTCCCGTTTTTCTATCTTTGTTGCTGGTCGCCCTTCCTCCTTTTTCTTCTCCTTTCTCTTGTCGTCGGTTTGTCCACCGGCTCCTCGCATCTGCTCCCTGGCTTGCCTCAACGCCTTTTTCTTTTCCACCTGAAGGCCTGCCTGATGAGTGGCTTGCAGGAATCCCTCGTCGTCCGCAAAGTCCTCCAGGTAGTGGGTGAACCGCATGTCTAGTACCGCGTCTGGCATAGCCAGGTCGATTTTTTCCCGCAGCGCTTCTCCAGTTGCACGGGCGAAATTGTTTAGCGCCCTGAACTCCGTCAGATAGGCGTGGATGGAGCCCTGGTATTTGAGCTGGCCTAGTCTCAGCTGAGCATCGGCCGCTTCCCGATCATTGTGGTATTCCGCACGGACCGCCGCCGAGTAGTTGGCCCATGTGTTGTTCTCCCGCAATTCCCGGTATCGGTGTAGGTGCCATACCAGGGCCGTGTCCGTCAGAAGGGTTCCTACCCAGGCAATTTTCTGCCCGTCGGTGGTGTCCGGGTAGAATCCCAAGTACATCGTGACGGATTCCCACCATTGGTTGAACCCGGTTGGGCTCTTTCCGTCGAATTTCTCGGGATTTTCCATCTTTAGTCAGGCCGTATGTACCCGGGGTCCACCTGTGGGTTGTCCCGCCTGCCTGGCCCTCTCTACCCCCTCTGCTACCAGCCGTACCAGGTCTTGCGTGGTGATCGTAGGTGCCAGGTTCCTGGGCGGCGAGGGGGAGCGGCGGGGCCGGTGAGGCGGACGAGGTGGCTCCGACGGCGGGCCCGAGGGGGGGCCTGCGGACGATCCCGGGGGTGTCGAGGGGGGGTTTCCTCCCTGCCCTGCCGTAGGTTCAGGCGCCGGTGGGTGTGGAGGGCGGTGGCTCCGTAGTTCCCTCAGCCGCTCCCTCATTTCTGGCGTCGTGGGTAGCGCCGCGGGCCTCTGTCGTCGGGTGGGTGGTCCCGGATTCAAGCGTAGCGGGCTTCCCAGTGCTGGCGGTGAGTGTGCCGAAGGGGCGCTGGTGCTGGTCTGTCGGACTGGGCTTCGCCACGTCGGTGGGCCTAGGGGCGCCGGGGGTGTGGCGGGTAGTGGGACCCTAGTCGCAATGCGTTGGATTTCTGCCCTGGCTTCCCGGAGTTAGTTTTCTAGTGCCGCTACCCGGTTTTGGTGGGCGGCGGCCCATATTTCCACGTTCCCCTGAAAGTTGGCCAGGTGTTGATTTCGGGCTGCATTAGCTTCTGCCAGAAAGGATAGGGCATCATTTATCTGAGCCAGCTGAGTGGCCTGACATATTTGTCGTTCGTTAGCCTCGCTAGTGTGCTCGAGGATGGCTTGCCAAATATTGCGGGCAAGGGATTGGTATGCGTTCGCAGCGTTCGATAGTTCGCTTCGTATCCATTCCTCGGCTATCTTCTCATTAGCGTGGACTCGGTCATATACGTACCTTGTGCCTTCTACCAGGGTTTGGTAGGCCTGCTCGATTTCCCGAGTTCGTCGATCGGTCCTGTCATACGCGTCTCCGCACAGTTCCGTGAGGCGGCGGAGGTCGTTCTCAGCCTGTCGTTGCTGGTGTACCAACGTTCTGACCCAGACCGCGGGGTTGGCGATTTCCACCGCCTGTTCCGGTTTTGGCGTTCCGCTGGTGATCTGAAGCAGGTCTCGGGGGGCCTCGAGCTGGAGCATATTGAAGTCCGAGGAGGTTGTCATAGTGGTTTCCTTAGTATGCGTCTAGGAAGTCTCCGGAGTATATGGTTTCGTCGTCCCCGAAGTTATAGTCGAAGAGGTTTTGGAGTTCGTTTTCGGTGAACTCGGCGCTCTGTTGATTGTGGGTGCAGTTGAGCCAGTATTGGGTATACCAGTTCCACGGGTCGTAGTGGCCTTCTTGATAGGCCTGAGGGATAGGTCCGTCGATGAGCGTATCCCACTGTTCGTAGTTGGCTAATTCGCTATCGATTGACTGGAACGTGTAGTCGAAGGAGTACTGGGATTGGGGTTCCAAGAATGTGGAGAGCTCGAGTAGGAAAAGGTGGTCTTCGAAGTAAGTAGCGTCGAAGCAAGTCATAAAAGTAGAGTGATTTTGAGATCAAGATTATAGTGTGACACTGGGGTTGTAACGTAACCGGAGTGTGGAGAGAATCAAAGGTAATCAGGCTACTTTCGATAATTCACAACGGAATAATCTTAGATCTTGTGTGTGGGTTCGGTGGTAGTGTTGGTGAGGATGTTCGTGCTGATTTCTCTCGGTGAGGTGAGAAATCCTCTTTCTTTTTGTAGGGAAAGAGCCGTCGTGAGATCTGATGACTTAGCGTGAGAAGTGGTGACTTGGGTTTGGATTCCCCCGAGGTGCATAGACCCCGTGGGCGGATCATTGGTCCTGGCCGGGGTGCAGATAAGGGAGATGAGTCATCTTATGCGCCTGAGCGGGGAACTGGCGTCTAGACTTCGTATGTGGCTCCCCCCACAAGGATCTAAGCCAGTCCCGGCGAGGACCCAGACTCTCTGCGTACGCGTCCCCTCCCCGCAAGGAGACTAGTTCCGCCATATTCCCTCAACTCGTTTGCACCCACCTCAGGGAACTCTGGTCCGGGTCCCGCAAGGTCCGATCTCCCCCCTCAAGGTTCGATCTCCCGGCCCAGGAGCTTCTAACCCCGGCTTCCTTTTGTCTCCGGCCTAGACTCTCTGATCCATCATCCGTCACCCGCTGTTCTCCCTACTTCCCTATCGCTGTGTAATCTAGATACTCTATATCTCTATGGAATATTCGGGTGTAACAGATACGCTCAACCGGCCCTCAGATCTGGGTGGTCTCCCGACCGGTCCGAGATCCTACTGTCGGAGTATTGCAAAACGTGACGAGACGCGGTCCGGTGAACTTGGCACACGGAAGGAGTGACCGGGGTATTTCGCCCGCCCCTACCACCGGTGTGCACACAGAGGTGTATGATATCTGGTGCGCTCGCCCGGCTTTGCAATTGTTGATACTCTGTCGTATGGCTTTTGGTGTGATCCTCCTTAGACCTATCGTTCGCCCTCGGCCGGAAGCATATGATGTTTTTCCGATTCTTTTCCACATGCAACGAGTGACTTTCGCGACTTAGGGTTCGTGTCAGGGTATTCCCTCGCACGTGTTCAGACAGAGGTGTGTTGTACCGAACACCTACGGCTTCCGGTCGTCTAGGTTCGATGTGGCTTCGGTGATCATTGGGACGTAGGCCTCCTCCACTGCGTCCCCTACCGCCGGACTCTCTGCTGCTCGAGCCGGTGAAGCTATTCGGATAGCCGGTAGTCCCTCGGAGCGTCTGGGTTCCCTCGATGAAACTCCCGGAGTTTCTCCAGACCTCCTACTGAAAAATTGTCAAATGGTTCTTCCGTCCAGTCTTTTCGTTCCGGATAGTCGAGCCATTTGACGAAGTAGAGAATTCTCTTGTTATTTTCCCGGCCACGTTCGACCGAGGACATAACTTCTTTGACGTCGTATTCCTCCGATTGTTCGATGTCGTCCACCTCCCGGAGTATCTTCGAGGGGTCCGGGGGTGCCCGGTGTTCGCTGGTTCGATAGGGTTCGAGTAGCGAAACATGGAAGACATTGTGGATCTTCCATTTCTGAGGCAGGGTGAGGCGGACGGCCAACGGGGAGACGATTTTCTTAATCTGAAAGGGGCCATGATTCTTGTGGTCCAGCTTTCTCGAGGGTCGGTGTGTTTTGATGTTGCGTCCGTTGAGCATTACCAAGTCTCCTACCTGGTAAGCTGGAGGTTCCTTTCGGGCCGGATCGGTGTACCGGCGCATTCGTTCCCATGCCTCTTCCAACCCTTTCCGAGATTCGTTCTGCACGGCTCTCATCCAGTGGGCGTAGACTTGGCTCGCCGGGTTCAAGGGTTCCGTCGACGCTGGATCCATGGCTGCTGGGTGGAAGCCATAGTTAGCGTAGAACGGGGACATACCGTTGCCTGTGGTGGTTGAATTGTTGTAGGCGAACTCGGCCATCGGTAGTAGGCGTACCCAGTCGTCCTGTTCCCGGCCGACGAACGCTCGGAGGTAGGCCTCAATCGTCTGGTTGAGCCGCTCTGTCTGGCCGTCGGTTTGTGGATGGAATGCGGTCAACATGCGGGAACGAATCCCTAGGAGCTGTAAGAATTCCTTCCAGGTTTCTGAGGTGAACCTGGAGTCCCGATCTGACACAATATCAGTGGGGAGGCCATGCTATTTCCATACTTCCCGCGCGAAGATAACTGCCAGGTCCGCCGCTGTCTTTCCTTCCTTTCTCAAGGGGAGGAAATGCACCCTCTTGGTGAATCGGTCAATGATTACCCATAGCTGGTCGCAACCCTCCGAGAGCGGGAGTTCCGTGATGAAGTCCATTGCTATGGACTGCCAAGGTGCGTATGGTAGTTCCAGCAGGGAGGACAGCCCGTACAGTGGGTGTCGGGACGCCTTGTTTTGCTGACATTCGGGGCAGCTTCGGACAAAGTCGATAATCAGTTCGTTCATTTTTGGCCACCAGAAGTTTCGTCGGATTAGTTCGATGGTCTTGTCCTGCCCCATGTGCCTGGCCACCTTTGTATCGGGTTCTGATTCCATGACCTTCTGTATCAGTCCTTTTGGTACCCAAAGCAGGTTCCGTCGGTACAGTAGGTCATTTTCCCAGTTCCATTCCCTGGCCTTTCGGTCCTTCGGGGACAGGCTTCCTGTCACCGCTTCCTGTTTCTTCGCCTGTTCGTAGGCTTCGTCCTTCTTTCCTTCTTCCCTAACTCTTGTCAGAAATTCCTCTGTCCACTTTCTTTCCGGGAGGGATGCCAGTCGTGCCGATGAGCAGATGAACGACCGCGTTAAGCGTTCTTCGAAGTGATTTTTTCCCAAAACCGTTGTGACTGGCTGGTTTTCTACCCCCCCCTTTCAGGGCGGTACTCCGGACGCCTAGATAGTGCATCCGGCTTTCCGTTTTGTGTTCCTGGGTGGTAGTAGATCTGGAAGTCGATGCCGGCCAGTTCCTGTGCCCATCTCGCTTGTCGCCTATTTAGTACTTTAGTTGTAGTAAAGTACTCCAAGTTGTGGTGGTCCGAGAAGACCTGCACTTGGTGCGTTGCTCTCTGGCAGTATCGTCGCCAGTGCTTGAAGGCGTCCACTATGGCCAGAAGTTCCTTGTCGTGGCTTTCATAGTTGATTTCCGCGGGTTGAAACTTCCTTGAGTGGAAGGCTACCGGATGCAGCCATCCTTCTTCACTTCGCTGCGACAGCACCGCCCCCAATGCGAAGTCCGATGCGTCTGTTTCAATGATGACCGGCTTCTTTGGGTCGAAGTGGGCCAAGATTGGCGCCGTGGTGAATCGGTGTTTGAGCTCCCGGAAAGCGGCTTCAGCCTCTTGGTTCCACCCCCATTCTTTGCCCGACTCTTTCCTCGTAAGCTCCGTGAGGGGTCTCGCCACCCGGGAGTAGTTCCGGATGAATCGCCGGTAGAAGTTGGCGAATCCTAGGATGGATTGGACCTCCGTTAGCGATCCTGGGGTTTTCCAGCCGAGGACTGCTTCCACCTTGTCGTTCGACATCCTAATCCCGTTTCTCCCGATGACGTAGCCTAGAAATTCGACCTCCGTGGCTTTCCAGACGCATTTTTCTGGGGAGATCGAACGTCCGTTGTTCTGAAGCCTTTTTAGTACTTCCTTGACCGTCCGGTCATGGCCTTCTTCTGTGTCGGCATAGACGAGTATGTCGTCCATGTAAGCCAGTACTCCCACGTCTAACATATCCGATAGCACGTGGTTCATCATATCTTGGAAGGTAGAGGGGGCGTTAGTGAGGCCGAATGGCATTACCTGGAATTCGAACAGGCTATATCGGGTCCTGAACGCCGTTTTCCATTTGTCTCCCTCTTTCATGCGAATCAGGTGGAATCCGTTTTTCAAGTCCATTTTGGTGAACCACCGCACTCCTTGAACTCGATCCTGGAGTTCCTGCATCAGCGGTAGGGGATACCGGTTAGGGATGGTGATGCGGTTCAAGGCTCGGTAGTCGACGCACAGGCAGAGTCCTCCACCGTGGGGCTTTGGAACGAAGAGAATGGGAGAACCTGCCGAGGATGTGGAGCGTTTAATTTTTCCTGTTCGTTCCATCTCTTTTAGCCATTCTCGGAGCACCTGCAGTTCTTCCTCTGAGAGGGGGTAGATTGGTCCCCAGGGTGGCGTGCTTCCCTTCTGGAGGTTGATCTGGAAGTCGTATGGTCGGTGATCCGGTAGTGCTTCTGCCGCTTCTTTCCCCATTATCCCTAGGTATTGTCGGAATTCTATGGGTACTTTTCCCAGAGGGTCCCCTTCTTCGACGGCCACCACGTAGCCGATGGTTCGGACGCTTGGGTCGGCTGCAACCGTGTCGTCCCAAGTTAGCGAAAAGTCGGTTTGTTCGTACTTGGTGCATTTTTACAGGCATTCGGCACTGTTGAACCGGATTTCCGCGTCCTGCCATGCCCCCTGCGGGGGGTGTTTGGCAATCCACCAGAAAGGGAGGAAGATGTCGATTCCTTCCTCCATAGGGGAAACCTCGAATCTTTCCCTGGTGACGTGCCGTCGGTGCCGCAAGAACAGGGGCTTGGTGTAATATTGCCCTGCTCCCTCCACAGTTTGACCTGTGAAGTTCTCGATGGGTAGGGGTGGGTCGTGTTTCTCCAGCTCGACCCCTAATTTCCCCGCTGTTTTCCGGTTGAGTAATGGAATCGAACAGCCGGTATCTAAGAGGATCCGGACTCGGTAATCCTGGGTCCCTATCGTCAGTACCATCCATATGACTGGTCGGGGTCCCCCTTTGGGTTTTTTCGCTGGAGCTCCTCCTTCCCCTTCATTTTTTCTTTTTTGGCCTGCTCCGCTTATAACGCGCCGGGACTCACCGGTCGGCCAGGCCGGGGCCCCTTTCAAAAATCCTCCTCGTCGGCCCACAGTGGCTCGGGGCCCGTAACGTCCAGGGCCGCTGTTTTTTGAACCTTGGGCGCGGGAGCCGGCGACGCCTCTTCCTCGGTTTCGCGACCCCACTTCGTTCCGGCTGCTACCTTCCATGGCGCTGCAGGAAGGTTGGTGCCTTTTTGCCGTGGTGTTGGCAAAGCACTTGGCCGCTCGGTGGCCCGGCCGTCCGCATCGGTGGCATCCTCGGGTTGCCGCGTACTCCCTTTTTTCCGCGGTCGGGACTCCTTCGAATGCTGCAGTTTCGGAGGCCCACCTTCCCGTTTTCCCGTATTCGCTTTCGAGGTTGCTCCGTCTCTCGGTACGGGGTTCCCCGTCTGTTTCCTTCCCATTCCGGGGGTTGCCAGGGTTTTCCTTTCCCTGACCGTCCTTTTTCGCTTCCTCCTTTTTCGCAATGGTTCCCGTCGGGTGTTTCGTGTATTCCCTTGCAGCTCTGAGGGCCTTTTTCCTTTCCACCTGCAACCCCGCCTGGTGGGTGGCCTGCAGGAACCCTTCATCGTCTGCGAAGTCTCCCAAGTAATGCGCGAACCGCATGTCCAGGATCGCGTCTGGCATGGCCAGATCGACCTTCTCTCGCAGAGCCTCTCCGGTGGCCCGAGCAAAGTTGTTGAGTGCCCGGAACTCCGTTAGATAAGTGCGGATAGAGCCCTGGTACTTAAGCTGTCCTAGTTTAAGTTGGGCGTCCGCGGCTTCTCGCTCGTTCGGATATTCGGTCTGAATTACCGCCGAATAGTTAACCCAGGTGTCGTTTTCCCCCAGTTCCCAGTATCGCTGGAGGTGCCATACCAAGGTGGTGTCTGTCAGCAGGGTTCCGATCCAGGCGATTTTCTGCCGGTCGACCGTTTCCGGGTAGAATCCCAGATACATAGTGACCGACTCCCACCACTGGTTGAAGTTGGCCGAGCTCTTTCCGTCAAATTTCTCGGGGTTCTCCATCTTTAGCCGGGAGGTCCGGATTTGTGGCTCCGCTTGCCGCGGCGGTAACCGAGCTGCCGCGATTCCTGCCCCGACTAGCCGCGCTATTTCCTCTGGTCTGAGCATGGTCGCTAGCTGCCCCGTTGTGGGTTCTGCGGAGCCCGGTGGGGGTCGTCCTGCGGGCAGGTTTTGCTTGTACAGGTCGTCGTCACCTTCGCTCGGGGCCAGCGAGGGCGAGGGTGGTGCCGGCCTTCTCGGGGGCCTTGGTGGCGGTAGGGACCCTCCTGATCCCCCCTGGGTTGGAAGCGCTGGGAGTGCCGGGGGTCTCCGGCGCCTTGCGGTGCCTCCCAGCAGCAGGCTTCCCAACGTGAGGCGGGTCGGAGCGGACTCAGAGGGTTCCCGAGCCGCAGGGTGCCTTGGTCGGGTCGGTTCTGGTGGGGTCGCCGGAAGGGTTACCGTAGTTGCTACCCTCGTTAACTCGTCCCGAGCGTTGGCCAGCTGTCGCTCCAGATCCGTCATTCGTCTTCGGTCCTCGTTCCCCTGTCGCTCGTGGGCCTCCACTTTCTGCTGGCGGTCTGCCGCCCATTTCTCGACATTACCTTGGAACTCCACTAGGTGGGTGTTCCTGGCCAGATTGACCTCCGATAGGAATGCCACTGCGTCATGCATGCGGGTTATCTGGGTGGTCTGGTGCATCCGCTGCACTTCCTCCGTTGTTGTTCGGTCAATAATGGCCTCCCAGACCTGCCTGGTGAATGCCTGATATGCGTTAGCCACTACCATGAGTTCATTCCTTACCCAGTCTCCCGAGATCAGTTCCTTGGCCTCTAGCTGTTCGTAGACATATTGCGCGCCCTGCGACAGACGGTTATAGGCCGCCTCGATCTTTCGGATGCGCCGGTCTGTTCGGTCCATGGTGTTGCCACAGAGGTCCAGGAGCTGGCGAAGGTCTAGCTCAGCTTGTTGCTGATGGTTGGCCATCGCTCGCATCCATCCGACTGGGTTGGCAATTTCCAGGGCTTCTTCCTGGGATTCTTCGTCGTTCGTGATTTGCAGGTGACCGCAAGGAGCCTCCAGTCGGAACATGTTGTAGCCTGAGGTGGTTGACATGGTTTCCTCTCTAGTACAGATCTAGGTGATGCCCGGTGTAAATCGAGTAGTCACCGAAAAAGTCGTAATCGAATGGTTCCCGGAATTCGTATCCGTTCCAGTTAACGATCGTGTTGGAGATTGTACACTGCCACCAGTGTGCCGTGTACCACGATGTAGGTCTACACTTGATGACTGCCTCTGATGGGACCGGGCCGTCGATGTGTTCGTCCCAAGGTTCTTCGTTGATCAGCGCTTCGATCGACTGGTAGCTTTGGTCGAAGTGCTGGGTGGAAAGTGGTTTGAAAATGTTCACGAGTTCGAGAAGAAAGAAGTGGTTTTGCTCGAACAAGGGCATGAGCTGAAAGTAGGGTGATTTGAGATTTAAGATTATAGTGTGACACTGGGGTTGTAGTGTAACCGGAGTGTAGAGAGAATCCAAAGTAATCAGGCTACTTTCGATAATTCACAACGGAATAATCTTACATCTTTTGTTCGGGGTTTGTTGAGACTGCATTCGGTGTTGTCTCCTCTTTTTTTTCTTTCGACGGGCGGAAACTTCGTCGGCTATATAGCCTTCTTTCGGCATCACGTGGTTCCTCTAGGGAACCCGTACTTCTCAGCCATTCCCGAGGATTCCGTCCGCTAGTCAAGACCCCGAAACCCCACAGGCCCGGTTCTTACAACCTCATTGGTCCTGGTCGGTCTAACGATACGCCGACTGATCCCCGCACCGCGCAATTCCCTCAAGCCCTGCGGGTGAGTGAATTACCAGCCTATCAGGGAAAGAGGAGTTATCGGTTCTATGACCTCACTCCTCGTATCCCGTATTTAGTTGCGTTTGCAGTTCGTCCGGAGATTAGCCCCTTAGGTCCGTTACGGCTGTAAGGTTTAATCCCGAGGCTATCTCCCGCCTAGACTCTCTGAAGCCGACTAGACTCGACTTTCTCACTCGAGTGACTTGAGCAAAGTCTCACGTGCCCTGACTATGTAGCTAACTAAGTACCTTTTCCCGTGTTTTTCCTTTGAGGTGTAACAAAACATACCTCCGAGCGTTCGTAAACAAAGAACAGGACAATTGGGTTTCACTCCTACCAATGGCTGAGTTCGCTTACAACAACTCGGTCACAATAGGAAACGGAATAACGTGCTTCTTTGCAAATTACGGCTTCCACCCCGTGACCGTCAACCCTCCAACTCAGGAACCACTGAACTCCGCAAGCTCCATCTACGCCCACTGGATGCAGATGGTACACGAGGACTCACGGCAAGGACTGGAAGCAGCGCAGGAACGAATGCGGCGATATGCAGATACGGCCCGAAAGGAACCCCTGACATACCAGGTGGGAGATCTGGTAATGCTCAACGGACGCAATATCAAAACGCGCCGGCCCACGAAGAAATTGGACCAGAAAAATCACGGTCCCTTCCAGATCGAGAAAATCGTTTCCCCACTTGCCGTCCGGCTCACGCTTCCCCGGAAATGGAAGATTCACAACGTCTTCCACGTCTCGCTGCTCGAACCTTTCCGAACCAGCGAACACTGACCCCCGCCGGACCCTCGAAAGTACTCCGAGAGGCGGATGACGTCGAACAATCGGAGGAATATGACGTGGAAGAAGTTATGTCTTCGGCTGAGCGCGGCCGGGGAAATAACAAACGAATCCTTTACCTCGTCAAATGGCTCGACTATCCGGAACGCAAGGACTGGATGGAAGAACCATTCGACAACTTTTCGCTAGGCGGTCTGGAGAAACTCCGGGAGTTTCACCGACGAAATCCAGACGTGCCAATTGACTATTGGCTCACCGACCCCTAGGGGGGATGTCCATAAAAGGGCCCAACGAAGCATGAGTGGTAGTTGGGATGAAGGGGTTGGAGGACTTCTTCTCGCACATGGGACAAAAAACTGTAGGAACGAAGAAAAGACCCGCTTCTCAGGCAACCACGACAAAGCCGTGACCTGGTGCCCGGCGAACAGTGCACGCGACCGAAACTGTTCAGAATCAGGAAAACCGTTCAGAACAGATGTATCGACCTCTTGGTGACCGACTCGGACCGACGGAACCGGCCCCGATGGCACATAAGCGGTGAAGTGAGTCCCCGACAGCGCTGTCACTGCTCCAGCATACTCGTCTCCCCCTGGAAGGATGTGGGCGCGGTCACTGCCGAGTACACAGGTCACTAGCGCAAAGGACACCATGACTCTCCCGATTCCCTGTGCCATCTGCGACCCCAGAACCTCACCAGGCTGGCCAAGCCTTGACGCAGCACGGTGGCGAGTACGATTCAACATGACCCGATCAGTAAGAGTACGCACCGGCCTACTCTGAGGGCCCCATCGTTCGAGGCTCCCCGGTGCCGAACCGGCTCACCAACGATGGGGAGGGATGCAGGGGTGGAGGAGTGCATTCAACGGCAAGTATCATGACCGAAAAGAATCTTCAGAAAGAGACGGGCTACTTGGGAAAAGAAAAACTCATTAGCTTTGGGACGAAGCTAGGAAGAGGGGGAGGTAGTGTTACACTGGAATATTATCATGGGTCGGTACGGACCCTTGGGGAGGGACGTACCGGGAGGAAGACGCCGTAGTTGGCTATTCAGGAAAGATCGGCTCTGAGAGTCTAGAGGGGAGATAAGGAACAGGGTTAGAACTTACGACCGAGACCGGAGGTAAGGGAACTAACTCCGTGAGTTGAGGGGGTTGCAGGGAAGCAAACAAGTGGAAACCGGCAGACTTGGGCAGGTTCCCCGAAAGGGAACTGCCACGTCACCCACAAGGTGTACGATCAAAAGTTTGACGCGGTTACCCCGCTCGGCCGCAGGAAGACCCTGCGGTGCGAAACCGACAAAGCTCATCTCTCCTTATCTACACCCTGCCAGGACCAATGAGTAGCCCACGGGGTCGAAAGCCTCGGAGGAATAGTTAGCCTGAGTCACCCGCTCTCACGACACCCCAAAGTAAAATATATAACCAGGCTCTTTCCTCACAAAAAGGAAGAAGATACAGACCGAACACTACCATGGAAACCCACACACAAGATCTAAGATTATTCCATTGTGAATTATCTTAAGAGTAGCCTGATTACCTCTACCCTTACCTGCACTCCGGTTACAAGACAACCCCAGTGTCACACAGAGCCGTGAGTTCCTCACCATAATCGGGTGTCAGTGACAAGGATGCGAGTGGTAGCATGATCCCTCGTGTCTCCTGACCACAGGGTGCAGCTCTATCGCCTCGAGCCTCCAAGCCGTCTGCAACGATACAGCGATTCCCGACTCGTGGTGTTGTTCCTCTGGGCCGTGCCTTTGGAAACAACCCTGCTCCTATTCCGTAATCTATACTCGCAACTCCTTGCATTCCTGTTTCCTTCCAATTGCTTGTCCTTCTCATGATGACCACCAAGGTTGTCTTCCTCCGCGGCAGCGCTTGCGCTTTCCCGGTCTGCGCCAGTACTTGGCCCAGTGACCTCCTGGTGCCGCAGAGTTGGTTGACCCGAGCTGAGCCGCGACAGTGTCGGTTGCCCAGTCTCGGGATGGCGTCCTAAGACCGTGTTATGAGTTTCCGTTAACTTCCTGCCTGGTCCGTATCCGAATTCCAACCCTGTAGTATTTAGTGTGCAACATACACCCAGGTACAACTGCCCATGATGCCCTCACTCAACCTTCTCGATCCCCACAACCACAATTTTAAAAGTCTCAGTAGTTGGCATACATCATGAACATATACTAATAAAGCTTCAATGGAATTTTCAGCCCGTAAAAATCATTATTTTATGCAAAGTAGGGTGACCAAACAAATTTTCCTTTGACCAAGGTAGCCCATTTTCAACCACGGATACAGCAACCT
>Ga0307516_10000199_pt1 | contig 77882 bp, 89 predicted proteins | sample 19_EM_MG_FD_203310 | JGI IMG/M metagenome (GOLD analysis project Ga0307516, IMG submission 203310) | Populus trichocarpa ectomycorrhiza microbial communities from riparian zone in the Pacific Northwest, United States - 19_EM | ecosystem: Host-associated > Plants > Roots > Unclassified | place... | reverse complement strand
GAGCGCTACGGTACTGCGACAGCGCGAGGTACTCCACTCGCGGCGGGTGCAGCTCGGGGATGATAGCGGGCAGGATCAAACCCGCGACTTGTGTCCACAGCTATCCCTTCGGTCAGCACCCATAGCCAGACACCCGTCTTCACGGAGGGCGGAGGGGGGGGGACCAACACTATCCGCCAACCAGCCGAAGCCGGCGACGCAGAACAGTCCCCACTGGTACCTCCCCATGCCGATCTTCTGGATGGCCGCGTTGAGCACGTGCGCCTTCCGGCCGTACACGGGCGCCAGCGCCGCGTCCGGCAGCACGCCGAGCGGCTGCTGGGCGGCGAGCAGCGCTGACGAGGTGTCGGGTGTGTCCGTGGGCCTGTCTCGTGTGGCGACGTTCGGCGCCATGGTAGTCACGGTGGGGAAGCGAGGCGAGTCGGAAGCACAAGGTTGGCGAGAATTTGTGTGTGTGTTGGGCGGGAGGTGGGGGGGGGATTTATATATCCAGGAGAGGAGAGGCGCAGCGGGGTGACTATTCCCCCAAATACGTACTCTACATAACTACGTACACTCTGCAGGCATCCAGCGGCGACACGGAGGACAGTTGTTCGTCCGCTGCAAGGGCAAGACACATCGCGGATAATTCGCTGGATGCGGAATCTACCGTCCGGGGTGCTCGGGATCCTCGCTTTTTTATTATTATTCATCAATCGCATGCGACCTACCTAGATAGACAGTGTGAATCTTCGCTTTGGCTAGCTGTATGTAACTGTGCTCTGTAGATACGCGGATGTGAATCACTTGAGTGACCCTGTGTGATCGATACCGGGCCATTATGCCATATAGGGCTGAGGATCCTGCCTGACGATCGGTCGGCGCCCGTGTGTGTGTGTGTGCCTTATATGCATTAGAATACTTAAATACACGCAAATCTTCCATTTATGTGAGAACATGACCATAGGTAACAACACATCCTATCAAACACAAACCGGAGATGCGAACACAGGATGTAATCGAGAAGAGAACGCCCAAAGATACTTTATGCACACTCCCGCCTTTTCCTTCCCACCCTCCGTGAATAGTCCTACACCCTCTCCCTCTCCATCTCCCACTCGTTGCCCATATCCTCCTCGCCATTGACCAGCCCGGCGACTCTGCCCATCTCGACCTCGCGCAGCTTCGTAAACCCCTGCTCCTCCTCGGGTTCCTCTCGATCGTACGGGATGGCCGACTTCCTCCCCTGGAGGCCCCTGAAATACCTTCTGTAGCAGAACCACGCGCAGGTGGCGCCGATCAGCGTTCCGGTGGAGACGTCGTAGACGTCGTGTCTGTAGTCCTCGGTTCTGGAGATGGTGATCAGCGCGGCGCCGACGACGGGGAGGGCCACGAAGATGACGCGCGCGAGCCCTTTGCCGCGGCGCAGGGCACCGAGCTGCCCCGCCAGGAAGAGCGAGAGGTAGCCCAGTCCGGCCCAGCTGAAGGAGCTGTGGCCGGAGGGGAACGAGCGGAAGCCGTCGTGCAGGGTGTGGTGGTCAGTCTGGGCGCAGACGCGCCAGTCGACGAGTTTGTGTCGCGGGGTCTCCGGCTTCGCCTGGCAGCGGGCGAGGAGGTCCGGACGCGGACGTCCGACCGTGTTCTTGATCGCGTCGGTGATGAACGACGTCAGCAGCAGCGACGTGACCAGCCCGAGCAGTGCCACGTGCAGCTTGTGGCCCTTGGACGACCCCCCGGCCGACGGTACGCAGAGCGAGTACAGCACGATCACGATCAGCGGCAGCCCCGCGCCGAAGAACATCAGCTCCGGCACCGGAACGCGCTCCGGGTCCGCGTACGGGAACGAGATCCGTCGGTCGTCAAGACTGAACATCCGGTGGAACGGCTCGAAGAAGAGGATCGCGAGGTTCTGGAGCGTGAGCAGAAGCACGCCGAACCAGTCGGGTATGTAGGCGCGCTATCGGCACTGTAAGTAAGTACGGGCATCAGGAAGACTCTCCCCCCGCGAGCTACTGACTGTACTGAAGCGCCGCAGCGCCGGTAGGAAGCCACGCTCGGACATGTTTTCTTTGGCTTTTAGGTATGTGCCGGGCGGCATAGTGCCGTAGCCGTCAGGCGCTGACGGGACAGGTATGTCGAGTGATGCGGTTATGGCGGAGTGGAGGGCCTAAACTTGAATAGATATTGCGTTCTTCCCGACAACGCGCAATGTATTGGCCCTTGCAAGGCGAGCGGTGCACGGGGCGGGGCTGTTGGGATGGTGCGGAACGGTGGGGGTGTGGGTTGTTTCCAGAAACAGAACCAGCAACCCGGGGGGCTGCACGGATAAATGATGTCGTCACCCCTTTTACCCTGCCGACACGTCTTCCGCGCCTCCCACCCCTCTCTGGTTCACTTCCACCTCAAGCGACAGCGCCCCCACCCAGCAACTCCCAACAACCCCACAAACACACCCGACAACCCACCTCCTCGACCCCTGCCATGGCAACCGACCCGAACCAAAGTACGCTCTCGGCGTTCCCCGACCCGCCAAACTTCTACACCCACTTCACCGCGACGAACCTCGCCGCCCTGCGCGCGCACCGCCGGGCACACGGCCTCTCGCCGAGGGACGCGGTTCCGGCGAGCACGCTGCCCGCGGACTCGCCGCTGCACTACTTGGTCCCGCCGCCGCTGCCGCCGTCGGGGAACTACTGGTCCTTCTCCGAGCACTGGCAGACGCCCGAAGTACACCCGACGCTTGAGTCGCACGGGATCCCGCGGCTGTACTCGAGCTCGGCGTCGACGCCGACCAGCCGCGTGCTCGAGCTCCGCCGACTCAGCAAGTCCCTCCTCCTCTCGTTCCTCGAGCTCGTCGGCCTGCTCTCCGTCAATCCGGAGCAGTACGCGGACAAGACCGCCGACATCCAGACCATGTTGTTCAATATTCACCACCTGATCAATCAGTACCGGCCCCACCAGGCTAGGGAGACGCTGTGTCTCATGATGGAGGAGCAGCTGGACAAGGTCAGGAAGGAAACCGAGGGCAATAGGCGCGCGGTGGCGAACGTGGATGCAGCTCTCAAAGAGGTGGAGGCAGTAGCGGAGCGGGTGAGAGAGGGAGAGAAGGGGGATGTTCCTACCAGGCGGGTGGAGGTGGACAGTGAAGAGTGGGCGGCGAGGAGGGATCGGATGGGCTGGAGGTTGATCAATGAGGCGGTTGCTTGAGGTTGTGCCGGAGGGATTGTAGGCGTTCGTTAGTTGTTTTTTTTTTTTTTTTTTTTTTTGGAAGCGGTTATGCGAAGATATGGCACCGCATCTTCAATTCAACCATCTTCATATTGCGTAGGTTGAAATCACTCCGAAGAATGCTTCCGGGTAGCACCAACAGCATCTCCTTCCACACGTCATCCACATCCCAACCCATCGCCCTAAATTATGTTACAGTAATAACTTCTATACGAACTTCAAACTGCCAAGCAAGCAAAACATAGCCTAGGTAAATCAAACACCAAATCTACTCTTTCCTATCGCCCAGCAAGAAACATCTTCTTGAAATCCTCGTTGCTGCTTCCAGGCTTCTTTCCCCCCTCAGCGGTCGTAGCTTTCCCCTCTGTTTCCACAGGTGCAGACACAGCTGGCTTTTTCGACATGGCATGGGTGAGCGCTAACCCGAGTCTCTGGCCACCACCAACTCTTCCTCGTCTACCGCCCAAAGTTTGGGGCCGAGGCATCCACGTAGTCGGTACCTGTACATGCGTCTTCTTCTCAAAGCCTTTGGTGATCTTCTTCTCCGGCTGGCGGTTCATCAATTCGGGCAGTTCTCCGATCCGAATCTTCATTCCGTCGAGTTCTTTCCCATCGAGGGCCAGCGAGGCCTTTCCAGCATCTGCGATGTTTTCATACTCGACGATTGCACCTTGGTGCGCCGGCCGGAGCACCACTTTTCGCAGCGGCCCGAAGGGCTCGAAGAGTGTGCGGAGGCGGGCATCGTTGACCGTGTCTGATAGATTCATGATGCCCAGGGTCTTCTTCTTGATCGTCTCAAAATCCGGTGGAGGTGTTCCGCTTGCTTCCTCTCTCCCGCGTCTCGGCGAAGCGTTGGCGCCGTTAATGGAGCGATCGTCTTGCTGCACAGCGGGCGACATCGATCTCGTAGCATTGACCGCATTCCCAGGTACAAACTTGGTAGGATTTAGCTGCGCTATGCTGACCTCGACCTCCCTCGACTTCAGCCGAGTTCCGTTCTCCACCAAGCACGCGTCCGCTTCCTCCTTGGACTCGTAAGTGACGAATCCGAATCCTTTGTGCGTTCCCTTCTTCGGTCCTGGCGGTAATCGCACTTTCTCGATTCTGCCGTATTTGGCGAAGATATCCCACACATCGCTCTCCTTGGCCTGGAAATCGATGTTGCGGATGTAAACCTCTCTCCCTTCCGCAGTGGCGCTGGACCGTTCCTTCTTTTGATTTGGCGCCGAGATCTTCGCTACGAGGAATTCCTTTTCTCCCAGTTGTTTGCTATCTAGGCTAGTAGCCGCGTGTGCAGCCTCGGAAGAGGAGAATTGGACGTAGCAGAATCGACGGTGCGTGTTGTATTTCAAGCTGGGAAACCGTATATCGACTATCTCACCAAACTGATTAACATTGTCAGCGCTGAAATTATCCATGGCGGATGATTTAGAACCCACATCTTTGAAGAGGTTGCGGATGAATGCCTCATCTGCAATCGGAGGAAAGTTGGTAACGTAGAGTGTAGACCCTGTGCCGACTTCGATCTTGATCTGGAAGCCGTCAATCTTCTTCATGGACTTTGTCTGAGCCGTAAGAACGGAGTCTTTCGCATCGAACTCCACGGTGGCCGTAGCGGAATTCCCATTCTTCTCATTGACAACCTTCAGGCTGTTGATCGCACCACACTGTATGTGTTCCCATTAGTTGCAGGCGAGCTTGGAATGGAAACCAGATTGGACTTACATCTCGGAAGAACTGCCTGACTTTCACTTCGGGATAGTTTGGCGGAATGTTCCTAACGATGATGGTAGTGTTCTCGCGATCGCGCTTTGCAACCTGTTCGGCTGTCGGTGCTGCCTGATTGGCCAACGCCACAGCCGCAACCGGAGCCGACTCTTCTGCAGACTTGGCCTTTTTCGGAGATGGCCGCGGATCGTCTCCCGCCTCACTTCTCCGGCGCTTTCCACTTCCATGAGATTTTGACTGTTCCGCAGGTGAAATTGGCTCCGCTGCAACCGGCTCGGGCGGCTGTTGCAGAAGTGCCAAAGCACGTTCTGCCTCCCGCTTCTCCGTAATCTCTAGCAGGTACCGCCGGTGCTTGACCATCATCGCCTCCACGTCCGTAGGGTTGCCAAAGTCCTCCACGTGCGTTCTCCACATATCCAAAATCTTTTCGGGCCAGTCCAGAGTCTTGACAGTGAGAGCGCGCTTCAGAACAGCAGCCGCGAGGTCCTTGGACCCGTGTCCAAACTCCCAGTTGTAGTATCTCTGCCAAAACTCGTACGATGTCTTCTTCGACTTGCTCAATTCCTGCCAGATCGAGCGAGCAGTGTCAAGTTTCTTGGCAGCGGTGTAGAAATTGATCTGGATGCGATGTAGCCGGTAGTCTGGGTCCTGAAATTTGCCGTTCTCGACTTCGGTCACGGCCTCGCCGATTCCCATTTCCGCCATATCATGGTCCTCCTCGGCGGCGTCGAGTTCGAATGCCCTCCGCTTGAGAAACCCGCACCATGCTATGTTGACCGTCAACACCTCCGCCGGCCCAGCAAGATCCAACAGCTCCGTTTTTGTCGCTCTGTGCTTGGCATGGGCCACCTCTTCAAACGGCTTGAAGCCTTTCTCCAGAGCGACAATATATTGCGCCCAAAGCGCCCCGGACCATGGACAGTGTCGAGTGGCACGTTGCAGCACCGAGACAACCTTCGCCATGGTGTTCTGGCCCTTTTCCAGGAGGAAAAACACGTAATCCTCCCACACTTTTGCCTGTTCGCCAAAGCGGAGCAGGCAGCGTTCATACAACGCCGAAGCCAGGCGTTCGTCGACCTTTTTCCGCGGCTGCGACGTCTCCCATCCAAGGTATTCCGACCAGATACGCCACTCCTCGGCACCCGGTGTCTTGCTGGACTCGACCTCGCGTTTGAGGGGAAGTTCGTAGATCTCCCGCTCGGAATTCTTCGCGAATGCGGCAGCGTAGATCTTGTTGTAGTTCACCATGATGCTCTCGTAATTGGCATTGTCGTACTGCGTAACGAACTGACTAAAAGCGGCAAAGGTGTGGGATATTGTTGCGTGCGGTACCCGAAGGCGATCCCTATACATCTTGTACACATGATCGACCTTCTCCGCAGTCGGATCCTTCGCCAGATCCTGCAACACCAGATCCCGGTACTTGTCCCAGAGCAAGTGACTGCTCGCAATGTCGTTTATTGTAGCGTCGGCACCTTGCCGGTACGTATCCACCACGACCTCATGCTGGAATAACTCCTTCAACGCGCCAAGCTGCTCCTCGACCATCTTCCCCTTCCCCGTGGAATTCGCATACACGTGTTGTGCCTCCACAAAATCCGCGTACGCCTTGAACAGCTTCACACTGGCCACCTGGTCCGTCACAGCTCGAGTGCAGAGATCCATCACCTTCCACCGCTCCTCAAATGTTTCCGCCTCGCTTCGCTCATCCTCTATCCAGTCCAGCCACATGTTCTCGACCATGGGAAATATCGAAATCATGTGGTCCCGGGCGACGTGGAGCTCATGGAGCAACGATTTCCGATCTCCTTGCGCCGTAAGAAATGCGCGACGAAGCAGAGTGATGTATTTGACGTGTCCCGAATACTGGTAAGGTTGAGTCGCTACCGTTTCCAGCACTTTTTGGATATCCTTGTAGTCATCTTCCGTCAGAGGCTCTTCTGCCTCCCTGGGGGTGGGGGTGGGAGTGTTGGCGTTGTCGTTGTCCGCATCGTTGCTGTCCTTCATATCCACATCCACCCGTTCCTCCGAAGCAGTGACATTGCCGTCGTACGCGGATGAATGCCGTCTACCATCATCCTGTGCGGCTGCCGGGGGTGGCAGTAGTGTTGGTGGTGGTGGTGCTGCTGTTGTGATTACCGTTGTGGTTGCAGGAGGATGTGCGCTCACGACCGAGGTCTCCGAACTCGAGCCGCTAATGGATGGTCTCGAGCGCGGCGAGGGGACAGTGTTTGTGTGCGAGAGCTCGTCCGAGGGCGAAAGTAGTGAACTGATATCCATGATTTTCCAACGTCCGCGCGTGTATTGCCAGGCACGCCTCTATCTTCCCTCTCTTCCTGTCTTTCGTCTCTTTCCTTCTCTCCTTTGTCTTCTTTCTTTCCCGACGGCAACGCACGGCGGACCGGCAGAAGAGGTGGAAGAGCGAAGCTGGGGAGATATTGACCGTTTCCTTGAGCGAAGGTTTTGTCCGTCCGTTCGCTGGGAAGGAAGGAAGGAATGAAGGCAGAAAGGACGGAGGGACGTAAGGAAGGTTTGACCGCGTCGAGCGACAGTGAACCGAAGTGACTAGGTTTGCGATTATGAACGATATGAACTTTTAGAGTGGACTGCGCCGGTTGGTTGGTGGTTGGCCGACGAGACGGGGATGATGATGATGATCGTGTTGGATTTGGGTTTGGGGGTTTTTTGGGGGGGGGTTATTGAGGGCGGGAGGAAAGCGATGTGCCAAGCACCGAGGGAAATGCGCGACCAGCGAGGATGTGTTTACGCGCAGCAGATGGATAGCTAGAAGCGGAAAAACGTGATGGATGAGTGTAGAGAGGGATGGATTTTTGCAGCGCGTCGGGACGATGGGGCTGTTTGACGACTTTCTCCTGTGTCCACGGGGGTAATGCGGAGCGTGCAAAGTATCCGGCCGGGTTGCCGGCAGATCTGGTGCTGGCAGTCGGCGAGAAGAGACCGACGACGGGTGGGGACACTCGGATAGAGTGGGCCACTCTGCTGCCTGCGGTATTCCTGCGTGCTTTGCGCCCTTGGGAGGCGAACATCATGAGCCGGCGACAACTCAAGCCCAGACAGACACAGACGACGGGACGCACGCACAACCGACTACTGGTCCGGCCCGTCAGATAAGGCAGCAGATTACTTACTTGCCTGCGTATCCAGTGCAAGGCATCTATCTATTGCAGGACCTCCAGCGGGGTTTTGTATTTCCCCACGGCCGCGAGCACATAACTATCGCGCTTTCCATGGCAAAGTGAGGATGCGGTTGAAACCCCGGACAGCAGAAGTCCAGCACACCGATGCCCAGCTATCCACATCGCCAAGCTCGCACCACACGACACTAACCACGGGTCCAGAGCGTTGAAGACCCTCCGTCTTCATGCCGTCTGATGTCACGCACGGAGAGAGGGGCCAGGCCCTTCTGTTCTGCAGGAGCTGTGCGAGGCAGACAGAGGACATGCTGCGGATACTCCAGATTAGTATGGAGACGGTGGGGGCAGGATCCGCGATCAGCTCGAGCAGCATTCACAGCTTACGAGAGAGTACCTTCGGAGAAAGAAAGAAGGCGGCCTCCACAGAAAGAGAGGAATGACCGGAGCGTCCTGTTATCCGACGCCGCCACGGGGCGCAGGTACAAAAAACACAGTTTGCACCGCCGCCTGCGCCGCCCCTCCCTTTGCTGGCAACTATTACACACACCTACACACGAGGTCAGCCTGGCGACCGACCGCCTTCCAGCCACCATTAGCTTCACACTAGCTCTTGCTCGCCCAGCGCAAGCCCGGCACCCTTTTCCGGCAGCTCTCCATGCGGTAAAGTGAGTGGGGATGGCCTGATGCTCGCCTCGAATGTTACCGAGAATCAGCAAAACAACAAGCAATTGCTGCAAGTACCATATCTCGATAGTACTATATCTCGATCCCATACATCCCTCACGTGAAATGGAAAAAAAAACCACAAGCAAATAATTTCCCAGTCAGAGTGATCGGCAGTACTATTGCGGTGCCCAGTGTCTCGGGGGACTCGGGGGTGTTGCTTCTTACGGTCGGCAGCTCAACCCCCCCCCCCTTCAGAAAAACACCCGACGGAGAGTCTCGATCTGTGATTTTGCGCTCGAATGAACCATATCGAAGCCTCTCTGTCTGATATGTATCTCTCCCTCTCTCTGTCCGAATCCCTCGCTCGTTCTTGCTGTACGAACCTCAGCAATAGCAACCTTTAGCCCCGGGCCTCGCGCATTGTGGAGCTCGATGGATCCAGTTGCACTGTGTATGTCTTTGATTCCGTGGGACGCGACTTGTCGCCGCGGGACAAGGCGTTTTTGCACCCAGAGTTGGGCATATGGGATGACGGGCGATTCTCGGTGACCGATAGTTCCCAGGTTCTGTTGGAGGTCGATTTTTCCCCTGTGGCCTCGCCGTTCGAGATCTCGACTTTTCGTACCCCTCACGAGCGAAGCCACCTAGGTGGCTATCGGCTCGGATCCTCCTCGGAAACATGGCTCGTTTTCCCCTTGCTGCCCCCCCCCCACTGCTGGGTCGGTCGCACGGGCAGCGTTCGTTCGCTCTGACGAGGGTACATGTGGAGCAGAAGAGTTGGGGATACTATCGTACACTATCGACAGCAATCAGTTGGCAAATGGACGGTACACATTCAGTGGCCTATCAGGCCCTGATGACCGTTCTACCGACTCCGATACGTAGTTCCAGCAAAGCATTCTTCGACTTCTAGACCGTCTGGAGACGCCAATCGCTTATGACGACCCCGCCCAACCAGTGTTGGAGGACTGGGGGGGGGGTGAAGGGGATGATGGGAGTGACCATGCTGGTGCTGGTGTCTCGGTGCGGAGAACAAACGCCCCGGGTATACTGTTGCCGACGAGAACCCGCAAATACCCATACTTGCAGCATCTCTTCACGGCAGCCAACAAACACCGTAGGGACGCAGTCCTTGGTGGCAACATAGCACCCAGAATGTTCGGAGATCATCAACCGGATGTGCCACAACGGTTAGAAGGGGGAGGCGTTCACTGGCCGCGGAACCGTAGCGACCCTGCGACGGCAACACTTTGCATAACACTACTGAGCCGAAAAACGTCCGCGTGCACAGCGGCCCGTGAAGACAGGCGCATCTGAGGAGATACTATACGTCTTGATATCTTGCGATACAGGCTGCCAGTAAAGTCTATTGGCTGGATAGCAGCCCCGCAGTCTCCATCGCATCACTGCCGAGAAGCAACATACGTTAGCGAGGTCCGGGGACAGACATCTACACAGGTGGAGGTTGAGGTAATGCAATCACGCACCATCACTCGACCTCTGCAGCTTTTGTCTCGTTTCCGTGATTCCACGGGGGCACAGCTTGAAGCCCTAACTGTAGAGTGGCAGTACTGTGACTCTGCCGGTTCTCAAGCAACTGTTTTCCTCTTTCAAATTTAGTTGTCGCAGTTCTGCCGTAAAACCACTATTTCTCACTCGACTGCTCATACGTCTGATATGAGGCCGTTTAGTGAAGTGTGAAGGTGATCATTGTCTTGTGCAGATATGTTGCAGTGGGTATTGCTTCAGACCAGAACCTAGCAGGAAACTTTGCATCTTTCGTTATCGCTCTGGCTCCTCGCGGGTGGAGGTTCGGAGGGTGACCAGGAGGGTGAAGGATCAATCCAAGATCCGGGACCTCTTCGCGGGCGAGAGGTGCAGTCAGGCAGCCCTGGACTTCCTATCCACCACGGATATGTGAAGGCGAGTCCCGAACTCTGACACGGCTGAGGAAGACGCCCAGAGCGAGGCGTCGTAGTGAGGGCTCCGGGAGCAGCAAGAGAGGACAGAGGAGAGGAGGCTGGAGGCTGAGGAGGCGGGGGCTGAGGTTGAGGAACGACTGCAGTTCTTCCCCACCCCCTCCTTCACCCCTCCTTCGGGGGGCGGCGGGGGCCGGTCGAAGCGGGGCGACGAGGCAGTAACAGCAGAGTTGGAGGGCAGTTTCTTATGTCTTTCTTATGTCATTTTCCTTGGTGTGCTCTATCCTCTGTCGGGACAGGGCAAAGGGGAGCTACAACGAGCCGACTGCAGACTGATCGAGGTTGGGGTCGGACAGTGTGTATATCGCCATGATCTAGACAGGCCGCATGTGATTAATGTCTAATTTTTTTTTAAAAAAAACGAAGCTTAACGACGAAGCTTCAGATCGGCTGCGAGGGGCTTGCACACAGTCCTTGCGTCGATTGCAAATCGCAAAACTGTAACCGCTCGTTGACGGATCAGGGCTGATGTCATCACCAAAGTGACCGTCATCCCAACTCTTTGCTGTTTCCGCTTGGCAGAACCTTCAACTTGAATGGGGTGGGAAACAGTTGATGGTAGCCGGCGTGGTAGATGGGAGTGCTCAAGTGCCCAGGATGTGGGGGGAGTATAAGCCAAGAGATGTTGTGTATGTCTTCAAACCGCGTGGTTCGGTCGGCTGGGCGAACGAGGAGAGGGTTGGCCATATGTACTGCCGTCTGGCGAGCCCGAAACGGGTGATAGCAGAGGGAGCCGGATGGTGGGGCTTGGCCGGGATCTACGCAGCTGGCAATCGGGTAAGAAAAGACGGCTTTCCAACGGATACAGCGTTGGCTGCACTTCTTTACCACTTTGACCAACAGTAACTCGTCACGTGCAAGCTTCGCACTTTGCCCTTCGACCCTTCTCGTACGCTATTCCTTCCGGATAGATAGGTACGCCATGCCCATGTTTACTGTTGCAGTGTGCGTAGGAAACACCACCAGCGCATACGAATGGGCGATACGGGCCCTCAAGATGGATAATGCGTATGAATGCAGGGTACGTTCAAATATCGGTAGTTAGTCCAAATTTGGCTAAGCAGCAGCTTGGCGGGGGCCCCACCGATTTTTTCCATTTCCCAGCTTGTGCGTGCCTCGCAACGCTGTTTCGCCATGTTCCTTCGTCCCTGCATCCGCCAGATTCCACCGCCGCGGCGAGTACTCACAAAACGATATTTCCAGTCCTCAGGTACAGTGGGCCTGTTTCCTGACAGGGGGCGTGAGACAAATTTGCTCATAAGTGAAATAGCATGGAGATCCGGGCTGTCGCCGGCGCTCCTCCGGCGGGCGCAGAGCATGCGCGATGAGCACGGCGCGTTGAACACGAAGCTCTCGGCCAACTTCGACGGCAAGACCGCACGGCGGGTGGGGGAACTCAGCGGTGTCACGCGCGCCCTAAACGAATACGAGGACGCGCAGGCGGCGGTTTCGGTGCTCACGGCGATGCTAGAGAATGAGAAGTCGCTCGACCCGGAGCTGCGGGTTCTCGCGGTGGAGGAATTCGCCGCCACTACGGGATCGATGGATCGCCTCACCGAGAAAATCCAGCAGGCTCTCGTCCGCCCCCATCCGTTCGCGCATCTCCCGGCGCTGGTCGAGATCCGGCCCGGCACCGGCGGCTCCGAAGCGGCAATCTTCGCCAACGACCTCTACCGGATGTACGTCGCGTACTGCGCCCTCCGTGGGTGGGGCGTGCAGGTTGTCTCGCTGCACGAGACGGACGCGGGCGATGGGCTATTGGAAGCGATCTTCGAGGTCGCGGAGGAGCGCGCGTACGACGAGCTGCGGCTCGAAGCGGGCGTGCACAGGGTGCAGAGAATTCCCGCGACCGAGAAGCAAGGACGCGTGCACACCTCCACGGCGACGGTGATGGTGCTGCCGTCCTTCCCCACGTCAGAGCTGGCGGACGGCGAGGAGGACCCGGACTCGGTCATCGACATGAAAGATGTGCGCGTCGATATCATGCGGGCGAGGGGCGCCGGCGGACAGCACGTCAACACTACGGATTCGGCGGTGAGAATGACACACATCCCCACTGGAATCGTCGCCGCGATCCAGGACACCCGGAGCCAGCACAAGAACCGCGAGAAGTGTTTGGCGGTCCTGAAGAGTAGGATCGCCCAGAAGCGCAGGGACGAGAGGGAGGCCGAGGAGTTGGCGATGAGAAGAGGCGCGGCGAAGGTTGGCGCGGGGAGGAGCGACAAGATGCGCACGTACAACTACTCGCAAAACAGAGTTACGGACCACAGGGCCGGATACAGTTTATTCGATCTGCCGGGCTGCATGAGGGGGGAGGAGCTGGGCAAGTTGATCGAGGAAGTCAAGAAGTGGAGGATGGGAGTGGATGTCGAGATGCTAGTGGACGCATGATCTGTTCTGCATGGGTGTGTTGGATTTGGCGACGGACCAGGGCAGACATGTAGATTCTCGAATCCACATCTCATGACACCACCGCTCGTGAGGGGCAGAACCACAGCTACACACTTAGATTAAACGGCCATACGGGAGATACCGACGGAAGTGAAGCAAATATTGCGCTGCGATTTTTCGTAGAACGCCGAGTGATCGATACTGCTGTGCCACCGGGGCCTACTTCGAGGAGCCCGGGCCCTGTAAAATATTCGGGATATTAGCGGTCGGGCAGCATCAGATGTCCCAAGGTTTCCTATTGCATATCTGCAAAAGAGAAAAATTCTCGTAGGTAAAGGGATTTCGTCGGGAAGCTGAACACGAGTGACATCCATTGTAAATACGTTCCTCCCGCATGCCAACGTTCAGGGTGTATGAACCCGACAACTTCCCGCACCGTCCGTTCAGCATGTCCTCGGCCGTTTAATTGACGACGATAACCTGAAATGTGTACATTCTCGCCTCTTGTACCCCTGCTCCTCGGCTGGCCACGGACAAAACCCCCAGTCGCTCGCCCCACGCGGCATGTTTTTTTTTTCCCCAATCCCGCTCGATCGATGCACATCCACTTTGTTAAAGTGGATTGCACAGTTGTCGGTCACAGTCTATTGAGCTGGTGTTTGTCTGGGGCTGCAAATCTCTCTGCTCTCCCTTCTCCACGTCGCCTGCTCTTTCTCTTTGTTTTGCCAACGATTCCTCTCCGATTCTCGATATCCCCGCCAGCTCGGAGGGGCGAACGAAGCATCGAGCGGGGACTGAAGCCATAGGCCGTGTGAGATCCCTCCTCGGTAAACACAAAAAGCAAAGGCGACTTGTCCGGAAAAGGCAACGGGGAATTGTTTCCAAGGCAAGGTTGCATCGCACACGACAGCAACCGAGACGTCGACAACGGCTTGCCACAACTACCACCCACTATCTAGATACTACCAACTCACCTACACTCCACCTACGGCTGACCAATCAGCCATCGTCCTCCACTTCCAACATCACCATCAGCCCCCCTCGTCCCCTCCTTCTACATTCCAACCTCCGTGTAACGGTCCTTTCCCCGCACTCCCACACTTCACCGACGGCTGGTGTGGTAGATCCACAGCGGAACCCGTATGAATACGGCCTAAACCCACCGACCTTCACTCGACCTATCCCCCATAGACCACCTGGACCGCCGCCTGAAAGAAGCAACACAACACTCCGATCACACGAGCAACGATTACGAGATACAAGAAACGATGGTGAAGTTCTATGAGAATACGTTTAGCTACGAGTAAGGACCCGTCATCCATTGCGTACTCCCTCTTAGCATAGCACTGACGATGCGATGATGACGGCTAGCTACCAATGGCCTGCTGTAACGCTCGCCTATTTCCTCCGCTACCCAAAGTAACCCTCTCCATTCCTGTTGAAGCCACTGCCCCGCTGACACCACGTGTATTCCTTATTCTACCCACGTCGTTTCATCGGACACATTGTCTAGCCACGTTGACCCCGCCACCGGCAACCTCCACATCACCCGGCTCCACCTTAAGCGCGGCAAGCTCCCCGCATCGGTCGCCCGCTTCATCCCGAAGATCAAAGAGTCGTACATTCTTGAGAAGTCCATAGTCGATGCGCGCAATCAGACGCTATCCACCGAGAACCGTAATCTCGACTGGGATGGGGTTCTGAGCGTCGTCGAGAACCAGGTGTACTCGCCGTCCGTGGGCAAGGAAGCGGAGAAGACCGATGTCAAGACGGTTGTCAAGTTTGAGAGCAAATTCGGCGCCGCGAGACGGCAGGAGCTGGCTGAGAAGCGGGGATGGCTGGGCGGCTGGGGAGCCGGTGGTGTGCAGCGCAGCATCGAACTTGTGGGAAGAAGCAGGATGCGCGATGGCCTGCAGAAGAGCCGGGAGGGCATGAAGGTTGTCCTTGAGCAGCTGAGGGAGCGGGGGTTTGTCGGCGTGGTTAAGGAGCAGCGCCAGGGTGGGTGGGAACGCTGGAAGAAGGTATGGAGGGGGGAGGGCCAGTCGGAAGAGTACTAACTCCCCCCCCAACACCTCCACTTCTTCGTTATTTTTTCACCGTTGTATAGTTTCCTATCGGGTTTCCTTTTTCTTTTTCTCATGGCGTTAGGCTTTTTGCGGTTGGATACTTGTTTGCATGTACGCTAGGTGCATGTTTCATTTGAGGATGCAGACTTTGGTTGCTTTTCTTGTATAATCTCCATTCTCCTTGCCTTGTCGATATGTCCGATACCTCCAACGCGAATCAAAATGTATATTACCCACGCCAAGTAACTTGAGTGTCAAATTTGTTGCGCCGTTTCTGGTGACACGAATGACCAAGTATATAACAAAGTGACCGCAAAATCGGACCGCTTTTCCTAAGTAGGGAGGGGAACCGGTGGAGCCGGATTGGTGGATCGCATTGACCTCGACTGAGATGGCGAGCGATCCGGTTGGCAGGCTCACGTACGGTAAGTTGGGGTTCGAATGGCAAACGAAAGAGAGAGGACGGATAAGGCTCCGCGTGGGCAGTGGAATTGGAATTGGGATCGTACATAGTACATCCATACTGGTACATATGTATGTATGTACGATCTGGTGGGACGATCGGTTCGCTTGTTGCCGATTCAAGCACCCGCACGTGCGCATAGCTCGGGTTGTGGCCGTGGCTGGGGACTTCGGACGGGTAATCGATTTGTGATAAAGTACCGGCGAGGGGAACTAGTTAACTAGCGCCGCCGAACTCAAATAAAAAGCCACCACCTCCCCTTCCTTTCCTCCTCTTCTTTTCTCTCCAGCACTCTTTTTTTTTTCTCCCCCCCCCCCCCCCCCCCCCCCCCCCCCCCCAACCGCCAAAATCCCACTAACCTGTTCTGCAGCCTTTTGGCTTAGATCAAGTGTATGTAGTATCTGTTCTTTTCAGTTTAATATCTGAAATCCGATCATACATCGGTTCTTATATTAATCTTATTTTTGAAACCAGGGAGCTGACCGCTGTGCTTGCGCATGTTGGCTTCCCACTGTGTCACCGGTATTGCACTGCCTCCAGTCGATGCGAACTCCACGCTTGTTTTGCTTTGTTTTTTCATTGTCGCTCTGGCTGCTATGCGAGAGGATGAGGAATGACGTTCTTCTCGAAGTTGTGGCTGGTCATGTCACGGGTTCGGACCCTTACGCTGGGGGATCTCCATCTTGGGTGCTCATTGGGGGGTGCTGACACCAGTGGTCGAGCACAGCCAGGTGAGCGAACACGAACCAAACCTTCCACCGGCAAGGCAGTGCTCTTTTGCACTCCCTGATCTGAACAGAGCACGAAAAGACCGCTGTGGTGAATGAGGGTACAGGTACAGTATCATATGATGCGTTTATATGGCGTCCGCTGTTGACAGTCATGCTGATATCAATGCTTGCAGCACATCAAAGTCTCCCCGAGCGACCCACGCGGCCTCACGATCTACATTGATTCCATACAAGAAAGAAGCAATCATGTCTCTCCACTCCATAGTGATCCCGGACTGCGTGCTGGAATCGCCATCGGTATCGAGCGAGCGAGGGTGGAGATCTAGAAGCCGCGGCGTGTTTCAAGCCGGCACCCATGTCCTGGACAAGGCAAATATGCAGAATATGCAGGATATACCTGGTTACGCTGATAGATGGATAATCATGATGCAGAGGTCATAAGTGCCCTCCGATATGGAGGGTACATTGCTGACAACATCTACCGTCTAAAATGCACGCCATCCAGTTCCTCTTCCTCGCCCCGCAGGTCGCCGCTGCCGAGAGCTGGCCGTCCTTCGACTCCCTCTCTTCACGCCCCAGGCCTCCCGGTGCACCGCATGGGGTCTCTTTGAAGATGCCTCCACCGACCAGCTGGGCATGTTCAACCTCCTCGCGCCGGAAAACACTGTCCTCCGCTGCACGAGAGATCAAAACCAGTGTCCGCGCGTCACTGGACTGGTCGCTCGACCTCCCGCGCCAGGGATTCTTTGGGCGGCCGCCGCTACCACACACCATTGCCCCGCTGGGGTCGAATGCGTTCGGTGACAACATCACCGACAATATGCGGGGCGGCAGCCAGTGGGGTGGGCTTCGGCACTACCAATATGTGGAAGGGCCGCTGTAGTTCGGTGGACGGACGCGGGGGCAGACGCCGCAGGAAGACACGTTGGCGATCGATGGTTCCGTCCACCCCATCACCTCTCCGGGCCGGATGTCGGGCGGGGTAGAGTGGGTTGCAAACGGCGGAGCCGTGGGGTGCGGCGTGCTCCTGGACTACACCTCATGGGCGCGGAAGAACAACATAGCCATCTCGCCGCCCACGGTGCAGACAATCCCGGCGTCCCATCTCGCCACCGTCGCACAGGACGCTTCAAAGCTGGCGACATCTCGTTCGTCCGCTCCGGGTTCGTGGCGGCATGGAGCGAGCTGTCTCCCACGGAGTAGACAGAACTGCGGACCCGCACCGCACCGGAGTATATCGGCGCGGGGCCGGGCGGGGACACGCTGCGGCAGGCGGCTCGCGGCGGTGACCGGGGATTCTCCGGCGTTCGAGGTGGCTGGTGACGAGGGCGCAGCCGAGGAGGCCGAGCTCTCTCTGCACGCCTGGTTGCTGGCCTGCTGGGGAATGCCGATCGGCGAGATGTTCGATCCGGAGAGGTTGAGCGTCGAGTACGGGAGGCGGAAAAAGTACTCCTTCTTCGTTGGCGGTGTGCCGCTGAAGGTGGGCTTCCGAGGAGGTGTGACCGAGGTGGTTGGACGGGTTAGATAACATCACTTTGCTTAGATCCGGGGGTAGCTGCGGGGCCGCCGAATGCTATGGCTATACTTCAGCCGCGCCGTTGGTGAGCAGGAGGGTGAGTGATGATGAGCGCAGCTCGATGTTACATTGTCTCAACTGGTAAGGTTGGAGGAGAGCTTGAGAATAACGACTACAATAGAAGATGTTCTTTGGAGATATGTAGAAGCACAGACCTATTCTACTTATCCACGTTTTACTCCAGACCGATGGGGCGTCCGGTTCCGCAAGCACAGACTGTTCCTCCCACATATTTTTTTCGCAGCCTTTCTCTCACTAGCCCGGAGATCCTGTATGTAGGCTTCGTTGTCCTCAGTCCGACTGCGTAACTCGGGCAACCCCATAAACGGACTGGACGTCCTAATCACAGCCGTATCGCCAAGTGACAGCTCATGGTCGTCCCTGGCTATTTCACAGCTTTGCTGCAAGGTTAATCCGGATAGCTAGAAAGACAATACGAATAGTAGCGCAGCACCGGCTCCAGTGCCTACCGATAAGCGGTGCAGATGTCGGATTGGCATACATACCTGATATATATCTACGCAGAAATCCCCAGGGTTGAGACCACAATCTGGGTTGCCACCAGGGTGCCGAGGCAGGTATCCCTTGTGCGAATCTACGGTACCTATAGAATAGCTAGCGGCGCTTCGGGACGGCTAGAAGGTGCGAGAGTAGTGTGCAATACAAGCAGTGAAGGCGGAGATGTGGAGACGATGCTTCGGTCAATTCCTAACGGTTTTGGGCTCTGTGGTGGTGTTAATGTATACACCATACCAGTGCGGGCGCGAGCACTCCACTATGCGCGATAAACGCCAAAATTGCCGCTGTTGGGTCTGTGGTCCGAAACACTCTGCAGGAAGGGATGACCCGGCACGTCTACCGACAGTTAGAAGTCTCGAAAACACCGAACCAGAGGATCATATTCCTATCGCGATTTCACACTGCATCTATAAACGGCATATGGAGGGTCGCTTGGAACTCTGTATCGATGTCGAGGCGCAGTACTTGCTATGCAGCACGACCGTCGTGGCAAGCGTCGACCTCCCAACGCTAGCCCTCTTCCGTAGCCCCCGGACGCCAACGCAACGCAACTCATGTGTAACATCTGCCAGCCTTCTCATCCCCATCAAGCTCTGCATATGTAACATAAACCTAACTCACCTTCCTTTCCACTCGACACACATCGCCTTTTGCCGCCTTCCCGTCCATCCTCCTTTCCACCAACCATCACGATCACCACTACTCCCCCCTCCATCGCACCGACGCGCGGCCGACGACCGACGCCCAACCAACCAACCGCCAGCACTCATCCCCGTGCTGTCTCGTACCTCCATACGACCCTCACGATGAACAACCACCAGCACGCGAACGGCGTCGGCGCCACAAACATTTGGCAGATGATGAATTACCCGGTTCCTCGCGGGTTCGAAGCTCCCTCCACCTTTTCCTGTTGCCGAATATGCACTCCGCCCCTCCCGCCGCTAACACATACACGTCCTCCGCCGTTAGCAAATGCGTCCACAAGCCTTCGGTGCTATCTTCGTGCTGCCCGTGCCTGCGGTTCATGTTGAACCCACTCCAAGCCGCGTCCTCGTTCGCGTGCGACGGCTGCGGCCACCACGCTAGCTTCCACAACCTCAAGAACGACGAGGAGGCGCACGAAGGATTTGCGCCCGAGCAGATGAACGGTACCATTGCTGCGCCGCCGCCGCCATCCAACGCGCGCGGAAAGAAGAGGACTGCGGCGAGGATCACGAATGGCTCCTCCGGACGTAGGGGTGTGGGATTGCTCGGCGGTGTCGGCTTGGGTGAGAGGATGGTTGTCGGAAGTAGTGCTGATGAGGACGATGATGTCGAGGTCCTCGAAGGAGAGAAGTTGCAGGTTGTCAAGAGGAGTCGTGGCGCTTAGATGCTCTGTGAGACGCGAAGACGGAAAAATGGGCGACGAGACATCAGATCGTCACTGGCAATGTTTGATCGCGACGACGACGGCGTTTTTATTTTTTGTTTGGAAAGCTTGGGTTTACTTTATCGCGGCAAGGCAATGACTATTACAACACCACCCCCATACCTATTACTTCTCTTCTACCGGTTTTCTGGCACTTTGCCACCGATTTTTCTGGCTTCATCTGCCTGGTTCTTTTTTTTGTTCTATTTTTGTTTTGTACTTTACAATGCAGTGCGCGGCATTGGGCAGAAGGGATCTTGGGTGCCTTTCTTTCGCTTGTATTTGCTATTTTTCCCTTTTGAACAATAACCACCCCATATGATACCGAAGGGGGTTTTTCTTCCTCTATCCGTATCAGCACCGAACACACGTTGTTTTCTTTTCGAGATTGAACTTCTAGCGGGGATAAAGCGAACCGCGACGGAGGAGGAGACTGGATGCTGTAAAATGCGAGAGGCGGACCAGATGGACGGATTCTCATCGTTGAGCAACTGTGATTCGAGTGAGGAAATGTGCTCATTTCAGCACTCAGACCAGCCAATCTACCGATCTTGTGCCGATCGCGACCTAGATACATAGCTCACTCATCTCGCTTCGAGCTTCCCAAGCTTCCCCGCAAAACTCCACCCCACTACGTACATACCTGCATACCTATGCCTCCCATATTCCCACAACCGCCGTTGACCCCGTCGGGACAGTCGGTTGGGTACTACTGCCCGTTGATCATCGATGCGCCGAGTGCCGGAGAGTTACGGATTCGAAAGGACTTGATCGTGGTTGTTGCTCCTGACGGATTGATCGAAGAGATCCGTTCGCTTGACGAGATAACTGGGCTAGGGCGGGATGTAGTCAATGTGGGGGGTTGTGCGAACTCGGCGGTTGTGCCTGGATTCGTGGATTGTGTGAGTTCTTCTGACAGCGGAGTGGTTGGGTGGGATGGAGATTGACTGTGCGACAGCATGTGCAGTATGCCATCCCCGAATTCTTCAGCGTGGGAGGGGGGATCTAGGCTGAGGTGGTGATCGTTTGTGATAGTGCGCCCCAGTATAAACAGATAGGGACAAAGACCGACCTCCCACTCATGGAATGGCTGCAAAAGTTGCACCCTCCGTCCCGCCTCTCCCCCTGCCTGGGCTGACCCGATATGAAGATACACCTTCCCCGCCGAAGCCGCCTTCTCCTCCACCACACATGCCGAGATGGTATACACGCGCTTAGTACGGCGTCTGCTGCAGAACGGCACCACGACCGCCCTGTACTTTGCATCAAACCATCTGGCTGCCTCCCTCATCCTAGCGCGGATATGTTCCCGGTACGGCCAGCGAGCGTTAGTCGGGAAGACGTGTAGTGACCAGCTGCTACCGGGGGATTACGTCGAGACTACTGCTGATAGTCTACGCAATACAGAGGAGTTCCTGAAGGCAATGTATAAGGATCATGGTAGAAATGGATTGGTGATGCCTGTGGTTACCCCGAGATTTGTAGGTTCCCTTACGCATGAGCTGGCGAAAGGTAGGGCTGATAGACGGGTAGGTGCCGACTTGCTCCCCCGAACTGCTCAAGGGGTTAGGAGAGATCGCAGAAGTTTATGGCTGCCATATCCAAACACACGCTGCAGAGAGTGTAGATCAAGTGGCCCTCGGTAATCCTGTCCACCTCCTTTATCTTTACAGAAGCTCACATCTTCCCGTAGTTCGTTCTCAGCACCCCGTGCTTCTCCGGGACATAGCCGTCTTGTTGTCCTGCAAGCTCCTTACTTCGAAGACGGTTCTGGCACACTGCACGCACCTCCACGACTCCGAAGCGCGGATCATGGCACAAACCGGGGCAGCGATCGCCTCCTGCCCGTACTCGAACATGCTCTTCTCTCGTGCTGTGCTTCCGGTGAACAGATTCCGTTCGTTGGGTGTGAATATCGGCCTTGGAACGGATATCGCTGGAGGACATTCTGCTAGCATGGTGGATTCCATTAGAATGGCCGGACTAGTGAGCCGGATCAATGGGTTCCTGCCCCAGTGGGATAGGAGCACGGATCCGATGGAGGAGAGCGGGGCCCAAGCTGGAGGTGACGACGAGGTAGTCAATTGGAAGACGGCATTTTATATGGCAACCAGGGGTGGGGCGAAAGCACTAGGCTTGATCGTGGGGGTTTTTGAAGTCGGCATGAAGTGGGACGCAGTGTTGGTGGATTTGACGTGGGATGACGAGCAAGATGAGGAGGAAGAGGAAGAGAAGGAGAGCTATGAGGTGAAGTTTGAGAGGTGGGTATGCTCCCATGGTGGGGAACATGGGGTGATGAAGGTGTGGGTTGATGGGAAGATGGTGTTTGAGAGGCATCCAGGCCAGAAGTAAGTGCAATGGAACCGCAAGCTACCTGCTCAGCCGTGTTTACATACCTCCCTAGACCTAAAGTAGATGTACATGATATGATAAGTATCTGTCATTGCCACACAGGCCAGTGAGTGATCGTTCTAAGTCAGCGTAGCTCTTGTCCTCCATTCCTTCCCTCCTTCCCTCCTCACTCCTCATCCTCTCCATCATCCACCACCTCCTCTCCATTGCCTCTTGTTCCTGAGCCGTTTTCATCAGAAGCCATCCAATCGAGCATAGCAACAGTCCAAGAGGTCAGCCTCCAGTCTGATCCGTCTTTGTTCCCAATAAACAGCAAAAGGTAATGACTATCCTCTTCTTCTGCTCGCTCCTACTGACGAGCTAAAAGCCACTCACGGCAGTCACAATGGTCAACATCAACCCCTTTAGACGCAGCACCCCTGCCCCCCCTCTGGCCGATGTCCTTCCCGTGACAACTGGCCCTCCCGCAGACACTGCCGTCTCCCCACCGCCCGGCGGCGTCTCGACTTTCTGCTGCTGTATCCGTAAGCGGAGCGAGAAAGATGATGCTCAAGTCACCAGCAGCCGTCGAGATTCCTGTTTCCGGCGACAACTCGAGAGCCCTATCGGGCGGGTACTCCTCCATCTGATGCTACTGCTGTCCTCACTGATTGCCTACGCTCTCTTCTTCGTGGCGTGGTTTTGGAGCTCTCTCACTGCGTTCGAATACCAAGACCTTGACGATGCCATCCAGACACGTGCCATCATCTTCACGGTTGCGATCGTGCTGTGGCTCGTGACGGTAGCGCTGTGGATCTGGCTGTGTGCGTGGGACGGGAAGCGGAAGAAGGCTGCTGCTGGGGAGACACAGCAGGCGATGGCGAGGATGCAGCAGGCGCAGCAGCAGCAGCAGGTGCGGCCAACAGGTTCTTTGCAGGCTCACGGTGCTGACGGGGCAGCTGACTGGGCGGCGAACTGGTCCAGTACTAGCTCGAGAATCTGGGCTGGAGGAAGGATGCCCTCCCCTCAGCAGGTTTGAGACGCCGGCGGAAGGAAGGGTTTTCTTGTTTGCGATGGTCCGGAGGTTGCTTCCGGAAGTTCTCCAACGTTTGTTTGTATGAGACACCGGATCGCAGCGGGAGGGGGGGGGTTCGAGTAGGAGGTTTATGGCTATGGCTACTATGCTACTACTTCTGCTGGCTGAGGAAGATGAGGCATGACTGATTACGTTTTTTTTTTAACGCTGTGTACAAGTACAAGTACAAATGTTTATGTTTGAAGGACAGGCAAGGGATTGTATGGATGGGTTTTGTAGAGAAGGAGCAATGGCATTGAACCCTAGAGCTTTGCGCTCATCGCCGTACTTTGCATTGAGCCGGGACTTCATTCGCATTACTGCTTCATTACTTTTAGTAACTAAGTACCATACATACTTGCATACACAATTTGGGGTGAGTTCTATCAAAGCACCAACTCGATCCGCAAGTCAACGTAGGTATCATCCACAACTATCCATCCATCCATCCTCCTCGCCTTTTAGGCGGCAGTGTATCCACCATCAACCCTCAACTCCGCACCGGTGACATACCCAGCGGCGTCGCTTGCCAGGTACACAACCGCGCCCTTGAGATCGTCCGGATTCCCCATCTTCCCCATAGGCGTCAACTGAACCCACTGCTTCTTCAGCTCTGGTCTCAGCTCCAGCATGGCCTTTGTGAGATCCGTCAACATGTACCCGGGGGAGATGCAATTGACCCTGATGCCGTACCGAGCCCACTCGACGGCGAGACTGGCGGCCAGATGTCTCACTGCAGCCTTAGAGGCATTGTAGGGAGCCTGCAACTGGGGGACGTTGACGATGGCGCCGCTCATGGATCCAATGAAGACCATACTCCCGGGCTTCTTCTCCTGTATCAGATATCTCGCGAGCGTGGCGGCGAAGTTGTAAGTTCCATTGACGTTGACGTTCCACAGTGCCTGCATACGCTCCGGTGGGTACTCGTGCGCCGGGAAGTTCTCGCAGAATCCCGCACTGGTCACGAGCGTGTCGACGTGACCACCGTGGGCGGACAGGATCTCAGCGAACACCGAGTCCACCAGAGGCGCGGACGACACGTCGGTCATGTGCGCCGTGATCTTTGGCGCAGCCTCGTCAGGCCGTGTCGATCGGAAATGCTCCCGCAGTCGCGCTGCCGCCAGCCGCGCTCCTTCGCCTGCGAGATCGTCAGTTGGTGGTGACTCGGTTGGGGGGGGGGGACGGCGGGAAGGCGACAAACCGTTCAGGTCCACGATCGCAACGTCGGCTCCCGACTCGACGAGCGCCTGCGTCATGACGTATCCAAGCCTGATCCTCGCCGACACACACCATTAGCCCCTCCCCCCTCCCCCCATCCACGTCTTGCCTGCCTGCCTGCCTGCCTGCCTGCCTCGGCTCAGAAGTGCAACGCACCCTCTTGCACCGCCGGTGACGACCGCCGTTTTCCCCTCGAGCGAGAAGCTGCCCAGTACACGTGGTACCGTCCGTCGCACGGGCTTCTCCGGTTCGGATTGACGGGGCTGCGACGTGCTGGAGAGGCCGCGGATCGCGATTCGGGGAGGCGCGGGGTTGCGGACGTGGGGTGCTGCTGCCGCCGCGGTGCGCAGGACGGATCGCACACGAGGAGGGCGGAACATCTTCTCCGCTTTTGCTCTGCGATGGTGGGCGGACGGATCTCGAGGGGGAAGGATGGACGAAACAGGTATCTATTCGCCCGTCACCACGAATGACAGAATAATGAAGTCGCCGCCTCGATAGGCGCAGAGTGGAGTATAAGACCTGCACGGCTGTCTGGCTACCTGGGGCCTGGATCAGCGACGTCTACATATCGTACATACCCCCACTTCTCGGTCTCTGGGGCTGTATGGATGTTACGTACTCTAGTTAGTTACATACGTAATGCATGCATGGGTCTCCGGCTCCGCTCCGAGATGAGTTGGGGGGAGGGGTGGGGTTGCCGAGAGGCTTGTCGGACGAGCTGCAGCTCTGGCGGGGCGCTAACTAGGGATGTAGATAGAGCAGATATCTATCTATGTAGTCTATGTATGTACTTAGTTATGTATCTAGTCTATATAGAGTAGATATCGCATCGGAGCTTATTCAGGCCACAGGTACGTACCACCTGCCATGCTTGGCTGCTTGGTCACGGTACATTCATACGGACGAGTGTGTTTAGTTACCGGGATAGATATCAATGGTACAGTAGATACATACTGGAAGATTTAGACAGCCGGATAGATAGATGTCTATCTGATCTGTATTCGCGCTCTCTGATATGTACCAGGGCGACTTCGATAGGTGGGCGGCCTTTTTCCTCTCCTGAACATCTATCTTCACAGCTTGCAGCAACCCCGCTCCTCGAAGCCCGGCCTCCGCGTCGAAGACTGGATCCCGTTTTCCAGACCGTATTCTGGCCGTCCACCACCGCCAGAACGCCCCTATCGTAGTGGACGTCCCCAAGCATCTGTCTGGAGTCGGGATCGTCAATGGGATTTGTTTGATTGGTACATAACTACGCCCCCTGAATATCCCAAGTGTGATCGCGATTGATGACGCGAACGATCGAAACAAGCAATTCTTATGTAATTAAGGACCTAACTTACCGAACCGCAGAGCACAAGCGCACCAGGTGAAGGCCGGCTATGTATCTACAAACTCTATCCATCTAACTTTTCTCTTCTTTCTTTTCTCCAGTGGTCTCCGTAGCTGAACCAATCGGTAGCCTGTCTACTCCAACACGGACCCGTCTGTTTTCCCGGCTAAGGGCAGGTAATGGCCTTCCTACGCGAGCAACGCCGCACCCTGGAAGCCAGCGATCATTCCTCCAGCGTTTTACTTAGATATGGGTCCGAAATCGACACGGTCGGGGGACAGTGCACAGTGTACATAGCCATTGAGGGTCGGGCGATGACTTGCTCCGGGGGGGGGGGGCGGCGGTGAGCTGCGACTCACCCAGAGCCCCACGGATTTGCGGTTTCCCCAGACCCTCGGACGATAAGACTGAGTTGCACCTGAGAACTCGAAGCGGGCTCGATGCTACCGTGCGGCTGTTTGCATCCTGCTTCCATGGGAGGAAGTGGAGGCCAAAGGCTGCACTGGGTGGCTGAAGCCATCCCTGGGTGCTCGACGACCCACGGGAAAAACTCAGGGTGATGGGGCAACCCACTCGGGTACGGACGGAGGAGTACGAAGGAGTACGGATCGGTGGTGCGGGAACCTCTGTGGATATGCACTCATCGCGGGATCGGTGCTGACTATATAAGCATATTTTGCTGCGACAACAGTGCGGTATATAGACACATTGAGGCCCCATATGCTATCACCGTCGGCCTAACGAACAACTGGAGAGCTCCGAGAGCTCATGGTCTGTGTGCCATTCCGGATTCACGCGGATTGCTTCTGTCACAGGCCAGGCCCTCCCCTGTTGCCCCTCCTCCTCTCCCTAATGTGACTCCGTCATTAGCCCCAATTTTGCCGCTCGCCAATGGGACGTCGTATCTTGAATCCAGTTATGGGGGAGGGAAACATCGTGGCCGTCCTACGATCCGAGCTCACAAAAAAAAAAAAACTCGCCGCCCCGTTCCGAAAATTCTTCCTCTCGGGCTGGCTCGGGTGTGTGCAAGAGAGGAAGAAAATTACTGCAGAATTATCCTGCGTACATTACGCAATTCCTACGGTCTAAAAGGACGACGAAAAGCAGAAGAAAAAAAAGAGGCCCGTGGAACGGACGTCCCTTCATATAAATCGTCGTGGTGACCATCGTACCTACTCTACCCATCAAGTTTTCCAAGTCTCCAAACTGCAGCTGCGTCGGTCGCCATGACCCGCCAGCGGAACTTCGAGGTCGCCGAGGCTTTCACGTCCTATAAAGTCCCGGATCGGAAGGTGAGTTTGGCACATTCGATGGGCGGGAGGAGCTGGTGGGGTAGAGGAGATACTGACAGGAAACCGACAGTGCTGGAGTGTCCGGTGCAAATGGTGTCAGAAGGAATTGGCGCAGCATTCGGGACGGCAACGTACGTAGATACAGCCGACTGACTGATCGACTGCGGCGGATCGGTATATGCTAACTGCTTCCCCAGAAAGCCACCTCCGGCTATGCCGGGCCTACCAACGTCACCTGCGGGAACAGGGGATAGCTCCCAGCGAAGGACGGCAGGTTTTTCACCTGGGAGCTGGCAAGTCGAACAGCCCAAATACGGAAATGGGCTACGAGAAGTCGTCGTCATCGCCGCTGCTCGCCGCCACCGCCGCTGTCGATGGCATGCACGAATCCGCGGTGCCGGTCTCGACACGGACAAGGTCCGGAGAATGCAAATTCAAGATCCGTTCCGAGAAGGCCTCGGTCGAATGTCCGTGCCAGGCGGGAGAGTTCGATATCCCCGAGAGTGTGAGTGGTTGGGTCGATATTCGCTGCAACAATTGTGCACACTTGATCGGGAGCCATAGGGGCTGTCCGAAGGATAGTGAGGCTGCTGGGGCTGGCGGTGCTACGCCTGTTGGCCATGCGGCTGGTTGGTGGCTTCCGACAAACGGATCGGGCAATGTTGACGCGTGCAACAGATCTTACTCGGGCCGAGAACCAGAGTCCCGCCAACGTGCTTGTCACGCTGTGCCTTCAGTCTTCCGCCAGACACCATAGCGTCAGTGCGTTATGGGAGCAACAACAGCTCCACCGAGTCATCCAGATCTGCGGTCCCCCGTCCAGCGGGAAATCAACTCTGGCAAGCCTACTCGTATCACATGTATCCAGAACTTCGGACTCCACCGAGATATGCAGCATTGTCTGCCCGTCGCTCCCCCAGTTGCCGCCCTATTCTCACTGGACTTCCGTTCTCCACAGCATCGGCGTACCGGGACACTTCCTCGAATCCCATGGCCCGAGGCTGCTGATCCTTGACGATGCGCAGAATCTCCGCCAGTTCCGCAACTTCTGGAACGATTTCATAAAGCGCGAGACGACCGAGGGGACGAGGAACCTTTGCATCTCCCTGTTCTCGTCGTATTCCGACGAGACCATGTATCTCTCGCCGAAACAGACCGTCTCATGTCGCCCGCTCCCTACCAACAATCCTAGCGTGTCGTTGTATCTTGCTTGGGAGGAGCACGACGAAATACTGTCCACAATTTGTGAAGCCCGAAAGGCAGAGGCGTTAGTACTTTCCGGGGAGGTTAAGGAATTCTTGTACTCGCTTACCAGTGGGCACCCGGGGTGCCTTTTTGGCCTCGTTAATGCGATGAAGGAGGCTCATGTATGACGCCTTGCGTTTCTAGTCTCATGAATCAATCCTGACATCTAGCAGGCCTCCAAACCGCCCACGGGTACTAACCTGCGCATCATGCCCCCAGTGATGCCGGCCGTCTGCGCTTGCGATCCTGCGGAGTTCAGCAATTTTCTCAAAACATCGGCAATGCAAACACTCTTTCCGCCATCTCTGCTCTCCCTCTTCGAGCAATCGCCAATCTCGAAGACCATGCAACAAGTCGTAGCCTGTCAGAGTGTCATTGGAAATTCGGAAAACATGGCCACGCTCGAAAACTGCTGTCAAATGGGCCTGTTGGTTTCCGAGGTGGATCCTACCGCGAATACTTGGACTTATACCACTCCATCACTTCTGCATCGCCGGTATGGCCTTATTCGTTCTACCCTTCGTTCTATTCACTAAGGAAACGCAGCGTTTACGAACACGTCCTGAGCCGCATACTCCCAGCTGCCAACCCACCATCCAACGTCACACTTCTCGGTTTCATCACCGTCGCCCTCCGTCATTTCTCCCGCCGCTCCCTAGGCCGCCGCCGCAACGGCCTCCTGGGGCCAGGTCTTATCACCCGCCCAAGCTCTAGCCTCTATTACGATGAGCTCTACCGCACATGCTGGGATCTGACACCCGTCATCGAATGCGAGAAGCACGGAGGCAAATTGGAGCTGTGGTTCCCAGAAATACAGTGGGCCGTTAGGGGTAAGCATCCTGTGAATGCTCGCGGAGCCAAGGAGCAAATCTGGCTCGAGTTTGGGAATGCTGCGCCCAAGGACTTGGAAGGTACGTTAACATTGATATCCCATCTACCTCCTTCCTGCCCCCTCCACTCCCCCTCTTCCTCATTCCACGGTCTAGTTTTTGGGACGAAATGAAAGTTGCAGAGCTCTCGATAAACATGTTTTCGCCACCCTCTGGTCTGGTTTGTGACAAAAAGCAGAAGGTGCTTTTTCTGCGATAACACCTTGAGGCTACTCTACACAGAAAGCCAAATGTCATGTGTCAAAGGCTGTCATCCACCTTCTCCGCTCCTGTAACTGATGAAGGAATTCCCATAGGTTCTTCTGTGCTGCCGTCGGAGAGCCTTTACCACATCGTGTTTGGGGAGAATCATTCGAGCTGCGAGATTTTGGATAGTAGGCTGAAGCGGATCGATAAATTCGAGCTGATGCCGTGATCCGGAGGATGGGAGTGATAGAGTGGAGAGAGCTGGCGATGTGTGGGGGAGAGAAAACTAGGCTGCAAAAAGTGATCGATCGCATGTGGCACATCTAAGTTCGTTTATAAAGTGTGCACCGTGAGAGCTGGAGTAGTGATCACGGCCATCTTCAGCACACCAGAGAAGACCACGAGCGACCGAGATGAGACACTCAACAAGAAAATGGACGACTTCACTGTCGGACAGCAGGGTCGCGGAACAGCCAAAAGATACAAAGCCTGCATAGGCGGAGCAGGCGCAGCAGGCGCAGCAGGCGCGGAAGCGATGTAAAAGGAAAACGAGGGATTTCAAGTCAACGGCTGCTATGTTGTAGGTGCACGATGGCCCCTGGGACGATACGAATTTACTCCCCTCCTCCTCCTCCTCCGACAGCACCAGGAGCTTTCCGATATGACGGCAATCGGCTACCCCCGACTGTCCGATCTGCGGTCACAGACCTTACCACGACATTCCAGATTCCATTGGGCCGATACAAATAATCGCCTTCCATACGACCAGAACACCATTCGCATTCATACCGCTCGGGCGCAAGAGCAGCCACCGCAAGGCGAATGTCAATGGTGGCAAGACCCCCAGCAATTTCTACGCCGCTCCTAGAAAGGCTACAGCCGGCTGGAAGGCTGCGCTGGCAATGCCTAGATGCATGCCCGTCGTCTAGAGATGAGGGCCCGCACCTCTCCAACGAACGGAAGTTCCCGTCAGATCCCCGTCTACCCCGCAAATAGCCGCATTCCCGAGCTCTTTGTGTCTAGATAGATAGATATATAGGTATAGAGTAGTTACGTGTAGATCCACACTTTATCTATCCAGACCTCATGCAACCAAGTTACTTCTTGCAGTGTTGCCGCCACCGCGCAATGGGAAACTGCCCGGTCTGCAGCAAGTAGTTACATGTGTGCTACTTAAACCCTGCATGTTGGCCACAACAACTCAGCTCTCGTACCACAACAACGACGTCGACGACGACAAAGCAGAGAGATGTTCGGTCAAGCTCGCACAAAACTCCACGCGCTCTCGAAGGAGCAACCATCATTCGTCCCGTTCCCGAGCCGGCGGTCAGTGGTTCACAGCATCAACGGCATCGTATCGTGTACGCAGCCATTGGCCGCGCAGGCGGGGATTAAGATCCTTCGCGATGGCGGTAACGCAGCTGCAAGTCCCCTCCTCCTCCTTCCTTCCACGTGACTGATGGAGAAAATGCAGGATGCGGCCGTCGCCGTCGCTGCAGCGCTGAATGTGACGGAGCCAACAAGCACGGGCATAGGCGGCGACGTGTTCTGTCTCTTCTACAAAGCGTCTTCGCGCACGATCCGGGGAATCAACGCATCGGGCCGGTCCCCCGCTGCGCTCTCGCTCGCGCGCGCGCGCAAAGACTTGAGGCTCGGCGAAGGCAGTAAGCGGTTCTTCGACGACCGCGGCGACGAGGTCGTGCGGATCCCGATGGACCACGTCCACGCCGTCACCGTGCCCGGCGCTGCCGCCGGATGGGTCGACGTCGTCGAGAGGTTCGGCAGTGGAAACGTGAAAATGGAACACGTGCTGGCCGAGGCCGTCGAGTTGGCCGAGCACGGGTTCCCGGTCAGTGAGCTCAGCGCGAGGTTCTGGGCGGAGTGCGAGCACGTCATCCGGGACGCGAGCCCCGGAAACGCCGGCGAGTTGCTCAAGGGCGGAAAGAGGCCGCCGAGGGTGGGCGAGATCATGAAGATGCCTGGATTGGCTAAGGTGTTCAGGAAGCTTGCTAAGGAGGGAAAGAGTGCGTTCTATGAGGGTGAGGTGGCCAGGGCCATCGTTGACGCGGTCAAGAAAAAGGGGGGCGTCATGGAAATGGAGGATCTGGAGAGACACGGCAAGTTGGGTAGTGAGGATACGGTGCCGATCGGGATTGAGTTCTCGGGAGCTAAGGTCTGGGAATGTGCGCCGAACGGCCAGGGAATCGTCGCTCTCATGGCATTGGGGATCATCGAACAAATGGAGAAGCGCGGGGATATCAAACCGCTTGGCGGAGGGAATAAGGGCTATGGCCACAACGAAACCGAGTATATCTCTACCCCTCCTCTCACCGGGCATCGGCTAAACACTATTGGGCCCAGATACCTCCACGCCGTTATCGAAGCCCTCCGCATCGCCTTCTCCGATGGCCACTGGTGGGTTGCCGACCCATCCCGCTCATCCGTTCCCGTGTCTGGTCTCCTCTCCCCTTCGTACCTCGCCTCCCGCGCCGCCCTCTTCTCCCGCGACTCGACGAACCCGTCGATCTCCCACGGCACGCCCGCCTTCCAAAGCAGCGACACAGTCTACTTCTCCGTCACGGACGTGCACGGCAACGGCTGCAGCTTCATCAACAGCACCTTCGGCGGCTTCGGATCGGGAATCATCCCATCCGAGTGCGGCTTCGTCCTGCAGAACCGGGGCGCGGGCTTCTCGCTGCTCCCCGACCACCCCAATGTGCTCGAAGGCGGGAAGCGGCCGTACCACACCATCATCCCGGGGATACTCACGGATCCTGCAGGAAGCGAGTTGAAGGCCGTCTTCGGCGTCATGGGAGGGTTTATGCAGCCGCAGGGCCACGTACAAGTCCTCCTGAACGGACTCCGCTGCGACATGAGCCCCCAGGCCGCCCTCGACGCGCCGAGGATCAGCATCGGGTCCAACTACGACCCGGGCGCACTCGTCGTCCACGTCGAAGAGGGCATCAGCGAGGAGACGATCAGGGGCCTCAGGGAAAAGGGCCACGTCGTAGAGATCGTCGGAGAGTACGGACGTGGCATGTTCGGCCGCGGACAGGTCATCGTCGCCGGATGGGACGAGGACGAGGGGCGCAGAGTGTGGAGTGCCGGCAGCGATCCTAGGGGCGATGGTCAGGCCGTTGGCTACTGAGAGGGAACATGTGAGTGCGTATAAAGTGTGTAGGATAATGTATCGAGCCTGCAATCGATCTGTTCTGTTCGAACCAGTCATCGAAGCGGTCACTCGGTTTGTTGTCTGAACCCCACTCACTCTAGCGCCCCCATCTACGAGTCATCAAGGAATCATCACCCGCCTGCGAGTCCGGCCCCCGATTCTGCAACAGGCGATTGCGTCTGCAGCTAATCTCTGTACAGCCCGTGCAGAGAGGAAGATTCGCACGCATCAAGTAAAAGAGGACCATTGTGTCAAGACGCCAGATCGGGCGCGCGCAGAGCCGTCACGTCTCACGCAAGGTCCCCCGTGGAGGAATGACGCAACGACTAACTGGTTGTTTTTGTATCTAGAAGTAGGCGGTCGCCATCGTACGCAGGGCTGAGCACTCGGCCATATCCGGTCGGAACCAAGTTGATCCGTAGCTGTAGCTCCTCGCCGGTATCTACACATGCGTAGCCGATATTGCGACAACAACCTGCGCACGAGTAAAGTGTGTAGCACGCAAAACTGAATGTGTATTGACTTTTATGCACAGACACCTTCTGAATGGATACGAAAAAGGGAGAAAATAAAATAAAATAAATAAAAACAAAAAGAGAACGAATAAAGGGGGAGGTAAAATTGTGGTAGTGCTATGTATCATATCATGGACAAAATGGTAGTGATAGTATCAACACGGTCAAAATATGTGTTTTTAATGTCCTGATACGATAGCAATATGCGTCCAGCGGCAGACAACGTTTTCTTTACCCCCCTCCCTTGAACTATACAGTATAGATAGAGGAAGGAAAAAAAGTAAGAGGTAAACAAAAAAAAAACTCCACCCAAACCAAAACCCGCAACACGCAAACTCCGCCAAATCCAAATCCAAATCCAAATTCAAAAAGGTGAACCCGTGCTCGCCTTTGTATGTATGTGCAAACCGTAACACCAGAGGGTCGTAAAATATCGTAACAGAACTTTCCTACACGCCTGCCCCTTATAATTGCGACTGTCGTCAAAGCTGTCGTGACGGTTTTCGGTGTTGCTCTCATAATGACACGGTGCTGCTAGGCGCACCCCAATACCACCCACAATACCCTCCCGAGCCGATCTCGGCGGGCCAGGCGTCGTTGGCAACGTATGGTTGCGGGTTGAAGTGGTGCGCGCGGCTGCCCGGCTGCACGAGTGCGATATGGCTGCCTCTCCGTGACGGCGCTTGCGGCGCGGAGGAGAACGGCGCTACGGCGGGGTGATGGAGTCTAGAGGTCGAGAGCATCAGAACTACGGGTGTATCTGGCGGAAAGGGGGATGGCACGCACCCGCTCATGCTGCCGATGTAGATGCTTCCGGACTGCATCGAGGCGTAAGGATTTGACGGTTTTGTGGCCGGCTTTGTGGCAACGGACGTGGTGGTGGAAGACATGATTGCTTTGGAAGGTAGTGCTGTAGCTGGTTTTTACCGCGGTTATTGATAGGTTGTGGTGATGGGCGGATGCGATGGAGGCCGTCGTGGGATCTGAGGTTGAAGTGCTCGAATACTCTGTGGTGGCAACCAGTACGAAGTGGCGGGGGGAAGGGGTTTATATCCCCACAACCCATGAACGATCTTCAACGTGGCTCCGAAAGCGGTTTCCCACCTCAACCACGTCAGGTCGCTTGTGTCTGCCAACGAAGCAGGAGTTTGCCCAGCTGCAGGTGCGTGCGAACGGGGCCACGATTATCGGCAGGGCCAAGCTGCAGGTTCTCCACCCCCACTGCACCGCACCGGCTTGGTCCGCGGAACCACGACCCCCTCCCCCCCGCCCGGACGCGCACGTACGAACGTACCGAAATGGAAGAGGGGAATAACAGCGGACGGCGAAGGGGGAACAGCAAACATCTTCCTTCTGAAATCTGGGCGGCCTAAAGGATGTGGGCCCAGACAGAGGACACTCGGTCCCCTTCCTTCCCCGCTCCCCCCCCCCCCCCCAACCTGGTGCATGCAGATGGCACCATTAACGGCTGACGAGTTTACGTGCGTCGGCGGTGGGTAATTGCTGTTACTGGGTGGGTGGCCGGCAGGAACATGGCTGCAGCATGTGCGGCGGAATCCGATTCGGCAGAGTGAAGCCGGACGGACAGATACCGCAACCGTACGGCAATGTTAGGGGCTGGCCCTCCCATCCAAGATGAAGCTGCCGGGAAACGCCGGAGGCATGTGGATGTGTACCACCGGTCATGTATGGGGGGAGAACAAGAGCCGTTTATCGTCAGAGAAACGCAAGTCATCCAAGTGCCGGTATGTCGCAGTAGGCAGCGCAGAGTTCTCACCGTCTGCTCCCTGCCAGACTCCGGACGAAATCCGTGCTCCACCACTGCCACCCTCCTCCTCACCCTAGATGCGGCGCTTGGGTACGGTTGGGGAACTCCCACCCGTTGGCGAGAACGCAGTGTCAGATGATGGACGGCAATGAATTCCCCAGAGCAGTGGAGTCTGTTCCCCGTCTTCCTTCGTCGGCTGTGATAGGGGACACTTGGATACCTCGAAGTGGTCAAGATGTTCCTTCCGCCTGCCGGGCAGCGACCCAATCACGGCTGATGGGAGCCCACCAGGAACGACAATCATCATGCAAAGGTGTACGAGCCCCGGCGTTCTTCCTTGCTGCAGAGTTCGCACTCGGTATTGATCGTCCCCTCCCTTCGGCGTTCAAGCGAGAAAACCCCGAAGCTTTTCATGCACACTGCTGATGCCGATCGATATAGTCGATGGTAGATTGTCCTCTTCCTCCAACCGACGAAGTCCCTTATGCTCGCATTTCTCGTCGCTTCAAGAGATCGCAGATTCCAATCGTGTCCGAGCGGTGAGGTGTGAGCGCCGACAATCGGCAGGATGCTGCAACCGTTGACTCCCGTGAGATGAGGACGGAGGACGTTCAAAACGGCGCCAATGATGTCTGACGTTAGTGGCAGGGATGTGGTTGCCTACGGCAAGCCCCTTCAGGTAGATTGCTAGATAGGGTCGCGGAAGAGAGATAGAGTCGCTCCTTGCTGCATCGGCGCGTCCGAACTTTGTCCTCCCGAGATGGGGAACGCTCAAGGCAACGAACAGCGGGGTGAGAACGCCAGGAAGAGATATCAGATGGATCAGATAGTATGATTAGATCTTGCGGTGATAACTACCGACGTTCATCCTCCAGATTTGACTCGGCCCGAAGGGGCAGCAGTCTACACTTTCGAGGTTTTTGGTTGCGCCTCGGTTCAAGGTTCGTGGTCAGCACGGATTATTGTTTCCCGGGAACAGTGATCTCGAGGATACGTGGATCAAGGACAGCAACCACGGCCACGACCATGCTCAACCCACCCACCGACGCGACGACAGCGAAGCACCTTCCACAACCTCTACTGACGATTTACCGTGCCTGTGTCATCAACCTGACCTCTATCTCTTTATGGTGCAGGCGTACGAAATCAGGCCGTGGGGGCGGCCGTCAACCACTGTCGCGTGAGTTCGTCTCACTCGTTGCCCCCTCGTCACCGCCGATTTCTCAGCAGATGCCGGTCCTGCAGTTTTCTCGCCACCGCATCAACAAAGGTTCCAGTGGCCCTGGAGTGCTGGTTTGGGGAATCCTTCGACGCTAACCTCGGGGGCTGGTATTCGGTGAATCCGACTGCCCAAGGCTCCGTGGAGTTGTGGACCCCAGGTCGTATCACTCGGTTTTATTTTCCAGCAGATGACAAACTGCCCTCAGCCTGCATCAGATAGGAAACTCGACGCCAGTCAGAGTAGTCACGTCGTCGACCGACACGGAAGGTGGGATAGTTGCCTCACGTAAACGCCTTGGAGCCTACCGTACGATCCCACAAACGCCCACATCCCGCCTCAAAGATGTCGCATTCTTCTCTACTCTATGGAGCGTGAGGTGGCACCAGTGCTGGCGCGGAACCGGATAGCTCCAAGAAACGGAGTTTCAAGCCCTAATCACGGAATATTATGCTGAACCAAACTTGGAATTTCACCTTCGCTCTTACTCTCATCTAAGCAGATGGTGGGACGCACCATCTCCAACTCCCTTCTTGAGTCAGCGTGTTGGCTCCGGCATCTGACATTGTAGGGGTTCTGCATGGTTTGGGCGAATTACCATCGTATTTCTCTCCGCCCCATACGCCATCTCAGCCGTCGGCGGTATGGCATCTCCCATACACTTCATGGGTGGAACTTGTCAGTGGACTCATACCACAGTATATCCCATCAGATGGGAGTTGACGTGCACGCACTCATACCATGGCACGCCCTGTAGCCGTCCATTATATTACAGTACCTTCTCACTACGTCCCATTCAAACTCTCGTATGGCTCATGCCGCTTTGTTTGCGGACGTCTTCTGCCGCGAGCGGTCGCAAGTCCGCACATCAATTTGCTATGATAAATGTGCATCCCAGCAATTGTGTCAGTGTCAGTACGGAGCATGTACGAGTGATATTCCATTTTAACTTCGCATCGAAGAATAGAAACCTTGCGGCTTGGGGACCGTTGGAGTTTTTGGGAGCGGGAACCCGCAGATTGACCTGCAGTTCTTGCTATCGACCTCCCGCTTGCTGGTTGCGACTGGCCGACTAGGCAGCGTGGGTTTCACGCTGCCAGAAGGGTGGTACGTAAGTCTGAACATCGACAGTTGAAGAAATTATCGAAAGTTGCTTCGGGGCCGGCGGTTGGAGCATATAAGCCTTTGCCTATCCGACGCGTATAATCTCCAAGGGGGGTAAACTCAAGCCACCGATCCGCGGGAAAGACCGGCAAAGCACAAACCAAACTGTATAATTTGGAGGACGGGTGCAACACGAAGTCGAGAGGCTCATGTATTAGCACTCGTCGAATGACGCCTTGTGTAGATGTCCGCTCCATCCGGCGGGGATAGCTTGGAAAGACCACGAAAAGAGCCTCCCCCGGCTAGCCTACTAGAGCTACACCACCCCCAGGGTTCGAAAAGCCCGAGTTTCAGGGTTACAAACCGCTATGTAACTGGGTCTCACATCCAGACGGGTCGTGGGAATAGTGGGCAGTGGGGACGTCGCAATATTGTCGGAGGCAAGGTCAGGGCTCTGGGTTATCTACACCGCGCCGGTTGGAAGTTTCCAACTCCATCCTTCCGGGGTGTTTTTCCGGCCGAAGCGGCGGAACGCTAACCTGCTTCGAAACAATCCGACAGAGATGCTGTGTCCAGACGGGAGGGGATGGGGAAGCCATAGATACGTAAGTATGTATGTTCGCTAGGTATTCTGCAGGTGGGTGCGAAGAGCCAGTTCATGACGATTAGACATGCGGTCGAGGGGCAAGCCGCGCCGATGTTCCCAATCTCATATACAGAGGCTCTAGAGCAAACCCAAATTAAACTCCAAGCCAGTCTTTGGCGATCGCTTGATTTCGACCGTGAGTTTTCCATTGGTCATCTGCTATGGGCGAGGCAGATGCAAATTGCGTAGATAGTGTACAGAGGAGAGTAGGCAGCCGGTAGCCTCTTTTAAGTGAAGCGGACATGCACGAACCGGGCGCGAAGGAACACGGACGGTGATGGATGGGTGGGGAATAAAAGAGCTCAAATAAACGCCGACGGGCTGCCAAGTAGCCGAGACGGCGAGGCCAAGCCGGAATCGCAACTGCCGTCAAATTGAGCTCGGACTCGGCGGTCAGACAAGACGGAAGACGGCATGGCATCATGTGCTCCAAGAGGCTGCAGACTTATTTTATTTTATTTTATTTTTTATTTGCTGCACTTACGCACCATCCGAAGGGCCCAAGCGACGGGCCCCGGAAAAGGCAACAGTGGCGGAGCTTGCGTTGCCCCGCTGCCCAAGCGAGCAGTCAGAATCGCATTAAGTATTCCAGGAAACTCTCCGGTACCGCGGTCAGCTGCACACGGAGCACTGTCGACGGGACGGCCAAGAGAAATTCAATTCCGTCTGCCATAGTTAACTAAGTATGTACGCGTGGGTCAGGGATCCGCTCTCCTGTACTACTTTCCGCTGCAGTACCCCCAGGTACTCTGCATCTCTTCCACAGGTAACTGTCTCCTACACAACACAGTCACTTTTTTTCTCTCGCGTCCTCACCGACGGTGAATCTCTTCGGATACAGTGCTGTACATAGGTACCTCTGTCTGCCGGATTCCTGCCTGTCCAGCTTCCTCGCGTTACCCGCGCGCGACTCCAGGAAATTCTACTTAAGTGGGTCCATATCAATCCTCCGTTGGCCTCCGCCGAGTCTCCATCTCGCACCGCTCAACCAGGCAAAAACGTCACCCTTTTTTTTGCTGTTGACTTCGTATCCCTTCTCGACGTAATAGTTACTATCTATCTCGTCCATACTGTCGCATTCCTTCCTCCGACCCCGACTCTCTTTCCATTTGCAGCTATCCTTCCCCCGTCCACTCCTGTGATTTGGCCGTTTTCCCTGTTTGTGCGGAAGCAAGAAACTCTCTGCGCGGATTTTTGTGAGCTCCAGCTGTACATACCGTAACACAACCTTCCGCACCTACAGAACTGGCCACTCCGTGTTAAAGTTGCCCTTCGCATGCGGCGTTGGTCTGCTTGCGTGTGCCGTTCGTCCGTTGCTAAACACAGCTGCACCGCACAGCAGGAGAAGCTGCCCGGCAATCGGCCCTCGTGCCCACTCACCGCCACCGCCGTCTCCGCTTTCCGCAGCTCTACGTATCGTCCGTTTTCGGTTCTCCGCCGGGATGTCGTCTAACGTCAAGAACAATCGCGGCCTTTTACCCCCCATCACCCTCAACACTACGAATGTCTCCAAAAAGTCCGGACCGAATGGGAAAGCATCGTCAACCAAGAAGCCGAATCCCACCGCGAACCTGACCTCCCTCGAGCCGTCACCGCTTCCTCGGAGGATTTCAAGAAACTTGTCGCAGCTGGAGGAGATGGAACCACCTCCACCGATCCCCGCTGCGATAGAGGAGCAGGGGTACAGGTCGCGGCCGTCGTCGACCCACTCGCCGCGATGGAGGGACGACGCAATTTCGGACGATGAATCTACCGTTCCGGGTCGTCGCAATTCGGCCGGCTCTGGGTCTACTACAGCATGGGCGGGCGGGGGTTCGCCAGGGGAGAGCAGCGTGGCTGGTCCTTCCAACAGTCACACGCGTGGACGGTGGCGCAGGACCGGATTCTTCGGAGGCGCACAGAACAACTCCACCGCATCGGTTGACGGCGGGGATGAGATGGACTTCGGCGGCGGGGGCGGCACGTCGACGCCGCGCTCCAGACGAAGCATCCTCCTCCAATCGGGTACGCGACCATCCGGGGAAGACTACTCAGCTGGCGATGATCTCGAGACCCCCACTGGGAACAAACGACCGAGCTTTTTCCAGCGACTTAAGAACTTTGGTGGGGCTACTACGCACGGCAGGTCGCAATCGGGTTGGACCGTCGACAGTGTCGGCGATGCGGACAGCCCTTTTACCCCCGACACCCCACGGCAGCCGTACGCTGCCAGTGATGGCGGATATCTGGACGAGGGCGCCGACTCGGAATATCTGCCGAATCGACCAAGGTCGTTGAGCACCGACACGAGGAGTGGCGCGATGAGCGCTCCAACCACTCCGAGGCCTGGTGGTGGCAGGATGCGGCGGCATACTGGCGACGACGGGAACGATACGGATCGGTCGAGGAGGTACAACTTTTCTCGTCGGTCGTCATTTAGGAATAGGGTCGCGAAACGCCGATCTACAGATGGCGAGCGGCCGTCGTACATGCCCAATTACAAAGACTCTGCAGCGAAGTGGAGGGCTATCAAGACGGGGATCCGGATGATCGGTAGGAAGCAGAAGGAGGAATCCAAAATCGACAAGCAGAAATCGGCCGAGCTGGTCGCGGAGCTTTCGGCTGCAACTCCTGCCGCCATGATCCTCGCAAGTATGTTCCAGCGGGACGAGCACGGGCACCGAAGGATTCCTATATTGCTCGAGCAACTCAAGGTGCAGATCACGGATTCAACCCACTCTCAGAAGGGTGCCGGGCGAGCGCAAACTACATTCCGGTTGGAACTGGAATATGGCAGTGGCCTGACGAGGATGAAGTGGGTCGTTCATAGGGAGTTCCGCGACTTCTTTAACTTGCATTCCCGGTACCGTCTAGCAGATGTCAGTGGCACGTCATTCACTGGTAGAGGCGAGGGACACAAATTGCCGAAATTCCCGCGGAGCACCATCCCTTACCTTAGGGGCGTTAGAGGTTTGGGCAGCGACGACGAATCAGGTGATGAGGGGGTTATGGGTGGTATATTGAGAACACATACCGATGCGACCATCACGAGGCCTGCCGAGCAGAACGGGAAAAAGAAGCGGTCAGTCGCGAGGCGGCAGTCCACTACGGGCGATGAAATTGAGCATGCAATGTCCGCAGGTATCGCTGCAGGTATCGCTGCCGCCACCGCCGCTGCAGGTCCCGTCGTTCAGCAGGCTATGCAAAAACGGGAGGGGTTCAACATGCAACAGAGACGACAACTAGAAGCTTATACTAGACGTCTAATCCGGCAGATGATTTTCCGACCTGACTCGAACCGGCTCTGCAAGTTCTTGGAGCTGTCCGCGCTCGGTGTTAGGCTTGCTGCGGAAAATTCGTATCATGGAAAGGAGGGATACCTAATCATCCGATCAGCGAAAGGCAGTGACTTCAAACGTCCATGGAATCCTTCGCAAGTAGCTAGGCGCCATGCGCCAAAGTGGTTCCTGGTCCGACATTCCTACATCGTCTGCGTTGATTCCCCAGAAGAAATGAATATCTATGACGTGTTTCTCGTAGACTCGGCCTTTGAGGTCGATTCCAAGCGATTCCTCAAGAGCGTTAAAGACGAACCCGTGTCCTCAGCCACTCCCGCTAGACCGCAGCACCACCGTCTGACCGTGCGAAACCACGAACGGAGAGTAAAGCTACTTGCTAAGAATGAGCGGCAACTCCAGCAGTTCCAGCAAAGCATGGATGTCATGAGAGATAGCACTCTATGGTCGCGGCAACAAAGGTTCGAGAGTTTTGCGCCCGTACGGAAAGGTGTCTTTGCGCAGTGGCTGGTGGACGGCAGAGATTACTTTTGGAATGTTAGCAGAGCTATCAGCATGGCCAAGGACGTGATTTATATCCACGATTGGTGGCTTTCACCTGAGCTGGTGCGTCTTTCCCCTGGTGGACACTCGACATTGGACACTGTTGTACTGACTTTTGTGTGCGACTAGTATCTGAGGCGCCCGGCAGCAGTATCTCAGAAATGGCGACTAGACCGACTCTTGCAGAAGAAGGCTCTGGAGGGAGTCAAAGTCTTCGTGATAGTCTACCGCAACATCGGCGCCGCCATTCCCATCGACTCGGTCTACACCAAGTACTCTCTCCTGGACCTGCACCCAAACATCTACGTCCAGCGATCCCCCAACCAAATCAGGCAGAACACCTTTTTCTGGGCCCATCACGAGAAAATTCTAGTTGTAGATCACATGATCGCGTTCGTCGGTGGTATCGATCTATGTTTTGGGCGTTGGGATACACCACAGCATTCCGTCATGGACAATAGACCGAGTGGATTCGAGGAGGGGAGCGCCAATGCCGACCCGGAGAGCTTCCAGCTGTGGCCCGGAAAGGACTACTCGAACCCTCGTGTGCAGGATTTTTTCAATCTAGACAAGCCTTATGAAGACATGTACGATCGCAACATCGTTCCTAGAATGCCGTGGCACGACATCCATATGCAGATTGTCGGGCAACCTGCCAGAGACCTGACCCGCCATTTTGTGCAGCGGTGGAACTACCTGCTACGGCAGAGGACACCATCGAGACCCACGCCGCTCCTGCTGCCACCCCCGGACTTCACGGAAGGGGAACTTGAGAGCTTGGGGATCGATGGAAGTTGCGAGATTCAAATCCTGCGATCAGCTTGCTCTTGGTCACTCGGTACTCCGAACCTCACGGAAAAGAGTATCCACAATGCATATCTCAAGGCTATCGAGATGTCGGAGCATCTAGTATACATCGAGAACCAGTTCTTCATTACATCCACGGAGATTGAGGGCACACGAATCGAGAATCAGATCGGTGATGCCTTGGTCGAGAGGATCGTCCGTGCCGCGAAGAACGATGAGGACTGGAGGGCTATCATCCTGATTCCCTTGATGCCCGGTTTCCAGAACGCCGTCGATGCGCAGGACGGCAGCAGCGTGAGACTCATCATGCACTGCCAGTTCCGCAGTATCTCGCAAGGCGAGAACTCGATATTCGGACGGCTCAGGGCGGCCAACATCGAGCCAAGCGACTACATCGAGTTCTTCAGTCTTCGTAACTGGGGCAAGCTGGGTAGGCCAGGGTGTGAGAAGCTTGTCACTGAACAGTTGTACATCCACGCAAAATGCATGGTCGTCGACGACAGGATTGCGATTATCGGCTCGGCCAACATCAACGAACGGTCCATGCGCGGCGACAGAGACTCGGAAGTGGCGGCCATCGTGAGAGATACAGATACAATCATGAGCACCATGGGCGGCAAGCCTTTCCGCGTCGGACGTTTCCCGCATACTCTTCGCGTGCAATTGATGCGCGAGCATATGGGTATGGACGTGGACGAAATCATGCAGGAGGAGCGCGAGGCGGCGATGGAAAGCGCAGAAGATGAAATGTGGGACGACCATGTGGAAAGATGGCAGAATGAGTCGGTAGAGGATATGGTCAACGATCATCGCCGAAGCATGGCCGAACAGCGTCATAGTATGATGTCTGAAAGGCGTTTCAAGATCGACGAGGAGGCCATCCAGCGCATGGAGAACTTGAGAAGTTTTAACCACGACGTTGACTGGGAACAAGAGAATAACCCGAACTTGAGGAAGGCAAGGAAGAAGGAATCAGTGGATCCGCGTGTGTCAAACAATATCCAGCATCAGAATGATGTGCGAGGTTTCGGACCCGATCATATGGTGCAGAGAGAATGTGAACGCGCAAGCACGAACATTGACCGATCCACCCTCGCGAGTCCGAAGCAGTCGGAGAGAAGGAGAGGTACCCTCGGCAGCAGAGGCCACGATGGCGCAACGCTCGGCAGTCCTAATAGCTACAGCTACAGCCACCAACGGTCGCGATCCTCTAGTCACGTATCGCAAGTCGCTGGAGAGCCGCCTCTTCCTCCATTTCCTTCCGAACGTCAAACCTCTGCTGCGCTCGGTCTTCCGCAACTGTCTGGCCTTCCCCCTCTACCGAACACCAATGACATAGACATCGGAGGACCATTTCCGACGCAGGAGTCGGAGAAAGGCAATTCATCGATGCCCATGGCGGCTCCCCCGGTGCTTCCAGCAGACTTCAAGTGTCCCGAAGTCAGGCCGGACATGTTCAAAGACCCCCTCAATGAGGCGTTCTACCTGGATGTGTGGAGCAAAGTTGCCATGAACAACACCGAGATTTACCGCCAGGTCTTCCGATGCCAACCCGACAACGATGTAAAGACCTGGGCGAGCTACAAAGAGGCGATGGATTACGGGGAGAAATTCTCGCAGAAGCAGGACCTGCGCAACAGGGAGCGTATGGCCGCATCGAACAGAAACGGTGCGCAGAACGAGAACGAGAAGCCTGGGAGCCCCGGGGACTGCAAGGAAGCTTCCAATATTCGTCTGAACCTCCCCGACGGTGATCCAGAAAAGACCGGCTTCGACGCTCCATTGGACACCACCAACACGCGGACCAGAGGCAACAGCCATGCATCGAACCAGAGCAGACTGAATACTGCAACTACGGTAAACTCGGGGCACGCAAGCAGACCAACTGGTAGCCGAGGAAGCAATGGAAGCGGAGAGAAGGGTGACCCAAATCTCCTCCAGAGCACCGTCGGCAGTATCAGCTATGCGGGTAACGCCGCCAACCCGAATGGTCTCGGACACGCCAACACCACCAAGCGGAGACGTCGGGGCACGACTAGAAGCAGCAAGCCCACCAATGTCATGGAACCCGATATTGCGGAGAACCTGATGGGTATGCTTCAGGGGCATCTCGTTATGTTTCCTCATGACTTCTTGGCAAAGGAACAAGAGACGGGCAATTGGTTATATAGCATCGACCAATTGGCGCCGATAGAGATCTAGTGGGTTTTTTCCTCACCATATCCCAAAACCCAAACGGTGTACTGACATGTCTACAGCGACTAAACGCCGCTGGTGTGGGGATACAATGTGACGTGTCTGTCTATATAATTGGATTGGTTCAAGAACATTCCTTTTGATTTCCTTGCGCTGGAGGTGTACATTGTTGGTACTAGACGGACGGAAATCAAGCGAGGATACGACACTGGCGTGGCATTCGTTGGGTGGGGTCTTCTCTTTATCTCTCGGCATCTCCATTTCTTTGGTGCTGCATTCTGTTTTTAGCGACCTGTTTTTTCTTTTACATCTTTTTGGTTCCGTTTTGCTGTTTTTTTTTTCAAGTCATTCGAAGAAAAGAATTTCCTTTTTATTTCTTCCGTTTACCGTTAATATCTCTCTGTCACGTGAAAGATGGGGGAGAGAGGAATGTAAAAATAATTTGCCGTTGCTGTGATTGGTGGGTACTTTATGTAGGTTTGACTTCCGCTTTGTTTTCCTTTTGCCGGGTTTCTTTCCTGTTTTTACTGGTCTCTTTGTTTCGGTTTCAATATGAATTGCGACTTCCGATTTATTGCACCTATGTAAGTAGTAGGTACTGTACGTATCTCTTTTTAAACAGCTTGGTTTGCGGTGAGATTACTATTGATTAGAGCTTCTTTTTTTTCGTACTTACCTCACGATGTAAACCTACAATTTGTTTTAGAACCTATGATAAGCGACACTTGTATGGTCAAGCGAGGTGGGAAAAACACCCTCATCCGCCGACCTTTACCCAACTACGCCACAATAAAAGGAATTAATTTTGAACCCGGCAAACGATAAATTAGTATGTGTAGAACAATTCGGCAGATTCAAAATGAGAATATGTATCTGTCTGTATGTGGTTGATGGCGGGCAGTAAGAGGTTGAAAGTTGACTAACTTACATGGGGGTATTGAACCAGCGCTAGCGAACATCTCTTTTCTACCACACAAATCGTGTATATCAGTCATATGGTGACTCGGTAAGCAACGCGTATTTTAAAAATACGCAGAGCCACATATCTATGCACAAGTATGTTCGGTTATTCACTGAGCCACAAAAAAAAGGGGGGGGGGGGGCCTCTCTATTAGTCGTGATCCCCCGAATTTTTTCTACGTTGTCTGGCAGTCAATCATCTGTTGCTCACCCCGCAAACACTACTCAACATTGCTTTACTTGTTTCCCAGCACGAAGTTTCTCTTTGACATCATATGATTTCATCCCATTCATCAGTTTTGATCGGCAGCCAGTAGTTATGTCGAGGAACATCTATCTTCTAGAGAAGATAGAAAAAAATAATACACCCTCGTGCTCCGAATCAACGCTCTCCTCGCCCGGCCAGAGTTCGCCCAGGGAGCTGCCCGCTGAGATTTGTGGATATGTGGATTGTCTTCATCAGTAATGGCTCGCCTGCGCTCGCTCCCCTTCAACTGCTCTTACCGGCTGGAACTTCTAGTAGTAGTAGTAGTAATATCTAGTAGGTGTGGCGTCGCGATGAGGTCTGGGCGCGGAAATAAGTATACGCGCTGATGTTGTGAAATACGCTTGGCACATAACTACGTTACAGAATATGTATACGCTCGGAAAGAACACGCTCCGTGTGAAGAAAAGCTCCGTCGGCGGTTCCACGATTCCCCCGCCCGGCGGAGATCCCAGCCGGTCCGGATAGCGTAAGAGGCAATAATAGAATGCCCAGGTACCGCACGCAACGTCGATACTGTAAGGTGAGGTAACGTATGTAGATCATCGCGTGTGTTGGAGGGGGAACTGGGGGGGCTCACTTCGGGGCTTGCACATATGTAAGAAGAAAGACGGCTCACACGTTCGAGAAAATCGGCCGTGACTCCTCACCCTTTACCGCCCGAGAAAAGTCGGAGCTGTCCTGAAACGTATAGATAACTATTTGGATACAGGAAGCCCCCGGATCTCTACGCCAACCTGCAAAAAAAAAACAATCACAACACGAACGAGCAATAGGACAAGATGCCGCAAGATATGACGGTAGCTTACCTCGGACCTCCGGCATCGCACTCTCACCAGGCGGCGCTTGCAGCTTTCGATACCGAGGAGCATACATTTATTCCGCAGACGACCATCGGAGGTATGCACATTTGCTACCCCTTCCCCACCCAACCTAGCCCTTTTTTTTTTAACGCATCCAGACATCTTCACCGCCGTGCAGGCCGGCACCACTACGTACGGCGTCGTCCCATTCGAGAACTCGACCAACGGCAACGTTGTTTTCACGCTCGACCTCTTCCGCGACCGCACGGGCGGCTACCACATCACGGGCGAGACCTACCTCACGGTGCACCACAGCCTGCTCTCGTCTGACGGCGACCTCAAATCCCTGACGCGGCTGTACTCGCACCCGCAGGCCTTCGGCCAGTGCGAGGACTGGCTCAACTCGACGCTGAAAGGGATCGAGCGCATCGATGTGTCTTCGACTTCGCGCGCCGCGCAGCTGGTGAGGGACGAACCGGGCTCGGCCGCCGTCGCGTCCGCCGCCGCCGCGGAGCCGAACGGCCTCAGGGTGCTGGCGAGGAACATCGAGGACACGGCCGACAACACCACGAGGTTCTTCGTGCTCGCCGCGGAAAACAAGAGGTCACCGATGTCGGGCGAGGGCGCGGGGGACAAGACGCTCGTGGCGTTCACGGTCGACCATGCACAGCCCGGCGCGCTGGCCGATGGCCTCAAGGTGTTCAAGACGTTCGGACTGAACCTGACGAGCATCGCCAGTCGGCCGAGTAGGAAGACGAGGTGGAATTACGTCTTCTTCGTCGAGTTTGAAGGACACGAGGACGCGCAGAATGTCAAGGATGCATTGGAAAACTTGTGGGAGTTCTGCGATGAGATGAGGGTCCTCGGGAGCTATGTCGACAAACAAAAGTTGGCGAAGAAACCAGCAGCAACCCAGCCCCCTCTAAACTAACTTGATTTTTTTTATTATATAAAAACCACATCTACCTTTGCAAGGCTATAACGGGTAGATGGAACGATGATTATTACTGGCGGATCGCTGTCTTATGGTAGATGGGCGGGATGGGGGCAGATATATGGGATAGATTACAACACTCCTACGGGTCGGTGGGTCGTCAGATGGCGCAGAAGTTCAATGAACACTCTCAAGTACTCCGTGAAGCATTCATCTCACAGCTTCAATCACACCACGACATTCTCGCAAATAGGCAGGAGATCCATGATATGTGGTAGCCATGCTGTCCACGACAAGCACTCGATTCGGTTCATGTAGTCGGCCCCGAGATATTCTTTATCTCCGGAACCAACAGTATCCAGCCATTAAGAAAGACGCACAATGCCCCCCTTTTCTGGTAGCCATCGCCACCAAGCCATCTATTTTCCATAGCGCTGGAACTCCCAGTCCCTGTTATCCAACGGACACACCTGTCTGGTCTTGAGCCACCTCGAGATGCAGTGGAAGTGGAACGCGTGCTGCGAGTGTGTCAGCGAAACGAGGAAGGAAGGCGACTGTATTGGGGAAAGTAAACCAACGTTGCAGATTCCCCAGGCGACTGTGCACTCGTCACTAACAGCACTGGCCTGGTTTGCTTGACATTCTATGCCTGTAGCGTGACGCGGGGGGTTAGCTAGTTGTGTGGTTGGAGATCCTGAGACGACGGTGGACGAACAGAGATCCATGATATGGTTACGGCAAATGGCGCAGTTCTCGACGACGATATCCCACGACCAAAGAGCAACAGCACTCCACTATCCGATGGTATTGTTAGCTAGTGACGTAATTGCGATGGAGCTTTGGAGGGGGGGAGGGGCACACGCCTTCTTCACTTCGAAGCGTGGCTTGGCGCCGGGCGCGGCGCCGGCAGCGGGTGATGCGTCAGCAGGCGCGGCGTCGCCGGGCGTAGTGTTGGCGGGTGCGGCGTCGGCGGGGCTCTTTCCCTTGCTGGAGGGGAAAGCATCATGCATCTCGACGTCGGCCATGGTGATGTGGTGTTTGGGTGTGGGGTAGTTGGGTTGTGTGGGTTGGTGAGGTTGCGAGAGCTGGTGGCTCTGTTGGCTTAGTTTCACAGCTAGAGCAAGGAAGTTATGCGGCTGAAAATGTATCATAATATCGCACTCGATAACTGACAACTATGTTGAGCTACTAGGTAGTTCTATGAGGCGCTAGAGGGAGCTGCCGCGCGCTGCCCACGGACTGTTCGTGGTCGGGGCGGACGGTGGACAGGAATGGACTGCACATAATATCGCCATGATCCAATAGGGTCGCATGCGATCAATGAGACTCTCTCTCTCTCTGAGGCGCTCCTCACCAGAAAAAGTGCATATTGCCATGGTCTACTCTAGATATGTCGCATGCAATTACCGAAAGAAAAAAATGAGGCACTCCGCATGAGACGGAGTATTGTCCGGTCGGAGAGTGCGTGTGCGGATTGGGAACGGCGTAGGGGGAGAGAGAGACTTCATTCAGACGAGAACGGCGTATGAGGAGCAGGACATAAGCAGCGAAACCGAGCCGAGTGCCGGCCGATGAAATCTACTTAGTGAGCAACAGCCTTGGCACAACTTCGACTCCCACCACAACACCGCGACGGCAGTTCACCACACATCCACGTCAACCCGGGCCCACAATGAACGTACTCCTCCCCTCGCGGCTCCGACCCCTCACCGCCGTCCCACAAGGGCTCGCCCTTGTCGCGAAGCCGCAAGCCCGATCGCTCTCCTTTTTCGGCTTCGGCGGCGGCTCGAAAACGACCACCAACGACTCTACGTCCCGCAGTATCACCGACCTCCTGAAGCAATCACCCAAGGTGTCGCTAGCTCAGCAGATTCCGGTACGGGGTGCTCTCGACGAGTCCTCGATCTTCGGCGCCGAAGAAGCGGACGCTCCCCAGTCCTCGAAGGAAATCGATCTGACTGCGAACCGGCTCCTCCGCGATCCCAACCGGCACCAATGGGGCTGGCTCAAGAAGTCCGCCGCTCGGGATCTGCGTCGCCGCGGCAGATTGACTCGCCAGGAGCGGATCGCCCAGACGGAGCGAGAACATACTGCTGCCTCGCACTTCATCAAGACTTCCGTGAAGAAGTTGGCGCCCCTCGCGAGACAGATTGTGGGGAAGAACGTACACGATGCGGTCCTCCAGATGAGGTTCTCGCCCAAGAAAGCCGCAAAGGAAGTCCTGGCACATCTGCACCATACCAGGAACGAGGCCGTTGTGAGAAAGGGAATGAAGGCTGAAGAGATGTACATCGCACAGGCTTGGGTCGGGAGGGGGCCGTTCGACAAGGGATTGAACCACAGGGCCAGGGGAAAGATCGATATGCTCAAGCTGCCGTACACTAGTAAGTCGTCAGGGAGTTCAAGAGGTGCTACGTCAGTATAGCTAAATTGGTAAAAGGCATTACCGTGCAGCTGAAGGAGCATGCCACATTGGAGAGAATCGCGAGAGAGCAGAAGGAGAAGAGAGACCGACGGCCGGTGCGGCAGCATCTCCCCAGTCGGCCGATATACGGCCAGCGGCAATACTATCAATGGTAGACGCATGGGTGGTTGGTTGTGGAGAGCATCATGTAACATATCATCACAAGAAGAAAACTGTATAGAACCTGCTTCAACCGGTGTATACATTACAAAAGGGAATTACCGCTTCCGCCGCTACCCAATCCACCCCGTTTTGTCTGCTATTCTGGTATCTCAACCTGTAGAACCTCTCGAACAAAGTTCTTCGAAAACCTCACCACTTGAGCGAAGTTTTCCGTGAACCCCGAATTTCCACCGTAATACGGATCCTCGACGATTTCATTCCTTTTCTTTCCATCGAAGTATCCGAACAGCATTACTACACATGTCAGCCCCGCCTCCGCCGCTTCACTAGAGAGTACGGCATACCCTTCGCCTTTCCACGCTTGGGCTCGATCCGCTTGAGATTACTCAAATTCGCCTCCTGTGGCGTACCGATAGCCATTAGGCACCGCACCCACCCATTATAGTCACCGCCGGACGGGGGGAACCCACATCCATGGCGAGTATATAATCGAACTCCTCAAAATCACTCCGAGCAACCTGGCGCCCACAGTGATCCGTAGTGATTCCGTTTACCCGGAGCGTCTCGACCGTGCCTTCCATTCGTTTCATCAGCACGAAGCCACGCGCTTGCCAGAGAAGAGAAACGAAAGGGCATAGATACGGTGATCTGGCCCATTGCCAACATGGTATCCCGATGTGCCGCAGCTGTCGATACGTGAGAAACGTCCCGCGTATCCCAGCTTTTCGACCGTGTCGCGGAACGCAGCTTCGGCCATTGGGGAGCCTGTGCACGTTGTCAGTGTGCCGTGGTGGTTTTTGGAGGGGTGGGAGGGGTACGGCAGATGTTTCCCAGGCAGCAGAAAAGCACGCTGATCTGCTCGTCATCGGCGGGGTGGTAGAGCTCTGTTATCAGTGTCATGTTGGGTGGCTTTTTTCACGGTTCCGTTGAATGATGCGTATCGATATTCGCGTATGTGCCTAGCGGGGTGGAAAGCGGGGGGGATTTCGTGATGGAAGACTTGAATGCAGGACTAACCCTGGCCCCCACTGGAGGAGCGACTAAGGATTAAGCGCTCCGACGGTGTCACTCGTGGGTAAATAGTTGGCTGTGGCTGGATTAGCTAATAGGAGTGCTGACAGATGGGTAAATAATCACACGGCTTGCTCTTGAGGAATCCTACAATGGCCTGCCCCCGGTGATGATGTTGGGGTTGTTTATCATCGACATCACCGCAATGCAGGTTCTCACGCTGATGTCGGTGTCTGACACCACTACGAGCATGACGTCCGACAGGTACATAGGCGCATATCTATATAGATATACAGCTACGGTTTGTTTCTTGCACCGCCATGTCAACGATTTTGGCACGCCCACTGTGTTCCTGCTCACGGACCAACGACGGCGACGTACTGTATCAGCGTGGACGAACTCGAGCACCAGTGGACGCTCGCTGATGGGGAACCATCGCGGTTACATGGACATCCCTGATTGTTGCTGTTAAATGTCTTCGCCCAGTGGTGCACATGTATGTGACCAGATGTGTGATGGTGGAATGTTGTGAGAAAGACAAAAGAGACTAGTCCGAATAACGGAAAAACGCAATAGCGCGCTTCGCATTTACGCGAGTCCCCATCGGGACAGAGATGCGCAGAGAAAGACAAAAATAATCGCAATCCGCAACACTCTTCCCACCATCCACTCCCCACCAACCGAAAAACCACAACCACCACAACAAAAGCCATGAATCTCCTCCGACCCTCAGTCCAGGGCGCGTCTAAGTCACTGCTACTGAGCAATTCCTACCGTTGCGCTTCCTACAATTCCGCAATCCACAGGGGAATCCATAGAAAAGCCTCTTCATCGAGACAGTCATTCTTTCATGCAGGATCGGCAAGACCGTATAGTCGGGATTCGGAGGGTGGTGCTAAACCGTACAATCGAGATAGAGAGGGCTTCTCGAGACCGTATAGTCGGGACAGAGAGGGTAGCTCGAGACCCCCGTTCAATCGAGATCGCGAGGGTCCTTCCAAACCACCGTACAACAACGATAGAGAAGGAGGCTCTTCAAGACCGTCTTACAACAGAGAAGACGGCGGTTCCTCCAGGCCGCCTTTCAAGCGAGACTATGAGGGAGGCTCTTCAAGGCCATTCAACAACGATAGAGAAGGAAGTTCTTCAAGACCGTTTTACAACAAAGATGACGGCGGCTCTTCCAGGCCGCCTTTCAAGCGGGACTATGAAGGAGGCTCTTCAAGGCCATTCAGCAACGATAGAGAAGGAAGTTCTTCAAGACCGTCTTACAACAGAGATGACGGCGGCTCCTCCAGGCCGCCTTTCAAGCGGGACTATGAAGGAGGCTCTTCAAGGCCATTCAACAACGATAGAGAAGGAAGCTCTTCAAGACCGTCTTACAGAGAAGACGGCGGCTCCTTCAGGCCGCCTTACAAGCGGGATTATGAAGGAGGCTCTTCAAGACCACCTTACAACAAAGACCGCGATGCCTCCTCGCCGCGAACTTTCGGTCGCGACAGGGAAGGCCCTCCGAGGTCATTCCAGCGGGATTCTGACAGCTCTCCTCGGCCATACAACAAAGACCGAGAGCCTTATTCCAAACCGGCATTTGCTCGAGAAGATGGATCACCTGCAAGAACATTCAACAAGGATAGAGACGCTTCCTCGCCTCGGGCGTTTGGCCGTGATCGCGAGTCTACTTCCAGGCCATTCAACCGGGATTCGGAGACTTCCCCGCGGCCGTATAATCGCGATCAAGAACGTCCCACGACGTACCGCCGCGATGGCCGCTCCGCAGCTCCAGAATACACCCGCACTCCCCGCCGAACTGTCCCGAAGGTCAACCAAGAGTCCGAGTGGATCTACGGCACCACCGTGGTAGAGGCCGCGCTGAAGTCTAACCGGCGGCAACTCTACCGACTGTACATTCACGCCGGTGAAAACCGGACAGCCTCCTCTCGAGAGCGCGATATTAAATTGAAGAACCTCGCCCGTGGCCTCAAGATCGATGTACGCGAGGTGGAGGACTCCAACATCCTTGACAGTGTTTGTACCCATTCGCCCCCGGTGCGATTTCTGTTTTGTCTGTATTGATGAGTTACTGCAATAGATGAGCGACAGCCGTCCTCACAACGGCTACGTCCTTGAAGCGTCGAAGCTCCCGAAGACGCCCATCATCTCGTTGTCGAAAGTCTCATTCGATAAGGCCACCTTTGACCTGCAGATCGCACAGAACGACTTCACCGAGAGCGGTCTCGTCCTTAGTGAGCTGTCGAACTCCGTGCCGAATCGGAGTCCCACCCGCTACCCTCTTGTCTTGATGCTCGACGAGATTCTTGACCCTGGTAACCTCGGCGCAATCATCCGATCCGCCTACTTTTTGGGTTGCTCGGCACTCCTGGTAACGGAGAGGAACTGTGCTCCGCTTTCCCCCACCTGTCTCAAGTCCTCCGTCGGCGCTTCAGAGTACTTGCCGATTCTTGCGCACGTCACGCCGCCGAGACTCATCGAAGCGTCGAAGGCGGCCGGCTGGAAGTTCTTCGCCGCCGCGCCCCGCCCGGCGAAGTATGCCTCCAGCAGGTACATCGGAATGGAGCACGGATTAGTACGGAGCGCGCTAGAGAACGGCCCGGTCGTCCTGCTGATGGGCGGTGAGGGTGAAGGCCTCAGGGAGAGCATTAAGAAAATGTGTGATAAATGCATCTCCATCACGGCCGCTCCGGATGTGGACCGTGGAGTCGACAGTTTGAATGTTAGCGTTGCCGCGGGCGTGCTCATGCAGGCTCTCTTGGGTAACATGGCTACTACTGCTGGTTCTAAGGCCGCAGACAAGGAGGCTGTGGTGGAAGACATCAAGTCGGAGAGTGGAAGTGTCGCTACTGAGGCAAAGGCCGCCGCTGTGAAGGAGGTTGCCGCTGTGGAGGAGGTTGCCGTCGGCGAGAGTACTGGGGCAATGGAGAGTATGGAGGAGGAGACTGCGGAGGCGGAGGCCGAGGCTGTGGACCCCACCGAGCCTGCAAAATCTACTTGATCTGTTGAAATGTAACATAGAGGGGTCCCCCTCACCGCAGTGTGTAACAGGCATAAAAAGACGCCGCTCTTGTACGATAGCTAAAACGATCTTCACCCAAAAGCTTCCTCACGTGCCGTGGACTCGAACCAAGAGTACCGTTGCTGCTTGGCCGGGTGATTAGCAGTGACTTTTCAACGTCCGCCGTATAGTGTATGTACGTCCTCATTCTCGGGCGGTGTTCATCAAATCGATTTAGTTGGAGCCTTGTAGTTACCCTCATGTCCAGACAATCGCAGTATTGTCCGCAGATATCACAAGCAAGACCTGGAGCAAAGTGCCGTCGTTGTTGGAAGGAATAGTCACGTGGAACTCATTTATCGGCAATTGAGAAGCTACCGATGTCACTCAAAACAAATTCAGAGTACATGCCAGAGACCCAAGAAATGGAAGCAGTAGAGCCACTTTTTACGAAAACGAAAGTATTGAAGTCGATTGCTGAAAGGAGCTGGCGCCTTGGCGTTCGAGTACCTGCCATACCTTTAGGCCCCCAAAAATTCCGGCCTGACAACTCCCACCGCGGCCCCACCAACGAACGAAACGAACGAACATCGACACAATGTTCCCGACTGGTGTCCTCCTAAAAAAGACGCTCCCAATCGGCGGCTGGGTCAACGCGCGCGTTCTCAAAGACCACAGCAAGCGGGTCGCCTTCGCAGCGGCCGAGGAACGGCGACAAGCACTCCGGCAAGTCAACCCTCACCTCACCTCACGTCGCTCTCCGGCCACTCAGCTAATCCCCTTCGTTCCAGGTTCATCGCCCGGAACACACAGCTCTCGCAGTTGCAGCGGTTCAAGGCGCAGCTGGAGCTCAACTCGATGCACGCCCACACACGCCCGACGCAGATCAAGAACCGATGCATCATGGCCGGAAAAGGAAGGGGCGTCCTCCGAGACTTTCGGATGTGCAGGTTCCAGTTCAGATTGAACGCACTGGCAGGAGAGCTGCCGGGCGTCAAGAAGGCCAGTTGGTAAAAATGTCAAAGAAAGGCATGTAGACGAAGGGGATGCGTGGGATGTCCTGTGGCAAGAGCGACTGCGTGTATGATATATAGGGCACAGTTGGAACGGAAGGCGGTGCTTGTGCCGTCGGGATCTGGCTTCGGGGGGGGTCTGAATGCGGTGGACTGGGTCTATTTGGAACTTTGAGTAACTAGGTACATGCCTACGTACTCGTACATACACAAATGGTGATTCGGAGGACGAGATCAGTACTACTGGGATTTCGTTTCTTTTCGGAGCGGCCACTCGGATATCGCGTGGTTACGTAGATCCAGGCCGCCGCCTATCTATGACTCCGCCGTAGCGCCAAAGCGTGAAGGAATGGGGGGGGGAGTAGAAGGAACCAGAACCAGAACCAGAAATGCCACCAAATCATATGGTATGTATGCTCTGGGTTTGCGTGTGCGTATGTACGCACACCAGCGGCTAACGGCATCCTCGCCACCGCCACGTACATAACCACGCGCCATACCGTGCGTAGATAGCCGAGAGGGAATAGTTAATGCATTCATACAGTCTATCACTCGTGAGCTCGGCGCGCGCAGCAAACCGGAACACTTTTGGCACCCGGGACCGTAGGGGATACCCACGATGGGTGGTTATTCTCTCCAATAGCATCCCCGGGGATATCCGCTTCTTCACACGCATCTCCAGTCCGATTGAAGCCTATCCACAGTGAGCTTATCCCAATGGATTGTAGGCCATGCTCTGAATATCAGCCCGTGGAGGCTGCCATCTGAATAAATCTGACCTTATGCCACAGCTGAATCGGCGTTGTCGATATATAAAAAAAAGGACCTTTGTTCACGACGGCAATGGCGGGAATACGCGCGGTAAAGTAGATACAAAAATACGACCTTTTGCCGTGGGACTGGGACCCAACCCACCAGCAGAGTGGGAACCTTCTCTTTGGCATTTCGGCGAGCATGAAACATGCGTTACTTTCTCTCCCGACTCACGGAGAACCTCTCTGTTTTCTCTGCTAGTGTCGGCATTTCGGAGATATGAAGAGCACCAAACTTCAAAGTAGCCTCGAGTTAGATTGCCAGCCAGCCAAACACACTTCCTGATATCTATTCCCGGAAGTGTGCACATGCTTGGTGCGAGTTGAAGTAGGTCGTATCGATGCCACAACCGGAGGGCGCTCCACCTGTGCAGTCAGTAGCCACTGGTTCTTCCGAGTTCGGAGTATCTAGAGCTTCAGTTTGAAGTCTGGACCGGGGTTTTGCCTTTTGCTTTTGCGCTGGATATCTTTGGCTTCGCACTGGATGTCTTTGAATTCGATGCAACTTAAGCCTAGCGTTGGATTGTGTGCTCTTTACGACCTGTGTCGGCGTCCACTGCCGCTTCGAGAAGGGCCCGAAGAATTTCCCAAGCAGGCAGAGTGCTCTGCACACTGATGGGGTTCCAGTGGTCCGATTTCGATCAGCCGTCAGCAGGATATTCTTTAGCGGCACGGGACAGCGACGGAGGGCGCGCTTGGGATTCACAGTCACCACCCTCCGGTACGTACTCCACTCTACAGGGGACTCTTCATGCGGTGACCGAGGCATGGCTCAATAACACGTACTCTATGTAGGCGGGCCAGAGCTAAAAATTTCATACGAACGGACGAGTCTTCGCGGCCCATCCGAGGACGGGGTTTGCTGTGCTCTTCTCTGCCCAGCTCCAGAGTAGCTACGATACTCTTGCTGTGCTCTGTTCCGCACATCGCCACGGATTGGCGGGATCGTTCCGGGTTCGGTTTCGCCTCGTTCCACAGCGTGGTGGTTGGCGTAGTTGCTGCCTGGAAACGGACAGCCCTGCCGCCGGCCTGCGGGACCGACAACAGCCGTGAACTGGAATGCTGCTGCGACCTGCAATGCGGGGAGCAGAATGACCACGGGTGATACACGAGCGGAAATATGACAGCAAGTGTATCTAGTAGATACGTCGTGTTGCTCCAAGCTCTGCTCGCTGTGATCAGCGAAAGTTGCTGGCTTGTGGACGGGAGGGGATTCCGCTACATAGCTGAGGGCTGGCGATGGCGTCGTCATACAGAAGGCAAAATGCCGGTCTTGGCGACGTTGCAATCCCTCGTGATTGGCTGGGGGCCGGCTGTGATTGGGTGGGGATCGCGCACCAGTCCCAGAGTGGGCCCCAACGCAACACTCCACACCCGCTGCTTAAGCAAGCAATCGTCCAGCCCTTCCCACCACCTTCCCACCCCTTCCCTCCACCCCCTTCCCTCCACCCCTTCCCTCCACCCCCCTTCCCTCCACCCCCTCCCGCTCCTACATACTCTTCTCTTCTTCCTCCTCCTTCTCCCCCCCCCCACCCACCATCCATCCATCCATCCATCCATCCTCTCTTCTCCAGAAAACCCTCTTTGTCTCTCCCAAGCTCCTCGCATAACTCCATAAATTCCAACACCCCATCGCCACCTGTACATTAACCCTAGGGTTCAGGACAGCTAGCTTCATCCCCACCAATCAACCCGCGGTCGAACGCAGGTCGTGGTTATCGTGCCTAGATAGCTCGCCTCGTACCCGCTTGTTTCTCCAACCGTACTATCAGCAATCATGGCTTCTCCTAGCTCCGTGTCGCCGGAGACACTCATCAACGTCAAGGTCACTCACGATGGAAATACTCGTCGCTTCAAGCTCGCGCTGAAGGAAGTCGGTCCGAGTGTTTTCCAGGAAAAGGTAGGCGCACCCACCCTTTTGTGTTTTCGTCTCGAAGAAATTTTGGCGTTGGATTTTGTCGGTCGGCTGTTTTTGCTGACCTTTCCTCACAGATTAAAGAGTTGCTCGCCTTACCGCCCACCCAGAAAGTCCAGTTTGAGCGATATTCCGACAGTGCTGCCAGTTTCATCGTTCTCGATCCCGAGAACACTGCCGTCTACAAACAACTCTTTAGAGCTGCAAAGGCGAAACTGAAGCTTCGCATCAGGCTGACGACGGTCGTCGAGAGCGTTGAGGATGGTGAGCAGACTCCCCCCCCCCCCCCCCCCCCAATATCGTTTGGCGTTTGCTCACAAATTCGTGTAGTTTCTTCCCCGGAGAACAACGATCCGGCCGACCGTATCTCGCTTCCGCCGTCGTATTCAACCACCAGCCTCCACCTTCCTTCTTTGCCGACCGCTGCTCCGGCCGTCGAGCCCGCGCACCTCGACGAGGTTGTTGCCAGGGCGGTCACTTCGTACTGCTCGAGCGCCGATTTCACTAGCCAACTGCGTGACACTGTCCGCGAGGAAGTGGAGAAGGTTGAAAAAGCTGAGACGGCTGAAAAGCAACCGCTAGAAACGGCCGACCTCATCAACCTGTCTAGGAGCTCGGAATCGCTGGGGACGAAGCCCGATGCCGAATTGTTGGCCCAGCCCCTTCACCAGACGCATATCAACTGTAGTTACGCCATTTACTGTAACGCATGCAATGGCACCATCAACGGTCTTCACTACCACTGTGAAACGTGCGATCGGGGCGATTACGATCTTTGCGTGCGCTGCGTCGAGGAGAATACTCATTGCTACGACACGTCGCACCTGTTGACTAAGCGAGACATCATCGGCGGAAAGCCTCTCGTCCAAGAGAGAAACAGCAAGGGCGTGACGAAGACTCGCATCTGCAATTCCTGCGTCGGACGTAAGGCCCCTTGATTTTGGATTTAATATATTAGCGTACGGTTGCTGATGATTTCAATAGGGTTTGGTGACGAGCAATGCATTGTCTGTTTGGACTGCGAGGACTTCGACCTGTGTCTCACTTGCCTACGAATGGGGGAACATGGTCACGACCCTCGCCATGGTTTTGCCCGTGCTCAGCCCAGCGCGGTTTTGACCAGTGAAGAGGAGGTGCTCCTTCCAACGGGCCGTGCAACTAGACATGAGGCTCTTTGCGACCGCTGCGACTGTTCGATTACCGGTATTCGTCATAAGTGCATCGACTGCCCCGATTGGGATTACTGCAGCGAGTGCATCACGTTCGCTCACGAGCTTCATCCCGGACACCGGTTCGTCCAGGTTCTCGATAGCCTGTCAGTTGCGCCGCACCGTCTTGCTGGCGTGAGGCACAACGGAGTCTACTGCGACGGTCCGATTTGTGCACAGTACAAGAACGGATGTATCCGAGGCCCCAGGTACAAGTGCGCTATCTGCCCGGACACGGACTTCTGTGGCACTTGCGAAGCATCACCCTTGAACCACCACAACACCAGCCATCCTCTCATCAAGTTCAAATCTCCGATCCGCAATGTCCATGTCACGGCTATTGACAAGACCAATGGCGTCGTGACCGGTGACCTGCCGGAGCCTGAAATTAAGCGTGAGATCAACATCAACACGGCGACCCAGGTGCAAACTATTGCGGACGTCAAGCCTACAGAGGAGTTTGCCACTCCTGTCGAGAAGGTTGAGAAGGCGGTTGAAAAGGTCGCCGGGGAGGTCGTTGAGAAAGTCGTTGGGGTTCAGGTTCAGACAGAGCCCGTCAAGGTGAACCCTGTGGAGCCATTTCACGCCACCTTCAGAGGCGACAGCATTGCCGATGGCACCAACCTGCCTGCCGGACAAGACTTTACCCAAACCTGGTACATGAAGAACACTGGCACCACTTCTTGGCCCGCCGGGGTGTCCGTAAAGTTTCTCGGTGGTGACTACATGTTCCTCAAGTCGGACGAGAAGTCGTTGAACGCCACGGTTACCGACTCCGAGGTCCAGCCCGACGAGACTGCCAGCTTTTCGGTTGGACTTTCTGCTACCTGGCCTCCTAACAAGTCTTACACATCCTACTGGCGCTTGACGGCCCCCGACGGACAACGCTTTGGCGACAACATCTGGTGTAGTATCAACGTTGTGGAACCTCCAGTGGCTCCCTCAGAGATGGCGACGGAACACAGAGAGGAGGATGAGAACTCAGATACTTACAGCTCTGAGAGCGTTGTAGATGCTGACAGCGTCAAGGCTATGAGCGTCAAGGCTATGAGCGTCAAGGCCGAGAGCCTCAAGGAGGAGGAGAAGGACGATTTCGAGAGCGTCGCTGAAAATATGGTCAGGTCCCAGGCACCCTCTGAGATGGTCTTCCCCAAGCTCGAAGTTGAGAGCCCCGTTCAGTCGTTGGAGTCCCTCCCGTCGCGTGCCAGCACCGCGAAGGCAGAGGAAGTACCCGTGCCCGTCAGCCCCGTCAGCTCTTCTTCTCACAAGACTTTCGCCGTCAGCGAGAACGGCGATATCGAGGAGGAGGTCGATATCAGTTCCATTGAGGGCAGCGAGGGCTTCATGACCGATGAGGAGTACGACGTCCTCTGCGCTTCCGACGAAGAGTTCGAGGACTGTGAGCGCAAGATGTAGACGGAGCTGACCTTTTGTTGCTTGAATGAATAAATTGTACACTTGTTTGGGGGTTGGGATGGTTGGAAACGGGGTGGAGTATCGGTGGTTTTTCTTTAGTACTCTGATATTTTTATTTTCCGATTGGTCATTCACCGTACCGTTTGCTTTTGTGTCTTGTTTGTGCATGGTGACGCCTTTTTTCCTTTTTTCCTTTTTTTTTCTTTTCCATCCCTTTTTTTTCTCTTTTCCATTCCTTTTTTTTCTTTTCCTTTCCTTTTTCCTCTTTTATCTTCTCTGTGTGGAATTTCTCGGAGCATCTCGGCATTGGAAATGGGGAAACACGACACTGAAAGGGCGAAGGAATACGTACTGCTTTGTTCGCCTACTGGTTCTAGGTCTATTGCTTCTTATCTCGTTTCGCTTGCCACGGAACATTCGCTCCTTAGGAAATGTACTCTGGATGTTGCTCTTGAACCTTCGTACCGGGATGCGTGACAACTTGTTCCACTTTGCCTCACATAGAAAGTATCTACCCACATACTTACATAAGAATAATAGTTATGGAGTCCGAGACGATTCTAGTCCATCCGATCCCTGTCTCAATTGCAGTCCCCACGGTGTTCTCCGAAGACCTTTTCTTTTCTCTTTCCGCTGCATGCAGCTACATCTAGATTCCCGTGCTGCAACTTAGATATCTAGTTCGGGCTGGCGTTTCTTCCCTGTTTTAACATACTTGCATTCAGCCTGTCTAGACTATGGCGGCGTAAATTTTGTCCAGTTCCCGCCCGCTGTCCGCGCGATGGCGGCACGTTGCAAGCTTCCCTTTGCCCTCCTTTCAGGCCTGCAAGTTCGGGCTAGTAGGTTGGGTAGTAGAGGAGGAGGAGAGGTAGATTACTTAAGGATGTAGTGAGAAGCTTATAATGTAGCGAGCAGGTATAAAGACCTACCCGATCCGCCTTGCTGAACGGGTCGCGAGGAAATGTTAGCAGGCTGAGCACATACATACTTGGGTATGACGAGCGACGGCGATACTGGCACGGGCACGGACAAGCCCTCCGTGGACGTGGAGCGGGAGGCAGGGGACGCAGTTCTCGACGCAAAAGTAGCCCGCGTTTACCGGTACGTACGCCAATGCTCCTCCTTCCCTGATTGCATGCGGTTTGGCGGGCGGGCGGAGGAGCTAACTGCCGTTTCTCTACATACATACAGCCGACTCGACTGGCGGATCATCCCGGCGCTGTGGGTCCTGTACTTTCTCTGCGCCGCGATCCGGTCCAACGTCGGCTTGTCGCTGACGATGAACACGGCGACGGGCAACTCCCTCACCCAGAAGCTGGCGCTCACCAACAAGCAGACCAGCACGGGGGTCGCGCTGTTCTATGTGTGCTACGTCGTCTTCGACGCTCCCGCCAACCTCGTCATGACCAAAGTTCGCCCGCACGTCTGGATGAGCAGGATCGTCGTCGGCGTCGGCATCATCGGCGCCTGCCATGCCGCGCTGACAGGCGCTTGGAACTTCTAGTACGTTTTTTTGTTTTTTTTTGTTTGTTCGTTTGTTCGTTTCCACGGAACGGGTGGCAGACAGACAGACAGGCAGGCAGGCAGGGACTGATGGCAAAAAAAAAACGCAGTCTGGTCCGGCTTCTTCTGGGAATCGTGATAGCGGGCATGTGGCCGGGGATGGCATACTACCTTACCATCTTCTACCCGCCCGAGGACACCGGCAAGCGGATCGGACAATACTTCACGGCGGCCCAGGTGTCGGCCGCGGTCGTGGGGCTCGTCTCGGCCGGCTTCCAGCAGATGGACGGCATGGGCGGGCTCGCGGGGTTCCAGTGGATGTTCCTAGTCTACGGCATCGTCGCCGTCATCGACGGCGTGCTGCTGCTGTGGTGGCTGCCGGACCGGCCCGTCGCGCCCACGGACCCGCCGACGGCTCCTCTTAGAGGCTGGCGCCGCCGCCTCCTGGCGCTGCCGCGCTCGCCGCCCGCGCTCACGGGCGAGGACGCACGGGTGCACTACGCCGATCTGACGCGGGTGTACCGCACTCCGGCGTGGACGCTGCGGGACCTGTGTCGGATACTGGCGGACTGGCGGCTGTACCCGCTGACGGTGATGTACTTCGGCGTGGTCGGCGTCGGCATCGGCGTGCAGGTGTTTGCGACGCTGATCATCCGGAGTCTCCTGCCGCAGCTGAGCAGCGTGCAGCTCAGCCTGCTGTTCGCGCCGATATGGATCTGCGACCTGATAGCGATACTCGTCGTCACCCCGATCAGCGACAGACACGCGCGCCGGAGACCCGTGTTCTTCGTCCTCCCCGCCGCGCTACAGATCGCGGGCCTGCTCGTCGTCACGTACGCTGACAACGGCTGGGCACGGTACAGCGGCCTGTTGATCGTCGGGTTCGGACTCGGCCCGACCGTCCCCGTGTGCATGACATGGACGTCGGAGATATTCCAGCCGCGACACGGCGAGATCGGCGTTGCCGCCGCCACGGCGCTGGTCAGCGGCTTCGGGAATCTCGGGAGCGTCACCACCACGTATGCTCTGTACACCGGCTGGGAGTCGGATGCGGCGAGGGAGGGGAGGATGAAGTACAGGGGGAGCAATCTTGCCATGATTGGGATCTTGGCTGCAAGTATCGTCGCTGCGCTCGGGATGTGGGCAGCGGTTAGGGTGGTAGATGGGAAGTTGGTGGAGGAGGCCACGCCGGTGGATGGCGCAGCGGCCAGGAAGATGAAGAGTGCGAAGTAGAGTGACTGTACATATACACGAGGAAGATCATAAATTATCACATAGCCTAGTACAGTATCCGTTGACCTTCCCATTCAAGTTACGTACATCTCCAATCCCCCAAAATCACCAATCCCACCCCAACCATTGTTACTCTGCAAGACAGCTATAACCACAATTCATCACCAACACCAACAAGAGCCAATCGAGTATGAAGGTATCATGTACAGTGAAAGCAAATGCTCAAGAATGTACTCCAGCAAGCCAAGTATCAAAAACGTTGAACGTAGATGAAAGAATCGTCTAGACTCCACGGAACTGTTCACATTGTCAGTATTTGGAACGACTGAAGGAGGATTGGAAGGAAGAAGGAAGCTCACCAGCCTCAACACCAAGAACCATGTGCACCCCATGAACCTGAACGCGGAGAGCGCCGCAACAGTCCACAAGACGACGGCCAGATAGACCTTGCTCCGCTTGCTCTCTATGCTATCCTCATCCCCACTAACCAGGCGATCCAGTCCTGCCGAGTTCAGGATCGCCGCTGCAAGTGCAAAGTTCGTAAACATCCACGCGAGCACCACACCAGATCGCATATTGGCATAGTAGTCTTTCTGGGACTGCGTCTCGTCGACTTTCTTGGTCTCTACGACAGCCTTTTTGGTGAGAACGTTCATTTCCTCTTCGTACTGCTCGTCGAGATCCTTATCGTCGCCGGGAACGCTGACGGAAGCCTGCCCGTCGGTGGTGACGACAACTCCGCCTTTGAGGGGCGGTGGCACGTCGGGGCCTTTGGTTCCCCAGGAGATGTCGTGGACGTTGCAGAACGCGTAGATGTTTAGGACATTGATGTAGGATGGTGACAGCAGCAAATATTGCACGAAGGAGGTGAACATGTGCCATGGCTCGAAGAACATGAAAGACGCAATGAAGTAGAGTAGGTAAGTCGAACTCAGCGACACGATCAGATCTCGGAAGAGCTCATTACTGAAGACCCCTCCGATCGTGAGTGAGCCACTCTCCGCCAACTCTCGCTGGATCGATCGGACGGAGATGAAGATGGCGGCGAAGAGAAGGTATCTGACCCATCAGTTGGAAATCCTCTGGGGCGGACAACGGCAACTTACAACATGATTATAGCCCAGAATATCACGATCGACATGTACAGCTTTCGAGATCCACCAGGCGTGTTGCCCAGCGACATGATGAAACATGTGACCAAAACAGCGAGGTAGATCCATTCAAACACCACGCTGAGAACCCGTCCAGGTGAAAATCCGATTTGAGCGTCTCCCAAACTGGCTGTCAAGATCCTAAAAACAAGGAAGAAATTGCCCTGCTCCGAAGTCAGCAACCGCCGTCGAGCTACCCCTCAGGAGTGCTTACAATAGCGAACCAAGAAAACAACATGGAGATCGTCTGGTACAAGAACTCGATATGGAACATGAGTTTTCGCATGAGCGAATGATCGCTCCTCCAAAGATCAAAGGCGTGAACCAGGGCGTAGACGGCAGCAAAGAAGGATCCATTCAGCCATCTTCGTCGTTGCAGGATTAGCTCGGAAATTTCGTCGGGAACGTCCGTCTCGGCGTAGGACGATTTGACGTATTGTAGAACCCAATGGCTCTTCCGTTTGGTGACGAGCTCGAAACACAGGATGCGATCCTCTGCCAGGTACATGTTTGCAGTGAAGATTCCGGCATCTGCTCCATGCATCTTTTCACCCTTGAAGTACTTCTCGAGAGGACCCTCGCCGTTCGCGTCGTTCTGCAACGCAACATACCGGTACGCCGAGAAAGCTCCAGGAAGCACACTGATGAATCCGAACACACTCTCGAGGGGTTTATCCAGGATATTCGACATCTAGGAGAATTGAATCAGTAATTGTTCAAAGGAGCACTTGCGCGAGTGCCGACCTTGTATTCAAAGTTTTGCGTGGCGATCAACGGGTTCAGCAACAGTTTTCCTCCAGTCCCCAACATCGCTTTGATCTCTCCGCAAGCACCCGCACACTGTGGGTTCACCTCGAAGGCCTTCCACAAGTGGTAAATGCTCGTTCCTCCAGGCTTGGTTCCCGCGTCGATCAAGACACAGACATTTGGCTCCAATATAGGTCCAAACGCCTGGAAGAACCACCTGTGAGAATTGATCTTCTTCTGGTTGTTTTCCTTAAGGCAGAACAGTATCTGCACAGGCGTCACCTTCTTTCCCCCCGGGCTTAGCTGGACAATGTCGTTTTTGTCGAGCTCAATTCCCACTTGAGTGGTATACTGTAATACTCGTCAGCTCAACGTACCACCTTAAATGCGGTGTCGTTTCTCCTAGCGAACCTCGTAGATATGCGCAGTCACGTCCTTGTCGTTGACTTTCGTCTTCGCGATTCCCTCCTGGTAGCATCCCATACCCGCGAGAACACTCCTGGTTCGGGGATTGATTTTTCCGCGACCATCGCTTACCACGCAGACCACCACCTTCTTCCACGCCTCTGCGCCCCAGGTCTTCGATTTAGCTCTGGAGCACAGATACGCGATATTCTTGAACACACCCGCCATAGTGCGCGTAAACAGGACTTCATCCTCGTTATACATTGTCACGACGATGAAGAGCTCAGTAGTGCGTGCCTGTTGGAACAGCTTTTGACGCAGAGTAAACCGTTCCTGGACGAATTTCGAGGGATCGCAAGTCGCCGCCGAGTATCTCATGTGCGTGAACTCGCGCTCCGTCTTCATCGGAAGCATCTGCAGCAGCTTCTTGGGAACGGGACAGTCCAGAACCAAATTGCCCTTGAACAGTGCTACCTTTTTCACTGTCTTCCACCTTCGAACGCCCGGCCCTGGTGTGGTGGTCTGGGGCACCGGAGACACCAACGGGGTAGGAAAGTACGAATCATCTACCGCCGTAAGAGACGACGGCACTGTATCCGGGGTCCGTAGGATCGGACGCTGGGAATCATCGTCATAGGGGCCGTCGTACGTATGCGAGTTGTCGAAGGGGTTCCCGTAAGCGTCAACACCAGCGACACGGGGCTGGTACGGCTCGTTCGTGTAGGCGTCCCTGTGATCTTCCGGATACATCGTATGCTGGAACGGATTGGGAGCGCCGGGAGTACGCAGGTCGGTCCGGGACGGAGGTGCTGGCGGAGCTTCATTGTAGCTGTGGGGGAGATTCGCCACGGAGTACTGCGCGCTTCAACTCAGCTCACGAAATCTGATAACCATCATCGCGACAGACAAGCCGAGACCAGCTCGTCGCCTTCGACACTCGGCATTCGACTTACAGTGGGTTGCGCGACTAGCACGTTGCTCGGGTGACCTGGCCACTCGGGCATGTGCGCGTGCTGCGCTGGGTAACCGGGAGTATTCTGTCGCTGCGGGTGATAGGAATTGTGGGTTTCATCCAGCTCGTAGCCGTCCATAGGCGGCGATGGAGTGTGCGAGTGGTGACCCGCATCGAGGGGAGGATCGTAAGCATGGGGATGGCGATGTGGATTCATTCCGGCGATGTGGTGACCTGGAGAGTGTGGAGGAGAGTCGTCGAAGCCGTCGTTAGGATGGGATGGAGGGTCGAAATCCAAACGACTGTAAGGGTCCCTTCCGGCCATAATAGAATATATCTGAGACGTCGCCTTTTTCTATTGTTCCTTCCGGATTTGAGGGGGGCGGTTGCACCAGTGGATCCTCGACGCCTGCTCTGCTGTGCACGTTGCTACAATTTATTGAGTACTGGTCCAGCGGAAGGACGCCGGGAGTGAGTGCTAGTTGTGGGAAACGAGGGGGTGCCTTTCGCCTGTGATCTGAAGCACGGTGGGGCTATGTAAATCGTCCGCCGGGGCGCTAAAGAAGCCCAGGGGAACCAGGTGAAACTCTTTGATGCGGCCAACCAGACTTGCAGGTTTGGGAGAGGAAGGCGGGGAAGAAGGCAAGACAAACCAGTCGTGCTGACGCGCGTAGGGCCAAGAAACGACACAACGCAGCGGAAGACGACGACGACGAAGAGGCGGAGGCGGAAGTGGCGGAGACAGAGGCGGACGATGGGGCGCACTTTGCTGGTAAGTAAGCGCTCTGCACGAACTCGGTGAGCTAACTCGGTGAGGAGAGATACCGTTGGCGGCCTTGAAGTTCTCGAGAACGAGGGCAGCTGGATAGTTGGCCGGGAATACATACGCCCTCTTATAAAGGAATTCACCACCTCTTCAGCCCCAGAAGCCATTCGTCACTCCTCACAGGTGCACTGCAATAATCGTGTTGCGGGAACTCCGCCACACGGCTAGGGGCTCTCCCGACAATCGCCGGCTTACTCTGCGGGTTAGGTATCTAAGCACCAACAGCAGGTGCCCCTTCGGTCACGCACTCTCGAGACTTGTCTACGATTATTCAAAACTACTATTTAGAGTGACTGCGGTTCGCTGGGAGAGTGACGATCCTGACACGAAACGCCGTCGGCAAACAGAAAGGTTCCCAAGTCTGCAGCCGAAAGAGAAACGTATCTAACCATATCTAGCTAGTGCCTCTGCTGACCGAAGTTGCAACTGGTCGGGTTGATGGTACATGACAGGAGAATCAGCCTTTATCTCTCTAACCGTGGGAGATAGATACGAGGATTTGCCATACACGTTGCTGCTCCACCATCGAATTTAGTACGATGGACTGGGGTGGGAATTCGCGGGTCGCCTGGGAAATCGTCCAAATATCCGGGACTACATAGCACGTACCAGCCTTTTGGGGAACTCATCAGCACAGCCACTATTTTCCAGATTGTAATGACTATCTAATGAAGTAGGCCAACATCTTCGACGCGAAACGAACGATGCTCAGCGGGACGAATAGCGTCTCGGCAAAACGAATCGCGAATCATCCTCGGCGAGACAAAGAAACTGTTGGAGCGCGGCATTGCCCTAGATAGCACTAGTGGTTTGGCCCTAGCGTCGGATGTGTTCGTTCCTTGGCTTGGCACCTGTATTAAGTAGCCACCTCTCAATGTTCCTTTGTAGACTAGATTGTATGTAGACACAGCTACCACTTGACCATCGACGACCCATTTTCCCCCAACACCACAACGTGTACGCGGTATCATGGTAGAAGACGATGAGGACATTTGCGCGTGTTATTGATTGTTCGAGTGGTGGTGAAGGCAGCGAAGCCCCTGAACGGTGGTGACTGCCCCTGTAATGTACTTACCTACCTGGTGTACAACTTTTTGTTTTATTAGAGGGATTTTGCAGTCGTAGTGGGGGGATGAAATGGGGGTGAATTTAGCGCGGCGGCGCCCAGAAAGAAAAAATATTTCGCAACTTTGGGATGGGGGATGGGGGAAAGTAGACTAAGTACTCTCGATTTTAGTGGTGAAACGCTTGTACCTATCCCATCCGGGTCAGTGACACTCAATGTCCGTCGTGAGCCCTCAACGTCGGAACCAGTGGCTCGCCTCATGTGGTGGATTAACTGATATCCTCGCTGCGAGTGGGTATCTACATTCTCTACCACCGGTCACAGAAACAGGACTCTCTCTCCTCCCTCCATGGGGTGATGTCGCTCTGGCATGTTTTTAACCTCAACTTCTCGCTGGTATCTACATGTTGTGTCGCCAAGTGTTGGTCCAGAAGCTAGTCGTCCCGCGTAGATATTTGGGGTTGCAACCCCATATTCTGGGGCTGGAGATCGTGAGTTTAACCAGTTGCCACAGTAATCCCCAGAGTCATCCCCAGAACGATCCCTAGCACCTTGTGAAATCTCTGCTAGATACTTAGGGCCTGTTCTTTCAGCGTATATTTTTTTTCTACCACACAAATCTGACATACGTAATATCAGACATACGGTGACTCGGTAAGCGTTCGACTCAACGCGTATTATGAAAATACGCAAACCTCGGCTGAGCCACATACAAGTATTCACTGAGCCACAAAAAAAAGGGGGGGAGTCTCTCTATCAGTTGGGACCCGAATTTTTTCTACACTGTCTGGCAGTCAATCATTACAATGCCCGACTATTCTGTTCCGTTGCTCACCCCACAAACACTACTCAACATTGCTGTACTTGTTGCCCCAACACGAAGTTTCTCTTTGGCATGATAGGATTCCATCCCATTCATCAGTTTTGATCGGCAGCCAGTTGTCGAGGAACATCCATCTTCTAGAGAAAATGGAAAAATAGACATCCCCCTACTCCGAATCAACACTCTCCTCACCCAATAGGAAGTCCGCCTTGGGGGCTGCCTTCTCAGCAATACTAGTGTAAATATATGTGACCAAAGACCACTCTGGGTTTGAGGGAGATACGTGTCACATGTGAACGTCCGTCCCGCCCGTCGAGAAATCCCAGTAGTGATAGGGGGGCCTTGAAGCGTCGATCCACCGAGGTTAAACTACTAAGTATGAGGTTCTCGCAGTGGTTCACTCCAAATCGTTTGTAGTTGGAACGGTGGTATGATAGAGTTGTGTGCTTCTTTCTCGCCGTCTTCACGGTAGACACGTAGAATACTGTAGAGTGCAATTCTCGAGCCCAAACCCATGCAAGCCGCCAATTAACATGTATCTGTGGCTATCTAGACCTTCCCTGGAAGGAGCATCTCCACCTTGAGGGCTATGCCCTCGACTCTGCTCATACACCAAGTCTTGCATGTCCGTGAAATCCCTTTCCGACTAGTATCGAGGTTTTGTGGTTCCTGGCTTGCTTAAGTCTGGATTTTTCTTGGGGAAAAACAAGTGAGGTTTTGCCGCTGGGCTGGTGTTCTTGGAAAACTACTGGGTGGTACAGCTTCCCCACACTGAGCACCGGCGCCCCGCACCCAGATCAGAACTCCTACCTACCGCACAAGCAGAACACGATGGTTTCTGGTGACAGCTAGCGGGCGTATTACCATGGACGCGATGGGCTTTCCCCGATATGCTTTCCATATAGGATAATATTGCTCTGTCATGGTCACTTCTGTGTTTGGGACGGAAACAAAGCTATGCATAGAAACAAGCAGAAAAGAGTTTGTTTATATCTTGGCATTCGAGTGGTGCCAGCCTCACTAAACTAAAACTACTAGCGTGATTTATTAATACTCTAGCGGCGGCCCTGATTTTTTTTAGGGCCTGTTCTTTTCAGCGTATTTTTTTTTCTACCACACAAATCTGACATACAGTATATCAGACATACGGTGTATCAGACACTCGGTAAGCGTTCGGCTTAATGCGTATTATGAAAATACGCAAACCTAGGCTGAGCCACATACAAGTATTCAATGAGCCACAAAAAAAAGGGTGGAGTTTCTCTATCAGCTGTGACCCGAATTTTTTTCTATACTGTCCGGCAGTCAATCATTACAATGCCCGACAATTCTGTTCCGTTGCTCACCACAAACACTATTCAAACATTGTGTACTTGTTACCCCAACACGAAGTTTCTCTTTGGCATGATAGATTCCATCAGTTTTGATCGGCAGCCAGTATGTCGAGGAACATCTTTCTTCTAGAGAAGATGGAAAAATAGACATCCCCCTACTCCGAATCAACAACCCTCACCCAATTGAAAGTCCGCCTGGGGGGCTGCCTGCTGAGGATTGTGGATATGTGGATAGGGTAACCTCCCACTACATACATGATGGACCTGTCTTTGTCAGTAATGGGCCACCTGCGCTCGCTCCCTTCAACTACTCTTACCGGCTGGAACTGATAGTAGCAGTGGGTGTGGCGTAGTTCAGAGGTCTGGGCGCGGAAATATACGCGCTAGGGAGCGTATTGTGAAATACGCTTGGCACATACGCTACAGAACATACGCTCGAAAAGAACAGGCCCTTAAAGTAGTTATACAGAAACCCATCGAACTCGGCCAGTACACGCGGTCCGCTTCGGCTCCATCTGAGGTCCACTTCTAGCCCTGGCTCGACTTAGTTAGTTGGATCAAAATTGGCTGAATTTGATTGGTTTATTCGATTTAAGTAAAAAATCAGGGCTCCGTTAGAGATTAATAAGCCACGCTAGCCGTGTTAGTTTAGCGGGGCTCACTTACCTAGCACCACCCTATGTTATGTACGCGAGCGAGGATTTCGCTCTCGGCTTATTATGCTTTGTGCTTACCTTTGGCTAATTATGCTTTGTGCTTACCCTTGGCTTATTATGCTTTGTGCTTACCCTTTGGCTTATTATGCTTGGTGCTTACCCTTGGCTTATTTATGTGTCGACAGTTTCGGGATAGAGTGGCATTCTAGTCGCCGTTGCTGTGACGACCATAGCAAGCCAGGACCTCGCTACGCGGGGCACTGCCTGTCCGGGCAGTACCTCAACTGGACGAAGAACCGGCGGTGGAAGATCCGGGACCTCCTGGCGGATGAGAGGTGTGGGAAGGCGGGTGCCGGCCGAGGAGGACGCAGTGAGCGAGGTGTCGGAGGCGGAGCTGCGGGAGTTCGTGGGGGAGCAGGGAGCGGGGCCAAGGAGCCGGGTGCTGGGGGGACTCCACTGTTCCTGCCCACGCCCGACTTCATGGCGTCTGCAGGAACGGTTCAGGGGCTGAGCGGTGGTTTCCCTTTGTTCTTTCCTTTGTCCGTCACGCTCGCTTTCCTTTCTTTTGTAATTCCCTTGGTGCACTTCACATCTTCGTGGGACAGGCCTGGGCGGAGGGCAAAGGGGAGCTTGCAACATGCCGCCGCTGCGCAAACAGGAAACGGACTGTGCCATGATCTGATAGGTCGCATGCGAGTAATGAATAAACAAAAAAAAAAAGCTACATATGTATGTACTTACATAAGTACTAAGTAGATACCACATGGTACGCTAAGACTGCTGTGCGACGCACGGACCACCGTAGCTCCATGCAAACACGCTAGACTCTCAGTGTCACGGGAACTGAACGACCTTCTCCATCACGCAACCCTCTCCCCTTGCCCCTTCACTCACTTCATCTCACACGCGCAGCCCACCGCCCAAAATTTGCTTGACCATCTCTCCCCTCCCCTCCCCCAGAAAGCCAATCTACCTTCCTTGACAACCTGAGATCCACACACGCGATGGACGACTCAGATTATGATGGTGGTAACTCGGAAGTCGACGAGACCGGCTCAATAGATATTGACGTTCCGGGGAACGAAAAGCTGCCAGATAGCACTGTGTCAGACTCGTCTTACAGTGGATCAAGCTCCCATGTCTCTGGAGTCGCCAAACAATCGAAGCCTGCAAGTGTCACGGTTCCCACTCTGGAGGACCTCGGAGCTCATGCGGACGAATACGAGATGTTTCCGGAAGAATGGGAGAGCAAGGGATCCAGCGACGATGAGAATACCGAAGACCAGAGGGTTGTTCAGGTCGTCAGTGAGGTCAAAGCAACAGGTCGCTCGTTGAGATATCGTGTACGTCTTGCCGACGGGAAAGTCAGCGAGGTAGGTTTATTGCTTTGGATTAGGTCCCAGTTGTGTGAGCCATCGCTGAATATAGCTCGCAGATGCCCCATAACCGCATAGTCTCTCTTGTCAACGGACGCAAAACCCTCGACGACTTCCTCAGTGGCGGCAAACGTGGGTCGAAAGAAGCGTCGTCAGATGACGACTACTCTATAACCGGTGGCTCAGAGGTGGATGAAACATTGTCGCGCGCTGCTCATACGGAACGCTCACTCCGGCAGCACAACTTCCTCAAACTTCGGGAGAGAAGACTGGCTAGCATGAAGGAGGCTGCGACACAGAAACCCGCGGAGCAGGAAGGACGTGCAACACGGTCTAAAGGCCTGAAGGGGGAAGCTACGATGCTCAACTTCAAGAGAAGTCCCCAATCAGATGACGATGACTATATATTTGACCACCCACCCCGGAAGTCAGAGCAGAGAGCAACGGGACGCCGCCGAAGAAGAACGGAAAGTGAGGAATACCAGAGTGAGGACGAATACACGAGACGCTCGGGCAGAAGCAAACGTCATCGGCCAAACTATGCCGAGCCGGCGCTACACGACGACTTTGAGCAGGACTCCGACGAAGCAGCCAAACCAAAAGCACCGGCCAAACCAAAATTGGCCCACTCGAAGGAAATATTCCCGACATTTTCTAAGGATGACGAATTCGTCAAAGTTCACAACCAACTCTGCGAAACTTGTCAGGCGCGGGGTCCCTCGGATTCGCGCGGTAACCTGGTTTTCTGTCAGGGCTGCTCGGCTTCCTATCACAAAGACTGCATAGGCCAGCGCACTGCACGAGAGCATCTTGTCACCAAGGTGTCCAGCACCAACTTTGTGTTACAATGCAGGCGCTGCATAGGAAAGCCAAAGATCAAGGATCCACTCCAAGCGTCTTGGGATCGTTGCACAGACTGCGGAGTTCAAGGGGCTTCATGTGCGCCTTTCAAACCGTTGAACGCCCGGAAGACAACCTCTCGAGACTACAGAGAACTGACGCCCAATACCGAAGTGCCCCTGGATCTTCTCTATGTTGCTGGGAACGTACTGTTTCGTTGTCACGGATGTTCCCGTGTCTGGCATTACGGCCATCTTCCAAAGCAACATTCAGACTTCAGATGTTCGGACTGCATCAGTGCACCCGGAAAAATTGACAAGATCGTCGCTTGGCGTCCAATGGATCCTGAGGCGTGGGATGCACGTATACTCAGTCTCGCCGACTTCACCGAAGACGAGCGGGAGTACCTGGTGAAGTTCGAAAGTCAATCATATTTTCATGTGAAATGGGTTCCCAGTCCTTGGGTGGCTGGTGCGTTCGCTTCTCGACGACTTGGGTTTCTGAAAAACAACCCGCATGCCATCGTGAAACAAGAGAACGCGATCGACGAGGCGTGGTTGCGGGTGGAAATCATCCTTGATGTAGCGTACACGAGCTATGTCCCTGTGGGTTCCGACGTTAAGGTGGATCTTGCTCGCGTCAGGGAGGTTTCCAGGGCATTGATCAAATACAAAGGCTTGGGATACGAAGAGGTCTATTGGGATCAGCCCCCGAAGGAATCTAATGCCGACAGGTGGACTGATTGGAAGACCGCCTACTACGACTACGTGCATGGGCTGTACGTACGTCCTGCAAACAATGTAGCCAAGAAGATCGATAAGGCCCGACGCACCCCATTCAATAAGCTTGAGTTGGGTTCGCAGCCAAAATACATCAGAGGAGGGACTCTGATGGACTACCAGAAGGAGGGCATGAAGTGAGCGCCCCATGAACTAATATCGAACTTTAACTGACGTAGTGTAGTTGGCTCTATTACAAATGGTGGGACGACCAGAGTGTGGTTTTAGCAGACGAGATGGGGCTAGGAAAAACCATTCAGATCATTTCTTTCTTGGCTGTCCTGTTTGAAGAGCATAAAATCTGGCCTTTCTTGGTGGTCGCTCCGCAGTCGACAGTACCGAATTGGTTCGTCTTTGCCGTCCACCCACCTCTGGCTTTAGTGGTATTAATCTCCGTATAGGAAGCGAGAGATTCATGCTTGGGCTCCTTCCCTTCGGGTGGTGGCTTACTACGGCACCGACATAGGTCGCAAGCTCGCGGTAGGAAATAAGCCCACTCGTCATTCAAGATCATCGCTAATTCCTCCCAAAGCGCCAACACGAGATGTTTGGTAAGGATGGTAGGCTGAAGTGTCACATTGTCGTGACGTCTTACACAACCCCTGTAGCCGATTCCTCGATCCTACGGAGAATCCCGTGGCAGGTCCTCATCGTAGATGAGGGACAGTGTCTAAAGAACGACAAAGCTCAGCTATACACCGAGCTCAAGAAGTACGGTAGTAACACCCACAAGGTGCTTCTTTCTGGTACTCCGCTCCAGAACAATCCCAGGGAGCTCTTCAACATGCTACAGTTCATCAATCCGAAAGAGATGAAGGCACAGGAACTGGAGGACGAGTTCGGGATTCCTACGGTTGAAAATGTCCCAAAGCTACACTCCCTCATTCGGTCGGTCTAATATTTTTCCGTATGGATGAAGCGTATACTGACGAGAGCAGGCCATACTTTTTGAGGCGAACGAAAGTGCAAGTACTGACCAATCTTCCGCCCATGGCCGAGGTTATCGTCCCTCTTTCCATGTCGGCTCTCCAAAAGAGGTTATACAAGTCGATCCTCGAGAAGGATGCAAAGATGATTCGTTCCCTCCTCTCGCGAGACGGAAAGATCGCCAAAAGCGAGAAGGGGGGCGTCCGCAACTTGTTGATGCAGCTGCGGAAGTGCATCTGCCATCCATACGTCTACAGTAACGATATTCAGATGAACACCGAGGAGGACTCAGCTGACCTCATCTATCGCAATCTGATCGAGGCGGGATCGAAGCTCCAGCTGCTCAATATCATGTTGCCCAAACTCAAGGAACGGGGACACCGCGTTCTAATATTCTCTCAGTTCTTGGGAATGCTTGATGTCATGGAAGAATTTTTGACAGGATTGGGTTTGAAGTGGTATCGTCTTGATGGGACGGTCAGCAGCCTCAAAAAGCAGAAGGCAATCGATGATTTTAATAGCCCTGGTTCGGACTACTTCGCTTTTCTATTGTCCACTAGGGCTGGTGGTGTCGGGATCAACTTGGCTACCGCGGACACAGTTATCATCATGGATCCCGATCACAACCCTCACTCTGACATGCAAGCTCTCTCGCGTGCACACAGGATCGGGCAGAAGAATAAAGTTCTGGTGTTTCATTTAATGACGCGCGACACCGTCGAAGAGAAGATCATGCAGGTGGGCAAGAAGAAGAAATCTCTCGACCATTTGATCATCGAGAGGATGGGAGATGACGACAGTAGCGAAATGGGTGCCTTCGACGTAGAAAATATCCTAGCCTTTGGCGTGAAACGGCTCTTTGAAGATACGGACGACCGTATCATCAAGTATGACAGTGAAAGCGTGGATAAATTACTCGATAGATCGAAGATCGAGGAGACCAAGGTTGCGGAGGATGGCGGCGCATTCAGTTTTGCCAGAGTGTGGGCGAACGATAAGGCCACTCTCGAGGAAACCGACTTCTCGGCGGAGCCTGATCCTGAAAACTCAGTGGAAGAGCTGGCATTCTGGGACAGGATCGTGATGGAACGAGAAGAGATTGCGAAAAAAGAGGCACAGGCGAAAGAGGAGGAGCTGGGAAGAGGAAGACGCCGGAAAACCATCACTAAATACGCTATCGACGATGTAGCCCACGACGACGATGACAATGACACCGATTTCCGTGCGGACGAGAAAGCCCAGGAATCTGACAGTTCCAGAAGTGGCTCTGAGGAGGCGGACATAGATCAAGACGAATTGATGCTGACAGGTAGCCGCAATGGGCACGGCAAGCGCTCGTTTGTGGCTCCCAGATTCCCGCCTCTCGGGTTCCCGGCATCTGGATTTCCGGCATCTAGATTCCCGCCTCCTGATTTCTCGCCTCCTGGATTCCCGCGTCCTGTGGGTTTCACGGATTTCGCCCACCAGCCATATTTCACAGGCTTCGCCCCCCAGCCGGGTTTCGCAGGTCCCGCGCCCCAGCGTCTTATGGGCCACGCGTCTTCCATGGCTCCCGTGGCGGTTCCCATACGCAACATTGGGCCCATATCGGGCAACATGGCCTCAATGTTCCCGTTGGCACCTCCAATCAACGCTGCTCCCATAAACCAACACACCGGCCAAGTCAACGCAGCTCATAATGTGCAGCCCATGGCTCCAACATTGACTCACCCTTTCCAGTTTCAACGAGCGACAATCATCCCGTCGACAGATGACGCCAATTTTGCTGTCTGCAGAGCCTGCCGGCATCGCCATGCCCCGGGCAGCTGCTCCATCAAACAGAGCGGTGTCGAACTTTGTCCCTTATGCAAGATAGCACATTTCGCTAGGCCTACTAGTTGCCCGCATATGTCCTCCGAGACACAACTCAACATGATGTTGGAGACTCTTAGAGAGAGCACCGAATCCAAAGAGTTGGTCGATATTGCCAAGAAGGTCATCCGCGGCCGGAAAGGAACCGTTCGAAGAGAGAAGTCTCGGGCCGCTCAGTTGGGCCCATCTGCTGACGGCAGCACTAATAGTTAGGTGGTCGGCGGGACTGGGGGAAAGGGGGAGAGGGGTTTGCTGTAGAGGTATGTAATGGCGCATCTCAGTGTATTGATAGATTAGACACAACCACTACGTTACCCTGACCAAGCCCTCCTCGCACTATTCCTATATATTTGAGCAGTGCAATAGAAGATTTGTAATCCGTCCATAGAACGCTAGCGACATGTAGGTAGATATCTACTCTGTGTATGCGCTGTTCACTGGCAGTGGGCGACGGCTATAACTAGTAGAAGGGGTGATAGAAGCAAGCTGTGCATTGTGCGGTCTTGGGATTGGCCGTCGTCGTCGCTGCCAGTCCTGAGGCTTCTGGACTTTCACAATCTCGAATGGTTTTTTTTCCCCAGCCATTGGCACGATCTTGAGTTATTCTGGAAATCCCATGTACATAATTACTCCACCGCAAGGGTTGTAAAGTACAGGGACAAAAGTTTCCGTACAGGGGCCGTTTTACACCAAAAATGCCCGTTTTCACACAACCAAAAACCACTCTTTACTTGACGGAAAAAAACTGTGCCTTTCACAGACGTCTTAG
>Ga0307516_10000197_pt1 | contig 78388 bp, 74 predicted proteins | sample 19_EM_MG_FD_203310 | JGI IMG/M metagenome (GOLD analysis project Ga0307516, IMG submission 203310) | Populus trichocarpa ectomycorrhiza microbial communities from riparian zone in the Pacific Northwest, United States - 19_EM | ecosystem: Host-associated > Plants > Roots > Unclassified | place... | reverse complement strand
CCTAACCTAACCTAACCTAACCTAACCTAACCTAACTCCCTCCATTTTCTACTTTTTCCACCTCTCCACTACTTTCCACTTCTTCCACTCCCTCCACTTCTCTCTACTCATTCCACTATTTTCCACCTCTCCACCCTCTACTTCTATTCCACCACATTACCCTTTCCACCCCTCCACTTCCACCATTTTCCACTCACTCCACCTCTCTAACCCTCCCCCATTCTCCACCCATTTTCCCCCCTCTGCTCCCACTCATTCTATCACTTTCCACTTTTTCCACCTCCCCCACCACTCTCCACTTCTTCCACCCCCTCCACTTCCACTTTATCCTCCACTCCCCACTTATTATTTCCCACCATCTCTCCACCATTCTCCACTTATTCCACCACTCCAAATCCTCTCCACCCACCCATCCCACCACTTCTGTCACTTTCTTTTCTCTCAGTATCCACACTCCACCAATATTCCAAGTTACGTCATCTTCATTTTTACATCTTCATTGTTACATCATCTTTATTTTTGCTTCATCTTCATTTTTATGTCATTGTCTTCATTGTTACCTCATCTTCATTATTATATCTTTTTTACTCCTACATCATCTTCATTGTTATGTTGTCTTCATTTTTACACCGTTGTTATTTTTATGTCATCTTTATTTTCATGTCATCATCATTGTTATGCCATCATCATTATGTTGTCATCTTTATGTCATTGTCTTTTTATGTCATCATTGTTGTTACACCATCATTCATCATCTTTTTCATCTCAATCATTTACACCATCTTCACTGTTACATCAATTATTATGCATATTCATTCTGTTATGCATATTCATTCTTATTCTTATGTCATCATCATCACTATTTCATCTTCATTGTTATACTATCATTATTGTTACAATTGCCATTGTTACACCACCCTCATTGTCATATCATCTTCACCGTCATTGTTTCATCATCTTTACAATCTTCACAATCGTGTATTCATCATCTGCTATTCACTGTCACCCTTTACCTGTATTCCATCTATCACGGTTATATCCCCACGGTTATACCATCACATTTACCCCCATCACTATTCCAATCAGCACCCATTGCCCAAAGTCACATCACCTATATCCCTCCTTTGTACTCTGTTGCCATCTCTCCTGCCCTGCTCAATTTCCTTCTTTCTCTGTGCTACAGCCATGTTTTCCACCTGAACTACCTCCAGCCCCTTGCTTCTTTATGTTGCATTGCTGTTGTCATGCTGCAGTTATATCTCCAAACACACTCATTCTTACATGGCCCCGTTGCATCATCCTGATTTATGTTGTCACAACTGTGTACCTGTTGTCCTACAGCCACTGTTTGTTCTCTACTCCAGCTATACTGCCCCAATCACTTTTGTTTGGCTTTTATGCTTTTACCCCTCCACTACTACATCTTCACTGTTGCTTACCCATCCTTTCATACCCTCTTCACCATGCCTCAAGCTTACTGCTGTAGCTCTCCTTCTCTGTTCCTGTCTTTCCATCCCCACCCTTGAGCATGTTTTTCCCCTCTTACTTATATCCCCCCACATTCTGTCTTACTTCATAGTGCTGCAGCTTCCTGTGCCACTCTACCATCACCTTCACACTAGTCCTGTATCATGGTTACCCCACCACCACTACACCTTTACTGCTTTCCTATTATTTTATATTATTATGTTATGTCATCATCATTTTACATCATCATATTATGTTATCATCATTTTGCATCGTGTTATATTGCATTATCATATTATTTATCATTTTATATCATTATATTTTATATCTGATTTTATTTTATGTCATCATTATTTTATGTCATTTCATGTCACCATTTTTTTGTCACCATCATTTTATATCATCACTTTACGTTGCCATCATCTTATCCATCTTAATGAATAGTGGGGTTTGTGGCCCACTTGGTGCATGACCCGAGTGGGGCTATGAACAACCATTCCAGCTCGTGGTCTCCCACTTGGTGTATGAACGTGTATGAACATAGTGGGGTCTCAGTTGTTCCTGGCTGCCGCTATGTTCATGCACCAAGGGGGGAATTTGAGCTTCCAATCGTCCAATTTCTTCTTAGAATCCTGGGAAAGGGTTTAGATGGCTAGGTTGCTGAGAAGGGTGATCTTCACTTGGTTTTCCCAGAACTCCACATTGAGGTGCTGGGTAGATGGAATGGGCTGGGCCCTGGCTATAACCTTCTCTACTATCCTAGCAGCTCCCCAGAGGTCATGTAGGTAGCCTTGGCAGATTAAACATGACTGATTGCAGAGATTATATCTCCAAGACAGTCAAGCGAGGAGCTCCACCTCAGGGGGATAAAATGAGCCTTAGATGTGAGGCTATACACACCCCTAATTTCATACTTGGTTTAATATCTCTCTGATCCTGGAGGAATATTGCGCATATGCTCAGCATACCCTATTGCTAATATAACTAGTATCCACACTCCACCAATATTCCAAGCCTTCCCCATTCCCGCCTTTCACCTATATCTACTTTCTCCGGTGCTAGATACATGTGCCATAGAATTTTTTTTTCTGAGACATCATACCGTTGCACGGGTGGCAGAAGCAGTCGGAGATGGGCTGAGATGGGTCTGGTGGCGAGGTCACAAAGGCTGGTGAAGCGATTCATCTCCATGGCCATTGCAGCTCTTTCATTTTTTAAAACTAAGTGGAGCGGACAATGCTTTGCAATTTAATTATAACAACGGCATTTAACTCGACAAGAACTTTCAACTACTATTGCATGACTTCTACGCATTCTCCGGAGCTGGAGTAACACGAGCTCCGATCCCCTCTCCAGTCCCAACCCGATGATGTCCTCCCTGCTTGACATCTTGAGATTGGTAGATTCTTCAACAGTTGTGAGCTCCCCCGGCTGCGACCAACCCACCCACCAGCCCCTTGATAGAGCAGCTCCTCTTTTTGCATTTGCAGCCAAGACAGACACGACCTCGTGAGCCCTTCTCAAACTCACACCTCATACCTGACCTCTTACAGCGGTCACACGGACTGAAGGACAGTTAGTTGAGTCCATAAATAGACAGAGGGGGACAAACTTTCCAACATGAATCCGAACCTTGCCATCTGTGGCGGTGATCCTGACAGCCTTCCCAACTCCGGGATCCCCAGTGTCCTCACTTCCCAATCCAACATCTTCATCATCGGTCACAACATTGTCGTTCACCTTGGCCATACCAGACCTGCTGATTATAGTACGCAACTCATGCTTCCTCTTCTCGCGTACCAAGATGGACAGTGGCCTTGCTTTTGGCTGACCAGCGAGTCGCTTGAACTTCCGAGCCCTCTTCTTGACTTTAGCCTTCTCCCGCGCCACCATCTGAGCTTTGGTCCGTAGCATCTGCTCGTATTCCGCCTCCTCCGTCAATTGCACAGCTGGGGATGAGGATCGCGACCTGTTTGCGTCGGATTTGGTTGGTGGGGAGCTTGATAAAGAAGACATGTGCTTTGAGTGGCAATTGGGGTGATGGCTAGTTTGTGTGGAGGCTGGGACGGAATAGGTGTTGGCGTGAAGTGACAGTGGTGGTGGTCAGGAGAGAGTGGTTGAAAAAAAAACTTGATTGGGACAACGCCATCAGGAAAAAATGACAGTGATCGGGGACTTTTCTACAGCGCTATTAGTATAGGTGCCACACAGCGCTACGTAGCGCGTATAGCACCCGTAGCGTTGTAGAAAAGTCTTCTTTTTTTCCTGATGGCGGGGATCCAAATCAAGTATTCAACTTGCAAAGGCAGGGTGGCACTTGATGACGGTGGACCTAGAGTGTTAAGTCGAAAGCGTGCGTTGAGTCAACAACTCTCCCATCTAACTCTAAAGGGAAGGTCGATGACAATCAAAGCCCTTCTACAAGGGAGCGTGAGTTCAGCCTAACCTAAACGCGGATCTAACCAAGACTCACAAAAATTCCACCCAACAAATCATTGAGGTGGATTCAATAGGAGAAGCAGGCGATAATATCAAGACGGTTTGGCTGAAAGATGTGAAGTCAACAAAGTGGCATATGGACAGACCTGTATAACCTAAAGTGGACTCAAATGAGAGGCGTTCGAAAAAAATCGCGTGATCCAGTAGAATTTCCAGTCGTCCTGGTTGTCCCAATACAAAAGAAACGGAGAGGCAGACAGCCCAGCACGAGAGGGCAAGGGGGAGAATCTAGCAAGAAGAGATATTGCTACATCACGACTTTTGCTGAATCTACAGGCCATAGCAGAATCACACCCCCTCCTAACCTAACTTTTGCCCAGTTGTCCTCTCGCCACTAACAAGAGGGTATAAGAGGGAGAGGGAAGGGAGTACGTCGTGGGCTGCGAAGACGCACTGAAGAGAGTCTAAATTTTTAGTCAATGTTCAGATTGATACTGACCAGCGGTCAGTAGGAAGCTCACCTCGCCATTTCACACGCCACGCGGTGTGAGGGGGTCCAAAGAACTGGGCGGCATATTCAACGCCAAGCCGCATTAAACCTCTTGTTCAGCGAAGCGGCAGGGGTTTGGCAATCTGTGGTGGCGGTTGGGATTGGTGTCCGGTTGTTCGAGGGAAGAAACCATTGGCATCCATTAGGGGGTTATCGGTTCCAGTGAGTCGGTTGAGTGTAAACCAGTCGAAGACCGACCGAGTCCGGCTTGCCGCCGCGACACCCGACGGGGAACCACCCCGAAAGTGGCTCAAGTCGGCGGAGGTAGAGCTCATCAAAATACGTCAGCCAACGACGATCCAGGTTGAACACATAGCACACACCCATTCTCCCAACCCTAACTCTCAAATTCAAATGCCCTGCCGTTCTGTTCATATCGCCATAAAGGCCGCAATCAAGGGAAAGGAAAGCAAAGCCCACAAATGAGGTCGGGAACCACACTGACTGTCCAATTGGAGAAGACGCAGGTAGGTGAGAGTTCCTGGATGGCTTCAATCAAGGGTTTGCATGAATGGCTCCTAGTATAGCGGTCAAAAGAAGTAGAAGCCGTCTGAACCGGATCTACATGACAAAAGAGGAGGGTTAGTCTTGGAGCTGACGTACAGATGCCTATAAGCCGCGAGCGTCCAGCCGTTGAGTATTGAACGTTGAACGCGGGTCCCGTTTGAAAACCAGAAAGGTTTTGGTGAGCCACGTACCTTAAAACCAACCCAGCTTCCCTCGGCGACTTGAGTTGGGAAGCAGTGGGAAAGATCTGGCTCCAGTGGGTGAGTAATTCACGATCCTAAAAGTCAGTTGACAAAAGGCGTTGGTGAGTCGGACGTTAAACAACACTAGAAACAAGAAGTGAGAAAACATACCAAAGACCCGAACCAAATCCAACTGGATTGCCCACAAGCCAAGAAGTTGCACGGTGAAAACTGGTAGGGGTAGGAAGGCGATGAGCAGCTTTGGTTTGGTGTTAATGTTGAAACGCTAGCTACTCACCATGTTCCTCGTTGAATCCACCTGAAGGTGAACTTCTGAGTGAGATCTAAAAACATGTCCTAAATATCTTCCCTTGGATAGCGGACGTTCGGTTGACCAGGCGAGGCATGCATCCTAAGCGCTGCCACCAAAATCGACTTCGTTGGCGTTGGGTACTCGAATACCCCTAAGTGATAAGCTGCAAACGATTCGGACGAGGGTTCATAGCGTTCAGAGTAGATATCATTCTCCGAATCGGTATCTAGATGGGGTTGAAGGAGCGTAAATGAGGATGTTGTTTAGTGGTGGTTGGCTCCAAGGGAAAACGTACTATAGCGAGCAATTCTCCCCAGCCCGTGCTCGGGGTGAATACCTTTGAGACCGTGTCAGATGCGACAACTCACCGGTGGAGGCAACCAGGTGAAGAGGGATAACTCACAAATTCTCAAACAGCCCCAACACAGTCCTCTTTCACCTTCGCGGCCAAGAATCCCTCGTTCGGATCGAGTGCCCCAAGCGGTACTACTGTTCTTGAAGAAGCGCAGCAATGGAAGTGGTCGAAAGAAGCAGAAGGAGGTTAGTACGGCCGGATTGTGAACCAGATCTGTATGAAGAAAACGGATAATTAACTTTAGAGTCAAATGTGCCATTAAAAATGGAGATGACTTCGGGGCCACAATGGGAACCGGAGAACTCACCTCGTTGAACCAAATCTGCTAAGCGGTACCGCCGTTTGAGAAGCAGGCGAAAATGATGGGGGCGGTTGAGAAGTAGAGCGGATGAGTAGGTGGGATAGGCGGGGCAGAGAGGCTTGGAAGGGGCAGGGGTGTTGAATTTTCGAAGGACTTGAAGTGACATCGTCGATCCGAAGGGGACCCGGAACCAGGAGCCCGTGGGGGCGGAGGCCGAACGGTGACACAACCAGTCGGCAAAGCCGTCCCTGGAGGTGTCCTGTTGGAGTCGGTTGCCGCAGTCAGTGGCGGACTTTGCGGAGGTCGAGGGGGGAGGGAAAGAACGGGAAAGCACGAGTTCCCACAATTTTGATTGGTATTGACCGGAGTGCATCGGCCTGTGGACACAGAACGAAAAGACACTGATTTATTTCTACAATAGGTACAAAAGACGGCGGAGAGACTACTCGTAGCGGGGGAGGACAGGGCGACGACGGAGAATATAAGTAACATTTGAACAGTAGACTTCTGCGACCGCCTTCTCGAGAGCGTCAACCTTGTCGATGGTAGGGCCTGCCGAAAATTCGAGGTCAAAGTCTTTTGATTTCTTACCATCCCAAGGCCGGATAAAATCGCGAACCCTGATCAACCATCCAGCAAGATCGATGAGTCGGGATTGGGGGATTTTTTCTTTCGGGATGGCGAGGGAGAAGGGTCCCATCGCTGGTTGCATCTGGTCCACAATCTCCCCTGGCGAGTCGTAAGTCCAGAGGTACTCAACCTCGAACATGTCGAAAAAAAAGTTGAGATCAGTCAGTTCGATAACCGTGTCCCGAACCATCTCGGTGGTAACCTTCTTGTCGATGGTGCCAGGAACGTCCCCCTTGAAAAAGGTGAAATCTTCTCTCGGAAGGGATAAGATCTTTCCAAACCACATGAACTCGGCAAATCGGGCTCGAGTGGTCGAGATTGCGTGATGGGTTTGAACGATAGAACCAGAGAATACGCCGGCTGCAAACGATTTCCACGCCCTTCGTGTGGCAAATTCAGGAGGTCTGCGAGACATGAGCACTTCACTGAGCCAGTAGGTCCTGACCAGCCTCCAAACTGCGACGAATTCCTTTGTGCCCCCCTCCCCCTCTGAAGCAACTCCGGTGATCAAGTCGATCGGTAGGACAAATCGGGGTTGATGTTGCGAGCCCTCGAGTGGGATCCTTGCGTAAACAGATGCAACGTCGGCCCAAACTTTGACAGCTGGAGGTTCAAATAGCTCTCGAATTCGCCCATTTTGCACGGTTTCTAAAAAGGGTGAGGCTTGGCTACAGGTGCAGAGGGAAGACCGAACTCACCCGTTTCAACATCTTTGTTGATGCGCGTACGGCCTGGTGTATTCATCAACAAAGGATTGACCAAAAAGCAGGGACAGAACTTACCATCGGGTTGTCTAATTTCCCCATCCTCTTGTTCACGACGCCGCTTTTGCCCATTACTGTACACATGATTTTGTTTAGCGTTAGCAAACCGGCTGCTGTGCGCTTGATCCGGCCTCCAGCTTCGACTTGGCCCAAGCGTCAATGACTTTCAAAAGGTTGATGGTGTCTGTTTGTCCATCAAGGAGCACCGGCTCATCCCTCACATATCCGTCGTCCCTAAAGCAGTCCGGCGGGCACAGTGGGCGCATCCCATAGGAACGAGGTTCGGAGAACTCGACGAATTTGTCCCCTTTCGCCGACATCTGAGAGGGTTTGTGAATATACCATATGGGAACTCCGATGCGATGGTACTCCGCACAAACGTGGGCGTCTTCCACCCAGACACCGACAAGGTTGGAGTCGAGGGTTGGCCTGGCTGCAGCCTCGAATAAGGGTTGGGACTTGGAGTAGTAGTTCAGGTACCCGTGTGCCCCAAAGTAGAATCGAGAGGCGAGGCCAAACATGAGCCGCAGTCGAGGATCGGTGTCTTGAAGGTTTAATATCTTGGAGATGGCAATCTCGAGGGACTGTGAAAGCCCCTCGAGCTAGGGGAGAGGCTCTTTTCGAGTGAAGAGAAAGTCTTGGATGTGTTTGATAAAGCGGCCGACTTGTAATTTGAGGTCCCGGGTAAAGTCTTCTGATGGAGCACCAACCCGAAGCCTGTCGTCCAAACCGTCCATAAACGTAACTTGGTCCTTACAGAGACCGCGCCGGAAGGTGTAAAGAAGGGAGTCGTGGCTGGGATCTGAGAGTGGGATGAATGGGAGGTGGGGCGCGTCCGGATGGTGTTTTTTGGGCTAGCAAACCGGATCGTCTTGGCCAAACGTTCCATCGGCACTAGGGTACCGTGAACAATGCTTGTATTTTTAACCGGCCTGTTAATAACAGTGTTAATGACAGTTACTAACTCTGAAGATATCGAGGGGCTCAAACGGCCTGTTATTAACATTGCTTAATATACAGTCTGCGACCGCCCGCGTTGCACTGACCTACGAACTACTGGTAGCGACGTAGTTTTAGAATAGCCTACAACAAATTGGGCGCCGAGTCGTCAACCTGATGGCATCTCGGTTCGGTGAAGGATCCGCAAGCGTCCAACATAACCTTCAGCCTCTCCGCGTCCCATCCCTCCTCGCACCTGGGCAACAAATGTCCCAGAAACAGCAGCTCGCACATCTCCGACGCCTTGATCTGGAGAACCGATCTCAAATTGCTGTTTCTTCAAGGCATGCTCTCGGATACGTGAATGAAACCGACACCAGAGCAGGCTACTGGAGTCCCGCAGCCGCTACTGGGTCCACACACTCAGAAATGAAGAATTACAAACCAACCGAGGATGATTGGGAAAATATGTGGCGGCAGAACCAAATTTTGTACCTCCTTTTCTCACATTCTTAACTGTGAACAATTCAACACCGGTTGTAATTTGTGTTCACACGAGCAGTTAGAACAAATGTTAGTAACTAGTTAATTTACCTGTTAACAATGCGCTGGCCCGTACCACAGTTAATAACTGTTAGTTAGAAATGCGGCGTATTTCTCACAGCACCCTAGTCTCCCCTGCAGACACCGCAATGTCCACCGAGCACGATGTCTCACCTGCAGACGCCGTAATGTTCACCGAGAAGGAGGTTATCCCTGTGGACACCACAACATCCATGCAGGTCGACGAGACTTCCGTCAAGGCTGTGGAGGCCGAAAATCCTTCTGCTGAGGCTACAACGTCAACCGCCGATATGCCTGCCGGTTCTCGCGACGCCGACACCCCCATGGAGGGGTAGGGTTTTACCCTGTAAGCAGAGGCTCTCTGATAAACGATTTCCTTACCAATGCATTGGCAGTAGTTGCCGTCTCGAACCTGTTGGCCGACGTTTGCTCACCCATTTGTATGCACCATTCCCATTTCCCATAGCCATCTTCATGTAACTCTGTGGTACAATATACAAGTTTCCATTTGCCCTTCTGCAACGCCACGTGCAACGCCCAGCCTCAAGGTAACAATCAAACGGAAAGCACGCTATGTCGTGCGCATTGGGGGCTCGAGTACCATAGGGACATGGGCTATACTTCCTCTGACTCGTTGCCTTCGTCCTCCCCCTCATCCTCCCCATCGCCGTCCTCATGCTCATCCTCGTCCTTGTCCTCATGCTCATGCTCATGCTCATCTTTGTCCTTGTCCTCATCATCACCCTCATCCTCTCGAACGAAATCCTCAACAACGATCGGCTGTTGGTGGGAGCCATGGTCCCTGAGCGACTCGGATAGCAGCAGAGACTGCTTCGTCCTCACTTGCCTAGCCCCATACCACAGGTACTCACGGCCATTCACAACTGGTAGACTGTGATAAGGTAGACAATCCAGTGAGGGTAATGGTTGCACCTACCTAGTACCTCCTGGGGGCCAACTCCCACCGGCTGACGTGCGGCTATGGCATCGATGGCCGGGGTTTCGGTGTTCCTGTCGTCTGCCTTAGCTCCGGCGAGCTCAGGTGGTGCGGCTGCTGGGTCAGTGGGAGCCGGTTGTGTTGGATTGGTTGGAGTGGCCATAAATCTAGCATGAGTCAGTATGGAGGTGTGGAAACAAGGTGGTGGTACAAACAATGGTGTGGGGCAGTGGTAAGTTTGCAGAACGATCGAGCGATCTGCCCTGATCGGACCTGCGATCACCCGATCATAAGCTTATAATGGTGATACAATATACAGGTTTCTATTGCCCAGAGAAGGTTACGTGTTATTGCCAATGCTGAGGAGGAACTAACAGCAAAGCCTGCATGCAAACAGTGTGCCTACGCATCCCCATTGTCCTCGCCGTCCTCATTACCCTTGTCGTTCTTGTCCGATTCCTATCGTCCTTGTCTTCCTTGTCGCCTTTGTTCTCCTGGTCATCTTCATCATCTTCGTCATCTTCGTCATCTTTATCATCTTTGTCATCCTCATCCCCCTCGTCGTCTTCATCGTCTTCATCCTCACCCTCATCTTGTCGAACAAAGTCTTCGACAATGATGGGCTGTTGATGGGAGCCATAATCCCTGACCGCTCGGGGTTGCCATGGAGCCTCTATTATCCTTGTCCTTCCACCCACCTCTTGCACCTCCTCACGATCTGCCAGATGACGATCAGGTAAACGATCCAGGTAAGCACAAGAGCCATACCATCTGCAAGAACCCAGTAGGAAGAGATAATGGGCATACCACCGTGCAACACCCACGGCGGAAGGCGTCCACGTCTGTCCTGTTCAGGCGCAGAACCTTCTGCTGGCAGTGGGTTTGCTGACCCAGCAGCAGCTGGCTGGGTCGTGTCTGTTGGAGTAGTCATGTAGCTGAGCAGGTGTCAGTGTTGGGGAGGAATGTGTGGAGGAGGAGCACGCACAGCGATTAGAGTAGTAGGTGGTGGTGTTGTGTAGTCTAGTCCCGCGCCGGTTGGAGGCTCACCTGTGATCGCTGCGGTGCGCAATCGGTTTTTCTGATGGCAGGTTTTACCTCCTAACCGTCTTGTGAGTTTGTACCGGGGACGGGGGGTACCCCCAAATTGGAAGGTCTTCGTTGAATGGTTTGCTGTTTTGGGGCGGAAGAAAGCTGGATCGGACGAGAAGCATCACGGGAATCTCGATGCGTGTATATTTGGAAGTAGGAGAACCGCACCGGGTCCGGTGTACGCGTTAGGGCAGCACGCACGCCAGCCAGATATTCGATTTTTGCTTTGTTTTCGAGATAAAACACCCTGCTACGAACTGTGAAGAGCTCCCCAATGAGCCTCAAACCGGCGCGGGACTAGACTACGACATCCTAACACGACGAATCGACCGCCGATTTCAACTTTAATACCGCACTCGTACTCCTCAGCTGGGTCTCCTCGTCTTCTGTGGGCCCAACCGTCGAACATGGCTTGTTACCCTACCCTAGGATCCCCATGAGGTGCTTCAACTTGAACCTCTGCCTTCCGTTTGATGCTGGAGATCTTGCTATCGTAACGGGAAGTACTACTTTCTTGTCTAGAGTTCAACTGTCGAGTGGAAACCCGAGTTGCTGGAGACTCTCCTGGATGTGCCTATACCCGGTCTCTATGTGGACGTTATCAAGTTCAGGCTTCAGGCTAGATATGTAATCCACCTTGACGAATCTCCCGACGACATGGCCGGCTTCTTACCTGCTTTGGACTATAAAATGTACATCACTTCTGTGCTCTTGGTGGTCCTCGGCTGGGTTTAGCAGGGTTTTGGAGCATATGTGGTCATGACGCGTCCGATTTCCCAAATCTCTGCCGCGTCCCGACTGGCGACGAAGTACTCCAACCATTGGCTACACAACCAATTGAGGCGTCATACCTTTCAATCTACCTCACCCGATGTAGGAGCTTTTTGATTCCTGTTTCACCGCGCGGTTGCTGATATCAGTTCTGCTAGCTAGACAGATCGCCACATTTCTGTTATCTGCTCTCTACAACCTGTCCCGTAACACCCCGAGGCACATCGCGTCAGGCGTACGGTCAGGTCTCGATCTAGGCATTCATTGCGTCCTATCTCAAGAAGACCTGTTTCGTACGTTTCGAGGACGCCTTACCACAGTCCCACAGGCCTTCAAGTAAATCGGATGGGACAGGGCACTATGTTAGTGAGATGGTCTCAAGAGAACACCACATAACCAGACACACGAAAGGTTCGTTCAGATGGGTATTTCTCTATGCTGCCATCTGCACGAGATCGTAGGACACCGGTGCCCCCCCTGGACCTTCCCCGAAATCTCATCTATTACCATGCCAAGTACGCCCTGCTTGCCGGTGACGGCCAATAAGTCCTCCTTTAACTCTCCTGAAACAGCGTCCATCTTACAATTGATAACCTTTTTCACCATGTCGATGACGAGTAGAGGGTAAAATTTTCCTTGCGCCTTCTGCTCTCGACTCCTCTCAAGACGGACGTTCGAGGGGCGGATAACCAACGTGACACAACCGTTCAAGCGAGTTGATCACTGCATCAGGTTCGTCCTCGTTTTTTTTTTTTTTTTTGAATCTGCATTGTCTATCCCGCAACAGCTACCTATTACAAATAGTGCAAGACGCGGCTTCCTCGTTTGTTTTGTGGTCAGATCCGTGACGACTAACGGGTTTCCCCAGGACAGTGCATCCAGGAATCCGACCACGTCTATTCCGCCTTCCCTCGAGACGCTCAGAACCTGGCTCGTCGTTTGAAAGCTTGCGGCGTCCGTGTCTGTGGTGGCCGGAACCTGTCCCCTGGCTTACCCTCTTCTCCAGCTCCCTTCTGGTGCGCATGGTTGGTATGTGACCGTGGAAGTCAGCCAGGATGAAAGATATGAAGTCGTTTGGATTAATCGTCGACGGGGACGCAGCGAGATGGGAGCGGCATTATCCTGTTTCTTTTCCTCTACTGTGCCCGCACTGGCCCGAGCACGTACGCCAGAACGGTCTCTACTACTTCTAAATACGCAGATCGCGATTGATGAGAACGCCTCTCGCCCGATCCCCATCTAAAAAGAGAAGTCCGACCCTCTAAAGAGGCTGACAATTCAACGAAGCACCTTCCAAACCGGGGGTACCCTCCCGTTCCCGGTACAAATTCACCAGACGGTTAGGAGCCCCATCCCCCCATCGTGATCGTGGCCCAGTTAACCGGATGGAGCCGAGACTAAAGGCCTGATGATCGACGATCATTTGATTATAATTTTAGTCCTGCGGTACCAATGGATAAATTATAGTTTAGGATTAATGTATGACAAGTATATATTGCATGCAAGACAGATAAAACGTCATCATCTACGCTCCCATGGGTACCATGATAGTTCCCACCTTGAGGTGCACAGAGCGAAATCCGAGATCGACCGAAGCCGAACGAGGTGAGATATAATGCCGGAGTTTGTTGCCCACTGAGGGGACATCCCTGGGAACGTTCCATTCACGTTTCGTGAATTTTAGACATTTGTGGCCCGCTTGGGGCCACCCTGTACTCGGGAATATGCTCAATCACCAAAGGTCCCCAGAATTCGGGGGGTATAGTCTACGACCTGTCTACGACCTATATAAGCCTATATCGACTGACACATACCACCTACATACCGGTAATTCGCTCTGGAGGACCCATCTTCTCCCCCTTCCTCCCCACCCAAGATTGCTCCACCAAGCGCTAACCGCTTTACCAAAAATGTTGTGGCAGGGTGAAAACTGTTCCTATGGCCTTCTGCTAGGTTCCCAACACCACCAAAATACCGGCTTCTCGAATTTATGGGTCGGTTAACAGCGCATGCCTGTAGATTTTGGAAAGCGTGGTCTGCGGTCGTGGTCAGGGGAATGGGATGGCCATCTTAGGGCGGAATCATGCGACAACGCTCCAGGGGTTGTAGGGGATTGTGAGGATCGAAAGGTTCTTGTGAGGATCATATAAGGTTATGGAAATTATTGTTTTTCGGTTATGAGGCCAAAAGGTGCCATAATCTCTCGATTATTTTTCCGATCTAGAGGGTAGGTTTGGAGCGAAGGGAGGGGAGAATGTGGCACTTCAGACTTGGCATTTCAGGCATGACGACAGCGCCGGTAAGCTTACCTGAGCACACCATGGGTTCTGTGGTGCGCATAAGCAGGAACGGTGGGATGGCTGGGGACATGGATGTTGACATGGACGTTTGTGCGGATGTAAGGATGGGGGACTTAAGATCGTGTTGATCAGGTTTTCCATTGATCGTGTTGATCAGGTTTTCCATGGATCGTGTTGATCAGGTTTTCCATGGCACGCACGGACATTGGCGGTTATCCGAACGTTGGGACCACTTTTCTGGACTTTGCAAGTGGCATCTGGCAAAGAGGGAGACAGCGGAGCCATCTGGGGATTTAAGCCGTCCCCCTTCAGATGGCAGACGTCGTTTGTAGCCCTTGTCTAAAAGCTAGCGGTGGAAGCTACCCAGAGGAGGGTAGCAACACTCAATACTCGAGGATCGAACAGAAAAGAGAGGATAATGATATAGGAATTCGGGAAAAGCGAAAGCTGGTCTAACTACAGTCCGTCCCAGCTATTTATCTAATCTGATCTTTATTGATATCTGAACTGACGCCTGTGTTTGTGCCTGACGCTCAATCGTAAAGTCGATGGGAGTCGACGCATTGTGCGATCTTCATAATTACATGCAGTCAGTATAATAATCGGTAGAGAAAGGGGCTAGTGCGAAACACCAAGTAGAAGATACCAACTGGCAGGGGGTAGGAACACCTGAGACTAGAAGATCGAACAAAAAGGAAGGACAGCGTTGAGGGATTCGAAAAAGCAAGACCAACTAACAGCTGTATATGTCGCTAGTATTTATCTGATCTGAACTTGGTTGGCATCCAGGCCGTTTGTTTGACGCCTCTGGGTTTCTATTGTTAAGAGTGCAGAGTGCAAATCTTGACGTCGATCTGCGAGCCATTCTTGTTTATAAGGTGGGTTTATCTGAGTGGGTTTTCTTTGCCAAGCTGATTGAGCCCAGCTGGCAAACAAACACGGTCAGCTCTCTCCATGACTGCCGCGATGCCTTGGCACAAGTGGAGTGGTCCTCCAGATGAGTGTTGTCAGGCTGTAGCTGGGTGGTCATCCTTGTCATTCGATCTGGAGCCTTGTGAATGAATGTAAGAGGTGCTCAATACCAGAGGAGCTTACCAGTAAGCTTGCTCTAACCACCCAAGTGGAGAAATGGGTTAAGGGTTGATCGAGCAATTGACAGGCGCAACCCTGCCAGGCAGGGAACTGAGATTGTTGGACTTGCTGCCGCTATCAAGGTCTCCAGCTGCTCACAGGTCAATTCACCCTTAATACTTCTCAATGCCTTACCAATTTGGTTTCTAATCTGGCTCCGCTTGGACAGTACATGTGAGAGGTCGCTCAGAGCTTGTTCCTCTAATTTTAACAGCTGGGAGATGATGCAATTGACTGTGATTCTATAGCTGTGGAAGGCGGCGTGTAGACGCCAACACTAAGGGATAAGGAGCGGCAGGACGAGCGACAGAAAGGACGGCAGATACTGGTATTGGTTCAAGGCTCAAGCTCAATCTAGCTGATTGACAAAATGCAGGATTGAATAGGACAGAACGCACGACAAACTCGTAACGTGGAGTAATCCTGGCGAGCGGGGTTCAACCGAGACCACATTATTTACATTTTGTTGCTTCAGCCACTGTGCTGCCCACTGGCCCCTCCGCTGTGACGTGTAGCTGCTTAGAGTCAAGCTGTTGCCATAAAGTGGACATCACATAAGTCTGTGCGGTTGTTTATAATTTGATGGTGACGTCCATCGGAACGTGATGTCATCGGCTGTCAATCTCTGCTTGATCACACCATCATGGCCCCTGTTCTTGCCCACCCAAAACCCCAGCACCCAGCGATTTCGTGGGAGGTTCTTTCCAAGGAGGCTGTGTGGAAAGATCTCGAGCAACCTTTTGCAAAATATGTTGACCTGGACGAAACAGACGAGGAAGAGGCTGTGCCAGGCCAGAGCACCAAGGCTCTGCGGATGGCCGCCAAGCATATGAATCCAAGCACTCCATGGACAGGCTATGTTATCACATGCACTGGAATTCCGCAACGCAAGATGGTACGAGCATTCTCCAGTTTCGGTACTTTACTGGGGTTGATTTGTAGCAGCTACGGCTTTTCAAAAAGGCTCAAGTGCTTGGTGCACTTTGCACAGAAGAATTCACAACAGCCGTGACACACTTGGTGTCGACCGAGTGCTTTGGACCTGACTACAACGTGAGCTACAGTAATTGGCCTGGGAAAGCGGCCCGCCAAAGCTGTTCCATAGAAGGCGGTATCCAACAATGTTCCGGTAATGAATACCAATTGGATTCCAAGGTCCTACAAAGTGTTCCAGTCGAAGGAACCTTGCAAACAAATTGGGATCAAAGATGTGAGTACTGGCGATGTCATACTCCTTGTTCTCCAGCTGATACCGCTTGTATAGCGAGAAACAAAGGACCGCCTCCAAGGATTTCAAGGGCTTAATCTCGGGATTTATGGCCTTAGCAAGAGTGAATATGAGAAGGTGGTGGAGGGAATGCTCGAGCTGGGAGGACGTCGTATTTCGGCCAACGTAGATCCCCCCATTCCTATTGACTATCTGATTTGCGCGGAGGGTTCACTAGCGGCGGTCACTAGAGATTCAATTTTGGAATATGTGCCAAAGGGGGCTGGATTCAAATACGTTCAATCAAGTTGGGTCCATCAGTGCCGGATCGCAGGAGGTTTGTCCTGTAGAACATCTGCAGCGTTTATAATTCTGACATGTCTTGTCAGGCAGACTCCCAGTGGAGAACTACGCACCCCTCTTTCTTGATGAAGAGGCAATGGTGTAATCCTAGGGATTACGACAGACTTTTTCGGCATCCTCGGAGATTTCCGGACTCCAGACTCTGACTTTGTGCTTCACGACCACGTACGCGTTTAGATATTAACCAGCCTCAGAATAGATAAATACTCAAGGCAGACACCGTAGTTAGCGGTTTTTTGCTTTTACGAATCCTCACAAAGCGTTGTCCATTCCCCCGTCCAACACCTAGCCTTAGTGTCACTACCCCCTGGGTGGTTTCCGAGTGGCAGATATGCCAAAAAATTGAATGCTTTAATTGTACATAAAATGGACACCCCACCCGATAGTAGCCTAGTGCACCTGCTTACAATTCGACAATGAATTGCCCGTTGCATCTGCCCGTTGCTCCAGATGGGAGTTAGATCCGAATAGGGCCAAGGGCAGGGAAGTGGCAGAACCCAGGACTGTGGTGGCCCTAAGCCTCTGGCCTCAGTGTTCAGAGTGCCTTGTATCCAATAGGCATTCAAAGATCGATTGTCTACTTTGATATTCCTACGATGTGTTTTTTCCCCGTGGGGAGAGTAGCAAAGGTGTGGATTTTAAGCACCACAATCCAGGTTAGAGAGCGTGAACTGTAAGTTCAAAAATTCACGGGCAGGTTCACCTAGGCTAAAATCCAACCTCAAGTTCAGAATGGAGCAACTGTTTCGCCGAGTGTAATGGTTCGGAGGGTTTAGGCCAGCTCTGGCAAATTTCTTCCAACTTCTCATCATACTCACGTTATTCTTAAGAACGCAGGTTTCGAGAATGTTCTGATCGTTTGTCATCTCGAAGTTGCGTGGCGTGCTCGCGAAGGAGGTTTTGTAGGCGGTTGGGGCATCATCATCGCTAGAGTCGAGGTTTCTGCACACAAGAATCCGTCTTGACACTTTGCTCACGACGTTCCTTTTCGTCGAAGTGAATTGAAGACGTATTTTAACGTCATTGGATGCGAGTCGTGATATCAGACTTAACCAAGGGTGCGTTTTCAACGTTCACTGATGTCCATGCCATAAGCAACGACAAACACATAGGATTTCTGGGCCCCTAATTATCGCGCCTTAGCGGACATTGCAACATCTCAAGGTCTGTGTTTATTTGGCAGAGCCTGATGTCGAACACATCAATCCAAGCCCTGTGTTGAGGACTGTGTCTGATTTTTAAGTGGCTTTTGCCGCCTACGTAACATGTTTAAAACTCATAACATAGCTGACAGTTACCGTAACCTTAATAGTTCCATACAACGGTTAGGGTGCAGACGGCTTCCCTTCTTGGCGAGAACGTTCGAAATTGGCGACGGAAGGCCAAAAACGTTTATAGGGCGCTTCGTGATGAACAGACGGCGGTCGCCCATGATGACGCAACTCCGGACGATTTCTGATCACGGTCCGTCGTCCATGGACTCAGTCCTTCGTCCTTCCCGTCTCTCCCACAACCACAACATCTTCCATTCTGCGAGGGGATTAATGGCCAGAGGAGGAATGTCCCTTTCCTCCGACCCTCCGCTTTTAGTTAACCCTGTAACCGTAAATAAAACTATAAATGATTTCACCACTGGAGGGCAGCATACTTTTTTTTCCCTAACCGCCACTCGCCCCACTGTGTCGTGTACATAGGACCACCTCTCCCTGGCATCTACGGCGGTTTGGGTTTGCACCATGCTAAAGCTGGAGCGGAAATGTTGTAAACAGTGGGTCCCGTGAACATTAATATTAAATACTGTTGCCGCCTCAGACTCCTGCCGGCACATTCCCGCACGTTAGCGAGTGCTCAAGTGCTTGGACTCAAGCACAGCCTAGGGCTTGTGGCAGTGGGACGACCAACCAACTACCGAGGCACAATTGGTTCCAATGCCTGGCCGTGCTGTCCTGGCGACGGGTGCAGGTCCGCAAACGGTTGCCGGCTCGCCACAGCTACAGCAGCCGCCAGACGCGACCTGTATTTCTGGCCTTAGTTCTCCTTCGCACTACATACCCTTCCCCTAGCTTTGTAGATAGTATGTTTCTGTACCTTGCATTCACATGAAATTGAATCGGAATCAAATGTTTCCAACCCCGAGAATGCGTATGATTTAACCAACAGGTGATCAGTCCTGGTGAATGTCCGTATGACCGGACAAAACTAGACGTATAGTATACCTACTGTAGAAGAGTTCCACTGGCTAGTTAGGGGTATTCCCCAGCGCAAAAGCCCTGGGAGTGGTTTGGCAGGCGGAAGCAGCTAGGAGCGGCTCGCAAACGTTTGGGCTCGGACAGACTCGTGTGGAGAATCTGCCCAAAATGTTATAGGAAAGGTTCGGACGGTCGGCGAACCTCCCCTGCCAATTTTCCGGGCTCCCAGTCGCAATCCCGGATGCGTGCAACGGACATGATCCCGGCGGTTTCATTACATTGTACGTGCTTCAATTAATATCCGTCTGGATTTGTGCGCGCACACCATAGGCCTACAGACGGTTGCCCGCTTCAAACCCTAAGTACTAAGGTGCGTTGAATGCAATCACCGTTAACAATGAGAATACCGCCGTCGCTATCCTTAGAACAATTACTCGGAACTGGACCATCAAAGAAAAAAGTATGTGTTTGGATTACGAAGATATTTCCTTCGATAGGGTATATAGTGTTGAAACGTTGACGGACCAAAACCTGAAGGTCTCACAGTTCCGCAAAGGATTTGTGAGTTGGACGGAAATACTTAGTGAGGATTATCCGTATTACTAATTAAGTTAAAAAGCGGAAGGGACAGAGGAAAGGGCCATTCCTCCTGCGGTCATTAATCTCCTTGCAGAATGGAAGATGTTGCGGTCGTGGGAGAGACGGGAAGGACAAAGGACTGGGTCCATGGACAACGGACCGCAATCAGAAATCGTCGGGAGTTGCGTCGTCAAGGGTGACCGCTGTCTGTCCCTTCGTGATATTTCAAACCCCAACCCTCTTTCAGGCACCCCACCTTCGAGCTTCCATCCTCCTATACCCGGATGATAGATATTATCCAAACTCTGTCAGGAATGCAAAATTGAATTAATAATTTGCAAATTCCTGCCCCACCTGCTGCCAGGGACCAACGATCAACAAACGACCTATTGCAGTCTGCAGGGACTGACTCTAGGTAGATGGGGTTGCCGATTAGGTACGATCCCGCAGGAACGACTCACCAGGCCAATCCTGTTTGCGCCTGGGTTGTTCTCGACGCACCTGGTCAAAGTTCCGTTCGTCATCCATTTTGACATGATTTGCAGAGGTTTCGCTGTAACGTCAATGAAAGAGATGAAATTTAGGTGCCGTATCCTCATCCATATGACGACCTCCTTGAAGAATGACTACGGTATCCACAACAACAGACAACAAGCTTGCGATGGACGTTCTTTTTTGCGGCCCTGCAGCAACAGACAGGTATTAGCATAACCAAAAATAAGTTCAAAATTTTTGTCGATTTGCCCGCCCACGAGGTAACCTACTTGTGAATGTGGGGATTGGCGCCCTATATGTTTGTTGACGTTCGTTTGTCCCTCGCCAAAAGGTTCCTCGCCGCGAACGTAAGTTAAACAATTTGTGGGATGTTTAGAGCAGACGGTGCTATTGCGAGCCAGGTATGCAGAATAGGTAGACCTAAATGTAGGCCCACGTACAAATAATGATTCATTGCCAAAATTAAGCGACCGCCCTTGAGAAAGTGCGTGGCTGTAGATGTTATGGGAAGGTCGGTAGCCGAGGATTGTGCCTTGGTATCTGAGACCTCCATCACCCAAATGGTTAACCAGTTTTCCAGACGGTTCTAGAGACGACAGCCGTGGCCCGAAATGGCAGACGCGGCCATGGTATACACGTCTTTCTCGTAGGACCACTGGCGCTGGTTGAGTGTGCTACGGCTGACCGACAGCCGCTCAGTTTTATTATTCCACAAATTCCAAGGGGAGACTACACTGGAAAAGCGGGTCAAGCCTCAAGTAAAAGTGTTTGGAACGGAGACAAATGCAATACACGAGGACTACAAAACGGTGCGGGAACCGGAAATCCTACCGCTAGGCAACCACATGGAGCAATCCCAGCTTTATCTGGACTCGTTGTGTTCAAGCGAGAGGGTAACACAACAACACTTAAAACCATTGTCTTAACCGTGAACAGCCAGACCACCGGTTGATTATAGGAGTTTCTGCGTATGGGAGTTCTGTTATTAATTTAGCTGTGTTCGAGTTGTAGAGATAATTAGGATCCGATTCTCCTACTTGGCATCGTGCATTCTTGCTACGCGTTATGTCACACATTTCGACCTTCATTAAGCCACACCTTCCGGCTTCAATTCCCTTTCCCACAGCGCATTTCCCCTTCTGATACGTATTTTCAGACACTTAGGTTATTCTCTAAAATGGGTTGGTTGCTAATCAATTTAACCATTGCCATCCTTTCAAGATGCTACACCCTGCAGGATCTGTGGATGCACAATTTACTTTACAACTGCAAGACGTTGACCCCGGTGGACTTGTTCCCCACTGTCATGCTTCGGTGGCATTATCAATCATGCACATAGGCAGGCAGGAATTGAGCGGCCCGCTCTTTCGATTTTTCAAGGGGATGGGAAAACACCTGCTCGGAGTTTGAAATGGGTTATAAGGTGCTGATTCACAAACTTGGTAGTAGCGCCAATATTTTACCCGCGACCCTCCATTAAACTCCCATCACCAGCAACTCAATGTCCCACCGCATCTTCAAGATCTCAGAGCTTACAAGGCTGATAGCTGTTGAACTTGTCCCCATTAGCCGTAAGAGCACTGTCAATTTTGCTTGCTCGTGTCGGTACATCAATGAATCAGCGCTGAGCGCGTTATGGGCAAAACAACGGTCATTGCTTGCCCTTCTGATGGTGCTGCCAGAGGCAATGTTGAATCGAGAAGACCTGGAGCATGGTGTACGCAAGGTGAGTCGGGAGAATGTTTCTCTCAAGGTATCCAGAGCATTGGTTTACAGTTGTTTTAGCTCAGGATCATAGGGGATCCCCCGGCGGAGCTTTGGAATAGAGTCCGGAAGTATGCGTCTTGGATGCTCGAAGCCTACGTGGTCGTATGGCTGGACCTCGATAGGGACACTGTCGGCAAACTACGCCTTAACTCTCCTGCCGGCGGATGGTTCCCAGCGTTGCAAACTTTATGCTGGGACTTTTCGAAATTTAACCTTCCCTATTGCGACCTATTCCTCTCTCCCCACCTGACGAAGGTTTTCATTTGGTTTCCATTGCCGGAAGGCGAGGTCGAATATCACAGCGACCTCCTATCGTCTGGCACCTCGATCATCTCCACACTGCCGACCTCTACGCTTCAAGCCTTCACTATAAGAATTCACCACCGTGGGCCGCCGCTGACACTCTTCAAGGATCCACTCTCCTCCGCCGTTTTGCGTTGCGGGCCATCACTCACAAGATTTTACTCTCGGGTCCTATTATCAGACGAGGCGATGAACCATTTGGTTCGACTCCCCAATCTTTACGACCTGCGCGTCGAGGGCCCTCCCCCCAACTGCTCCATTTCACCTGCATCCCTGGTTTTCTCACCTCTCATAAAGTGTACCCTTGCACCAAGTACTGCAGTTCAATGGCTCTCGCTGTTCAAATGCTTGGAGGACTGTGTTCCTGCCATGCTAGGCGTAACACCAATGTCTAGGACGAAGGAGTCACTAAAATATTTACACGTTGAACACTCGTTCAATCTGACCGTCGATGCTTCCTTTACCTCCTCAATTCAAATATTCTGGAACTTAACCCATCTGAACGTAGATGCCCACTGCTACGACAATCACGGGAGGGGCCAATGCCACTTCGTACTGAACAACAACGATATAGCCAAGCTAGCTACGGCGCTACCCCGGCTGAAGACTCTCCTCCTTGGATACCCATGCCCCTGGAACACCTGTGTCACGACTGTGGCATGTCTCCTCCCGATTTCCATCCATTGCGCCGAGTTAGAGGAGTTGGAGATCCACTTTAACACTGCAAACATTGCTGTAGACTTTGAGAATATCTCAAAGGACCTCCAGTTCCAGGCCCTAACCTCAAGTGAGAGGTCTTCACTTGAGCTATTGATTGTCCACCAAATGCCACTCACTGTCGGATGGGAAGAGTGTCTTGACGTTGGTAACAAATTGATCAAGATTTTCCCATCCCTGCAAAACATCTGTGGGTCAGACCAACGTTGGAGGGACATCACCTGCAACCTCTGTACCCGACTGTAGGTTGTGATTCTCTCTAACATGTTTTTGGTGAGTGCAGCATCAACATCGAATTTCTCTTTGTCTGACTTGGAGGTGATCCTAAACTGTAGATGACGCGTAACCAAAATGCCTCCTCACTCGCCTGTACCCTGTGGAAAATTATAGAGCGACGATCGGCAGAAGGCAAGGCTTAGACTGGGGAGACAGTAGTATGTGGTAGTGTGCAGACCCTAGCCCGGTGCGTTGGGGACAGGCACATTCTGGTTGTTAGTTCCGCTTAAGGTTGCAATGCATTGACAAGGCTACCGTTGGGCCTCCTCAACGTTGTCGTCATTATTAAACAGGATGTTCTTGTGTTTGGGATGTTTTGAGGTTGCAGTTTGCACTACGTTACGATTTGTGCACGTAGTACTGTTGTTGACCGCCAGGTATAAATTGAGAGACGGTGACCGAGACCCGAGGTTACCTTGCTTGCAAGGTTTCTGTCCCTCTGGATAAAGCTCGCCGGTTCCTTGACTATCTGTACACCTTAACGCTTGTGCCTATTCGGCCGGGAGTAATCGCCTAATCTGGATTTTGGATTTTGCTGCGCCCCCGAAGCACCTCCCGAGCCTTACCGCAGGGTCATTATGGTCTTGGACGGCTCCGAGTGTGGTCGCTTAGGTGCAGAAGACCTTAATGTACCAAAGACTGTGTCTCGGTCCTATCGGTCCCATGCTTGTCGCTTAGGGAGTCACTCGAACAGTGCAGCGTAGTGACCGTCCAGGCATAGGATCTACTCAAACTAAAAATCGCGAGGCGGATTTTGATTGTATGGTTAACAATACTGCGCTCAGTGGGCAGGGTAGGGTCTCTAACCTTGTCCGTGAGGTTGGTAAGGCTAGCGCTGGCCGCTTAAGGATGAGGGGGAGAAAAACCACCAGGAATCTGGCGGGGGGTGGGAAGTGCGCTATCTCATAATTGACAGATTCTCCATTCATTCGAGGTATTCCTTGCCACGCCAATCACACAATATCAGTATCGGCTGTAAGGGTTCCCCTCATGCCGTCCAAAGCCAATCTTTCGGAGGCTGTACGTTATCCTCTGTGGCGATCGACACCGTTTCCCCCCACCCGTTGCCTGTACAAAGTGAGAAGCGCTTTATCACCCTGAGAATATTGCAAGGGACTTGGACAATGGAAAAATCTGCCATCCGTGCTTCATTGTACTCCCTGAAAAATATCTTCGCAAGCAAGGTTTCTGCCGACGCAGTCGGGGCTTCTCTATGTCTCGACCCACTAAATGAAGCTTACCGCCTGTTTCACTATCTGCGTATCTCGAAGTTTGTGTTTTGGTACGCGCAACACACACATCACTTCGGCAAACATCGAGATCCGAGCAGCAAGATCTATTCTACACCACATTGAAAGCCTGTAATGTTCTCTGTTCACTCTAGGACGGAGCCAATATATTCTACTTTAATCCCTGTCGTCGTTGGAACTTAGGAACCGCAGGTAACGCTATTGGAGCCCCGCCAAAGCTTCTAGGCTTGATCGGCTAAGTGCCATCTCCGGAGTGATTGCCCCATCCACGACGCAAGAGTTGGTAGTACCCAGGTAGATACTAATAGCTTGGCCTGTTCAGAAAAAAAAGTAGAATGTTGCATTGAGAAAGTACAATACCGGGGGTCCGAACGTGACTTGAGCTTACGGTTGACTTTTGTGTGATGTTCCTGGCTACCAGGGGCCGGGGAATGCACTACAGTTGAACGGAAGTGAGTGTAAATGACAGACGGTCGAGACGGTCTGGACAGCGGGGAGCATCATAAAAATAGGCGAGTGCGGAAGGGGAGAGAGATGGGACGTAGGAGGTTCGAAAGAGAAGGGGCAAAGTAGAACTTGCGAGGTAAGTAATTGATTTGCAGAAGTTAAACACATAAGGCAAAAGGTCGAGAGCTGCACACTGAACACTAACATTTGAACGGACCACCAGTACTGTCAGGGCTTGCGGCCGTGGTGGAGGTGCGACCACATGAGGGGATGGGTGTTCCGGAACGGTACCGTTGGACAGGGCGGGGCAGGGCAGTGGACGGTGGTGGACGGAGCGGCACCAGAGGTACAAGGTATCGGAACGGACTTTGGGGACTTAGTGGAATGAGAGTCGCGTTTAGAACTTACAAGCTCAAACCGGCAACTTTCAAACCAGCCCTACGAAACTAAACGCCAGCCCTGCACTCAACGTCCTAATGCCCCAAGGGCCACAAAGTCCCACAGCAATTTCCGAAGCACGATCGATGGTCCAAAAGTTGCGCCCAGCGCCACAGCACTTAATTGATTTACTGATGCTATCTTGACACAGTTGACGAAACAAGGGCGAATACCCGTTGGAGGCTGACCTGGCGCATAGTTGATGCAAACCGATGAAGCACGAGGCCGGGTCCACCCTTGGCATCGAGTGATCTTCCCTCGGCCTATGGGTTACCCACTGTGGTCGTATCCAAATACCAAAGATGTCCGAAACTAGCCCTAAGGATTGCGCAGAAAGTAGATGTGTCGACCCCCATTGTGGTAATGAAGGCGCAATCTTCATGGCGTTTATAGAGGCACTTCCAGGGCGTTCCAAACCGAGGGTCGGGGAGAAGGTTTGGACGCGCAAGGTACTGCCGACGAGATCGCCGGTTTTTATGGTCCTCATTCGAGCCAATGATGAAAGCTGCCACAGCAAACCGCATCTGGTCCTGGGTCTCCTTTTTATGCTTAACCTCAAGCCAATGCTAGAAGAGGAGGACATAGTCCATGGCTAAGGGCTGTTTGCGATGTAGCCCGGCCACCGCGATTACAATACACGTTCTATTCGATGACGGACCTACGGACAGCAACTGGATATTGGTCAATAAACCTCGGCTAGTGGTACCCTTCTGGAACAGTTATATATATCCCTAGTGTTACGGATGGTCACCCAGTCGCAATTGCAGACCAAACTTGCGGCAGAAATGTAAAACGTCGAAAATGACCTTTTGCTCCTTGGGGATTAGACCTGCCTCCAGCTTCGCTAAGGTTCTATTGTACTTTAGTACTGGAGGCCATAGCCCGTCTTACCAACCGTGTCACTGCCACCAAGGCTTGTTCGTGTTATACAGTAACAGCATGCATACCTACAACTAGAAGTGGCTTTAAGCATTACCACTTTATACTAATTGCAGACCAGAACCGAAGAACAATTGACGATCGGTAACTTAAATGAACGAGTCCAGGTCCTCCAAATGGTTAGGTCTGCCTAGATGTCGGACGCTGTGCTAAACTTTGTATTGAACGCCTTTCCATTCGATCCCTTTATACGAGCCAGGTAGGCTTGGGGGGGACCAGAAATGCAAGAATCTAGTGCTTGTCGACGATACTCCAAATGACTTTTTCTTCAACCAAATACCCTAACCTTTTGCAAGCAAAATTGCTGCTAACAGAGTCGGAGTTTCTTTATAATATCCACCAGGATGGTCTTAACCCCATTGGTAGAGACTCAGTTGCAGTGAGCGTCTTCTTCTGCGATGGGATGTACTATGGTTATTTCCCAAATGTGACTAGTCCTCTCCAGCCCTTGAAGATTTCTCAACCCCAGGAAATCTTTCAAAATACAGGTTACGCTGGAATGCTCACCATTGCCACTGGCCAACGGGCCTCGTGCGCTGGGAGACAATGTACAACAAATCGAACACGGGATAATGTGCCCAAATCTGAACTGTATTTTCACACGGACGTTAATAACGCTCTGCTAGTATAACGCCAGATGCGCAATGCGTGGTGATAGACGCCTCAAGTGGAGAAGCGATTGGTGGCATTGCAGAAGATGCATTGCTGCTAATGGATAAAATACAGAAAACGTAGCGAGCGACAATGGACATGTATAGACGTGGTGGTGGTAACCGCAGGGGTATAACATAATGGAACAAGCTATCACCAATTTTCGATTGTTCCGACACAAAAGCATTTTCGGTTTGCTCTGACTCTGCCACTCTCTCCTTGGTCCCAAACCAAACTAGTTGTTGCCCTGGGATATAATCCATAGGCAAGGAGCAAGCACGGCATTTTTAGTAACATCTCACCTAAGGTGCGGGAATATGTTAGACTAAGGGAAGTTCAATATAGTTGGCATGCTTACTACAACACGTTAGTCGTAGTCATTGTCTTCAGGTCCGTTGGAGAACATAACGGAGAGGTGCTCCCAACATCGTCCTAACCCTTCAATGTACTCCAGGGCTGGGAAAATAACCTCCAGTTTGTCAAAGACCTCAAGAAGGTCTTTCCGTCCGATGGTGAGCGGGGTCCGGTGGACGTATAAAAACCGAAGCGACCTTTGGCCTATGGTTGGTACACAGAACGAGGGGTCTTTTGAGATATTAAGGAAGTCCTCCGCAATGTTGGTAGTGTTAAAGTGGATCTCCAACTCCATTAACTCGGCGCAATAAACGGAGATTGGGAGGAGACAAGCCACAGTTGTGGCGCATGTATTCTGAATACATGGGGATCCAAGGCGAAGTGTTTCCAGTCGTGGTAGAGCTGCAGCCAGCTCAACTACGTTGCCATCGTTTAGCACGAAGGAGCATTGGCCCTGGCCCTGTTCGTTATGGCAGCGAGCACCTATGTTCAAATGGACCATATTCCAAAATATTTGAACGAAGGAGGTAAAGCCAGGGTCGATAATCAGCCCAGGGGAATCTTCGGCTGTTAGGCATTCCAATAATCCCTTCATCCTGGACAGCGGCACCACGCCTTGCAAAGCAGGGATGCTGTCTTCTAAGCGTTTGAGTGGCAAAAGCCACCCGGCCATTGCATCTTGTCCAAAGGTACATTTTACGAGGGGTGGGAAGACGCGAGGTGGGGATAAAACGAAAGAGCTAGGGGGAAGACCATTGAGGCGCAAGACAGAAAGGCGGGGAAGTTGGATTAGATGGTATATAGCCTCGTCTGACAATAGGACGGGAGAGGTGAATTCCACGAGCGAGGGCCCACAACGCAAAACAATGGAGGAGAGCGAATCTTTGAAGTGCTGCCAGGGAATATTGTCACTGGATGCCTTTGCATCGACAATGAGAACCTGAAGCGCGGACACTGGTAATGCGGAGATGGTTGAGGCGGTGGATGATAGAGAATTGCTGGGGAGTTTGAGCTCGTGTTCCAGCAGCTCTAGACAAATTTCGACCCTCTTCAAATGCGGGGATATGAATAGGTTGGCATAAGGAAAGTTGAGTCCTGAGACACGCCACTTTAGAGTGCGCAATGCTGGGAACCACCCCCCAGCGGGGGATTTGAGGCGCAATTTTTGAATTGTGTCTTCACTTAGGGCTAGCTTCGGGGCTGCCAAGACTTTAACCATCCAAGATGCGTAGCGCCGGACTTTGTTCCAAGCCTCCGGCGAGGGATCGCCTACAATTGTGAGCTATGACGCGTATGAGCTACATGTTTTACACCTCAGAAGGAGCATCATTCTAACGCACCAGATATGTCCCATTCTCAAGGGATTGACAATCCAACGTTCCATCGGGCAACATCATGAGGAGAGTGAACAACGAACTTTGCCTTGCCCATAATGCGCCCAGCACCAATTCTTTGAGGCCTCTGGACGTGCAGGCAAAATTGACGGTGCTCCTGCGACTAAGGAGGATGAGTTCGACGGCTATCATCCTAGTAAGTTCGCCAATTTCGAAGATGCGGTGGGGTGTTGCTTTGCTGGCCATTGGGGTTTGGTGTAGAATCGCTGTGGGAATATTGGCGCCACTTGCCTGAAGATCACGTTATGGTCGACATACCACGTAATCGGAACCATTGCCGGTTCTCCTAGGCATCAGTTCTCAGAGTCTGCTGTGTTTGTCCCCTGGCCGCAGGGACTATTCGTTTGAGTCTTGCCAAATCTAGAATCTTGTCATCTGCGGATGGCTCTGGATTTCTGAAGTGCATACAGGGTACGGAAGGTGGGCTGGCCTTGGCTCAATTCCGAGAGTGTGATAAAACAACTTTGGTCAAATAAGAAGTTCCACAGCTGTCCTGCATTGACTCCCATGAACACCACGGTTCACAGCCTCTGCAGAATATATTACATCCTTGGGGCTCCCATTTTATGGCATTTCGTCTGTACGTTGTATACAGCTTAGATAGTTCTTATCTTATTGGCCCGTTCAAAAGGGACAGCTGCAGAAATCTACAGATAAAAGTCGGAAAGAGCATTATCTCCTGCCAAACGCGGGGTACAATTTATCCTGCCGAGCTCGGCATAAAGTGGGTAAAAATTTAGCTGGCAATGCTTGATTTTTGAACGGAGAATTGCCAACTCATCACACACGGCTGATTGAATTGCCATTTATTTGAAATGTAAGGCTTCCCTGCCTGCGCACAGGCTTAGCCCTTTTAAGTGGGTATCATACTTGCATATATCTATATACCAATGTCAATTCTGGGTCGTCCGACAAGGTCCGGATGCCCTTTTCTCCGGTGTGAGGGGAATGATCCCCTTACCGCTCGTGCTACAGATGAGTAATTACTCCGATGCCCACACGTCTATTTTACTGATACGGGCTATTTATATCGAGCTTATCCAGGCTTGCCAGGAAATATGGGCCTCCCCTCCAGAGCCAGACAACTTTGTCGGGATGTGCCCTGGAGTGCTGGTGACCAAGTAGGATAGGGTATTGGAGGTGTGAATATCGCGCCACAGCGTTCAGACGTATATCCCCAACTCCGAAAAGGGGGAGGGTTTTGTCCGTGACAACACAGCCGGTCCTCCCAGCCAAACGACGAACCCGACTGATTCGATGCATATATGACCCTGGAAAGAGCCAACCAATCTTACTCGAGACTCAAAGTGGATCTCAGGCTCTGAAAGGAGGTTTTATCCGTAATGAAATGCCCAATCCTCTCAACCCAACCCAAAGTTGATCGAAGTCTCTCCATTTTCACCTGACGGTTAATACACAGTCATGCGATCATACGGCCATATAAATTGTAAACAGATTACAATTGATTGAAATTATACGCAGACTTTACGCCTTCGAACATTGTTGCGGGATCTTTCATCCCGACATTTTTGCACTCACGTGCTTGCGGGTTTAGCGCGAACATTCCTTCCAGTCGGAGGATAGCTTGACCAGTCTTACAAAGGTTATAAGGCATAGGGCCGACAGGCGGCAGAGCTCGGAACCCCCCAACAATGGTAGGAACCTACAGCTTCAAAGAGCAGGAACGGGTACCCTTAATTTTGTTATGTGAAGGGATTCTATTACCGTGGCAGTATGTGCTTAAAAACAAATTGTCTACTTAGAAATTCTTACTGGCATCCTTGCCTGAAATCAGGTGCGCCGGAATCGCTTGGTTATGCTGAGTTACCGGTTGTAGGAATTGTAGTATAAGGGTGATAGGCAAGATTGTAATTACAAAGGGAGCAAGGTGGAAGGGGAGGGGCAAATCCGCAAGGCCGGTTTCGAAGTGGTAGACAAACACGCTGATATCAGGGAACAAGGAGAACGTTGACTACAACCGGAAGAATGGACAACGCAGAACCGGGTCTGTCTGGGAATCCACGTAAGGGAGTAGGCGCGTAGGGGGGTAAGACATTCCGAAGAGGGGTAAATGTTAGTGATTGTGGCGGCTGTAGGTGTTGGTCAAAATTGGAGAGGAGGGAGAGAATGACAATTGACAATGCACGGAGGATGATGTTACTGGCTGGGGGACCCTGCAAAGAAACGGTGGCGTGTAAGACAGGGAGGTAAGCCAAGAGCCTAAGGCGTGGGAAGGCAGCAGGTGACCAGGACTCCTAAAACCTTAGCAATTTTGGCACGACGGAGGTAAACTTACAAGAACTGCAAAACCCGAGTATTACAGTCCTGGGAATAATAGGCGACCACACGGAGGGTCCGAAAGGTGCAGGTATTTGTTTCTTTTAGTTCCGAATATGACAAACCTGAGGACCCAATCGGCTGTGTTTCCCTTAATTCATATGAGTACTGAACTCCACGCCCATCCTAGAGGTTCGCCGAGAGTCCGAACCTTTTTAGCCAGATTCTGGGTGGTCGCCCTGCCAAAGTCCGACCGAGTCCGAAGTTTTTAGCCCAAGTCTAGTTTCCCCGCACCAAATCCTCCCTGGCGAACCTCTAGCGCCAATTTCTGGAGTCCTTTCACCTTTTGTTCCAGATGACATACCTAGTACACCATCATCTAAGTGCGGTGGTCTTGCAAATCCAAGGGTGATTTTGGTAAACTCCCAGACCCCCTCGGCCAGTACCGGGTTTTGAAGGCCCCAGTCCTCGGGTGGCCCTAAACGTCTTACGAGTCTCGGCCTCGGCGATCTTCTTGATCGGACGAGCGTTCGGAGCGTGTGACAAGCTCTAAGGGAAGCCACCGCGTCTTTCGTGATAGGTATGTTGGATTTGGATTTGTTATTGTTGCTCTCATCGTCGAGGATTTAGGGGGGTAACCCTTCTTTGGAATTGATGGAGTAACGGTTGAACTCGGTGTTGATCAAGCTGGTTTTGATATTCTCCCGGTTGACCAGCCGACAGGCTATGGAGATGGCTTTATCCGTTGAAAGCCCAATGGTGAAAATTTTGTCAGAATCTATTGTAATTTGGAAGCGGGTTTTGCCTCCTCGCATTGTACAGGACTGCAATTCCTGACAGAACGATCGTGGACGTCTGCGGTTCGATGAAATGTGAGTGTAATATCTATCCCTATGCCCCCACCACCACTCACCCCGATCGTATAAGGTACAGTGTTTGCACTTACAGCTGTTTCAACCGCCTGTATTTGTTCGTTTTCGACTAGCTCAAAATTATGCCATTTGGAATGAGTTGACCTCTTGGGGAGTTCCCGAGAGGTTGACTCCACCAGCCCTGGCGGCTCTGGAATTTGATAGATCTGAAAGGTTTGTTCTGACCGCAGCCTCTCCAATCTCCAACTCCCCCACAACAAATATATCCTGTAACAAAGACATCGAAACTTAGTGGACCTGCAATGTCTTAATAAATGAATTTCTGTGCTGGATGAACGGGGTCCAACGCTGTAACCAACATGCATTGTGCAAGAAAATTACCTGCCGAGATAACCTGGAGTGGCCACCCGGCGCGAGCCCCACACAGTGTCGAAACAGACCAGTGCGTAAGAGCATTTGCTCCGGGTGTCAAATAGAGTACTCCCAGCCTCTAGAATATTGACCAAGCTCCTCTGGCTACACCAAAAAAAAAATACCCGCCGAAGTATAAAGATTGACAAAAACGCAAGTGAACCTACAGATACTGTTAAAATCTAGACGGATCCTCGGTGGTGAGAAAAAGACTAAGGAATGAGAAGCGAACAGATCTGCTACTTATGGTGGAACAGGATCGGTCAGTCCGCCAGAGGCATACCAAACGGGCATCAAGATGGTCCGCAAACGGCTTGGCACTATGGGCCTCGAATTTGTCGCTTCCATTTTCGTTACTCTGTGGAGCGAGTCCACCGATGCGACCGTTTTGTACTCCAAGCTTTGTACGTCGCCACCAATCAGAATCTCCTCAGATATCACTTACGCTTTTTCTCGTTTGGGTTGAACTTCGGAGAACCCCAACTTATTTGAGACAGGCTCATGAATGACCGGGCGGTCTGGTGATCATGGTGGATAATTAAAGTGTCCCACCCGCACTTTTAAGCCAGGAGGAGACACGCAAGAAGGAGGCGGTCCCGGTCATCCGATTCAGGACCCCTTCAGGCGGTGCATCTTAATCTTCGTGCCAACCGCTGCTTTGGAACACTTTGGACATGTGGTGAGAAACATTCAACAACCAGCAGCCTGGTAGGAGTATCACGTATTGTGCAGGAGTTTGGTGTGCCATCGGGCTGACCGTATTGAAGCAGTGTATCAAAGTTACCCACCAGCGATGTCCATATTTTCGTTACTACAACCTTGTATGATATCATTCAGTCTAGATTAGGCACGTTGTGTGCGGTTCAAGGCCGGATCCAGGTTGAGGAATCTCGTAAAACGCTTCGCCATATCGGATTTCTAATATTGTTCAGCGAGCAAGGTTTCTGCCAACGGCAAGTTGGCATATCTGTGAATGGTCCGCAAGCGCCCAGCGTTGATGCTTCTTTGATCGCAAGCTTGGCCAAACAACCGACGGAGCGCCCGTGACAAAACACGCGTCACCGCCCTCCTCAAACTCTCACGCTCCCTTCTCTCAACTGCCACTTCGACCCAAGGCGCGTACGCGCCACGGGCTGGTTTGCCGCTTCTGCGGCAAACTGAAGGTTGGAGTTACACTCCCCACACCCACCGGCGTGCGCTGGATTGGGCAGCTGGTGGCTTCTGTCGCTAGCGGGGAAGGGTGTTTCTACCTACAGCGGGGATGGAAATATCACCTGGGAGAACAACCAGTTGTCGACAGATTGGTTACAAGCAAGTCGTTCCATTGGTCTTGGCTTCCCTTATTTTTTGCTTCCGTTCCGGCCAAGCTTTGGTGGCTTCAGGCCAATAAGTGTGCTCCCCTGCTTCTACAGGGAAGTGGCAACGGGGAGGAATCCCACAACCATGTGCGTATGCGCAATGGGTGAGCTTAACCTATCTGGGTTAAGTGGGGGGCTCAATTCGGTTGCGCCACCTTTTTTTTTCTTGGCTAGCGACTACCCCCTTCACATCTACAGCGTGGGCTACCATCCTACTACTAAGGAAGGTGGCTCTTGCCAACTATTCTTACATTTGTTCCTTTGTGGTATCTGCTTTGTTTATTCTGTCGTCACAACCCGGGTTGACACAAGGTGACTGTCCGTAAGACCTAGATAAAACCAAATTATACATATCGGTCGTAGAAGGGTTCCACTAGCCAAGATTTATTCTCCAATATCGACGGCCCTTCATGCAGCGCGGCTCAACGAAATCGAAGGCTGTGGCGCGGGGGTGACCCTGGCATTCTGCGGGCCTTAGGTAGGCAGGATTGCGGTCCTTCCCGCTCCCCACAACTTGGGCGGCCGGCTGGGAATTAAACGAAATGATCCCAGCATTACGATTCCAGATGTGCGGTTTGTTGTCAATATCCGTGACCCGGCGTACCGGTCGGGGTCCTGACAGTTCCCTTATACGGGCGTGATATTCTTCTGGATTCGTTTGTACACGTTGTACATCATACGGACAGTCACCCACTTACCCTAAGGGACGCAGCCCTTGCAGATATATCGTTCTTCCATTTGTCTTTCTACTGCATTTTTTTCTGCTCCCATTGCATGCGATTAAGCCAAAGGTCTGCTTAACCGACAGCGCTGGAGGAATATTGACTCTATATTGGTAGAAACCTTTTTTTTCTCTAGGTGCTAGTTTATTGTACTAAGGTAGAACCTATATTACACATCACACGCTGCAAGGTTCCACTGGAGGGTTGTAGGTGACGGTGCGAATCAGCAAATCCATGTTGTCAGAGGACGTGTTCCATCCTCCCGTGCGCATCGGAAGTTGTAACGCTTCAACATTTCCCCTCTCCGCCATGTCCTCTTCCCAATCCACTTTTTCCCTCCTTTTCCTTCTCGGTTGATGCGTTAAGTGTAATAGGTCGGGCAAAACAATAATTGAAGTAGGAAGTATCCCAGGGCAATAGGCGGTAAAAGAGGGTTAGTGACAAACGAGAGCAATTGACTTACCCAGCGGACATTAGTCCTCCTCGTTCTCTCGGTTACCGTTTCGTTATGTGCTGCCGTGAACGACGAAGCAACGGCAGTGCCCCCGGCGAGTGCACTTACTTGGCGCCACGATTAGTTTGTATGGTTGGTCTCTCTTTAATCTCCTTCTCTTTGATAACGAAGTCGTCTGCAGGGCAGACCTCCCCAAAAGTCGCCTTTAGACGGTTCGTGTTGCTAACGTAATGTAGAAGGTGTGGTATGCCTTTTCTGCTGCCAAGCAGGAACGGGATTAGGGACGACCTCTGCCCGGTCTGTGCGTGGAGGTTCCGCCTCGCTCCAGCGTAGTGCGGGCAATCAAGGGTGTCCACTCGTTTTATCCGGTGAAGGATTGAGTTGAGCGGGATATAACCGGTCCTAAATTGGATGAGGATGCTAGCTCGGTTATGTTGCAGTTGTTTAATGATGTGGGGGTAGTCGTCGGAGGGTAGAGAGTTATCGATCTGTTTTGCGTAAGTGAACCGTGGAGAGGATTTCCACTCGCCCTGCCACCGTTTCTTTGTCTTCTTCTTGAGCAGCTGGCGCGTGGTCGAGATGCTGATCGGGAGGGGTTTCCTTCTGAGGAACGAAGAGAGGTCCTTTGCCGGACTGGATTTGCCTTGTGGCTGCTTGCTTTGCCTCTTCGTCTGCCTCTTCGTTACCATCAATGCCTTTGTGTCCCGGAGGTCCATATGAATTGTACCTTGCACCGCCTCCTTAGACTCCATTCCTTCCACCCTATGCTTCCATCCTCAAGTCTTGTCCTGCCCTTCCCACTTTTATACCCCTAAATCCTCTCTCCTCTATTCCTTGCCTGCGCCACCTGCAAGTCCTCCAGCAAGTCTTGTATCTTGTCCATTAGGTATTGGTCGGCTTTCGACTTCTGGTTCGCCATCCCCATAAGTACCGCTTGATTGTCCATCCCTATCGTGACCTCCTCCATCGCCTTTTTCATTCCCTTCAGCAGGTGCAACCCTAGTGTGACCGCCACCACTTCCGCCTTGTAGACCGTGTGGTCTGTGTCGGTTCCAATGTAATGGTAGAAACCTTGCTTCTATAATGCTACGCATTCCTCCTATCGAATACCCATCTGCCATGTTTCTAGTCTGAACTAACCAAAACCTCAATGACGAGGACACTGGCAACAACCCCATAGGCGCCAACGCATTCACGGGCATTACAGTTGCTACCAACAACTATAACGTTCCTCCTCCAGACAACAGAGAGTCGATGGACATTAAGTCCTTCCTTGCAAACGTGCAACGCCGATTTCTAACCAGCCCATCGATTCCCATAAGAGTGCTAGCCCTGTCGCGCAGTGCAAGGTCCTCGCATGGATGATAAGCAGCTTTACCACTGAGCAATTCTTTTCCTAAGGCATTGCAGTAGTTTTCGTTCTCAGACTCTTCGAATTACAACTCTACTACCTCCCCCTTTGTACCAGTCTCAATCTTCGACCATATTTATGTAACGTACGATGCAATATACAGGTTTTTATCACCGAAAGGCCACGTGTCATTCCCAAGGCTGAGGAGAACCAAACAGGAAAATTTGTAAACGGTGTGCACTACGGGTCCTCTGCATTATCCCCATTCTCCGAACTCTCCCCAACCACATTGCCCCTATCATTATTGCCCTTATCCCTGTCGCCCTCTTCGCCCTCTTCGTTCTCTTCATCCCCTTCGCCCCCTTCGTCCTCTTGATCCTCTTCGCCCTCTTCATTTTCTCGATCCTCTTGATCCTCATCTTCATTTTCTCGAACGAAGTTTTCAACGATGATAGGCTGTTGGTGGGAGCCACAATCCCTGAGTGCTCGAGATGGCAGCGCAGACTGTTTTATCCTTATCTGTGCAACGAGCCGCATGCTGTTGCGGCCGGCTAGGCTGCAATCAGGTAAATGGTGCGGGTAAGCATATAAGTCGCACCCTCTGTAGGAACCAAGTGCTAGGTAATAGTAGGGCTGACAATCCTCCACAGTGGATGGTCTCTGCCAATTGTCTCTGGTTCAGACGCTGGCTCAGAATCTTCTGCTGGTGGTAAATTTACCAACCCAGCAGTAGCCGGCTGGGTTGCGCCTGTTGGAGTCATGTAGCTAGGCAGGCGTCAATGTTAGGGTGGAACGTGTGGAGGAAGAGCACACACTGGCAGTGATTAGAGTAGATGGTGGCGTTGTCACGGTGACAAGGCCCGCAACGATCGGATTGACATGGAAACCGTTTGGGTCGCGTTCGATCTAGGTATGAAAATTTCACAGTCCGCTGATGCGCGTGATGGCAGGTTTGTAGTAATTCGTAGTACCACTACATTTGGTAACAAACGATATTAAAAAATGGGTCACTCGGGAATTCGTAGTCTTTTGTAGTCTCATCCCCGGGACATAAGTTCCGGGTCTTGTCGAGTAGTCTCGGCACAAGACCGGATCCGGCCGTGCGGGATCCACCTCTTCCATCGGCCGGAGGAAGCCTAAACGAGGAGAGCACGTGATTGTAAATCACGGGGTTTGGTACAAACCTATCTTGTCGAGAGCTCTGTGCTAAAACCAAGGTTTTACAATCAGATTTGTCAGTACTTGTTTGTCCGAGCGTGACAGTCACCTAGTCACGAGCATAACCCTGCGTAACCTGTTCCCCGTATTGGCGTTGATTTTGGTTCCCTCGAGCTGGCCGCTTCCATGGTGTTCGTTTGGGCGGTTTCCGTCACCTCGTTTTTGGGAATGTCGGGCCACCGATGCCGCATTGTGTAATTATATGGCCCTCGTTGAGAATAGATACGGTGCGCTTGGTATTAGCTGGATCGGTTGTACAGATCCAGCAATCAGGCTCACCGACCAGATATCATTGTATATTTTGTACATTGATAACGAACATACCGACCCAACATTCCTGAGAATTCAACAGTGGGGATTACGGATCGTCCGCTGCCATGGGAAGAGTAGACACGTCCCGGGCTCTGCCGCTGGACGGCCCTACACCTTATTACATAGTAACCTAGACCAAGACCCCCTCCCTGTAGTCATGTGGATTACAAACCTGGTTATGTAACTCGATCAACAACCAGTCAGCTGTCCCGTCCGGTCCCGTCACAACTCCACCCAGCATCAGCTATCTTTCAGCAATAGCATGGCAGCGCACGTAACTCATTTGAAGTATAAGAACATGACCATAACACTTGGTGACTTGTGTGTAGCCAACACCCTGTTCACATTCGTTCGCTGACTTCACACCGGAAGCCTTGAGATTAACGGCAACGATGGTACGGATAGAAAACCTATCTGGGAGACATGGTACGGGAAGGTTGTGGGATTCCAGCCTGTTACCAAGAAAAGATTGAAGGATGGGGAACAAGTCGGACACCTCCCAGCCGCCAAACAGGCACAGATCTGCATTAATTACTTCCACAAGGCAGCGGACGTTGCTGCAATAATTCCTGAGTCGAAGACAGGTAGTCCACTCGCACAGGTTAGAGAGGCACTACTCGAGGGCGGCTATGTGTTGGGAGAACGCAACTGGGACATAGAGTTTGCCTCAATTGAAGGTACGCCAACAGAGGTCTATTCATTACACATCTGACATTGCTAATAGGTATCGTCACTGGTGTAAACATATCCCTCCTCTCCTCTGTGGTTTTGAGTGGGAAAGAAGCTGTATATCGATGGTCGTATAGGGACAATGAGCCCTATAGCCTTGTAAGTCACAGTCTTCTGTTTTCTCTATACTCTTATTGAACCTGGGGTAGATTGTAGAGCGGTGCTGCAAAGAAGACTGTCAGCTTAATAGGTTCTGGTTGGCAAAGTCTGAGGTGCTGTGGTGCTGTGGTACATGTGGCAAATGGCACCATCTCAACTGCTGCAAAGTCTTCACACGAGAAGCAAGCCTCGGTAACCTGATGGAAATTATGCAGGTACCCTTGCTGAAAGGTGGGAGCATGGGTCTAACTGGCACAGTTCCGCTAGTCTTGGCAGCAGCCAAAGCGGCTAAACATCTTGTGGATAAGGGAAAGGACGTGCATGACTGGGAGGAGATGTTGGAGAGGTTTCTTGGGAGAACGCTCTCCAGCTTCCTGGAAACGGTCCCTCAGACGTCCTCTGAATTTCTGGGAGCGGTGGTTGTTTGCCCCAAGTGTAGTGATTAATATTAAACGTCAAGACCCTGTCAATTGAACGGTCTCCTTTTGGTAATTCCCCTCTCAATGGTAGACACCAGGCTATAATATATATTTGGTTAGAGTCGGCGAGTTGCTATAAAATACAAATTCCCGGGACGTATACTTAATTCAGGATCGGACTCTCCACAAACAAGCTAAAGGACTCCCACCTGCAGAACGACGACACGAGAAAGGCATACTCGAAGGCTGCAACCCACTGTGTTCTCTACTACCTTCAAGTGTGTTATGTTCTCTCATTGCACAGAGACCCATCCACCCGTCTTGAGACTCAAGGAGGTTACAAAGAAGACCTTCTTCCCAGCCACAAACGGCCGCGTCTTGATTCCCAACTTTGCTCGCACACACGCATTCTCTTTGAGGCGAGGGACGCACGGAACCTTTTAGGAATAACCAAAAGAATGGAACGGGTCCTGGAATAATGGGTTTGTACCAAACCCCCGTGATCTCTGACTCCGAAAGGAGGAGAGTTTTTCCGTGACGAAACGGCCCCAACTCCCAGCCAACGTTGAACGTTGAACGAACGGCACAATGCTAATCGTTCCGACCCGAACCAATTTCAGCAACCATGTAAAATCGAATTCCACTTCCCAGCCTGCAAAGAGTCTATCCTCGATTACATGACACTTGTGGCTCGACTACCATTCCTTTGTTCACCTGCAAAGATCATCTCAGCGGTCGAGCGTCTTGAAGTGCTCCGGTGTCTGAACATCTGTGAAGTCGTGTTCATGTGGGCATCCGTGGACCATCGGGGTCGTTGACCTGTCTATCGTGCCGCCTGGAGGCTGACTGGACGTAAAACCCTTACGTTCTATTGAGCTCATGGAATGCGGCGGCTGAAGATATCTGCAACTCGCTGTATGTTATAGAGGATGAGCTCTTCACCTATCTGGGTATGTGCTGTTTGGACGGAATCTGTTCATTCCAACACAAATATCCCAGTTTGCTATAAAACTCTCTTGCTGCCAGGGCGTTAGAGATGCTGGATGTAAGCTACCCGAGCTGGAGCTCGGTAGCGTGAGAAAAGATATATACAGTACAACAGCGTATATATCTTTGGCTAAAGTAGGGACTACGGTAGCTTTTTCCTTTTCTTCAACGTTGATTTAGCAATTCATACGGATTCTGGTTTAACACGGAGGATCGAGCTCACCGCCGTGCACAACATGGCTTACACTGGATGTGCCCTGGATATAGTTTGAGCGGGATAAGGTCTCTTTTGTATGGCCCTCAACGAGCCTCACATATGACTCCCGATCCTGACAACTCAACTATACAGTTTACGAGCGGCTATCAGCTCCGGCGGGGTTGGGGATCCCGTGGCCTGGCAACTTCCCCCTCTTATGAATGGCACGCGTTTTGCCTGTCTGTCAATTTACCATAGCGGCGGCCACTAAAGTGCGGCCAGTATACCCTCTTCAATGTCACTGCCAATTTACCCCCGCCGCCTCGGTCTCCGTTTCTTAGCTCTGGTGTTTGGCCACAACCTTCAATCACGACTACCTGACTCCTTTCTGTCTAGCGATAAGCTCTTTGTGGGTTTGCCACTTGTTTCTGGTACTGTCCTGTTGGGTTCTATTTGGAGGTTCCCAGGGAGCACTACTGGACAAAGATAGGCTGGATAATCTCGTCAAGAATAAATGTTTAACGCGGATAAACCAGTTGATGCGATTGTCTTAGACCCATCCTCCGGTGTGTCTTGCTCTCATTAGGGGGCTTCTAATAGGTCTGCGAGCGTAACAGCTGGCCAATACTAGAATGATTAAGGCCGAGGGTTTGTTCCACTTTGCGGCCAGCTTGGGTGCCTAGCATCAGAACAGTTGGCTGCACTTCTGAGTTTATAAAAGAGGGTGGCAAATTGTCTTGTCGCAAGAGACACCCGCCGGCCGTTGCTGAAACCTAATGAACTGCAGGAATAATGCCCTCGGCCGGGGCTCAGACCATTCCAAAGGACATTGTGTATGGGTCCCTCAACACCTACGAGCGCCCCCAGTGAACGATTTCACCCGTTTGTTGTGTTTATTTGAGGCGGCAACGCGCTGTTGAAATGCACGAGATTGTACCGGAGGTGAATGGTCGACTTTTAGATTACCTTTTAATTCCCCACAATAATGATTATATAATTTCTGATGACGAGTCAGTTTGCAGGTCGCCAGACTTCTCGCTGGTCCGTGTCTAAAATGTTACCAATGAGCCCCAATAGGGGGAAGGGGGCCGAGCCCCCCATGAAATTGTGAATATACGGAAACCAAACAAACGAGACAAAGAATCGCATCGCATGGTGATCGCCTTATTTGCGAGAGAGATCTCACGAGTTCACAAAAAAAACTATCGTAGCGAATCGTTAGGTCAGACGTAGGGAAGGAGTCGGGGACTGCGCCCTGGTGCCACTACAATTTCCAATCACGTGCTCTCCTCGTCTAGTCTCCCTCTGGAGCGTAAGGTGGATTCCGCGGGCCCGGATTCGGGCTTGTGCCAAGACTACCTGGAATAACTACATATACAGTAGTTCACTGGTCGCTCGGACGCCAAAAGTGTTTTTCGATTATTTCCACCTGCCGATCGTGTGTTATGCCAAAAGGATTACACGAGCTCATAGTGACCTATATTGTCTTTACATCCACGCAAAAATCGCAGCCCACCTGTGTGATTTGCGTACTGTGGAACAAATCCGCGAGTTGGCTGCGGGACCCGTGGCCACCAGTCACCCAGTCAGCGTGACGTCACAGATGACACCCTATCCCCATTCAGCGCATTCCAACCTACTATGGTGAGTACATCCCTCAAATTTTACACAGTAGTAGTCTAGATACAAGCCGTTCAGGAGCAAGATCTCTGCAACCCTCCCCACTCACCCAGCGGAGGTGACCGGTCGGAAGTTGAAAGTTTTGATTCAATCATTGAAGATCTGGTTTTCGGATCTCATGTGGGGCTGCAGAGATCTGCTCCTGAACGTCTTGTGAACTCTGTATAGAAGAGGGGGGGATCACGGTAACGGGGGTGACGTGTTACTGATGCCCCGCCACCCGAGTGACGTGGGTTCGCCTATTTACGTTCTTTGCTCTTGTTTGTTCTCCCTGCGAACTGGGGACCTCGCCATCGAGCCTTCGAGTAGACACTTAGATAAAGGACGTTTGCCACTAAGCTGACGTGGCCACGATAACCTTGGCGTCGTCCCTCGCACTTCTTGAAGCTTGAGGACTAGGAGCATTGTTTTTACATAGAACAAAACGGGTAGACCACGGGTGGGGGGCTTTTCGGTTGAACCCAGGGAGCCGCCACTCTCAAAAGCGACGTGATGCGCCGAGACCGTTTTCGACCCCGACTGCGAGCCCCGCCGACCTCGAGAAGCGGCCATGCGTTCATTCGCGCACTCCTTTGACACAAGCCTTGCCTGTAGTTGTTGTAGATTCCGTCTGTTCCCTCTTTTCCAGGTGGACTAAATTGTCCAATAAGATTGATGGTTTTGGTTCGGAATTTGATGGGAAGGTTTGGTATTCCCATTTACGGACAATGTGACCGTGACGAGGCCCTCTCTATACAGAGTTCCCCAGACCTTCTGAGAACGATCGATGCAGCCTCGGCTAGCATTTAAAACTCAGATTCTCAGAAGGTCTGGCTCGAGACTAACACAGTAGGTGGGAAACAGCTTCTGTGTTTTAACCGAAGTCATTTGTAGGATAGTCTGACTTCATTTCGAGCCACCAAATAGGTAGGCGGTCACAGTGTTACTGTTACGTGTGACCGTCACGTTTATCGTCCCAAAACCTCAAGAGATGGGCCGTTTGCGGCAAGAACAGGTCACAGTACTGCGGGAAGAGAGTCAGGGTGGGCGCAGCGAAGGCCATAACGATATAACACCAGATTCTTGCAACCTTTTCAATACCCCGAGGCTCAGCATTAACGATGGTCCTTCATTTAAACCCAAGGAACGACGCGTCTTCTTTATTTTGCCTCGAGCTTGTGGTGGGATGGTGTAAAAGTTATATAAAGCTACAGGAGAACACTGTAGCAACAAAGCGGTACTACAATTGTGGCCGGGATACTTTTCTGGAAGGAGATGTGGCCACTGACCGGGTGAGTGGGGGTGACTGGGTGACCGGTAAACTACTGTACTATCCCTAGCAATGAATACCAGTCTCTCATACAATGCAATTACAATAACGGGGCATTATATTTTGATAACCAATCTCTCTAGTCCAAACTCCAAACTCGTGCGTTACCAACCGGAGAGAGGCTGTGGATCATCTACTGTCGGTTGTGGGAAATGTGGTTTGAGAGCAGAGCTGTCCTGGGCTCTGTCACTAGTTGGCCTACACCTTACTCTAAAGGGCGACGGAAGGTTATTCAACGAGTCACTGGCACAAGTGAATTACACTCACACGAACTACCGCCATTGCTAACCTCTTTGTTGACGATGTGTTCTTCACCAGAATCAACTACAGTCTTGTGTGAGGAATCAATAGGGGCCGGAGGGGAATCAATCCAACGTACCAGGGTAAGGCAGGGTCTTTCTGCACAAAGGCTTTGCAGTACTAGTATACTGTAGCTCGTACCAAGAGAAAGCCTGAGTGCCAATAGCTTCTCGTCGGACATCTGGGAAGACAATGAATAAAGGATATCGAGGGTGATGTCAAGTTGTTTGAGGAGCTGCTGGATTATGGTGGGCATTGGAGGGTCGTCAACGTTCAATGCGGGGAATGGCGCATCGCCTACTTATAGCAAGTTTCGAAATGGTTGGCATACGTGAGTTTTCCGCGTCGAAAAAATGGTGTGTGCTATACTCAGTGAAAACATTGCTTGGCTGTTCCTCCGATAACGACGCCGCCTTACAATCCTGCCTCTCGATACAAGCGAGCCCTGGCAAGGATCTCAACCATAACACCGTTCTGGAGCACTAAATACAAATCCTTGCTCTTCCACAATCAATATATTCTGGACCGGTTGCGGAGATCTTCAAGGGCTACCAGGGCAGTTGTTCGTTTCGGAATTGTTTGTCGGGGTGACCTATCCACTCAGTCTCTCTCCCTGTGTGGTCCACCACACAGCAGTCTTACTTGGAAGTAGTGACTGCTCAGGTCCTTTACCCCTATTGTTTCTGTTTTGGCCGGGGGATTCCAGGGCGAAATTACATACACCTAACTTGACTCCCATCTCGTCCGTAGTTTACTGGTTGACCTCTGCGTCGCAAGGGACCTCCTATGGCATTGAAAGCTATCGCACATTCGATTAGAGACAAGACCATGCAAATTGTACTGTAAGAGAAAGTGATATCAATCCCGGTGACGGAGCATGTCCCTCTGAGCGGTTTAGACAAAGCCTCAACCAATGTGGTTGGGAGAATAGATTGTGGGGTTCGGACGGGCTAGAAAGTTTGGGGTCAAAATCAAGCAAAGGATCGAGGTCGCACACGGAACACAGATAGCGAGTGGGGGGCGGGAGGGAAGGAATGCCGAGCAACTCCGGAGAATTGATTCACCTTAACCGGCTTCGAAAATCTATGCCACACGCCTGAAATACGTCTATTGTGGGGTCAACAGGTGCCCATTTCCGTTGTTGGGCTAGCTTCATCCTCCGGATCATTGCTGGGGCTCGCTCGCATCAAGAGGTAGGGTTGCAAGGCGGCATCGTTATCGGAGGAAAAGCCAAGTAATGTTCTCACTGTATAGCGTACGCCCATTTTTTCGATGCGCGTGTGCCAACTATTCCGAAAACAGCAATAAGTACGTTCGTACGAAACCCCGTGATTGTTAATCATGTACTCTCATCGTCCTCACACCCAACCCGGCGTCAGGCGGGATCTGAGTACACGGATCATTGGTTTGCCGGCTGAATGGGCATCCTGGTTTCCGGGTGTGCACACCGGTGGGCCAGGTGGCTGCTGCGGATTTTTTTCCACCAGGTTGATGGACGTAAATAAGCTGGAACTCATTTGTAAGGGCATTGAGCATCCGCCTGCTCACTCATGCTATGTTCAGCAAGTCATCCTCACTGGGACACAGCTGTCGTCTAATTCCCACGACGTCATCGCATATACGAAAGCTACCAATTGCACCAAAGCCGTGCTCAAAACCATCATGTATTTATTCCACTTGTATACCGCCTACGAAGGTTGTAATCAACCAATATATATGTCGATTGCTACCTACTCAGGGTGCTTGTGATTGTGCAGAAGGACCCCTGTGGGGAGAGCAATGGCAGTCAGTTGAACGAACGTCGAAAACGGACGGTGGAAATATACCTCTCATTGGTCATCGCGATGTTCGCTTCGATATCACCTTGGTCGGCCCTCGCTAGTCGCTTGTCAAGAACTGTGTCGTTATGGGCCGGTTCTATCTTCGGACGCTGTGCTTCTCATTTCCGGGCCGTTGCCGTGCGTCTCGAATTCTGTTTTGATCTGTAGGCGGCGGCGAAAGTTCAGTGTTCCTCTACGCGTTTTCTGGGGTCTACAATGAGGATTGATGCGAGAGGGTCTTGGGGGGGTCGACGACGTAGAAGGCACCCATTGTGAAGCCGTGAGTGTTGATAATCCACCGGGGGACATCGCAATGTTCGATGAAACTCTCAGTGGCATCGACTGACTTAATCCGCTCCCGCAGACGAGGACGCCTACCGGGTAAAGTGCACCCGGCGAATGGGCAATTGTATTGTACATTGAAATCAAATTCAATACCCTGGATGATAAGGTTAACTCGGAACGAATGCGTAGGTAGCTTGAAAACACGCGCACCTTTGTGTGGATGATCACGAACGAGGGATTTTCTTAATGCCGAATTAGGTGTGGCATTCCAAACCTGTCGTCGCGGCCGACAGCAACTCAGAATATATCAATCACCGCGATACCAAACCCATCGGTATCACGTTGTACTAGCAGTTTAGCAACCCTGCCCACAAGTCCGCTGCTGTGGGAATATCAGAGATGGTGGACAAGGTGGTGGAATTCGACGTACATTTGTTGGGGTGACGCCGAACGCCAGGATCGGTCAGTCCGCCAGAGGCATACCAAACGGGCATCAAGATGGTCCGCAAACGGCTTGGCACTATGGGCCTCGAATTTGTCGCTTCCATTTTCGTTACTCTGTGGAGCGAGTCCACCGATGCGACCGTTTTGTACTCCAAGCTTTGTACGTCGCCACCAATCAGAATCTCCTCAGATATCACTTACGCTTTTTCTCGTTTGGGTTGAACTTCGGAGAACCCCAACTTATTTGAGACAGGCTCATGAATGACCGGGCGGTCTGGTGATCATGGTGGATAATTAAAGTGTCCCACCCGCACTTTTAAGCCAGGAGGAGACACGCAAGAAGGAGGCGGTCCCGGTCATCCGATTCAGGACCCCTTCAGGCGGTGCATCTTAATCTTCGTGCCAACCGCTGCTTTGGAACACTTTGGACATGTGGTGAGAAACATTCAACAACCAGCAGCCTGGTAGGAGTATCACGTATTGTGCAGGAGTTTGGTGTGCCATCGGGCTGACCGTATTGAAGCAGTGTATCAAAGTTACCCACCAGCGATGTCCATATTTTCGTTACTACAACCTTGTATGATATCATTCAGTCTAGATTAGGCACGTTGTGTGCGGTTCAAGGCCGGATCCAGGTTGAGGAATCTCGTAAAACGCTTCGCCATATCGGATTTCTAATATTGTTCAGCGAGCAAGGTTTCTGCCAACGGCAAGTTGGCATATCTGTGAATGGTCCGCAAGCGCCCAGCGTTGATGCTTCTTTGATCGCAAGCTTGGCCAAACAACCGACGGAGCGCCCGTGACAAAACACGCGTCACCGCCCTCCTCAAACTCTCACGCTCCCTTCTCTCAACTGCCACTTCGACCCAAGGCGCGTACGCGCCACGGGCTGGTTTGCCGCTTCTGCGGCAAACTGAAGGTTGGAGTTACACTCCCCACACCCACCGGCGTGCGCTGGATTGGGCAGCTGGTGGCTTCTGTCGCTAGCGGGGAAGGGTGTTTCTACCTACAGCGGGGATGGAAATATCACCTGGGAGAACAACCAGTTGTCGACAGATTGGTTACAAGCAAGTCGTTCCATTGGTCTTGGCTTCCCTTATTTTTTGCTTCCGTTCCGGCCAAGCTTTGGTGGCTTCAGGCCAATAAGTGTGCTCCCCTGCTTCTACAGGGAAGTGGCAACGGGGAGGAATCCCACAACCATGTGCGTATGCGCAATGGGTGAGCTTAACCTATCTGGGTTAAGTGGGGGGGCTTAATTCGGTTGCGCCACCTTTTTTTTTCTTGGCTAACGATACCCCCTTCACACACACAACCCTTTATACCTTCAAAGCGTCTGCTTTCCAACCTTCCTGGACCCGTCTGTGAACAACCAAATTATCTAGTCTATTCCCGTATGCAGAAGCCTTTCCCGCCTGCAGGAAGTTGCCACTATCCCTGCTGGTGTGAGAGCTGGCAGGCCTTACGTCCTCGATACGATCGGGTTCGGCCGATCAGTCGAGGGACGTATGGGTGTTTTGACGGACCACAGGAAGTTTACTTGAGAGGGACAGTTTACCAAGCTCCATTGGTTGTACAGTATCTAATACAAAGGCCTTGCTTATGTAGTAATACTACTGTACCAAACAGACCAATCTGGTTGGTCATTGTCATCAGGGGGTCCCCTGACCGGATTTTCGGTTGGGTGTCATCAGTCATAAGGGGGTCCGCCGCCAAACTCAAATGGATGTCATCAATTTTTTTGGAGGTCACCTAGACCAAGCACGTTTTTTGTATCTAGAGGCTATACACGTGGCATTTTAGCCAGTTCTGTCCTATCAAGTCCAAGAGGAGGTTGCTAATTGTGCATCAAACAGCTCTAAGATACGGTTGGGTGTTCAAGAGCATGAGAAGAGAAGCAATATATATTTGTAATGAGTGCCCTGTCCGTTATTTGACTGTGTTTATGATTACAGGAGCATTGGGCACTCCGCCGGTCGCTTGGCTGCATTTACTGTTCTTTGCATATGAAAGTGAACAGCCGATTTTTTCTTCGCCCTCTTCGATTAACGCTATACCAAACTGAGGGATCGGGCCGACAAGTGCGCACTGTCGTCACTCATGAGCCGTCGAAAGAGGCGCCATTGGAGACGGACGGCGTCGGGTGTGCCGTGGAGAGTTCCACCTCGCCCCCAAACATATGTTCCTCAGGACGTGGGAGAATCTCGGTGAAGGATAGTGGGATTTTGAATGGACTTTACATGGTACTAAAAGAAACTATGCATTGCCAGATGTTGCAAATGCCTACTCTACCACCTCTGCACTCGCCTCTATTTGAGTCCGTTGGTCGCTGTGGAGTTTAAGCGTTCGATACTTGAGGAGAGTTTTTGAATCCGTTGCTGCCTCGGTCTATCGTATTGCAGGCAAAAGCTTGTTTAGAAATGTCTACATTGGATTTTCTTTTTATTGACCGCAGTGCCTGCATCTCTGCACAAGCCTTAGGGCGCTTACAAATAGCAAAGACTTGGAATAACTACCCTACACGACTCATGTTTGGAATGGAAGGGTTGCAGAGATGAGGAACGATTTATAATACCCAAACATATTCCTTGAGCTTTGCGAGTATCGACGATGACCAACGTAGGTTTCTCATGACGAACGTGTTTACCTATCTCTTCCAAGTAGAACCTCTCTGAGGAGGGTTCACATTAGCTGGCCATGGGGTGGAGTAGGATTGGAAGGGCTTCGAAGAACTGGAATAGGCTCCTTTGTGAATTCAGTAACTGAAAACCTCAGCCGGTACGACAAATATGCACCCTAAGCGACAAACCGCTGTATTGTTTGGCTAAATCCGTCTGTTTTTATGTTGGACTCGAGTTTTTGGATGGACCATCATCTCCAGCCCTGTCAATGGCCTAGTACTGTACTTCTCTGTCAATCCCCCAAGTAAAACCCTCTGCCATTGTACTACTTAGACATAGTGGGTACTGGACACACTTGAGCGCAAGCCCCTTTGATGACGCCTGCGTTGGCCGCGGTAGACAACCCTTGAGGAAAACCCAGCTGAGAGGTGAGCTCTTCTTCCCACATACGACGGGGACGGTAAGGGACAGAGCGCTGGGTATCGAGGGAGTTAAGCGAGTAGGAGGTAGGGAGGGAGGTATATCTTGTTGGTCCAAGTGACGTTTGAGTTTGTCGGCGGAGTTGGCTGGTGGGTGGGAGTATGGTGGAACGGGGACTGGCATTTGGCAAAGGAGGGGCTTGGGCTGTTTGTCTATCAGGCTGCAACGGTTATTCCGCTAGGGCCTCGAGGGACTACTCGGAAGGATTGCCACGGGGACGAGAGAGGGAACAGGCGGGAACAGGCTGGAGGGGGTTGTGAAAAGGTTTGTAAAAGATAGAAGGGGGAAGAATGGACTGGGATCTGGAGGCGAACGCACAGCGAAGGCGTACCCCTCTGACGATTTTTTGGCAGGGCCGGCAAAGTGGCAGTCGCAGACAGGGTGAGTTGTATTACAACCACCATATTGTCATGGCTGGACCTTGCCTATACGAGCGAGAGCTAATGCGCTGGCCAACTTTGACGACAGAAATGTTGTCAGCATTATGAGGCCGGTAATGTCCCAATTGTAGGTCCTCCCAGAACCTAACTCTTGTTCTACACAACGTGCCACCCCACGTAGTGCAATGTTCAACCGCTAACGGTAAGGCGTGAATCAACGCCCAGTACAATAGAAACACCACACGCACGCGTCCAGACCTAAACCTTTGTTTGCACGCAGTTACATGTTCCCAATTGGCGCCACACAACCGTGTTACCTCTTCAAGGGCATTCCTAACCACACAATCCTCATCGTGCTGGCAAAAATGATTCCATCAGTGCAACGTGTTCTGGGTACCGTGGAGAGTCTTACTGTCAGTGATGTATCTCTTGTAGCAGTGGCGGAACCACCTTCTTCTCTTTTGTAGTACACCATAAATACCTTTAAAGCTGCCGCCAACTGATAGAGGATACGGTCGTATAGGTCTCCAGCCACGCCTTCGTGCAATTGCAGGCCGACGCGTTTCACCTGAGGTTGTGACTTGATCGGTAATGGCACAAAGGATGCCTTCGATTTGCACATCTTTCCTTTGCTTCCATTTGTTATATCGATAAACACTGCGGCCTTCTCAAGCAACTTGGTTTGAGTTTCAAGCAGATTGAGAAGGGGTGTTGCAAGCGCCAGAAGAGAGCCATTGGTTGGGCTGCTCAGGAGGTCAAGCCTGGGCGTGTTGGGGAGGTTGTATGGAAGCTGGGAGGATGGCTGGACAAATCCAAAGCATTCCTCACTTTGAGTACTATGATCAATCTGGCTGCTGTGTCTTGAGGCTTGTTGTGAGGACGGGACGGCGTTTATGAGAGTTGACGTTTCCACAAGCTGTTCCCGAGTGCACCCACCTACGTTTACGTGCAAACCGTGCTGTCCTGCCATTCCAGTCACATCTGGCAAGGGACCGACTGGAGACCACCTGGTGGAAGGAATGCAATCGATGTGCATTGGAGACTCAGACCGCTGGCTGGGACTGGAATGTTGGCTGAAACTGGAATGCCGGTTAGGACTACAACGTTGGCTGGGACTGGAACGTTGGCTGGGACTGTGCAAAGGAGAATATGCAGTGCATTGTTGCGATGAGGCTGGGAGGATTATAAGATTAATGCGGGGAGTGAATCTACAATTGCTAGGCCACTCTATGGCCGACATACCCTCTGTGTCAATTTCGTATGTGCTCCCATGGAGTACTAGAGGAGGTGATGGGGTCCGCGATGGGGGTGGAGACACCACAGGCGATAGGCGAGGTAACAAGGTTGGCAACAAGGAAGGGAAGAGGGCAGGCGATAGGAGCGGTGGCCTAGGCAGCAATGGCGAGTCTAGTTGAAACTTTGTAGGTGCAACAGCCTGGAGTGAAGGGGGCAAAGATTTTGGTTGTCCCATGTCATGCAAAGAGTAATGGTTCTTCGCCGAAGGGTGGGTTGAAAGGGGAAGGGGAAGGGCATTCGGAAAAGGTTTTGGTGCGTGCAAAGAGGATTCAACTACTGAGCTTGCTTCAGGGTGGGTCCTTTTAGACGGTCCAGTTTCTACCTTCTGCCCAGACCTCAAGATCCGATAGTTGTCGGCCGGGAAAGAAATGATTTTCTTTTTTTTTGGCCTACCTATCTTACGTTTCTCAGCCACCATGGTAGGGGTACCACCGACCTTGGATACAGGCGGATTAGAAGGCAGATGAGGAGAGGATATTCTCTTTGCCCCACGTACTTGTGCCTCTGATTCTGCCGGACCTGCTGGATCTGCACCGCATCATCAACGCTCGTGCGAATGTAAAGCGCAGAATCAGCCATACCCTCCGTATATTCCATTTGTTGGGTGTGGTCATTTGGCACAACAAGCCCATTGGATAATAGCAGGAACGGTTCTAGAATGGGTTAACAAATTTTCCGGTGTGGGTCCTCCAGCATGCCTAACCTGTTTTTTGAGAGTTTTCCTGTGGTTGAGCACTTGTTAACGGTTGGAGAGGATTGCCTTTGTTTATAAAATAAGCACAGGGTGTCCAGCCGCAGAAGGAAACGCTTACTACAACCAACAAGGGTATTCGTTGCTGGGTGTGCCAACTGACTTCTATTTGGGTCCCGTGCGAACCTCCACCGATCCATGTAGATTGGGTGAATAACATCCCGGTGAATATAAAACTTGTCCCAGCCCTGCTTTTCGTAATGTTTTAGGATCTGAACATCAAAGTCGTCGACCCCATTGTATGCCCGCTGGAGGAGGGGGTTCAAGACTACGGATCGCCATGAGTCCTCTAAGCTCTTTGGAAGCTTCGCAAGCTCTTCGGCAAAGGCATCCATTACGCGCTGCAACCATATAACACGTGCCCCTAATGCACAAGTGGACTCGGAAAGGATCCACACAAGGTGAGGGCAATAATCTTTTGGGATTTTCCATTCGAGGGTGGCGCCAGTACCTCTGTTTGTTACGTAGACAATAGTGTGGAGTGTTCCAGCTGTTACCTCGAATTTGGACCTTCCATGGACCTCCATTTAGTAGCGGCTGCACTCCTCCACAATTTGGGAGTACTCACTTTGGTTTGTATGTTTTAGGAACATCGGTTGGTGGGACTTGGTCATACTGGTACCACCCGGGGGAATAGCCACCGGGTTTCCCAGAGGATAGCCAAGACTGTTGGGCTGAGGTGTGCATCGTGTGCAAGTTTGTGAACGTAGTGATAAAGAAACTCAACCAATCAACGTGACTATGTCACCATTGTTGATATTACGTAATGGTATATAATGACTTGATGATTGATCGGCCATTTAAGTTGAATCTCCACACAGGCCCAACGCTGCGATGGATGTTATTCTTGGCCACGGTTTGCCTAACTATCCAGGGTCCCCCCCTACAACTCCATCTCCACTCGCTGTCTCCAAGGATATCATCTGGGCAGAATTTGTGGACTTTGGGACCACCCACAGTTATGATGTGTCGCCGGACTCCAGCGCCGAAGAACTGACCGTGCCGGCGGAAAACGTGGAGCGTGGGTCTCCATGGTTGGGATATACAATCACTATTAGTGGAGTTTACGGTGAGGAGAGGGTACAGAATTAACTTTCCTGGCTGGCACAGATGTGGATGCTGATCGTCTGTAGGACAGGCTCTTTGGGATGGCCAGAATGCTTGGAGCCGTCTGCACAAAGGGGTTTACAGAACCTGTAACCCATCTTGTATCCAACGGCTTTGGTGGGAAAAAGTACCACGTGAGTGGATGCAACTAACAAGGCAGAGGAAGTTGCTGAGGTTACAGTACAGTTTGCGGTAAACCAAAAGGTTCATGTCATGAGAACGCGATGGATTACAAATTCCTTTAAGGCCTGGCGTGATTACAATTTGAACTGCATCAAAGAGGTCGGGGTTCTTAGCACTGTTGTTCCTACATCTAATCCAATTTATTTAGCTGGAAATGAAAGATCGCCTCATGGCTTTTCAAGGACTCACCTTTGGGATTTGTGGTATCGATCGGGGTGACTGGCAGACGATTGAGAAGGAGGTCGGTAAGCTTGGGGGGCATTTTCTTTTGGAGGGGACAAGCCTCCCTGCTCCTGTCGACTACATAGTTTCCACGGATGGCTGCATACACCCGCCTGCTACAAATTTTGCTGGAAGGTACGTGCCTAAGCATGTCGACTTGCAATACGTTTCGGCAAGCTGGGTTTCTACGTGTAGTCGTGTGGGAGGTGCGTCTTTCGAAATGGGGCAAGTTTTAGTTATCTGACACATCCGGCTAGGACGTCTCCCTGTAGGGGTGCATCGAATTCCGACTCCCTAAGGAGCACTGTGGGTTTCGACATTGTATAAATACATTACTCCATTGATTGAGACTCGAGAGTAATCTAGCCATATTCAAACCGAACCTCTAACGAATACTAGACCAAGTCTTGCAAACGCTAAGCAAGCCATCCCAGCTGTACAAAAACTTTATACCGGAAAGTATTGCCAAGGTCAGGCACAACAACCATCTGCCCACCGTGTGGTGAGAGGGCAAGAAAGTAATAGAAATTCTAGTCGAATACTTGCCAGGCAGTGTTGCTGCAAGGTAGGTTGTAAATGTCATGGTCTTGCGGGCGCTGGCCCGCCTGCACAGCTGTGATGCACCACTCCCAAACAATGGGGGTACTACCCTCTGCATCCAGTGTTGTCATTTGCGGCGCAACCTTTAGAATAGGTTTAATTTTGCTCTCTTCTAAGGTGGGGAGGGATTCCATTTGTTGATCTACCTGGAATCTTTGGCCCATGTCCTATGTGATTGTCAACTTAAGGCGGCAATAAAGGTGGTTTCCTGAGGCGCTGACGAGAGGACGAGCAACTTAAATCCCAAGGATATGAGAGGGTTAACAGTTTCGGTTATATATAGGCTAGAATTTTACGACTAGAAAGTATTGCCAGGATACTTACAGCCAGGGAGAGGTCACTATCAACAAACTCAGGTTCCGTTGGATGTTCAGAGGCTATTAAGCTGGGCTGTTAAATCTTGTCTTGTGTAGAAGTTCCTTAAACGTAAAAATTCAAGGTGTAATCTTGCCAACGCCTCCACCCACCCGCGGTGCAATCCTGTTGACACTGTGTCTACTCCTAGTTTCCTACGTTTGGCCTGTCAATTGCTGCGCACTATTAACCGCAGGGCTCGCACATGTACAACAGGTACTGCTTTCATGGCTAGCACTGTAGAGGTTGTAAACTTTGTAACGAAAGCGGTGAAATTTGTTTATTCCATCATCTTTACGATATCTTTCAACCTATTTGGCGTCTTCAACTTCTGTACAGTGGTCGGTAGGCACCTATTAGATTCTATCCTTCATGATTTAGACCTTCTAGTCCCGAGTCGACACCTGGGCTAATATGGATTCCACCTCCCACCCCCACCCGAACCTCGACCCCAAGTAACCCCTTGCCCAGTTCTGCCAAATGTCGTCGGCAGACCGAAATGCCCGTCATCCTCCCCATACCCTCTGGTAAACCTTCCACCCGTATATCCTGCATTATGGGAAGATAACCTGCCGTGCTCTTCGCCACATTCACACCGACACCTTGTCGCCCCCTCCAATCGCCACCTCAACTCCTCTGCCATCCACCGCGTCTCCGCTAGCTGATGCTTCAGCTCTTTCCGCTTCTCCCTTTCCCTCCTCAACGCGTTGTCCTGATCGCGGACAGTTCGAAGCATTTCCGTCAAAGCCTGTTGGCTCAACCGAGTGTCCTCGGTATTCTGCTCCGTCTGTTCAACTTGTTAGCCTCGGGCAAACGGGGGAAGGAGCCAAAAATGAAAAGGACTCACTAGCCTGCGCAAGAAGGCAACCTCTCCAGCAAGATGAACAATAATTTCTCGGTTCTCCTGAATGTCCTTAGCATTGCATTCTGCCTGTAGAACTTGTCAGTAAACAAAGGAAGTCTTACAGCAGGAACAGAACTTACTGTGCCCCGCAGGATCACGGCCTCTGCAATGAGATGATCCTGAATTTCTGTGTCTTCGGACGAGGGCATAGTGGTGGTGGAATCTCAGGTCGGGACGGCACACCTGTCAAATGACAAACTCATTTATCGCGTCACCCACGTGACTAATGTAACTTCGGCAGCTGCCGAATCACTTGAACAATTCACCCTGTACATGTAACAGTACCGTGCACGTGGCAGACTTGTCACAAGTCTAAACCATTCCTACACTTCTATGGCAATCGAAGTGCACTAATAATCAATCGTGTTACATCACATAGATTCACACCACACACAGGGATTTCGTCGCACGTCACACGGGGAATCTTGGGGCGAGTTTCCTGGCTTCCTCTAATTAAACAGGAGGCAGGAGGACTCCATCGTCCAATTTTGCAATATTCTAGAGTAGTTTTGGAGGGCTATTCCCGGTTTTCCGTTGGACGTCAATTCAGAGCTGCTCCCCTCTGAACTTGAGGTTGGATTCCAGCCTAGTTGGACGGAAGGTCGACGGGATTACCCGCGACGGGCGCTTATTTGGGACCTAGGACTTGTAGCGGTAGTTTTCTTTTTTTTTTTTGTTGGCGTAGTGGCAAGCACCGGTTGTACTGGGGTTTTCACCCGGCTGAGGTAGTGGTGGTTTTCTCCTCTTCATTTAAATCATAACCCTTGGAATGCAACTACTTGTAACAGTAGATACTCTAAACACAGTAGGCGGATGCCGGTGGTTGAGTGTCGGGCTGGATCCAGTCGGGGACGAACGGATCGCTTCAGAAATTGATCGGATCACGGGCCCGGGTAATCGCGTTGGCCTTCCGTCCAACGGAAAACCGGGAATAGCCCTCCAAAACTACTCTAGAATATTGCAAAATTGGACGATGGAGTCCTCCTGCCTCCTGTTTAATTAGAGGAAGCCAGGAAACTCGCCCCAAGATTCCCCGTGTGACGTGCGATGAAATCCATGTGTGTGGTGTGAATCTGTGTGACGTGACACAATTGATTATTAGTGCACTTCGACCGCCATATACAAGACTACAGTTTGTCTCATATTTCAGTTAGGACAAGGACAAATACAAATAAATATCCATATACAATCAATGGTCACACTGAGATTGACGCTCCTTGTCCACTCTCCACCACACACAGGCACTGTCTTACCCACCCTCCCAACAACTTTCACCTGGCCCCTTTTCCATGTCTACTCACGCATCACCAGCTGCTTCCAATCACGCCACCACCGAAAAGGCTAAAATTCTCCCAATCAACTACGAGCACGACCTTCACTTTAAAGCCAAAATCTTTGGAATAGTGGCACCAGCATGGTACTGCTATGACCACATCTACCCCGCCCAAATGTCTATTGTGTGGGAGTATCCGCTTCCGTACCCGCCGGAGTTGATTGACAACGGGACTGGGAGTCTGACCGATAACCCAGGTCGTGGTCCTCTTGTCTCTGTTGAAATGTACAGGTATGTCTGCCCCTTTACAACGCCATTAGGGAGGGATTGTAGGGCTTACCTTCAGCCAGCCGGCGGTATTCAATTACACTTCAGGACTATACCCACACCCAGGCATTCCAGTATGGAGAGAGTGATGTTGGCATTATTCATGTGACTGAGCTGCTAGAGGGGGGTAACAACCCATCATTTTCCGAACACCAAATCCACCGTGGCTACTTCCGGATCCTGGACAGCTTGGCAGTTGACATTGAGCATGGGAATGTCAATACACTGATGGGGGTTGTCTTTCGGCAGGCATACGCTGAGCAGATCATTGACAAATTTGTTGGAGAGCTTCCAGGGCCATCACGCTTTCCATCTCGGTGGCGGTCTGCTGTGCTCAATCCAATACTCCAGCGGCAACTCCATGGATTTGGAGACAATGATCCAAGCAGGCTGAAGACACACTTCAATACCCTACCTCAACCTGCTCAAACGTCATTTTATCTGGAATACGATCCACTCCACCCTTCCATGCTACCTCGATTGCAAAAAGGGATCATGCATGTAACTGTGGCGCGATGGCACCTTGGTCTAATAGACAGGACCTACTTATCAGAGGATTGGTATAGAAGCTGCGAAGAGGCAACCGGGGAGCTGATCTTCATTTATCAAAAGCATGGCCATAGTGACCAGTGGCGAAAACAGCAAGCCAAGGTCCTTTTGAAGGAGGGTTTGTCAGCATTTATGGAATGAAAAACATAGACAGAAAATGTATACCCCTTCCTCTTACATGTTTGAATTTCGATAGCTTACCACGTGGCGGGGTAGTAATAAGATCCATGGGGTTTATTTTACCCTGGGAGCGTACAGAGTACCCAACAGCTTTTCCTACCAATGTGGCCAATAGAGCTAGTCAACTAGGCCATAGCTAAGGCGTCTGCAAGAATAAGGAGGAGGAAGATGGCTATGGTAACTTTTATGTGGTTATAGCCATCACCAATTGGAAATCTGTCCTTCTGGAGCGCAGAGAGATGTGCCAGACGGGAAAAGAGAAACGAGTCAAAAGGTTTGGGGTTCTTCGGACCGGGAATAATGCCGCCAGGGAGAATATCGTGCATTTGGCAACGCTGGTCAGGCGCGAAATTAAGGATAATCCAGAGGTAAATCCAGTGTTAAGCCGAAATATGCGTGAAAAAGGGTGTGCTAGAGAACGAGCAGAATAGCGAGCTCAGTGCGCAAAGCAAAAGAGCGAACAGGGTACTTCATTGCCTAGAGAGCGAGCAGAATAGCCAGCTACTCAAGATTAAATACAAATGTTGTGAGATAGGGAAAAGAGAACTGTCCTCAGTGCGCAAAGTAATGGAGCGAACACTGAGGGATGTTTGAAGGATCTAGCTAAATCTTATATCGAACAAAAAATAAGAGAGAGAACACAAGGTGTGCGTGTGTCTATGCCAAAATAATGGTGGGCACACAAAGAGCGGTTATAGCAAAGTGCGTACAAAGTAATAAAAGTCAAACAAAGTGTCGAAGTGTAAGGGCGCAAATCAATTTGAGAAAATACAATATCTAGCGGTCCGACTATTTGTTGCAATACAGCTGAGCACCTTCGATAGTAGAAAACATAACGACTGTGTCGTGGTCCTTGATCCTGCCATTGCCCACCGCGTCAAGATAGTCTAAACCACTCGGAATGCATTGTCGAAGACATATGTTCCGTTCTAATCACGTGCCCATTTGATATCTTCAGGTTTGCGTTGTCGATAGTGCATCTTCTCAGCCGTCTCTGGCTCCTCCAACGAGCCTGGAGTTGTGGACTAACATAGCATGTTGTGGAGACCTTCCGAGGTACCTTCTTTTTGCCTCCAGACTTTGCGAGTTTTGCTCCATCGTAGTGAGACTGACCACAACGAGGACACTTTTCCAGATGTGTGTAGGCCCCAGTAAAGGCAATATGAGAGTTGACACACATGTCAGAGTGACCACCCCAGATAAATCCCTAACCCTTTACTTAACCTGGTCATAGCATCTGGGAATCGGGATAGCGGCCAAGGATGTTCCCGCGAGCGGCGGCGTCAACGCTTGGAGGCTGGTTGTGGTCCAAACTCTGGAGTTGTTTGGGGTTTGAAAGTTTCGAAGCATATCAGGAGTAAACTGGAAGGCGAGGGTAATCTGGATAAACTCGAGATTCGACCGCGTGTTCGCCAGAGTGATGTAAGGTCCATTATCACCCCCATCGGATTTGGGTTCGGAATCTTCAGACTCGATGGGGGCGGGATCTCCTTCGTCTGAGTAACAGGGAATCTCTTCGCCTGGATACCAACAATCTTCCTCATCCGAGCCAGGCCGACCTTCGTCTTAGCGGTCCTTGTCGCCAAGATCCACTCTGAGATTGTCGGTAGGGTTGCTGGTCTGGGGGGATTGTGGTTGGAACTCGTTCTTGAGCTCAAAGGGGGTTACGGGTCGAGGAGATTGGGTCATTCCAAACTTCGTTTTGTGTTCTACGATGTATTCCACACTGTAACGAACACCCTAAGCATATATTTTCGCGAATATTGTTTGATCAATGCGTATATGTGCAGGGTAAACGTACCAAGCTTGATTTACCCGCTTGGGTAGATATGTGCAGGGGATCTTCGACTTTGTCGACTTCTTCGCGACATCGTCGCTTCCGTACTTTGCGAACAGGCGGAGGAGGTTCGTTTTTATCTGCGAACAGATTGTACTTGGCAGCCTTCCCACCTGGGTTGTGGTGGTACTACGTCCGCTTGGCGAGTACCTTTCCAACAGAGCCGCACTTTCTGTATGTACAAAACCAAGTAGCATGTCTCTGGGGGTTGACTGAAGGGAGCGGTACAAAGCGAAGATTTAACTGGAGTCCGATTGAGCAAGGTGGGTCAAAGAAAGTGAGATTAATCGGATTTGTGCCGTGAGTGCAATCGGTTGTGGTCCGACCAGCGGCAGAGCCCGAGACGTGTCTACTCTTCCCACGGCAGCGGACGATCCGTACTCCCCACTGTTGAATTCTCAGGAATTTTGGGTCGGTGTATTCGTTATCAATGTACAAAATATACAATATCTAGTTGGTGAGATTTCTCCGTACAACCAATCCAACCGATCCCAACCGCACCGTAACTATTCTCCACAAGGGCCATAGAATTACACAACGCGGCATCGGTGGCCTGACATTCCCCAAAAACGAGCTGACCAGAAACCGCCCAAACGAACACTGTGGAAAGCGACCAGCTCGAGGGAACCTGTAAGCCGGCGGGCCTCACGTCCTCGAAATAATCGGGTTTGGCCGATCAGTCGAGGAACGTGTAGGGGTTTTGTCACCACATGGAGGAGACTCAAGATAAAGTGAACCGAACTCTGTTCAGTTCCTAGAGTATCTAGTACATAGTGCCTGTCTTATATACTAATACTAAGAGTCTGTGAGGTCATTGTACAAAGTAACACAAACATATGAGCAAGCGTGCAAAAAGATCTGGACCCTCGCGTGGTCGTGATGGGCTTACAGAACCAAAACCGAATGCCGATACAGGGAAACGGGTTATGCTTGTCACCAGGTGACAGACACGCTCGGACAAACAAGTACCGACAAATCTGACCCTATAACCCTAGTACTCTTTAGCACAGAGGTTTCGACAAGACCCAGAACTTACGTCCAGGGAATTTCTGCAATTAAGAGTCGAATCTCTCAAATCGTGGTGGCTGATTTGTTTACACGTATTTGGAACGAGCCGGAGGATAAGACTCCGACCAAAAGGGAACGACCGATTAATCCGATCAACTCCGATTACACCCCCGCCAGTTCTTGTCTCCTCATCTACGGCTGGGTAGGAGCCTGATTTACGATCACAGAGCTCCGATTAAGATTAATCTTTCCTCTAGTGGGCAATCCTACACCGGTTGTAAACGAACGGACTTGTACGCAAAATGAGACCAAGAACTCAAACCCCCGGGCCTCAGACCACATTCCAGCCCGAACGCAACAGCTGGAGCGATGCATTTGCAGAGGCAACCGACGATGAGAGACCGGTGGAGACCAGCCCTTCAGAAAGTGAGACCGGAGATTTTAGTGATTGCAGCTGGGATATGGCGTTTCAATCCCACTCGGATGGGCGAACCCCACCGCTGTCAGGTTCGGACGACAATGCTACAAAGTATGTAATTGTGGCCACTTCCTATGGGCTAAGCTAACCTGTCACAGACAAACGGATTCCCTAAGCACTGAAGCAATTGAGTGCGTAATTCCCAGCCTCCTTCAGCCTTTTCAGCTTATTTGCTACAGATCAACGGATGACCGGGACCCATCATCATCGGATCCGGATCCAAGGCATGCACTTGTCCTGGGTTTTCTTGCAGTGACACTAACCTGCAGATTAGCACCGATCTCTACCTCCCTTCAGATGGACTGCCAGGACCAAAGCGACTAAGACGGATCCGGCGGGTAGCAATCGCTACCGACTATAACCACAGGGCTGTCAACCGGAATGAGACGGACCCGGCGGTGAGGGAAGCAATGCGGATAGACGACCAAAATTATAACGAGGACAGGTCGTACGCAGACCGTTGGCTGGAACTGCTCCGCAACATCACGCACCTGAATCCTGGCCAATGGATAGACCCAGAGATCCTCTGTACATATTTGTTTCAGCTCTGGTGGACTTCCCGATACGAGCCAACAACACAAGTCGTATATCTCCCCTTCGACACCACCCACTACGCCAGCATGCTACTCCATAATGGTCGAACGCGCAACAAGGAAAACTCATTCAAAGGAATAAGCCTGGACAGGAAGTTCGGCTCCGTGGTCCCCTATGTCAAGCACCGAAGGGTCTGTTTCTTCCTGGAGAGGCAGCTAGCAAAAATGGAAGCCGGTGTGCCTGACAAACTTGGCAAACTCAACCATTTCTTTCCGGTGGTTTTTGATTATCACGCTCGCAAGGCATACGTTTTTGGAGCTACGATGGCTGAGCGCCCACGCATTCGGGTCGGAGAGGCTAACTGGACTGCCTGGCATGGACCAGGACTGTGGACGCTTATTGGACAATGGCTTGATTGGGATCAAGTTATAGGAGACCCTGACACTGTGACTGTGGTGGGCAAGACTTGGCGCCAGGCGAGTCGTTATAGTATGGGCCTCTGGAACTGCAAAGGCTGACCGGTTCATTTAGAATGGGTACGACTGTGGGATATACACCATTATGATTTTACGGGACATCATTAGCGGAAGGGACATGACCGAGTTGCTGGACGAAACAACGCCGAAAGACCTTCCAGGCTGTGGACATGGAGAAAGGCTCAGTCTCCTTAACAGTACAATGGATTCTGCTCAACAGGCAGCGACATTGTACGGTGCGAATTCAGGCGGAGCCCTTACCAGCACAGAGTTAGGAGTCCTGTCACTGAGCGACATAAAAAACCTTGGCACTGGGTACTGGCGAGGCATTGGGCTGTATATTACAGTCTACCGGAATCTCCAGCGGGATATGCTCTCGTGTGCCGAATGTCGAATTGCAAGAGGGGAAAATGCAGCCAGGGCGACCGTGGTCAAGCAGGCGACAGTAAACCAAAACCGGTCAGGCAATTCCCAAGACATACAAGATAATATTGGGGTTGGGGGAACCAGTGATGAGGATGATGAGGTGGATGGAACCTTTAACCCCCATCACCATCTCCTTGCAACTTCCAGCCCACTTCCAGGGGATCAGTGCCTTGTTATCGGAAGGGCGGTGGCACAGCGAAGTGGAAAGGAAATACAGGCTTACAAGTTCCAGGAAACTCGGAGCGTTGGGCAATGCTTCAAGTTTGATAAGAACTTTGATGACTACCACACAGGACCGACGGCAGAAGAGGCCATGGAAAGGTTTTGCGATATCCAGGCCTCTTATACTCTCACCCCGCACATCTCCATCTTGGATACCATGCACATCCGGTTCGATGATCAAGGGCACCGCAGAACGGCCGGCGGGTTTCAACACTTCTACAATAACCCGCCTTCGATTGAGGAACAGCTGGTTCATTTTTTTCCCACTCCCCCAGAAGGCGTCCTTTCAGATCGGAAGAAAAGGTTGGCAGCCGGAATAGATGCCAACGCGCTTGTATCTGAGGCTGCAACTGGACCATTCCCTACCTCGGAGATTCACGGGAACGACCTGTTGGTATGGGGATTGGATGATATCCTTGACAGGGCAGGAGAGAGTGTCGACGCTCACATGAAGCCCTACATTACCGGCAGGACAAACACCGTTATAAACCCCGACCACTACATTAGGTTCGACCCACTTCTGTCCCGGAAGACCGTCGATGACGTTCGGATTTCCGTGGACGTCGACAGTGTTATCTGGCTTACGGACAAGCTGAAGGTCAAGGCGGCAGTCAACATTCACCTCCTCCCAAGTACTGAACCCGAGGCTCCGATATCCAAAAACAACCACACCTACGTCGAGCTTTACCCCCCACGAACCGACGCGGAGAAGGCAAAGGGTCACATGAGCGGGCAATCCCTGCTGACCCCTATATCCAGTATCCCGAATATGCACTTCGCTCACACGGGCAATGCAGAAGGCTATGCAAATATTACCATCATATTCCCAAGGATGAAGCACAAGCATCCCCTTCGTACAAAGTGGGAGACCAAGATTCCGTATGAAGTCCAGGAATTTTGGCTTCGGAAGGTTCTATACCCTGCCCTCCATCAAATTACCACCGATGGCGTAGGTGTCTATACCCAGGGAGAGCTCGAAGACGTCCAGTTTAAATTTAAAGGGAGTGAGGAGAAAACACTCCAAATTCGTGGACCCCACCTGACCGACCTGGTCGCCAACATTCATCAGATCCTACGCAACAAGCAAGGCAGCGACTTCGATGGCTACAGATCATTCTTTTTTGTCCTCGACATTCGAGGTATTAAAGCCTCTACTTCCTGCGACAAAAACTCATCCACAGACCCCTGGACTACCCTCCTTGCACAACACCCCTCGTTGGATTGGGAATACATGGAGAGTGGCGAAAATGGAGAACTCCTCATCGATATTGGAGTTGGATTTCACCCCCCCGCTGGCTCTGAGTTGGTTGGGTTCTGGTCGATGGATGCACTTCAGGTTGGGTTTGAGTATGGCGGATATGGAACTGGGACACGCCACTCGGTTAGCACCGTTTCTGCAATTGGGGGAATTCATGCGAACATGCCGAAGGATCGTAGGCTAAGAACCCACATCCTTTACCGGTTGGCCTATAATCTCTCATACGAGGTCCTGAGGGGCCATAAAACGAGGACAAAAACTGGATTCTTCCCTGCGCGATCGGCCTACATGGCTGACAAAGACTTTGTGGATTCCGTGGAAGCGGTGGTGTGTGCATACGAACGCAGTCTCCACAAATCCTATGGTGTTCGTGACGAGTACCGTTGCCGGGCCAGCAGCGCCAGAAGACTACTGCCATATTTGAGGAATAAGGTAAGCTTCGCTATGTTACCAACCAAAGACCTGCGCACTCAAGTCCAAATTCTAGGCAAAACGCTATTTGCAAGCCTTAGATCCAATTGTCTGGCTCTCCAGCGAGAAGTGGTTTACCTTTATCATACGAAGGTTGACATGTCTGGCAAGGTTCCAGAACCGACTTAGTAGGTTCGAGCCACGGCCGTCGAACTACGGATCCCTCACCAACGTGTTGGCCTACCTTATCCAGTGTGTAGGGATTACCCCTATCGTTAAGGATCCTGATCTCAGGGCCGATCTCTGCTGCCTACAGCAACACCCGGTTAGCGAGAGGTTCGGCTGCTTTTTCCTTCATAACCTCAACCTCTCCACTGCTGAGCTGCCGGAAATTAACGAGAAGGATCCCCCCAACCTGCTGTGTCGAATGGGAATCGAGGCCGGTCAGGCAAAACAAGAGGATGCCCAGGCGTTAAAACCCCCCACCCGTCCCACCGCTGATGGGGTGACATGGGCTCAACTGAAGACTCTCATTATACAAGGGGATAAGAGAGCTGCAATTCTACCTTTCGAATTCGACCCACTGTGGGTAGCGTACTCTGTGGCTCAAACCATCTTCTGCACGTTCACAAACGAATTCTGGGCGCTGGTGCCCGACGCTAAATTCGAAAAGCTCCCCCGACTTGTAACACTGGAAGCCGCCATGAAAATGTGGACCGTGCAGTCGGTTCAGAGTCGAATCAATCATGGGGTCAGGTACGAACTATCACCATCTGCCGATGGGTTATCTGGCGCCATTCCTCCGAAGACTAGAACACAGATATTCCGCGATAAAAGGGTGTCGTTCTTCCCTGAGCCAGGTTCCTCCCTAAATCCGAAGTCAGGGTGGTGCAATTTCTTCGCCATAGGATACGTAAAGGACTACCACGATGAACTTGTCAAATCTATCGACGGAGGGAAGGCGCTCAGAGATGCATTAGACAACATATTCGAACAGCTGCAGGTGCTTCCTCGCAAGCCCTCACTGCCCTCCTCCCACAAAACCCTCTGGTGCTGGGAACGCGGTTGCATGAACCTCCTGCTTAACTCGAGGTACATCCGGCTGCTGGATAGACACATCCTTCACACAGGAGGACTTGTCACGGAGAAAAGAAACAGGGGCCCACGGAATATCAGGCCAGTAGCCCAAATGACTGATATCCTCCTAGGGCAGCGGGAACACACCCACCTAAATCAAACAAAGGCAATGCGGAAAGCAATGCGGAAGCCTCAGAATGGTGAACAAGAAGCTGTTCCTGCACAGGAGCAACAGATGGTCAAGGGAAGGAGAAGGGGGAAGGCGAAAGGCTACAGGGAACCCCCCAGGCGTCTGCTGTGCTCCCCTAGTCCTGAACCGGTGGCCGAGGATTCGGAGTATGTTAACCAGCCGGCACAAACTACACATCTTCAGCAAGAGTCTGAAGAGAGCGATGCGGGGGACGCAGACGACGAGAAAGAGGATTGTGCAGCGGGAGGGTGACGATGGTGATGGTGGTGGAAGTGGAGGAGGTAGTGGTGGTGGTAACGAGGAGGAGGAGCAGAAGGAGCAGAAGAAGGCTAGGCGACAACCAAGTGAGATCGACTATATGGTTATAAGCCAAGGTGTAGAGGGAAACAAGAGTCAAGGGAAAATGTTCTTTTTTAATTTGCTATTTCTATTCCAGCTGTCGGGTTAACTACAACTACCGATCAGAAGGGCAGGTTCCTTCCCTACAATAGCTTTCCAATACGGTGCAAGGTTGCCCTGGCCGAAGCCCGGGGCCGTCATAGGGGATAATGTGTTAACCAAATTTCTGGCTATAGAGTCGAGAATGAATAGAGAGCTTGCGCAAAAGCGACCTGGGAGCAACCGGGAGCAACGAAGCGTGGCCATTGGCTGTGGAGTTCCCATAAACGGTAACCGGTAACCCGTCGCTTTGCACAAGATCTCTAATGAAGGTGGCCATCGCGGTCATAGGTAGTCGGACAGGCGGTCGGCGAAGGAGTGTGCGGCGACCAAATGGAAAAACGCCAGGGTGACTTGTTCAAAATCATTGAAGGTCGAAGGAGTGTGTGACAACATCAAAAAATGGAGACGTTGGTGGAGGACTGTGCAGGGGAGGACCACAGTCTCCGTGCAGTCTGTGGGGAAAGAAGGGAGAAGATGATGGATAGGGTCCTACCGCCTCGGAGACGACGCGCCGTGCAGGGTCATATGCGCAGAGCAGTGACACTCCCGCCTAAATACTGTGTTTCTCAAAGGGAAGGTAGTGTAGAAGATAAAGGTCTATTCAATGGGTTAGGCCATTCCCCAACTCCTTGAAGGAGGAGGGGAGCAATATGTGCTAGACTCGATTGTGTGGCATACAATCCGTTTTAGATATACCCGCCTGTCGAGAAGCAACTTGTGGCTACACGAACAGACGATGCAGAAATGTGTTACATGGCTCTTAGTCTGAGATAGGGATCCCGTGATCAGCGGCAGTTTTGAAACACAACAGAACATTAGAGCATCCCTTTACCAGGGATGCCAGCATCTCACGCGCTTTACCATTGCTGTGGAGACTCTTAGCGAGCTGGATGGAAGCTAGGTGGGTTTAAGTGGAAAAGTTAACATGAGATGGGTAATAAAACGAACGGTTTGCTGGATACCATGAACGAGGAAATGGGAGGTTATCCATAGTGTCCGGAAAGGGTCTGAAGAAGCGAGACTGGTCGCCGGCCAGAATAGGTTCACAGGAGGCAAACCAGTCGTTACCCAAGACAATATCGGAGGTTAGGCCGTAGAAAACCGTGAAAGAGAGGCGGGAGTTTTAACCGCCATCGTTGGTTGGGACGTGTAAGTTGGCAGTGGCGAGTTTGATGCCTAATATTCCCAACGAACACAAAAGATCAATTTTGTGGACGAGAACTAGGGAGATGCGAGAGCTGTCAGAAGTAGGATCGATAAGGATTGCCACCGGGGACCGTCCGGTAAATGCTGCAAAAGGCGTACTAAGGCTCATAGAGGTGAGGAAGGACGGGAACAACGGTTTCGAAATTTTCTACGGCTAGAGTGTGGGATAAAATTGGACAAGGACGGGAAACATGTGAAACAATACCTGGCGCGGGAGATACATTTTTTTGGTGTAGGGGGATTACATATATATGGGCAGATATACTCAAGCTTATCCGGGGGCTTAGTGGTCCCGGGATAGGGCTGGGGAGGTTGGGGAATGAGGTTCTCAGCCGAGCGTCGAGTGGACGTCACAGTGTGACATGTCACGGACTGTTGCGCGTGATGAGCTTTTTGGCGGATGGGAACGCGAGAAAAGTGACTAAGACCCTGGACCATTCACATCCCGCGACGTTTACGCGGGAATACACGCTGCAGCCAACGGTGTATGGTTAACATTGCGCCTGCATTAGATAGTTGGTGTACTTGTGTTCCGCGACACGTACTACAGGGCTGCACACCCGTCTTGTGGTATTGCGGCATTCAGGCTTACGATTAGGGTCTGACAATATGGGAATAACATATTTGTCCATGCCTACGACGCCTTGTAAAAAGCCTACCTGGGGCAGTCAGTGGGATGTACAGACTATGGCAAAATGGAAGCAACTCCTTCGAGAACCGAAACGGTGTCAACGGTTCGCTAATGGGGGATATGTCGGGGGACTCAGAAAACCTCTCACCAGGAGCTGAAGTATACGTGCCCAGGTTTCTAACATGACGGAGGTGGGCACGTAGACTGTAGAAGGGGAACATAGTAAGCAAAGAACAAGGGGCGGAAAGTGCCCGATTGGGTAAAGCCCTGTGTATCACTGTATGCATCGTATAACCAGGGGTGTGGTAACATGGCCACAGGCCAGACATCCAGCCACTAGTGCTCTCGTGCTCACAAGCGTGGAGCCTCTTACCTATTGCGCGGTTATTCAAGATGTTGAGAAAAGCGCCACGAAGAAGTGCTGGGGAGAGGGAAAATAAGCTTCCACATCTCTCCCACCGGCTGAAGTCACGCCGGCCCTGTTGGATTGCATTCCGCTGAAAGGTCTGTGTTTGGCGCTGGTGTTTGGTAGTAGAAGTGATTACAGGCATGGATGGTCAATACTTGGTATAGTTACAATAAAGGAATTGGCGGGAGATCGAGCACTTACAACGAGGGTATCAGTACTAAAACACGGAGGTCGAATAAACAAGTAAAATCAATGCAAATGGATACGTGGATTGTGGCTGGTGTGTGTTGTACTTACAAGCTCGACATTGTGTAAGAAAGACGGTCGAATAGATCTGAGCTTTAGAACTCGTTGAAGAACTGCGTTGCGCCCGTCAACCAGCTCCCTCCCAAGATCTTTACTATGCTTCCAGACTTCTCGTGTTGGACATACAAGACCGAAAACGGTGTTCTAAGTATGGCTAGCCGTTGCCTATATATCCCTTCCGCGGCTCGTCGAGAGTACATTGAGGCAATCCTATAGGTTGATAAACTATACCGCTGTGATTGTTTTACACAAGCGTATGATCCAGGCGCTAAGTGTTTCTGTGGACGCGTATCAATGCGCCGTTAACTAGGTAAAAGCGCATAGGATGACCGGCTTTGCTCATGGAAGCGGGTGGAACTGCCGGCTGGAATTCCTGGAAGTGCGTGGAAATTACCAAGACTTTTCCTCATATTCCACTCGATAGATGGAAGGTACAACAAGCGACCACATTCAATGTAGTCAAAAGCCAAAGGTGCGCCCTTCTTTTTGATTAGTGCAGGGTCGAAATTGCAGTAATTCCCAATGGAATTTATACCGCCGGCGACTGTACTGCTAAGGGCTTAGCGCTTAAAGTCTATGCGATACCTCCGGTAATACCTCGAGTGCGTACCAGTGACAATCCACCCTGTGTGTAGCGTAGTGTTTACGTCAAACCCCATAGCGTTTACCACCCATGCGCCTAATGTAACAACGAAAGGTTGGTGCAGTAAAGTTGACATTTTGCTATCCCCTTCGTCTTTCTAACACTGCGGGTAAACGTCACAGATGACTTTTCGTACGCATCAATCTACGCACATATAATACGGTTACTCTACTCGTCGCCCTGTTGTTTCCGAACACCCAAGCGGACGTCCATTGTCGCCTCTCTCTTCTTCCACTTTCGCGCCAGTGGTGGACTATTCGCATTACGAGTGTTGCTTAATTTCTGTTCAAACATATCTATCCATTGCCACCTTGTCATTCTTGGTGAGTATATCTAGCAGGAAGGCATACCTAATTGTTACGGATGGTTGGCCACTACCCTTTTAATCCTTTTCCTTCCGTTTGCAGGCACGTCGCCTTTCCCACTCCCCAGCCTACCAGTACTTTCTCCTTTCGGAAGTCGTTTTGGCTCCCGGCTGAAGGGGCTAAGGTTTAGACCCATTGTAGGTTTACGGTAAAAGCCTGCAGGCAAAATCCAACGATTCAACACAGTATCTGGGAACTGAACACACTCCTGGGTGGAAGAGTATAACCGTTCAATCACGTTGGCTGGTTTCAGGGCAACGTCAAGGTTTGTAATGTATCCTTCATCGACGGTGATAGATACCAGCCAAGATAGAGAACCCAATGCGTTGTCTGTGCACTGCCGCCGCCTGCCCGCTTAGTATAGTGCCAATCAATGTGTAGCCCGACTAGATCTATTTGCTATGTAAATACAGTTGTACTAAACCAAGATCGAGCGTAACCTCAACGGGTTCAAATGCGCAAAACAACCTGCGCACACGCACACTAAGATATGCTATGGAGCAAATCCTAAACCAAATGTATCTGAACCCGGCTAAACAGCACTGGAAACAATCATTCGAATGGGTGCAGTCCGGATTTGAACACTAGTTCGGCGGGTTTGAACTGAATATCAGGACCATTGGATAAGCGACTATTATGACCATGCTAAGGGGGAACAGATGGGAACAAGCTGCTACTCCTACCCAGGATCTAAGAATTATACTAGTGGCTGGCGTATCGATAAACTATAGAATACTCATCTACTAATCATGGTATCTTTTGGAACAGTGGGGAATAGTCCCATGGAACGGTTCCACCAAACCGGTGGATTGACTCCATTCGCAACAGCAACAGACTTCTTCTGAAATCCATAAGCGATCCACCTGAAGATACCCCCAGCTGAAAACTGAGTGAAAGAACTTCTAGCTTCGGTCTCAGCGATGGGGAGGTTGTAATGTGTAAAGATGGCGGATGGAATGAATAACGTAGAACCTGCTGGAAACTGAATCGCTAGCCTGAGCTCCGGAAGGACAAGGTGTCCCCCCTTCGTGTGGTCAAAGGATCCAAGGGCTGTGACTGCACACCAGCCGTACGCAAGGTTCAGTCCATCACGGTGGGGGTTACAAACCACCCTGGGACCGAAATTGAAGGTGGCACACGCAAATACACTTTTTGGAAAGACCGGGACGAGGTGTTGGTGTCGGTCGTACAGCTCCTCCATCCGTTGCTTATAAAAGCTGTGGAGGTCGCCAGCAAATCCTTTGAATGCCGCTAAGGTTGATAAGGAAAGAGTCCATGTGGCGTCGGAGAACATACTATCTGTAAAACGGGAAATCCTGTAGAAGTTCTCGTTTGCAAGTAACTCCTCAAGGCGTTCAACTTGATGTCGACAGGTTCGCAGAAGATGAGGTTCCTGTAAAGAAGAGATGAACTCTACCATACGCCTCATTGGCTAGAGAAGGGGACAAACCGAGTGTCCGTTTCCCGAAGAGATGCCAACAGTCACTGCAGCGAATGTACCCCTGCCATGCTTGCCCTTCTGGTGGGGAGTGAATTTAAGTCGCTCAGCGGCAGTCTGAAGTGCTTCGTATGCAGCCCTTGTTGCATCAAGGTACTGAGTGGATGAAGCTGGGCGTCCAGCAAGATGTATATAGGCAACCCCATTGGGGTCTACAATTGGTTGGGGTGTTCTGGATTGCTGTAAGTAATGATGGCTGGGAACAAGTGACAGAAGAGTCTGCTTACTTTCCATCCCATTCTATAACTGTAAACCCTTCCTCTATTACCTGAAAAAGGGTGGTCGGTAGCGGCAGGGTGCCGCCAATTCCACGGGTAGTTAACTGATCGTCGGAAAGAGGCACCGATGTTAGTGGGAGGTCGGTGTGCTTCGCTTCTGCCATAGCCTTCATCTTCTTCACATGTTGTTTCTCATCCTTGGCTTCTTGCCGCGTCCGCTTGCGTTTATTTCTGGCCTTGAGGTGTTTCTTCGAGATCGATTTGCCTGAAGGGATAGATATTAGCGGGGTTACATTGCTATCTGAATTTTTTACCTGCTGGTGGTTCGACGGTCACTGTCTGGTGCCTAGCGCCATCCTCCTTGATTGTGTCATGGTCACAGCCATCCCAGATGGAGGATAGTCTTGGACAGACCGGCAGGGTGTCTGAGTCGACGCTCTTATCCTGAGAATCATCCAGAGTGTTGGATTCAGACTCGTTGACTGCTCGCTCCAATAGAGCGGGAATGTCAACGTTAACATCCAATACAAAGGCAGTCTGCATCTCCGATGTAAACGCTAATCGGGTATAATGGGTGAGGGAGAAGGCACTTCGGGGGGTTACCGCCAACAGCCAGGTTGTTGTGTCAATCCCCCATTGGACAGGCAAAACGGTTGTCAAGAACACGAAGCGGCTGTCAAGGAAGCGAGTTTCTCCCGATCGTCACATTCCAATCAATCACGGTAGCCTCCTGTTGGGCAATTACATAGTAATTCTGTGGTTCCAAAACGTCATCGGTCTTAGCGCCGACCGGCCGATTGTCACAGCGCATATTATTCCATTGTAACGGCACCGGGGCGCCAGTCCCCGACTCCCCCATCTTGTAACCCGTAGGGCCAGCAAGCGGCGGATCTCGGGATGGGTAGTTCAAGCGTGGATTTGCGTTAAACAACAAACAGTGGGGCATTTACATTCCACACAAGGCACGGGGTCAACGACAGTAAGGAAAGTGCATAGAACGCAACCTGCAGGCGAGACCGGTAAATATCGAGCGAATCATCCTGGGGTAGTTGCATTATTACAAAGAGAATGGTGAGGGGGAAACATAACAGTAAGACAATACGTGGTCCATCGATAGCAAAGCCGGTGTCATCCAATTCGGCGTCTGTGACCGACGACGGGAAGTGGGGCCGGTTCAGTCCTGCCAACATCCCTAACGCCTCCCAACACGGACACAAATCCAAATACTGGCATGCGGGGTATTGACTGTACCTTGTCGACGATCAGTTCGTTAACGGGCACAAGGAACGGTGGCTTGGGAGGGGCTGTACCGGTTGCATTTCGGTTGTGGAATGCAAACCTGGATGGCTGCCTTTGTAGCGACGCGCTTCTGCGCGTGGGAGAGGTGCAGCGCGTCACCTTGATTGTGGACACCAGTGGGTCAACGAAGACGCCGCGGTAGGGGCCATCCGTATACGATAAGCATGGGGGGAACTGCGTTGGTTTGATCGGGTAAGATAAGTCGAGGACGACGGAGGATGTCCCCGCCGCACCGCACCTGGACACCATGCACCAAACGTTCAAACCTTAAAGTGAACGCGGCCTGAGGACGTCACATTTGCTTATTGTTTCCTTCTGGCCCTTTGTTAGGATTTAAGATAGGCCCCGGGAGGTCTGCTTCCTGGCGCACCCCTGATATTTGACTGCGTTTAAGATGGTAACTACCAATCTATCGGTTCTGGGTCCTACAGAGGCTGAATGGAAGATCACGTCCAGATTCTAAATGGGAGATTCGCTGGGGGGGGGGGAGGGTGGCAAACGTGGTGGGTCGTCCCGTACCGCGCCTCAAGATCAATATCAGAAACTGGAACGTTCGATGCATCCCTTGCACAAACACTTTTAGTATAAGACGGACTTCAATGCACCTGAGGACGTCACAGTTTGGAAGTTTCAATGTTGTTCAACGTGGCATCAGAACCGCGTTTTGATTTCGAGCTTCAATCGCGTTGGGGTTTTGGTCACCCGCTCGCAGAGAACGGGGGTCCGGGAGGATAACCGAGAGTGCGCAGTGTATTAATGGCGTACAGCGCAGGGTAGAGCGTCTCTCGTCTGCAGATAAATTGCCGTGTCTAACGTAAATAATCTTAGATTAGTGAGATCACAGTACCCCGAGGTAAAAACCAAGCAAGATTCAAATATTGTGACTGAAGGAGACATCAAAGGAGAGGTATTGGCAATGGGCAAACGGACAAAGCATCAGCAAAACAGCAAACTGTCGACTAGGCCAACTGTGGGAAGGGCCCAGAAGCACCTCAATAATTTCAGGCGCTGGTTTCGGGATATTATAGTAGGTGTGGCTATCGGTATTGATAAACAGTTGTTGGCAAGGTTCGCCTGAACACGACAGAAGTATACTCACGGATGGAGATCCACGACATTTGGAGCGACGTCAAAAGAGAGGGAGGTGTTGTTCTCCTCGAGAAAGTGGAGGTATGAGGAAGGTACTGGTTACATATATTAGGGTTACCCATATATGGGGCTGTTACTAACGCGAGTGTGAACAGGCGGAACGAGCACCCTTTCGAGCCATGGCATGGCACCTCTGAATCCTCCCAGAAGTTCCACTCCCAGTAACCCTGCTCTCCCCAGCAATCTAAACCCTTAAACCCCGCCTTTGCTTGGCCCAACCTCCCCTGGTACCAACCCCGGCAGTGAGGACGAAAGTGATAACTCGTCCAGTAAGGATGAGGAGGTCAACCGTCCTAATACCCCTGGGCAAGGCTTAGAGACCGAAACCCCTGTCTGCTTGATGTTCAAGAACTCGATGTGCGCCTTGAAGATCTCGAGGATACCCTCGCAGCTATCAGGGAGATCGAGAATGCCTCGCTTGATGCCCAGAAGCGGATGATCTCGCCCGCCTTAGGAACCCGACTAAGGAAGGACCGACGTCAATGACAAATACTTCCGCCTTTCCCTAGACATGTACCTCCCCCTTACAAACGCTTCGCAAGAGACATACTGCGAGCTCGTTACAGCTATTCTCAGGTGCCACCCAGAGGGTGGGAGTGATGGTAACACAGAGTCCCAGCCATCATCAGAAGGGGCAAGTTGATTCTAACTCTCTTGTGAATTCGGTTTCTAATCTCCTTGAAGTCTAAAGGTACGACCGAGCGAAGAAAACTGTAAGTGGTCCTTGTATGTTCAGGCCCCTTCTAACACGCCCCAACATTACGCAGTGCTACTCCAAAAGTTCCCATACTTCCCCCTGCCATCCATCATGCGTCAAGTTTAGCAAATTCAACTCCCAGTGCCCAAGTCACCGAGTCCCTGCCAAAAGGCCTGGCTCCTGATGGTGGCGATTCCCAAGATGAATAAGCTCCCATTAACCCTGGACCACCAGACGAAAGCTCCGCCGCTCCACCTGACCCGCCGGCCTCCACGCCCACCAGGAAGAGTTTCCTTCCTTCTCAGGCAAAGACCAAACGGTGCGCCTTACGACTTTGCTCCCTAAAACCATGTTTACTGTACTCAGGGGAGTGGCCAAGCGCAAATGGTCACACGTAAACCCTGGGAAAACTAAGGAGGAATTTATTGAATATTTTAATGGGTTGCAAAGCGAACAACTTTAAGTACGTAGGAACGCAATGGACAGCAGTCCCGCTAACATTGTACCACAGGAATTAGAACAGATGGCAGCGGCCAAGGTCATTTCTATGGACATCTGATTCGGGAATCTACTGATATAGCCTCCAGCGTCAGGCAGGGAAAACCAAGAACACCGCAGCTGACATTAACCCCATCAACACTACGTCCCAGGAACCTGAACAGATGGTCGAACCTAAGGTTTTTCTGATGTGCATCCGGTTCTATAACAGACTGACACACCGTTTCCAGCAACCGGCAACGAAACGGAAGCATGGCACAGTCAGCAATGACCCTGTTAACTCTGCGCCCAAGGATCCTGAAAACATGGCTGAGCCCAAGGTCATTTCATCAGCATGCATCCAGCCTGATAACGCACTGACATTGCTTCCAGTGTCTAAGAAGGAAACAGAAGTGTACCGCAGCTGGCAGCAACCCCGTTGATGCAGCATCCCAGGAACCCAAAAAGACAGCCGCAGCCACAGTTTGTTTTTTCGGTGCAGATTCGATTTGAGAACACGCTGACGCTCCCCCCAGCGCTCACTCAAGGGGCAGAACGGCAACTGGAAACTGAAATGGCCCTCATCCGTTTCTCCTTGTAGGCCCCAACTCCGACTTCCAGCTTATCACCGCCTCTCTCCCCGTAGATCACCTACGTCCTCATTTGAACCCGAACCCTCCCACTAGACCCGATGTACCTTATGTGCGATCATCCCCACGTCAGTCCGCCTCGTCCATCGTTGACTAGCATCGGTACCGTAACCACCAATGAAGTATTTCCACTGCGAGCGAGCTTTATTGCTGCAATTTCTGTGTTTTGTCCTTATTCCTCAATGAGCCTCAATGAACTTCAAAACCCTGGAGAAAGTCACCAAACCTTAATAATCCTCAACCTCCCTCCCCAGAAATGAGGTAATACAAGGAATAGTAATGACCGCTGACGTCCACCGATTGCCCCAATTCCGAGTGAGGTATGTTGCGGCACGAAAATACATTTGAGACATCTGGGACTATCAACAAACGTCGCCGTGCATCGCCCGCCCTCACTCGCCTTGATGATAATCCCATAAAATAAGCCATAATGAGGCGGCGTAACGTCTTCTCTATTCATCGCTCTCCATCAGTCTGCATCAGGTGACCGGACTGCCGGGTTGGTCGTGCCGGTACAGCGGTACAGATCGACAGTCACGTGAGTAACGGCCCCTGCCACGCGATTGATGCCACGTTGACACTTCGTTCCAACCGGCATAAAGTGAGCGCGAGCATGGTAAGCAATTCATTCCGCCGCCCATGTCCACCTCAAATTCATCCGGAATTTCCTCCCCCTCTAATTGGGGCAGGCCACCCTCCACCTCTAGTTCATACAAAAAGTCCACCCCACCACCTAACCAACCAGAGCGTTTGGCCCGGTCCCGTTCCATTCAATTGACCAAGCCTAACCGAGGCTCAAGTTCTGTCAGAGAATACATGAGCACTGTAACGTGTGTTTTAAGAGCTTCCGGATTTGTTACCCATGTGTTGATTTCATCTACCCAGAAAGGACACAGTCGAACCTGGGATTCGTATCGACATGGAACACCGCCAGCAATGTGACTCGAAGGCCATGGTCCTGTTTTTCCTGGCCTTCTGCTGTGCTGGCAATTTGTCAAATACCCGCTGTGATGACCAAGACCTAGAGGAGCGGTTCAAATGCTGTTGGGAGAAGGTGATCCCAGTGGCCAACAACGGGGAGATAAAAAAGAAACTGAAACTGTAGTACGTGACCCGCTGTATCCTGAACCTGCATGCACCTTTGAAATACACCACCTAGTGAATCGTCTTCTTTCGGCTTTGAATCTGATATGTACGCGCCACTCTCGGGGATCCTCAATCTCGGGCTTGAGATGGTGTCGAACATCGAGGTGGACGGGTTACCCAAGTTCCAAAATCATATCGTGTTTATTCCGTTAGACCAACGCGTGGCATCCAACCGTGATGTGGCAGGGAGTTTGTTCAAACCTGATGTTATTCTTATATCACTTGGCACTGCCTGTGACTTTTTCAAGATAAAGTACACAAGGAGTCTAAGTGTCTCTGATTTCGTCAACAGGATCGTTTCCCTTCGCAAAAGCGCCCCATCTAAGAATGCTAAGGGTCAACCCAAGAACAAACCTCCCGGGAATCCACCTAAGACTGTACCTCCCAGGGCCCCCCCTTCCGCTCCCATCGCCTGGGAAAACATTCTTCTCAACATTGAAGTAAAGCGACTCTCCACAAAGTGGCCAGAGCTGGTCGACTTTACCGCCACGATCCCGCCAATCACCAACAAAGGCCCGGGTGAGCAACATCCGCCTCAGGGCCCGAACTCCGAGACTCTCTCTGGTACCTTCGGAGCCCGCACATGTAAGACTCAACCGTTTGTTGGATGAGTGTACCTCTAAAGAAATGTTAAGCCGCAGCTTCAAAATCCAGCCAGAGCAGGAAGCGGTCCGCGACTAAAGCGGAGGTCAACTCCGGAGCACCAAGCCCGAACAGTAAACGTCCTAGATTGGATTATCTAACCCAAGCTGGGAGATATGTGGCAGAGAAACTGTCAGATTCCCACACGGTTAGCCATGTGTTGAGTCTAGTCATCCAAAGTATGATCTAGAACCTCCCCGTGCGGTTCGAGAAACTCATGCAGCATGCCAGGCCATTTCCTTTGGATCACTTGGATAGACAGAGAAGGGATCATCGTCTCGTCAAGGTTTAGCCTCTCCGAACACCTTCCTCTCGTTCTCGTCCTGCTCCTCGTCCTCCAACGATTTGACCACCGTCAATGGGGCGAGATATCTGAACTTACCAGAAAAGATCATTCCGTCCCGTTACACCCTGTCAATGCGGACGGCACACTCTGTGAGGGCGAAGTAGGTGTGATCTTCCACCCAGAAGACAAGGTGCACTCCGGGTGGTCCCTCCTGGGCAGAGCAACAACTGTTGTTGGTGCGAGTTCCGAAAGGGACGAGGGTGGCGCACCCATCGAGGAGAGGGAGGTCTACAATATGGGAGATAATTTTGCTGGAACCGCGGTGGACGGCGGCTTTGAGGACGCTGAAACTGGTGGAGCTGGCGCTCTGGGCGGAGAGGATGGAGCGCAGAGTGCTTCAGATCAAGCTCGAAATGCCTACCGCAAAGCTCGCGACAACATTACGAAATTACACAATCTGATCCTCAAGATCTCCTGGCCAGAAAAGTCGCGAATTCCAGAGTGGGAGATTGTGGCGCGCGCCCAAAAGTTGGGAGAGACGGATGAGTTAATCAGGGGTCATGTCCCGGAGGTCAAGTTCGGGCGCAATTTCGATGAGTACTCCACTCATCATGTCCGCAACTTCCTCAAATTGCACGACAAGCAAACGGGAACGCGAACCCTGCGCCTCGTCGTGATGAACCGCCTGCGCCCCATCCATGACCTTGAAGGGGGACAATTATGGGTTGCCTTTTGGCAGTGCTTCAGATGTACACTCTCCCCCCATACTGTTTCACAACCCCCACTAACGTGATTCTCAGGTCATCACCGTCTCTGGGTTAATGGGATTTACCATGGCGATATCAGTCTTAACAACCTGATGTACAGCTCCTTAGACACAGGGGAACCCGAGGGGGTCCTCAACGACTACGACCTTGCCTCATTGGCTGACTGCCCGACAACAAATACCGACCGAACTGGAACCCTCCCATTCATGGCACTCCCCATCATCAAATCCAAAGATGGCTGCCTCCCTCGAATGTACAAACACGACGCAGAGTCTTTCTTCTGGGTGTTCACCTATATCAGCCTAGCCAACGTCAAGTACATTGGCCGCACCATCCACATTTCCCGGTCAGACGAGGTGAATTCCTGGTTCGGTGACAACTATATAAACCATCACCAATCGAAGGGCTTCATCGGCCTATCTTACAACAAGAAAAAAGTCCACAATTCGTACAAGCAATATCGCACCACGATTCGCTCTCTGCTAGCCTATTGGGTACATATGGCTGACGAAACGGAACCGGAAGCGGAAACGGAAACGGAAACGGAAACGGAAACGGAAACGGAA